>Ga0163144_10019424_pt1 | contig 13664 bp, 14 predicted proteins | sample OliLak19BULKMAT1_FD_123175 | JGI IMG/M metagenome (GOLD analysis project Ga0163144, IMG submission 123175) | Freshwater microbial mat bacterial communities from Lake Vanda, McMurdo Dry Valleys, Antarctica - Oligotrophic Lake LV.19.BULKMAT1 | ecosystem: Environmental > Aquatic > Freshwater >... | reverse complement strand
GATGAAGCGGGGCAACATCTCTTCCGGTGCGGTGTAAAGTGTGCGGAGTCGGCCATCGATCCTGGCCCGGAAGCGGACGACGTTGTAGAACTTCTCGACATGGAGGTCGGAGGATCTTCCGCTGATCGCGGTGGCGATGATCCAATGAATGATCTCTTCGGCACTGTGGTTCAGGTTCTGGGGATTCACCCGGGCGACGTCTTCGGGGACAATTTCAACGAGGGCGGCGGAATTCGAGTGGCTCAGGGTTGCTTGGCTCACCTCGATGCCCGGAGAAGCTCCCACCTGAGCTCCAGCACGGACGATGAGGGTGCGGATGGCGCGGGCGTCGGCCAGCACGGGGACGAAATCGACCGGGTCGTTGCCCTGCGAGAGCCATTCGTCCTCGAAGGCGTAGTTCAGACCATGGGTGGTGAGCAAGTAGGTTCGCCTATCGCCTTTGTAGAGTGGGAACACTTGGTATTTCTCAAGGAGGGGCAGCGGAAAAGAGTCCTGACGGGGGGCTTCCTCGGGATTGAAACACAAGAGGGAAGGGCCCTCAAGGATGGATTGTAGGGCGACGCCAAGGGAGGGCAGGATGGCGTCGAACCCTTCCCGGGTAACGGTGCCGTCCCGATCAGCCGCTTCGGTGTAGAGCATGGAGAGACGCTCGATGTGTTCTGGATCGAAGGGGTAGGTTTCCAACAGCCAGCGGAACACGGTCTTCAAATCCTGATCCTGGAAATTCGGGCGGGCGAGCGACTCCAGCGGACTCTCGCGGCGAAGCGGAGCCTGCGAGAGCCTCATGACAAAGTCGCGCCGGATCTTCTCGTATTGCTCGCTGGAGACCACGACTTTGGTCGCGAAGCAGGAGGGAACCCCCCACATGTCCTCCGACTTGGGGGCGTGATGAGCGAAAATCAGACAGGGGCCAAGGGTGGAGACTGGCAGCCAGGGATTTTCGGTGCGGGCCAAACGACCGAGCCGCCGCAAGAGCTTTTCCGCATCGACCGAGCAAGTCTCACGAGGAAGCGTGACTGGAAGAAGCCCGAACTGCACGGCGGTTCCTTCGAGGGAGATGAGCCCCTCGAACGCGCTTCCTTTGAGGGCATGATGCCCCTGTGCAGGGACCGCTGGCAAGGGGCGCTCGGTCCCCGGAGGGAGGATGGAGGTAGGAGATGAAGAAAGCATGGAGGAAATGAGTCAGTTTGGTCCGACAGGCTGGTAGTTGGCCGGATAAGTGTAAGCGATTCCCAGATCGGAACCGTTGAAGTTGACTTTGAGACCGGCTCCAGTGCTCGGTGGCTCAAGGAGGCGCCAGGAGGAACCAGTCCATTGGAGGCGGTAGTCGGCGGTAGAAGTTGAGGTCAGTGGACTCCAGTCGGCCCGCATGAAGGGACCCTTGGCGTGCAACTCACCTCCGGCGGCGGCATCCGACTCGCGCCATTGCAGGGTGCGGAGGATGGTCAGTTCGTCGTTTCCACTCGCAGCGTCGGGGGTAGTGCGCAGGTTCCAATAGGAGTGATTGAACTGGCGGTTCGCTTTGTTGAGGTTATCGATCAGATCCCCGGCGACGCTTTTTTTCGATCCCTTAAGGATGTTGCCCATGTGGGGAACTGCGAGGGCCGAGAGGATCCCGATGATGGCGATCACGGCGATCACCTCAATTAAGGAGAATCCGGCGTTGAGGCGGGTTCGGTTGCTATGTCGGGTTGAGTCCATGAAAGGAAGGGCGGAACAGGGAGGGTTGGACGCGGGATTAGTAACTCACCGTTGCGGAGGCGGCGGTGTCGGTGAGCCCGGACTTGGTCAATTGGTTCAAATTGGAGGGCAGCGAGATGGAGTATCCGGCCGGGGTGTAGGCGGTCAGGTTGGCCGGGGCGAAGGAGAGGTAGGGGACGAGCGCGGCGTAGCGGTTCTGGTTGGACAAAGCGGCCCAACTCGTGGCGACGTTGCCCCGTCCGTTGGCCTGGACGTAGGAGACGGTGGCCATGTTGAGGGCCTCGGCGCGGGAGATGGCGAGGTTGCGCTCGGAATCCGCCTTGATGGCCACGATGTTCGGGATGGCCAGGAAGGTGATGATGCCGATGATACTGACGGCGGCAAGCACTTCGACGAGGGAGAATCCCCGGCGGAGGATGGAAGGGGCGGAGGTGGCGAGGGGTAGTGTGGTCATCGGGGCGCTATTTGAGTTCGACTTTGGGGTAGGAGTTGGCCGCCCAGGCACTTAGCTCAAGATACTGGCTGGTCTTTTTGAGGGCGGCACTCTGCACTTGGGCGGTGTTGGAAGTGTTTCCGACAAATTGGGCGGTAGTTGTGTCATCAAGGTAGCCGGCGACGAGCTGAAGCTTGGCCAAGCTGGTGGTGGCGGCATTGTAGGCGGTGCGGGCCCCGGCGAGACCTGCGGTGCTGGACCGGGAGTTGACCCAGGCATTGACCGCGTTTTGCACGGCGGCTTGTTGCTGGCGTGAGACGACCCGTCGGGTATCCTGCGCGGCGTTGGAAAAAGAAGAAATCACCAGAGCGGCCATGATGCCGATCACCGCGATGACGATGAGCATCTCGACGAGCGTGAAGGCTCTCTGGAGGGGAGAAGGTTGGGCTTGCATGAGAGGGTAGAGAAAGTGGTGTTGAAATCAGAAGGCAGAGGAAGTCGGGAGAACACCGCGGAGCTTTCTAAGGGGGGGGATCCCCGCCTGTTTGGCTTGATTAGTTTTCGGTATAGATGAGCATTCTCGTGGTCTCGTTGAAGGTAAGATACTTCGCAGCTCCGTAGGTTTCGCTAACAGCGGTCTCAACTTCGAGACCTGGGAGACCAAAGAAGGTTCCATGGAAGGGGCTGGATAGGTCGTTGACCGTTCCCCCGGCGATGGTGTTTTCGATTGCTGTAGCTCTGGAGGTATCCACACTGGCAGCAAAGTCGAGCCCAGCCGCTTGAGCAGCAGAGAAGACCGAAGCGAGGTTCTGCGCGTTGCGGCGGGCGGTTGCATCCACGGCGGCATCGTTGACGCGTCCAACGCTGGGGACGGCTATGGCGGCGATGATGCCGATGACGGCGATCACGACGAGCATCTCGATAAGGCTGAAGCCCTGGCGGTTGCGAGTTGTGTTCTTGAGTTTCATCGACGGTGAATGCGCTTTGATAAGGAATCTTACGGCTGGATCGCAGTGCCCAAGACCTTGGATGCCTTGGAACATAGTTAAGAATATACGATTAATCGCGAAACGCAATATAAAAACTATAAAAACCATAACTAAAACCTAGCGACAGGCGCGATTGCCGGAGACCCCTTCGATGGATCGGTGGTCGATATTCCTGGACATCGTGGCGGAGTGATTAGGGCAAAAAAAAGCGGCGGCGCTTTCCGAAGAAAGGGCCGCCGTCGGGGAAGAGGGTAATTAGTTGCTTGAGTAAACGAGCTGTTTGGTGACGGCGTTGAAGGTGAGGAACTTCGCCGCACCGGTGGTTTCGTTTTGGGCCTCCGTGAGGTTCAGACCGGGAAGACCGAAGAAGGTTCCGTTGAAGGGGCTTAGAGCATCGTTGACCGATCCTCCGGCGACGGTGTTTTCGATCACGTCGGCTTCGACCGCGCCTCCGGGTGCGAAGTCAACTCCAGCTGCTTGGGCGGAAGAGAAGACCGAAGCGAGGTTCTGCGCGTTGCGGCGTGCGGTTGCCTCTTTAGCGGAGTCGTTGATGCGACCGATGCTAGGGACGGCGATGGCGGCGATGATCCCGATGACGGCGATCACGACGAGCATTTCGATAAGGCTGAAGCCTTTGTGGTTGCGAGGTGTGTTATTGAGTTTCATTGGCTGTAGTAGCGGTATGATTTAGGCTGTTGTTGTTTGTTGTTTTGGAACCTGGGGGCTTGGCCTTTTCAGTTCACAAGGTAAAGATAACCGGAAATTTATATAATACAAGCAATTTTCCATAATTTTTATAAATATTTACACTTTTTGCCAATCTGGTTGGAAATTGGTAGAAAAACATTGATCACCGGGTGAGTTCCGCTGGGATTGCGGCGTGGGGAAAAAGGGCCCGTCGGACGGATCCTTCCCCCTGCCGGGGCTGCGTCTGGCTGCTCGGTGAGCACCAGAGGAGAACTCCGTGCCAGTTTCTCCGGGGGAGCAATTAATCCTTCTTCAACAGCGCGTCGCCGAGGGAGAATACCGGGGCATAGATGGCGTAGATCAGAAATCCAACCAAGGTTCCCAGCAAAATGATGGTGAAGGGTTCGATCAGTTTGTCGATCTGATTGGCGGCGGTATCGAGTTCGTCTTCGTAGTCTTCCGCGAGTTCGTTGAGGAGTTCGGTGCCGGATCCGGTCTCGGCGGCGGTTTCCATGAATCCGCAAATGAGGCGTCCGTCGTCGCCGAGCAAGTGGGATTCGACGAGGAATGCGTCGGGCAGGGTCAGTCCGGTGAGGATGTGGTTACGGAGGTTCTCGAAAAACGTCCGGTAGTTGTGGTGCCACGATGTTTTCGCAGTGATGTCGAGAGCGGTGGTCAACCGGATATTCGCCTCGATGAGGAGAGCGAGGGTGCGGAAGCCGACGGCAGCGGCAGACTTGCGGACCAGAGGGGCGATCGCCGGTAGTTTGAGGAAAAAGGTCTGGACGGATGGGATCGACGAGATGCGGCCCCAGTTTTTGAAGAAGAGAACAAGACCGATGATCGGGATGGCGGCCAGCCACGGTTGCTTCAAGAGAATCTGCGAGAAGGCCATCATCATCGTGGTGGCGAAAGGAAGTTCGGAGTCGAGCGAGGTGTAGAGCTTGCTCATGGCCGGCACGAGGGTGAAGCTCATCGTGATGACTACGGCGATGCCGAGGACGAGGACGATGCTCGGATAGATCATTCCGCTTTTGAGCTTCTTGACGATGCGGGAGGTCTTTTTCTGGCTGTCGCCGATGCGTCGGAAAATTTCCGGGAGACGTCCCGATTCTTCGCCGGCCTGGATCAGGGCGATCACGTCGGGGGAAAAGACTCCCACCCGTTTGCCCATGGCGTCGCTGATTTTTTCTCCTTGGGAGATGTCGCTGGCGATCTCGGCCACCAGGCCGCGGAAGCGGGGGGTTTTGAGCCGATTGGCTTGAAGATGGAAGCTCTTGATGACGGGAATGTTCCGGTCGAAGCACTTGGCGAGGCCGTTGAAAAAGGCGACCCGGTCGTCGATGCTGTTTGTCTTGTTGGTGAGGCGCTGGATGGTCTCATCGAGGCCGGTCAAGGTGTTGATCTGGGCGGATTCCAGGGAGGTTTTCCCCGAGCCGACGAGGGCTTTCTCATCGGTATCCGTCTCCACGATGGTGATCGATTTCCGGCCAGTATGATTGTTGGTGAGGGAGACTTTCTTGAGCATGGCGGGAAGAGGAGGAGTTGTCGGGCGCGGAGTCCGCGAAAAGGGTCAGCGTGAAAAGGGTCAGCGTGAAAATGGTCAGCGTGAAAAGGGTCAGGGCTTGAAGAAATTGTAGCGGGGCAGACCGGTGGGAATGGCGGTGGGGCTGCGCACGGCCACCACACTCTCCGAGCGGGTTCGGCCAGAAGGACCGCCGGTCCAACTGAGGGCGCCGGTGGCTGGGGCGCTGGTCGAGTTTGTCGAAAGATAGGTGACGGTGATGGTTTGCCCTTCGAGTGAGGCCACCGCCTGGGGCGTGACGGTGAGGGCGCGGTTCTGGAAGGTTAATCCCGTGACGATGGGATCGGGCGGCAGCAGGCCTTGGATTTGAGTAGGCGCAAGTCCCAGCTGATAGAGCAGGGCGGCATTGTCGAGGTAGTTGCAGGCGCGGGCGGCTCGCTCGCTGATCTCTTCCTGGGTGACGAGACTGAGCGAGAGAGACGAAGCTGCCGATACGGCAATAAAGAGAACCGCGCCGGCCACCAGCGTTTCGATCAGGGTGTAGCCGGAGCGAAGCGAACCAGAGGGTGTAAGGTGTGCGTTCATAGGTGGGAGTGTCAGGGACGGGCCGACTCGATCCAGGCGGAACGGGTCAAAAGCGGGTCGTAGCCAGCGGCATTCGTTTCCTGACGTAAGGTCAAGCCCCCACTGGTGACGGTCAGGCTGCGATTGGCGCGGATCCCGCCGTAGATCACGGCCTCGCCGACGGGTGAAGTATCGATGCGGAGTCCGGTGTTCTGCAGGTCGAAGATGATGTGCCAGTCGGGAAAAGCAGCGCCAGTGCAACGGAGGGTCGGCCAGTAGGTGTAGGTCGCGGTGGAACTGGTGATATTCTCCGTGGCGATCGCGAGGATGAGGCGGCGGGCACAGCGCTGGTGGAGGAGGACGTCCTGAAGGCCGAATCCGCTGGGGTTGGCGACGACGAGAGCCCTGGGGGCGAGGGGGGCGAGTGAAGTGTCGATGGTGGAACTGGTGGTGCCTTGCAGTTCGAGGAAGGAGACCCGTTCGAGGAGGAGGTGTTCTAGGGCGGTATTGGCAACATTGACGATTACCTTGCCCAGGCCGTCGGATTGCACCCAAACCAGGCTCTTGTCGAGGAGGGCGGTTTTCTGCGCGGCTGTCAGGAAAGTGATGGTCGGATCGAGGAGCCGCGCGAGTACATCGTCGGGGAGGCTGGCATGACCATTCAAAAGCGTGTTGTGCTGGGTGTTGGTGAGCGCATTGGGATTGCTGAACAAATGCAACAGGACGCCCGAGGATAGCGGAATGGCGCTCATCAGGGAGTCGTATGCCTTGTTTCCATCCTTCGTTCTATCTTTGGCCGCCTTGGTGATCTTGTTGCGGCGGCCGCTGTCGCCTGGTTTGTCCGCGACGGTAGAGGGGCCAATTCCATCGGCCGCCCTGATGATGCCGCTGACCGAGCGATTGGGCGACGCGGCGGTGACTTTGACCCGGTAGGAGTTGTGCGCGTTGCGCGTGGCATGAAACATGTCCGAGCCACCCTGGAAGGGAGTTCCGCCCGAGATGACACCGGTGGTTTGGCGTGGGATAGGGTAATTCAGCGGCAAGACACTCGTGCCTGCAATGTTGAGCAGCGTGACGGTTCCGAGGAGGTTGTCGGGGAGAAGATATTGATCGGCGCGGAGACCGGCGGTGAGGTCGGTGTTGATCGCGTCCCAGAAGACGGCGCGCCCCCGCACCTTGAGACTGCCTGAGACAAGAGGAGCGCTGTTGTTGAAATCGACCGGTGGAAGCAGGGTCAGGAGATCGCCGGCGAGCGCGGGATGCAGACTGCGGAGTTGATATTGCGAGGCGGTGGCCCCGACCCCATCCTGGACAGAGACTGACGCATCGGAGGTGTAACTTTGGGAGGGGGTGGCCCCGGTGAAGGAGTTGCGCTGGGCCACGGTGGTGGTGAGAGGAACCTGGCTGTAGGAGGAGATGGTCGCGGTGCCCAGACCGTTGTTGAGAGCAAAGGAGGTGTTGGTGCCGAGCCCGCTGGAGGAAGCGAGGTAGTGGGTCGAGATCGCCCCGTGGGCCAGTGATCGGCTGTTCTGCAGGGTCGTTCGTCTGGTGAGGGCGACGGCGGTGGTATCGGCCTGACGACTGCGGGCATCCAGCAGGGAAATCCACGCGGCCACGCCGAGGGTGCCGAGGACGGCGAGCAGGAGACTGATGATCAGGACACTACCCTTGTGCGAACCGGGTCCACGAGGGATCGGAAGAAACTGGGCAAAGGATGGAGGTGAATGGCGCATGACGCTGCGAGGTGGCCGGTTTCAGAGATTCGGGAACATGGGCAGGACGACCAGCAAAGAAGTCTTGGAACCGAGGGTGGCATACGCTGCCGCAGGGGAAGTGGTCGCCGGAGCAGGCGCGGTGGAGGGACTGAGGTATGGATTCACAGCGGGGTCGGGGAGGACGACGAAGGTGAACGGACTGCCGGGCGCGACCTTGAAGCGGTTGATGGGAATTCCTTCGTTCACCGCCGCGCGGCTGCTGCGTTCGAAGGCGACGAACAATGGGGTGAACCCGGTCTCCGGGCCGGCCGGGTAATACACGTCGTAGAAGTGGGTCAGGGAGCCATCCTGGTAACGCCGCACCGTGGCATAGCTGCCGGTGACGTTGGCGGGGGTCACGAGGTCGATCTCATAGACGGCGAGGACACGGATGCTCGTGGGACTGGTCTCGGGGGCCAGCACGTAGATGCTCGCATTGGGCCGATCGGTCGCAGGGACATTGCGGATGGCGGTATCGTAGATGGCGGCGGATGTCGGCACAGCGGTGGCGAGGAACTGCCGGAAAGCCTCATGAGTGTCGAGGAGGGGGCGGGCGGGAGAGAGGCTGGTCGCAGGGATGGTGAGGAACTCCGGACGGACCGTATTGGCGAGGAGGCGCGGGAGGCAATAGACTCCGGCTGCGGCGTTGCAATCTTCGAGCAGCAGATCCCGAAAGTTCTGGGCGAGGGCGGAGCGACCGAAACTGGGAGCCTGATACACCCGGAGGGACGCGGCTGTCTGGTTGTAGAACGCGGTGTTGGCAGACTGGCCGATCTCGACCGTGACGATCTCGGTGAGGCGTCTCGAGTTCGCGGAGATGCTGCTGTAAACCAAGCCTGCCGCACTCAGAAAACCCGCCGAAAGTGAAATCGCGATGAGCATTTCCACGAAGGAGAACCCGTAGTTGTGAGTCGATGTCAGACGGCGATGCATGGTTCGAATCTTTGTAGGGTCAGGGCTGACCGATTGGAACCACTTGGATCTCAGGTATCAAGGTCTCACTGACTGAGGCCTGATTGTTGCCGGTCGGTTTGGCTTGAGCATCGGGAGTTGGCGAGCCACTCGGGGCGGGACCGCCTGCTTCGGTGGACGCACCGGCGGAGTCCCCGCTCCGGGAAACTTTGAGGAGGCCCATGCTGAGGGCGGCAGGGGCCGACCCGTCGGCACTTGCGCCGGTGGTTTGCCCGTGGAGTGCGTAAGTCACGTTCGGGCGGAGATCATAGAGAACCTGAAGGCCTTTGCCGGTGAGTTCACCGGTCTTGTTGTCGATCCAGCCAAGCACGATGGCTTCGGGGGTAACTTCGATCACCCGAAGATTCTCGACCTGGGTGAGGAGGAGTTGCGGCAACTGGCGGCCGGCTTCGACGATGATGTCGCCGAGCAGGAGGCGAAGGCCCTTCGCCCCCTGGCTGCGGCCCGTCACTTTCAAGTTGCTGAGTTTGGCGCGGATTTGGGACTCCTCACCGGACTCGTCCTCCTCGACATTACGCTCTTCCTCGGGGGCCCGCTTCGCGTAGGGGTTGCGCTCGCCGCTCTCAACGAGAAGCGGCCGCTTCTGTTGGGGGCTCATCTCGATCATGCGAGTGGGTGAGAAGCTCGCGGAGGGGCTTGCGCCGGCCGCAGCGCCAGTTCCAGCCGCGACCGGGGCCGCAGGGGAATCTTGACCGGAAAGTGGTGCAGCGCTGATCGCGCAGAAAGTGAGTAGGAGGAAAGGGAAAAGCCTTTTCATGTTTCGATGAGGAACGTTGGACCGGCGGATCAACCGCGGAGAATGGGGATCTGAATTTGCACTTCGAGGCGGATGTCATTGGCACGATCACCTCGGGTCAATTTGCAGCGGGTGATGCGGCAACTGGGGAGCGCTTCCTCAAGGCGACCGAGCCAGTTGAGTGTTTTGGAATACTCGTCTTCGAGCACGAGGTCGCCGACGAGTGCCTGGGGAATCAGTCCGTCACGGTCGATCTCCTGGGTATCGAAGCGTTGGGAGATCAGGAAGATGTCGCCGTTGCGAATCAACTCGGCGACCCGCTGCTCGGCGGCCTGGGTCGTCTGGAAGGGCTGGAAGTGCGGTTTCCACTCGTCGTAAGCCTGGCGGAGTTCGCTGGTTTTCGAATCGAGGGTCTTGAGTTGAATCTGCGCGATCTGGGCTCGCTGCTCGGCACCTTCAGCTTCCAGTTGGGATGCACTTGCCGCGTTGTAAGCCACCCTCGTGGCGGTGCGCAACTCGTTGACTCCGTATAGAATACCTATGATGACGACGAAAAGCAAGAAGCAGGCGGTTTGGTGGTTGCGCATGAGAGAATCGAGGTGGGAGGAAGAGCGTGTGAAGGAATCAGGGAGGGGCGGTCTTTACTTCTTGCTGTAGATCAGGGTGGCCTGAAAGTCGGTGGAGTTGCGACCTTTGACCTGTTGGGCCGAGTAGGTTTGGTAATTGAGTGCGTAGATGGCGTTGAGGGTGGACTCGATCTGCTCACTGCCGCTGCCATCGATCTTCAGTTGAAGAAAGGTGTGGGCGGGGATCTCGGGGTTGCGGTCCAGGGCGAGTTCGGCGACGGTCGAGGCCTTGTCCATGCTGCGTCCGATCACGGCCGCGATGGGTTGGAGCGGATGACTGCCCTCAAGCCACTTGGCGATGCCCTCGGCCACTTTTGCCTCGCTGACGATGGCATCCTGCTTGCTGATCAAACTCACTTCTTCAGCGCGAGCCTGGGCGAGGCGGGCCTCCATGCTCGCGCGAGTTTTCTCGTAGTCTTTTTTGCTGAGGTAGAGGTAAACGGAGAGCACGAGCGAGGCTACCATAACGAGGTAGAAGGCCATTGGCACGAGCCGATAGGCGCTGGGGAGTCCGGGTGAGACATTCTGCCGTTCGGATTTCAGGTCGTGGATGAGATTCATAGTCGTGAATTTCGGAGAGATTTTGGGTGGAGTCGAACTCAGCCTTTGGCGAGGAGGTTCCAAAGCTGGTGGTCCTCAGTCAGGTCGGTGCAGTGGAGATTGGCAAAGGTGGGAAGAAATTTGCGTGAGAAGCTGCCGCCCCGCCGGTCTTCCATCAGGACGACCCGGGTATTGGCGTCTGCCGAATCGATGAAGGGCGCGATCATTTGGGCGACTGAGGCCTCGTCGGCGGTGGAGAGTCCGCTCCGGCAACGCATGTCCTGCCACTGGCCGTTGCGTTGGCGCAACAAGCAGAGCGATCCTTCCACCCAAGTGATGATGATGAGATCCTGATTGCGCAAGGCGGCGTCGTTGCTGATCCGGTCGAGCAGCGCCGAGGTCATCGCGAAGAGTCCCGAACAAACCCTCGCCGGACGAAGGCCGTAAGTGCGCAGGGTGTCCTCGATACTTTTGATGATCGAGTCGTCGCACGCCATCATGAGGCTCGCACTGGTCTCGTGACTGTGATGGATGGCGTAGCGTTTGGTCCGGTCATACTTCGAGCCGAGGATGATTTTGGGATTGAGACGGAGTTCGTCCTCCCAGCCCTTCTTGCGGGAAAGGTTGTGCTCAAGGCTGATGATGAACCGGTTGTTCAGGGAGATTCCGATCCAGCCGTCGTCGGTGTGCTGGGTCCATTGGTCCGCCATCATGGCCGCGACTTCGATGAAGTCTCCATCGCTCTCCCCAACAGAATCCACTCCGCCTTTGCGGTTGAGGAAGCTCCAACTGCAATGGCCTCGACCGACGTTCACCAGAGTCGATTTGCGATTGGGAAATCGTTGCAGCCAGGTGAATCGGGAATTGTCCGCTTCCGGGCGGAAGGCAGCGAAAGTGAGCACGTCTTTGAGGTCTTTGAGTTCCATGAGAGGGAATTAACGATTGAGGGAGTTGGACTCGAGGGCGAGCTCTTCGCGGTGGAGATACTCCGCCACTTCGTGGGTGGAAAAGCCGGTCCGGACCGGGATGCTGGAGCGCCAACCCTCGGTCTCGCGGGTTCTGAGGCTTTGTTCAAAGTTCATCATGCCTTTGGAGGCCCCGGTCTCAAGTTCGTGGTCGAGACGTTTGAAATCGCCCCGGCGGATCAGGCCGGTGATGGAGTCGTAAGGGAAAAGGATCTCGTGGATGGCGAAGCGGCGATCCTTCTCCTCATCGAAGACGAGTTGCTGGCACAGAATCATCCGCATGGCATCGGCAAAGGAGAGCATCGCATTCTCGACTCGCTCGGAGGGGATCAACTTAAGGAAGCGCTGGACAGTCTGGGCTGCGGTGGAGGTGTGCATCGTGGCGATCACCACGTGGCCGGTCTCGGAAGCTTGGAGGGCGATTTCGGCGGTCTCGCCATCACGGATCTCCCCGATCATGATCACGTCGGGCGCTTGACGAAGTGACGAGCGCAAAGATTGGGCGAAATCAAGTTCGTCGGTGCCCATCTCCCGCTGGGTGATCAGCGAGGTGGCGTCGGTGGGGAGAATATACTCGATGGGATCTTCAAAGGTGATGACGTGCTCCTTGCGACGCTCGGCGCGTGCTTTGATCATCGCCGCGATGGTGGTCGATTTGCCCGAACCCGTGGCACCGCAGACCAGAAAAAGACCGTGTTCGGCTTCGAGATAGGCTTTGAGAGCCTGGGGTGGCAGGGAAATCTGCTCGGGACTCGGAATATGGGTGGGGAGGAGCCGAAGCACCCAGCGGAGGCGGCCGCGAGTGACGAGCTGGTTGACCCGGAAACGATACGGGCCGATCTGCATCGCGTAGTCAACCGTCCCAGGGCGAACGGGTAACTCCCTCTCAGGCTGGTAGATGAAGGGGTCCACCACGAGGATTCCATTCCGGCGATAGAGGAGATTCTCACGCGTCGTGATGTAGTAATCACTGATTCCATGTCCTTGCGAGAGTTGGATAATCCGGTTCCCGAGCGGGGATTTTTCGTCGATGCCGTCCATGCGGTGGTTGGAATGGTGGGGAAAGGTGGGGAAAGGGCCTGGTAAAAGTCAATCGGAGTGCCCCGTTCTGAAGTGCATGATATTATAACCATAAAAACAAAAACTTCAAGAACTCATATTAACCTTTATAAAATATTTGCTTGATATTTAGTAAAACTTAACCATATTGGCTATGGAATTTACAGAAATATGAAAAAACACCGTCTCGCTTGCCTAAGCTTGCTTCTCCTTATGATGGCCTCGACTGCCCAAGCTCAGCTTGGTCAGCAGATGGCTTTGCTCAATTCTCCCGGCTACGAGTCGGCGGCCCGCTCGCTTCGGGTGGCCGCTCCCCGGCAGTATAATTTTTCCAAGGCGGTCCTCAGCGACGTGATGCGGCTTATGGCAGAAGATGCCGGGATCGGGTTCTTTGGATTGCCCGACGGAGTCGAAGGGGCGGAGAGTCTGGTCACTTTCACCATCAACGCGAGTCCCTTCACCGCTCTGGAGACCCTCGCACGGGCGAATGGAGTCGCCCTGATCTATGAAAACGGCATTTGGTATCTTCGTCCCGCCAATGACCAGGAGCTGATCGGGCGGATTTACGAGATCAATTACAATGCGCAGGAGCTTGTCACCAAAAACACCCAGGGAGGTGGCGCAGGCAGCAGTGGAAACAGCGGCTCAGGAAGCGGAAGCGGAAGCGGCGGCGGAAGCGGCGGCGGTGCTGGTGGCGGTCTCAGCCTTCAGGGAGCCCCGGACTTCTTTGTAACCGAGCCTTCGCGCATCCTCGAAGACATCCAGAACATCCTCAACATCGAAAGCTCCGGCAACGCGACCTTTGCTCCGTCGGCCTCGGTGGATACCCTCGGACAATTCTCGCTTGGGACGATTCAGGGCCAGCCCAATCTCGTGGTTCGTCCTGAAAGCAGCTCAAACGCGGCAGCCAGTGCCAAGGTGATCTGGAACAGCGACTCGAATACCCTCTATGTCGTGGCCACCCGCCAGCAGCACCAATGGATCGAAGCGTATCTCGCATCGGCGGATCGTCCGCAGCCCATGATCGCCGTCGAGGTGAAATTTCTGGAAACGAGCCGTGATCCGAGTTCGGACATCGGCGTTGATTGGGATGGCGTGCTCGGTCAAAACGGT
>Ga0163144_10019423_pt1 | contig 13665 bp, 9 predicted proteins | sample OliLak19BULKMAT1_FD_123175 | JGI IMG/M metagenome (GOLD analysis project Ga0163144, IMG submission 123175) | Freshwater microbial mat bacterial communities from Lake Vanda, McMurdo Dry Valleys, Antarctica - Oligotrophic Lake LV.19.BULKMAT1 | ecosystem: Environmental > Aquatic > Freshwater > Lake... | reverse complement strand
ACTAAAGATTTGGTACGAACTATACAGGTTGAGTAATAATCCAGCAGTTACGACGAGACCTGCAATTAAGAACATAAAAGATGAGCGTCTTTTTTTAGAACTGAGCAATGCCGCAATAATTCCCACTAAAGTAACTCCAAGGATTTGTGCTGTGATTACTGGTGAGCCAGTCACGCTAAACATGAGTGAGTTGGGGAACTGAGTTTTCAAGAGCATGTTCAAAGCCCGTGACGGACCAAATTGAGACAATTCTGCAAATGACATGACAGACAGCAAAATCGCTGGAATTGAAAGAACTGGCAGAAATTTCAGCGCAGCTTTCTTGTGCAGCAGCGACGAACCAAAAATAACTATAACTATATATGCTAAGTAAATTCCTCCGATTCCCAGTAAGTGGCGAATTGCTAAGCCACCTGTTAGAAAAGAAGAGAGCAGTACAGAAACACAAAATAGAATTAATGGCAGCAAAAATGGTGAAAGGGTAACTTGGAGAGACTTTTTAGCAAGGCTGTTAATTGTCCAAATCAACGCAATGAAGATTGCTCCCATTAGTAATAGATACGTTTTGGAGTCCACGAGAAAGTTGTCATTTAGTGGTAAAACGATAATTGGCAGCAGTACGGTAATGAGAAGGAGTGCCCCAGCAGCTACTTGGTGACCCTTGGTTTTGAAAAAATTGAGCAGGATTGACATATGAATAATTCAAGCAGCTTTGGCTATATATTGCAAACCCTACTTTAGTTCAGCCACACTAAAATTCGGTTTAACTTCGCAAGTGAGAGCTCCTTTACAAGGCTCTGACATCTTTATATTAAATGTATCTTATTGCATGGATAATTAATCTGGAGAAAAAGTATTTACGAGTCAGATGGGCAGTGGGGAGAGCTCAAATTCTGTGAGGAATTTAAAACAATTTTTTTTGAATCTGGAGAAATGAGTTTTGGTCACTACTTTTACGTGCTTACTTCGGTGTGAAACTTGAAGTTATTCTGGAATGAGTGGTTAAAAGACGTTTATAATTAATTGCACGAATTCATTTAAATGAGGAATGTCCAGATAAAACACAAATAAAAGCGCAAAATGGAGAGTCAGGTGAGGATTCTCCACTTACTAGTAGCGAGTACTGGAACCTTCTAATTCTTCGATTTTAGGCCAATCTAGAGCGGAGGTTTATTAGTTTCCTATATGTATGGAAGAAGATTACCGCATTTTCTTTCGAAAATGAGTCATCCCTCAAAAGTAGATCTGGTACAAGCAGTGTATAAGTGCGACTGCTAGATTTTTTAGTACTTACTTTAGTTTATCTAATCAACCCTAAGCGAATTACCGTATGGGTTTTATTATTTTTTAATCCTAAAATCATCATTTTAATCCTATAGTGAGAGAAATTTATTGTTAGCGTACAGAAATTTCTATTTCCTCAGTATTAATCCTTAGTGAACTAAAATTGTCGAAATTTAATAATCTTTTTTAAAGTAACTAAATTGCAGAAGTATTTAAAAAATCAAAGAAGCCCCTCCTCTGTCTCTCAGTCAGATTATTGGAATCTATCTAAAAAGACTACTTTATATTTAAAGTACTATTATTTCACTAATGGATATTCCAGATCATGCGATAATATTTCTGTAATATTGCGTTTAAAAACATTCGTATTCTATTCTTCTAAATTATTTTCGTATTATGAACGCACTATTAATGCACCAGATTGGCTACTAAATCTGTTCTGTAGTTGAGCCTTCTGCAAATGTGCTATACTTTGCGAATGGATTCTTCTCAAACGACCCTTCTTCAGCTTCTTTTTGTGTAAGTGTGGCAGGGGAGCCAAGAATTCATATATCCCCGAGAGGGGATTTTTTATAGCTAAGGAGCCAAATGTCCAAAAGTTTTTATGATCACAACGAAGTCGAAAAAAAATGGCAGAGGGTTTGGCAGAAGCGCCAGGACTTCCAGGTTTCTGACCTTCAAGAAGCGGTTGCGCCAGAGAACAAAGAGTATTTGTTATTCGCTTTTGCTTATCCCTCTGGATCTGGGTTGCACGTTGGTCATGTCGAGTCTAAAACCGCGCTGGATATACTTGCACGGTTTAAGCGAATGAATGGAAAAAAGGTTTTCTTCCCGGTTGGTTGGGATGCTTTTGGCTTACCAGCAGAGAACTACGCGATTAAGACAGGTATTCCTCCTGCAGTAACTACCAAAAACGCTATAGATACTTTTAGGTCTCAGATCCGCCAGATTGGAATTTCTTATGACTGGGCGAATGAAGTCGCGACTAGCCACCCCGAGTATTACCGCTGGACTCAGTGGATTTTCTTGCAGCTGTACAAAAAAGGTCTAGCTTATCGAGGAATGGGCTTGGTGAACTGGTGTCCTTCTTGCCAAACGGTCTTGGCCAATGAGCAGGTCGTAAATGGCAAGTGTGAGCGGTGTAGTACTCAAGTAGTTCAGAAAGATCTAGAGCAGTGGTACTTTAAGATCACTGACTACACTGAAGAACTGATTTCCGGTCTTAATGAGGTGGACTGGCCAAAAGCAACGAAAGATCAGCAGCTGCATTGGATCGGGAAAAAACAGGGAATTAATATTGATTATACGGTACAGGGTTCAGATGAGGTGATTACCTGTTTTACGACTCGACCTGATACAAACTTTGGGGCGACTTTTATCGTACTTGCCCCGGAGCATCAGTTTGTAGAAAAAATACTTGAGGGAAAAATTAAACTGAATCTTGAGCAGCAGGGTCAAGTTGCCGAAATTGCTGCCTATCTCGAAAAAACTTGTCAAAAATCTGAGTTTGATAGGATGGCTGAGGGAAGAAAGAAGTCGGGTGTTTTTACTGGTTTTTACGTTGTAAATAAGCTAAACAACGCTCTGGTTCCTGTCTGGATCTCAGACTTTGTCTTAAAAGGTTTTGGTACTGCGGCAGTTGTGGGTGTGCCAGCTCATGATGTAAGAGATTTTCAATTTGCTGCTCAGTTCAAGCTATCAATCAAGCGAGTGGTAGTTTCTCCAGATGGAGATACTTCTGCAGTCGAGAGAGAAGAGCAAGTTCAAGAAAAGCAGGGAGTCATGGTGAACTCTGGGTTCCTAGATGGCTTGGATATTCACACTGCAACTCACAAAATGATGGACTATCTCGAGGAAAAAGGCTGGGGCAAGAGAATTACCACTTACAAGCTGCGTGACTGGTTAATTTCGCGTCAACGATACTGGGGTGCACCAATTCCAGTTGTCTATGACCCTGAAGGCAATCCGCACCCAGTAAAGGAGGAGCATTTGCCTTGGCTGCTGCCAACTGACGTAGACTTCAAACCAACCGGAGAATCGCCGCTGCGCGGCTCTAAGGAGTTCTTCGAAAGGACTGAAAAACTCTACGGCAAGGGCTGGAGACCAGAGTGTGACACGATGGATACGTTTGTCGACTCCAGCTGGTATTTCTTGAGGTACGTTGATTCTCGGAATAGCAAAGAGTTTGCGAGTAAGGAGAAGATCAATAAATTCCTGCCGGTGGATCTGTACTTGATTGGTCCAGAACATATTGTGCTGCACTTGCTGTATTCAAGATTTTTTACGAAGTTTTTGCGCGATCAAGGCCATCTGAACTTTGATGAGCCATTTTTGAAGATGAGGCACCAAGGCATGATCTTGGGTCCAGATGGCAAAAAAATGAGTAAGAGTAAGGGAAATGTCATTAATCCAGATGAAGTGATCGAGAAGTATGGTGCCGATACCTTACGGGTGTACGAGATGTTTATGGGTCCTCTCGAGGCAGATAAGCCATGGGATACTGGCAGCGTGATCGGCATTTATCGGTTAATACAGCGAATCTATGCCTTGTTTAGTACCTTATCTGAGTATGAAAAAGTCGGCACCCTACTTGATCAGAAGCTGCATCGGACCATTAAAAAGGTGAGTGAGGACTTACCTAAGCTAAAGTTCAATACAGCAATCGCAGCGATCATGATTTTTGTGAATGAGTGGGAAGCGCAGGTAAAAAAGGCGAAGAAGACGCTGTCAGATGAAAACGCGAAGCATTTCTTAAAAATGCTGGCTCCATTCGCACCATTCTTAGCTGAAGAAATCTATCACTCGATGGACTCGAGTGCTAATTTAGTCGAGAACTCATCTATTCACTTTACCAAGTGGCCAAAATTTGATCCAAAGCTGATTCAAGCACAAGAAATGACTATTATTTTGCAGGTAAATGGTAAGCTCCGTTCTCAGTTGGTGATCTTAGCGGATCAAGTAACTGACCAGGGAGAGATTGAAAAGCTAGCTCAAGAGCAACCTGAGTTGCAAAAATGGATAGCCGGTAAGAAAATTCTCAAGACAATTTATGTATCAGGCAAGATTCTGAACTTTGTTGTGAGTTAGTTCCTACACTTGGTGTCATAAAACAGGCATAGCATTGACTTATGCTTCGCTTTGTGACCCTTATCCAACAATATGTGCCAGCTTTGGGAAAGTTCCAAGTTTTTCTGGGGCTACTATTCTGCATGGGACTAGTCAGCACCCTCTTGAGCATCCTTCTCCTCTTTCAAAGCTCTACGGCTTCCTCAATTATTCAGGTGCAGGACTTGAGCTCGAGCGCTTCAAATCAACCTATTCAAGAAGTTCAAGTCTTTATTGACATTGGGGGAGCGGTGAATCGCCCAGGTGTTTATCAGTTCGGGTCTCTTCCCAGGCTGGGAGAGGTCGTCGAGCGGGCAGGTGGCTTGCAGATAAATGCAGATCCTGCGTTTATATCTGAGCAGATGAATCTGTCTAGAAAATTGAGCGATGAAAGCAAGATTTTTATTCCTTTTATTGGGTCTCCAGGCTCGGATGAGCTAAAAGTAAATAGCGAAGGACCCCAAGCAGGATCTAAAGTCTCTTTAAATACTGCTTCTCAAAAAGAACTAGAATCGCTGCCAGGTATAGGTGAGAAGCGAGCCCAGGAGATTGTTCAAAGCAGGCCTTTTACCACGATAGAGGAACTACAGCGCAAAGTTGGTCTCTCGTTGAAAGTTTTCAACGAAATTAAAGAACTAGTTGAAATATAAGATGAAATTAAAAACAATTTATGTATTATCTGTACTACTTATATTACTTAGATATACGCATGAATATAAATCATATCAAGAGGAGGGTAAACAGGAAGAAATAGCGAAACACTTCATTATCCAAACTAAATACGAATACTCTACGGCCAGTTGTGACCTAATCAGTGGATATTACCGCGCCAAACTAAATGACTGCCATACCTATCGGACAGGGGATAGTGTAGTGGTATTTAGCAATCGCTTACTGTCGAGTGACACAATAAGTAAGAAGGAAATTAGGTTGAATAATCCTAAAATACATCAAGTTATACACTGCGAGGGTTCGGGAAAGTGTACTTTTTATCAAATTCTGGAGAAGATTAGTCAATACACTATTGAAGAAAAACTTGTAATCAAACAACTCATTGCAGAACCACATGCATCTTTATTAATTGGCTTCTTATTTGGTGAAAAAGCCTTACTGAATGAGTCGACCCAAAAGGTGCTAAAGGTGGTAGGGATGCAACATGTCATCTCTGCATCTGGCTACAATGTGGCTTTAGTCCTTAACTTTGCCTCTCTAGTCTTCGGCAAAGTCTTCACTAAGAAAATCACTTCCTTTTTCTCGCTCACCACTATGCTGGTATACATTTTTATGGCCGGTATTACCGCATCATTATTGCGCGCGGGCTTGATGGTTACGATGCTGGTGCTCAGCACTCATTTTTTTCATAAACAGTACCTTGCAGCTCACTCACTATATCTAACAGCAGTAATACTATTGCTATGGCAGCCCTTTTTAATACATAGTATATCTTTCCAACTCTCTTTTCTGGCCACACTCGGCTTAGTGAAGTTCTCGCACCTTTTTCAGCCTCGCACCACAAATGAGCCAGAAAAAAGCTACAAATTGAAAAAAATCACACTCTCTATCCACATAATTGAGGGTATTAAAGAAACCCTCAAGTCGTCTTTTCAAACTACTCTTGCTGCTCAAATCTTTACCCTTCCAATTATCTTGTTTCACTTTGGGGAACTTAGTCTTCTTTCATTGGTTGCAAACACACTTTTGCTGTGGCTGACTCCGCTTATTACCATCCTCGGGCTAATTCTTTTCTTAGTAGCGCCATTTTCAGGGGTAATTGCTCAATTCTTAGCAATCTTAGCCTGGTTACCAATTGAAGTGTATCTAAAGTGCCTGGATTTATTCGTTCCGCTGTCATTTACACTGATCAAAATTGGGGGGAGCTGGGCAAAAATTCTAAGCTTTGCGTATGTGGCTGGCCTTTTTACTGTAATAATCAGGCGAAATTACACGTCTAAACCGAGAAAAGCTCTAAAAACAACTCTTTATTATGTCTAAGGCAGTTTGGCCACTCCTAGCTCTCCTAACGGGTCTGGTGATTTTTTTGATCTATATACACCAGATCTGGCCAGATCAGTATGTCCATGTCATTTTTTGTGACGTTGGACAAGGGGATGGGGCGTTGATTACCTACAAATTTACTCAAGTAGTGATTGATGGCGGGCCAGATTCAAGCATTCTTTCCTGTTTAAGCAAGCATATGCCAGCCTGGGATAGAGAAATTGAGATTGTAGTTGCCACTCATGGCGACCTGGATCATATGGGAGGAATTTTGCCGATTTTAGAGCGTTACCAGGTTAACAGACTTTTTACTATCGGTTATGGAAAGGGGTCCAGTAGTTTTGAGGCTCTCCGCAAGTCAATCATTCGAGAGAGGATTTTGGGAATGGAGCTACTCGCAGGGTTTGCAGGTCAAAAATTCAAAATTGATGACCTTATATCTGGTCTGATCGTCTTTCCACACTTCCCAGTCGGGGACATGAACATCTATTCAAACAAGCTCTCCGAAACACAGTTATCGGCCTTATATCAGCAGCAAGAGGCAACTTATGGATCAATAAATAACGAATCAATCGCACTTTTCTTAACTATTAAGGATATAGTGTTTTTCTTCCCTTCTGACCTCGAGGAACAAGCCGAGTTAGCAATGCTTAGTGGTTCATTGTTAAGAGACACCCATGTCCTAAAAGTAGGGCACCATGGCTCTAAAACCAGTACGTCCATGGCAATTTTAGAGAAATTAAAACCCGAATTTGCCATCATCAGTCTTGGGAAAAACAATCGATATGGACACCCTCATCAGCAAACAATCCAGCACTTAGACTCAATAAAGGCGAAGACATTCCGAACAGACCTTCTTCATACTATTGAAGTAGTAACTGATGGGCATCAATTGTGGTGGCATTTTGGCGAATAAGAAATAAAAAACGAAGTACATTTCTTAGTTTTGGGTCTTGTTTGTTAAAGAACTGAAAATTATTGTTATCTCGTTTGAATTAAAAAGCAATACGCAGTTTTTAAACTAGCGAACAAAATACGAAACAGTATACCCACCCATGTCTTGAGGAGAATGAGCTCGTGAATTGGCTAAAATCGGTCTTAAAAGATGGAGGTGAATCATTAGGGCTTGTACGCAATGAGCTATAAGCCAAGAGCGAGACGTAATTCTTATTACAAGAAACTGACCATGATCAAGATTTAAGCCGAGACTGTCACATGATTTTCTACCAACCCTAGCAGAAATGCGCGCTGCAGCTCTCTCCTTTAAAACTAGTCTTTCCAAATTTTTAAATCACTACAAAAAAACTCAAGGACTAAAATTTCTTAGCATTTGGAGTTCATCGAAATTTCTTACAAGTTTCGCCGGTGATAAATATGTTAAATCCTTTTTTATATTTATGAGTACAAAAATTTAGTCTGGAATTACTCAATAAATATAGATAAATAATTTTTCACAAAATATCATTAAAAACAAAGTGTACTCAAAAGATTCGGATTATATTTGTAAGTATCAATTGACACCTATATGGTCGTTGATAGAATCCAGGCTGCATCGCTAGGAAGACTGTCGTAGAATGAGGACTGTGTACTCTCAACCCAGGAAACCATGTCAGCTGTAATAGAAAAAATACAAGAATCTCTCAAACTTGCTTTTCAGGAGCTGGGTTTGCCTATGGAAATAACGATTCACTTGGAAAGACCTGCGAGTGATCAATTTGGTGACTACAGTACGAACGTAGCCTTAATCACCTTTTCTCAAATCAAGAATCAAGGGATTCATGGTGAGTCTTTTAAAAACCCCAGAGAGCTGGCAGACAAAATTCTGGAGATTTTAACGCGATTTCAGGGAGATCAGAATTTTTTCTCTAAGATAGAAGTCGCTGGTCCAGGCTTTATTAACTTTACCCTCTCAACTAGATTCCTGATTCAGGAGAGTTTGTCCCAAAAACCTATGTTCGTGGCCCCACAAAGGTCCGCTGTGGTGGAGTTTTCCTCGCCCAACATTGCCAAGCCCTTCACAATTGGCCACCTGCGCTCAACGATTATCGGGCACGCCGTCGCTAACTTGCTTGAGGCCACGGGATGGAAAATCTATCGGGATAACCACTTGGGGGATTGGGGCACTCAATTTGGAAAGCAAATTTATGCCATCAAGAACCTCGGTGATGAAAACAAGATTGATCAGTCGGCTGAGCCAGTTAAGGATCTGGTAGAGCTGTACGTCAAGTTTCACCAGGAGGCAGAGCAGAAGCCAGAGTTGGAAGATGAAGCCCGAGCTTGGTTTAAGAAGCTAGAGGAAGGGGATCCAGAAGCCAGAAGATTGTGGCAAAAGTGCATTGACTGGTCTTTAAAAGAGTTTGCCAGGATCTATCAGCGCCTCGGAGTTCAATTTACAGAGAACGATGGCAAAGGGTATGGGGAATCTTTCTTCGAAGAGAAGATGGGATCGGTGATAGAGGAACTGCGCCAAAAAAAGCTGCTGACTGAAAGTGAAGGGGCTGAGCTGGTCTTTTTCCCCAATGAGAAGTTGCCCCCATTAATGATTTTAAAGAAAGATGGGGCATCGCTGTATGCCACCCGGGACCTGGCTACGGATAAGTTTCGATTGTCACATTATGGATCAGATATCAAAGTCATCAATGAGGTGGGTGCAGAGCAAGCTGAGTACTTTAATCAGCTTTACGAACTCGAGGAAATGTTGGGTTGGTACCAGCCCAACCAACGGGTCCATGTGAAGCATGGATTCTATCGTTTTAAAGACAAAAAAATGTCTACAAGAAAAGGGAATGTGATTTGGCTGGAGGAAGTTCTGGATGAAGCGGTGAAGCGGGCCAAGCAAGTTGCAACCTCTTCGTTGGAGGCTGCAGAAGCCGTTAATAGAGTCCCAACTCGCCACACTGAGGAAACTGAGCAAAATGCCGAAAAAATAGGTCTAGGGGCGTTAAAATGGAATGATTTAAAGCGCAGCTCCCACTTAGATATTACCTTTGACTGGGATGAGATTCTTTCGATGGATGGGAACTCAGGTCCGTACATGCAGTACACCTACGCCCGGGGCGCATCAGTATTAAAGAAGGCGGCGGAAAAAGGAGTAAGTGATTTTTCTCGAGAAAATCTCGCTGAATACGCTCCCAATACCGAGGAAATAAGTGTCTTACGCACGTTGTTTAGGAATCAGGAGGCACTGGAAAGAGCAGCCGCTGAGTTTGCCCCACATCATTTGTCGACGTATCTGTTCGAGTTGGCCCAGCACTTCAACTCGTTCTACAACAAACACCACATCTTGGTTGGCAAGGAGGAGCCTGGGAGTCCAGAGCAGAAGAAAACCGAGCTGTTCCGACTAGCACTGACTGCGGCGGTAGCCAAGACCATTCAGGCTGGTTTAAAAATCTTAGGAATTGAGACTGTTGAGAATATGTAATGAACAAAATGATCTGCTAGAATACCTTTCATGCTTTCCCACGTTGTTACCACTTTATCTTCTGGTTTAACTTTGATCCGGGTTCCCATGCCGGCGGTCAAGTCAGTGACGGTGCTTGCACTGGTCAATACCGGTTCCCGGTATGAGCCAGGCCAGTGGTGGGGTATTTCTCATTTCTTGGAACACATGGTCTTCAAAGGAACTGAAAGCTACCCTGATGCTCAAAGCTTGGCCGCCAGTGTGGATGCAGTGGGAGCCAAGTTCAATGCCTTTACCAGCAAGGAATACACGGGGTATTACGTCAAGGCAGCTTCTGAGCATCTTGGGCTGGCCTTGAATGTCGTCTCCGACATGCTGCTGACCCCAAAGCTCCGACAGGAGGATATTGATCGGGAAAAAGGCGTGATTATCGAGGAAATTAACATGTATGCCGATATGCCAGCCAGCCATATCTCCAATCTGTTCGAGCAAATGATGTTTAACTCCCAGACTCTTGGTCACGATATTATTGGGAACAAGGAAACGGTTTCCGCGCTGAAGTCGGAAGATTTTCGCAACTACATGACCAAGTGGTACGGTCTAAAAAACGTGACCTTGATTTTGGCGGGCGATGAACAGGTGTTAGATGATGTCGTTACTCTGGATCAAATAGAAAAAATGTTTCAAAAAGGTGAAGGGACTCGCAGTGACAACATTGTTTCCGGCGATCATCTGGGTACCGAGCCGGTTCGGGACGAACGACTACTCGTGGAAGAGCGTAAAACTGAGCAAGCCCACTTCGTGATGGGTTTCCCAACCTTTGGTAGAACTGACAAGATGCGGCACGCCCTTTCTTTGTTAGGAGTGATTTTGGGCGGCAACATGAGCTCTCGGCTTTTCTCTGAAGTTCGAGAAAAGCGTGGCCTGTGCTACTACATTCATACCGACACAGACTTTTATCATGACGTGGGTATCTTCGGCGCTTCTGCTGGCGTTGACCCCAAGCGAGTAGAGGAAGCCGTACGAGTTACGATCGAGGAGTTTCAAGCGGTGGGGAATGGCAAAAAGCCCGTGACTGCTAGTGAGCTCAAGAGTGCTAAAGACTTTGTGACGGGTAAGTTTGTCTTAGATCTAGAGGACAGCGAGAGTGTCGCTCAGTACTTTGGGATGAAGCAGTTGCTTCTCGGCGAAGTGGAGACTCCGGAGCAGTTGCTGCAAAAATACTTGAACGTTACTTTGGAGGATGTGGAAGCAGTGATTGAGCGGATTATTCAGCCTGGGAAGCTGCGTTTTGCAGTGATTGGCCCGTTTGCGGATAAGACAGTTTTTGAAAATTTACTGTATTAATAAAATACTAGGAGAATATATGGCAATGCAAAGAAGTGCCGTGTTAGTCAAGCCAGATGGTCTGCAACGCGGACTCATTGGTGAGATTATTGCTCGGTTTGAAAATAAGGGCTTAAAGTTAATTGGACTAAAAATGACTTTCCTCTCTGATGGGCAGCTTTCTGCTTGGTACGTCGAGCATAAAGATAAGCCATTTTTTGGCGACTTAAAGTCTTTTATGAAGACTCACCCAATTGTGGCCATGGTTTGGGAGGGTGTTGATGCAATTTCCACGATTCGCAAGTTGGTGGGCACGACCTCTGGACGTGAGGCTGAGGGTGGCTCGATTCGCGGTGACTTCGCGATGAGTAAACAACTAAACCTGATTCATGCTTCCAGCTCTGAAAGTGATGCTCAGCGCGAGGTCGGGATCATCTTTGAGAAAAATGAGTTGTTCGAGTATGCGACAGTGCTCGATAGTGTGATTTACTCTGATTTTGAACGGAAGTAAGTTTCTAGCGCAGAAATTTTTTTTAAAGCTGGTCCGGAAGGGCCAGTTTTTGGTTCCGCCTTAGGAAGGCATCTGATGCATGGGATTACCTTTCACGCCCGACATCCTGGATTCCCAAAACTACTTTGTTTAAACTGGCGCTGTATCGATAAAAAACATAATCTGTTAGGCCATCAGCATAACCAGCTCTAGCAAGCGGAATAAATGCTTGGGGTGTTTCACAGCGACTTTTCATCACGTACAGGGTTTGCTCATCTGGAATAGGGAATGGCTCTTGGTCAAAAATGCATCCCGACGGTGCAAAGGTGTATTTCCCCAGCTGGTAGACGCGCTGGGTGCGGGCTGGGAATGACTCTTGGAGAGTTTCCAGCGGAATTACATGAGCCAAGACCAGGTAGGCATAAATATTTTTGACGTCTTGGGTGATGAAAACATTTTTAAACTGCCCTTCAAACTTCGGCAGCTTTGTCGCTACATCTGCCTCAGCAGCATTGCGGTGCCAAGGTTGAAAGCGTGGCTGCATGATCAGGAGTTGGTGGCTGAAGTACAGCGTACTCCAGAAATACGCCCCAAGGATGCTAAGTTGTAGACCACGTTTCAGCCAGGTGCCTCTTACTTGAGTGAGGTCTTGAATGCCAAACGCCGTAATTACCAGCAATGGAATCAAGAGGGGGAAGCTGCGTACCATGCTGGGAATTTCTTGAGTCGTCAAAGCGGCCGGCAGTATTGCCGCTGCCGCCCACCAAAATATTTTCAGCTTACTCGTAGAAAATTTTGCTCCCTTAATAAAAAAGTAGATCCCAAGGATGAGCAGTGGGAACTCAATGTAATAGAGAAGGCCATGAACTGGCAGCTTGTAGCGAAGTGGCTGGGCTTTGTTGAAAAAAAGAAAGTTGGGAGAGAGGTGCTCGGCGTAAATCTGAGCCATGTAGTTGCCGTAGAGGTTTGGCTTGTTGTAGAGCAGGCGGAGAATAATACCTGGAGTAGCTCCAGTGGAAGTAGTGATTTGCTCGTTGAGAATCAGCTGAGGACCTTGATCGGAAAGGAGGCCGACTCCCTTAAACCGAGTTAGATCTCCTTTGCCCATAATAAAGACGAAGATGAAGGCAAGTGCGGTCCCAGTGACTAGAGTTGTGCTTTTTACGAGCTGTTTGGTACGTTCTTTAGTTGGCAGAGCCAGGAGCTCAATTCCAATCCAGCCAACAGTCAAGAGCGGCAGGAAAACTTTGGCGGCATGGTAGCTGTACATGCCCAAAAAGGTACTGATAAAGAAGCCGGCCAGCTGGATGGGTCGGAGCGGTTTTTTAGAGAATGGTAGGAGTTGCGTCAGAAAAAAAATTGCTGCCATGCTGGCGGTAAAAGACAGAATTACCTCCTGACTACTCCGTGAGAGCAGGATGTGCCAAGGAGAAATGCAAAGCAGGCCGAAAACCGACAGGGCGAGCTGAGAAGAAAAGAGCTTGTGGATGATCAAGTAGACAAAAACCATGGAAGCCAGTCCTAGCAGAACGGAGGGTAGGCGAGTAACTGGCAGTGATGTCCCAAGAGTGCTAATAAAGGGGATTTGCAGATACGAGTAAATCGCAGGCTTGGGATCCATGTAGGAGTTGAGGAAAAGTGGGAGGCGACGACCATCTTCATCTTTGCCAGTTTGTAGAATAGAAATTGAGTTGAGAAGAAATGATGCTTCATCAGCGTGCAGGCCAGAAGGAAGGTCTAGGTGAATAGTTCGGAAAAGAAGCGCTACGGAGAAGAAAAGAACAAGTGCTAGAGAAAAAAGAAATGATTTGTGGTTTTTGAGGCGGAGTAGGGAAGAGAAAGCATCTATCACATTCTCAGCATAGCAATTTTCATCACCAAAGGTAGATGGACGTGGAGATTAAGGGCGAGGTCTAATTCTGCCAGCAATCTCTTTGCGAATTTCCCGTATTTTTTCCAAAAATTTTGGGACCCGTAACCCAGGAGTTCCTTGGACTGGAGCAGCTTCGGGAGTAGTCGCAGCTGACTGTGGATCAGCAAGAGTTTCTGGTGCTCGAATCTTTTT
>Ga0163144_10019422_pt1 | contig 13665 bp, 8 predicted proteins | sample OliLak19BULKMAT1_FD_123175 | JGI IMG/M metagenome (GOLD analysis project Ga0163144, IMG submission 123175) | Freshwater microbial mat bacterial communities from Lake Vanda, McMurdo Dry Valleys, Antarctica - Oligotrophic Lake LV.19.BULKMAT1 | ecosystem: Environmental > Aquatic > Freshwater > Lake... | reverse complement strand
GCCGATCCGATTGGTCGTCGCGTGCAGCGTGAAGGTCTCACCACCTGGGAGACGGTGGTGGGCGTGGTCGACGATGTGATCCAGGACGACTACCGTGACGCGGCGGTGCCGCTTGTGTATTTTCCGCTGACCGGGCAGCAGCCAACACAGTGGCGCTTGCCGTCTCCCGCCTTTGTCGTCAAGACCGCGAGAACGGATTCGATCGCGACCGATATCCGATCGGTCGTGCGCGAGATCGCGCCCGAAGCCCCGATGTACCGGGCCTACACGATGGAGGGGCTTGCAGAACGATCGAGGCTCGCGCTGTCGTTCACGATGCTGACGCTCGGGATCGTGTCGGTGCTCGCGCTGATTCTTGGCGCCGTCGGCCTCTACGGCGTGTTGTCGTATGTGGTGACGGAGCGCACCCGTGAGATCGGGGTGCGCATGGCACTGGGCGCGCAGGTCGGTGGTGTGCGTCGAATGGTGGTGGCGCAGGGCCTGAGAGTGATCGCGGTCGGCGTGGCCATCGGGCTCGTGATCGCCGCGATGTCCACGCGCGCGCTCGGAACGCTGTTGTTCGGCGTTGACGCGCGCGACCCATGGGTCTTCATTGGGACCGCGCTCACCATGGGCCTGATCGGACTGGCGGCGAGTTACCTGCCCGCCCGGCGTGCCTCGAATGTGGATCCGATCACGTCACTGCGCGGGGACTGAGACGATCAACGATCGGGAGTGTGTGTGGCCGTCACCATTGAGCACGACGGTCGCACGCCATGCTGAGATGTGTGACGCGACGACTTGTGTGACAGAAAAAGGCGCGGTGGGTTTCTCTGTGCCTCCCTGTGAAAAACAGGGCGGGCCCTCGGAGAGACCAGGATGACCAAAGTCGTCAGCACAGGGCCGTGATCTACTTGCCCGCGTTCAGGTCGTTCCAGTGCATCAACGCGTTGAAGCCGAGGATGTAGGTGCCCTGCGACTGCCAGCGCCAGAAGGGCCGGATCGCAAACATCACCACGTGGCCCTGACCAATCGGCGCGTCAATCACCTGCGCACGACCTTCGAGATTCTCCCCACCGACCAGTCCGCCTGACAACAGCATGTCGCTTTCGCTCGGTGGGAACTGCAGGATGACTCGTGGCTGCATGAAGTCGAGCAACGCTGCGCTCTGACCGCCGCCTCGTCCTGCGCCACGTCCACCAGGGGCCGGGGCAGCGGCGGGTGCCGATGCGGCTGCGGGCGTCCAGTCTTGTGACGGGTCCCACGTGCCAAAGACGTTCTGGCTCTGGCCCATCGGCGACGTGTTCTGATAGGTCGCCCCGCGACCGGTCGTGATCACGGAGGTGGGCTGTTGCGGGCCAGGGCGTCCGCCGATGCTGAAGAGCGGACCACCGTTGGCCTTGTAGTACACCGGCAGGTGATTGCGCGACAGTCCGTAGGCGATCGGGCTTGTCTTGTCGGCGACGATGCCGCGATACACGGAGCCTGGTGCCGTGAGGCCTGCGCCGAGATCAACGGTGATGCCGGGCGTGAGGTAGTTGTTCGGGAAGATGGCCGATGTGCCGCCCTCGGTGATCAGTGTGCCGCCCGCCTGCACGAACTCGTACAACTTCTTCAGACCCGATGCGCCGAGTCCACCGCGTGTATCTGCCGTGCTGTCCGGATATCCGAGTGACGGGAAGGCGTCGGACTTCTGGAACGGGATCGGTGATCCGCCGGTCGGGGCCTCCTGGCCAATCGCGCCGCCATGCGGCCAGAGGATGACATCAAACTGTGCGCGCAGGTCCCGCTTGGCGACTTCGTTTTCACCGAAGTAGGTGTAGGGAATTTTGTAGTAGTCGAGCGCCGCGCGGACCCAGCCTTCGTCCTGGGTGTTGCCCCAGCTGTGCACGTAGCCGATGCGTGGCACATCGAGGTTGTGCGTCTTCACGGCCGGTGCGGTGGCCACGGCGTACCCCGACAGACCGAGCTCGGTCAGCACGGGTTCGAGCTGCGCGCGATTGGCATTCGGAATGATGATCGCGCCCGCGCCGAACGTGCGGCCGGCCGCCTCAAACCCGGCCTCCGCCGCCTGCATCGCCACACTCGCAAACTGGAAGCGGAACTGCGCGAGCAGGTTGTCGCCGGTGTGGTCCACGATCACCGTTGAGCCTGTGCCCGCAATGCCGCCTGTGGCACGAACGGCGCCGGTCACCGGCGTCATCGGCGCGGTGAGCATCGCCTTGTCGTTGATTTCGTGCGAGATGATGTTGCGCATCATCGGGTAGGTCCAGCCCAGGTCGTCGTACGGGCTCGGGTTGGACATCGAGTAGTCCTGCACCGCGAAGTACATGTCGACCACGGTGCGATAGGGCTGATCGCCGCGGATGATCCAGTCGCCGGGTTTGACGTTGATGCCACCGGCGGTGAAGGCCGCCGCCGCTTTGTGAATTTCGACGCCCTGCGCCTTCAGGCCCTCGACAGCTTCGGCCGCGTTCGCCTTGCTGTGCTGATCGGCTGGAATCACCCAGCCGTGTGACGTGCCGTCTTTGCCGCGGTTGACCGCATTGCGGTTCTTGATCCAGTAGTTCTCGAGCCACCGGTCCTTGTCCTTGCCCGTGAAGGACAGCGCGAACATCACGGCCGACTGACTCATGTTCACGTGTGCGCGCGGTCCCCAATTGACGTTGCCCGGATCGGGATTGGGCCGGAACCATTCACGGCTGTTTCCTCGACCACCACGGCCACCAGCGGCGGGTGCCGCCCCTCGCCCAGCGGCTGCGGCGGGTGGCGGCGGCGCTGCGGCACCACCAGCCAGGCGCGGGGCCACGGCGTTCACGCCGTACCCGCCCACTTCGTAGAATCGGCCCGTCGCGTTGTGTGTGTGCACCGCGTAGAACATGTAGTTGGGCGTCCATCCGTCGTAGAACCCGTAGGTCCACACGCCAGGCACGCCACGTTTGGTCATCTCCATCACGTCGTTTTGCGCGAACATCCACCACTCGCTGATGGTGATCGGGTCGAGCTGTTCGTTGTACGGCCCCGTGCCGGTAGACGCGTAGAGCAGCGACGCCTGTTCGTGCAGATCATGCAGGATGGTGGGCTTCCATTCGTTGGCGACCTTCATGACGTTGCGCGTCATGGCGAGGAACTGGCCCATGCCGTCGCGATTGTTGTCGTGGGCGACGTATTTGCCCCAGTAGGGCAGCCCCAGCTGGCCCTGCAGCCCCTCGGCCTGGCGCTGCGCGTTGTAATACGCCGTGTCCACGATGCGCTCGCGGCCGTCCACTTCGATCACGGGCGTGATGAAGGTGATGACGTTGTTGCGGATCTGCTGCACAAACGGCGACTCGGACACGACGAGCCGATAGGCCAACTCGGTCAACATCTCCGGTCCGCCACGTTCGGTCGAGTGGACGCCGCTCGTGAGCCAGTAGATCGGCTTCGCGCGGCTGATGATCTGGCGCGCCTGCGCTTCGGTCGTCCGCCGTGGGTCGGTCAGCGCCTGCAGGTCCGCCTTGTAGCGGTCAAGGTTCTTGATCGTCTCTTCATTGGCAATGGCGAGCACGATCTGATCGCGGCCTTCTTCGGTCTGGCCGATCACCCACCACTTCGCGCGTCCAGGCGCGGCGTCGGCAATCGCCTTCATGTATTGATGAATCTCGCGCGCGTAGGTCAGATGTCCGGGCTGGCCGGTCACACGTCCGAGAAATTTCAACGGGGTCGGCACCGTGTCCGATGCCGGCAGGTGATCCACCAATTCAGTGGAGATGCGGGCATCGGTGAGGTACTGCTTGATGAGCGCGGTGTATTCGGCGTCCACCTTCTGCGTGGCACCCTGGGCCTGCACGTGGGGTGTGTTCCACGGGACAAGCGCGACGACGACGAACAAGACGAGGAATACGAGTCCCGCCTTGTAGCCTGAATATGTAGTGCGTGTCGACATGAGTCCTCCTGGACAAGCCACGGACGTGGCCGCGCCGATGGTACCACCCGCAGGGCGCTGGTGAGTGTCTACGTGCGGGATTGTTGTCGACGCAACCGGATGAGCGACCAGACGGGCGCCAGGGACAAGATTGCTCCGGCCAGGCTGAGAATGGCAAAGCCCGCGTGATCGAGCAGCCACCCTGATCCGATACTGGCCACCGCGCCGCCGCCCCAAATCAGTGCGTCACCCGCACCTTGTGCACGCGTACGCTCGGACGCGACCACGCTGTCGGTCAAGAGCGCGCTCCCGCCGACAAAACCCAGATTCCACCCCACACCAAGCAGGAACAACGACGTCAGCAGCAACGCGTACGACCCTCCACCGGCCGCGACACCCAGCAGACAGGCGACGACCAGGACGCCGACGGCGGCCACCAGCAGCGGGACGCGTCCCCAGCGGTCGGCGAGCCACCCGGTGATGGGCGAGAACGCGAACATGCCGAGCGTGTGCGCGGAAATCACCAGCCCAATCGCGCCAAGGCCATGCCCCTCATGCCGAATATGCAGCGGCGTCATCGTCATCAACAACACCATGACGAATTGGCCGGACACCATGGAGGTCAGGGCGAGCACGACACCCGGGTGCCGGAGGAGTGCGGTGAGCGTGGGACCATCGCCGGTGCGCGTGGGGGCGGGGAGATGGGTGTTGAATGTCCGCGGTGCCGACTGCATCGCGACCACCGCGAACAGACACGCGACGACACACACGAGGAAGGGGCCCACGAGCCCGTTGAGGCTGGCCAGTTCCGCCAGTTCGCGAGAGGGCGCCAGCAACGCGGGGCCGGCGACGGCCCCGATCGTGGACGCCCACACAATCCACCCAATCATCGTCGCCCGCTGATCGACAGGGTAGAGATCGGCGGCGACGTAACGCGCCAGGCGATTGGATCCGAATCCCACGCCGAAGAGGAACAAGGCGCCGACAAAAAGCGGGAACGACCGGATGAGGATGGCCGTGGTGGCCAGACTGATGGCGGCCGTTGCGAGAAGGTATCCGAGTGAGAGGCCGACCCGTGGTCCCCATCGCCGGACGACCATGGCCAGGGCCGCTGCACCGGCGGCAGTGCCCAGGACGGTCGCGGCAGCGGGCAAGCCGCTCCAGGACGCGCTGCCGGTCAGGTCCTCGGCGACCAGACCGTTCACCGTGTTCGACGCAAGGAATCCCGTGGTGGAAATCGCGACACCGGCAAACACGGCGCCGAATGCGCGTCGCCGGTCGGTGGAAGAAAGGGTCGACGTGAGGTCGGCGGCAAGCACGGATCGCTCTTAGATGAACAGCGGCGGATCGACGGCGGGGATCACCCCTGCTGCGCGGGCCCTGGCAAACAGGCCCTCGACTGCCTCACGGCCGGAGCGGCCCAGGTCCACGGAAAAATCATTCACGTAGAGGTCGATGTGTTTGAACATGACCTCGTCGTCCATGTCCTGTGCGTGTGCTCGCACATAGGGCAACGTCACGTCACGGTGCGCCAATGCGTATTCCACGCTGCGGCGAAGGACACGGGCCATCGTGTGCTGCACATCGGGCTCAAGGGAGCGGCGCACCACGATGCCCCCAAGCGGAATCGGGAACCCCGTCGTCTCTTCCCAACATTCACCGAGGTCGACAACTTTCCGAAGGCCCCTGGACTCGTACGTGAATCGATTTTCGTGGATGATGACGCCCGCGTCGTACTCGCCGCTCGCGACCACGCCTTCGATCTCCGAAAACACCATCGGCGTGGTCCGGGTGGCCGCCGGAAATGCCAGACCCAGCAACAGATTGGCCGTGGTGTATGTCCCCGGCGTCGCGATGCGAAGGTCGCCTGCGGCGACGTCGTCGGCGGTGATGGGACGTTTCGAGATGAGCAAGGGACCACAGTGGCGTCCGAGCGCGCTGCCGGCGTTGAGCATCACATACCGATCCGCACAATACGCAAAGGCGTGGTAACTCAGTTTGGTCACGTCCGTGCGGCCGTCAAACGCGTCGCGGTTCAACGCTTCGACGTCCGCGAGCCGGACGTCGAACGTCAAGCCCTCCAGATCAATGCGCTGATGGACGATCGCATCAAACATGAAACAGTCGTTGGGGCACGGGGAGAAAGCGAGTGACAGCGTCATCGGACCTGGAGTTGCGTGATCAGCGCCGAGGCCGTCTGGCCCAGAGCCTCGATGGCCGGCCCGAGCTGCCAGGCGGCGCGGTTGCGGCGTTCGACGTAGTTGGAGACGGCGCGAATTTGCGCAAACGGCACGCCGGCGATCAGGCACGCATACATGAACGCCGCGCCCTCCATGCTTTCCACCTGTGGGGACACCCGGGCAACGACGGCCGCGATCGCCTCATCCTCGCCATGCACCGTGTTGACGGTGATCCCTGCGACCTGCGGCAGGCCCGCCAGGATCGTCGATGACGGTGGCGCATGGTTCAGCAGCCGGCCTCCTGCGAAGGCAGTCGCATCAGCAGGCACCAGGCCAACCAGGTGGGCGGGAATGAACGTCGGGCCGTCCTGTACCCCAAGTTCCGGCAGGCTGTCGGACGCGACGTGCACCACGGTGCCGAGCGCCAGGCTGCGGTCAAACGCGCCGCAGACACCGAGATTGAGGGCGATGTCGTAGCGGGTGAGGGCGAGCGCGCGCGACACGTGCGCCGCAGTGGCGACCATTCCGACGCCGGTCACCAGAATGTCCAGTGTGTGCCCCGGGATCGACGGGTTCTCGTGGAACGACGTGAGTTCGCCGTCGGTCGCGGCCACCACCAATACGCGCATCAGGCCACGATCCTATCGCAGACCTCAGAGGTCGTTTTCGTGTCCAACAAAACGACCTCTGAGGTCGTGTTTCGGGCGCCGGGCGCGTTCCGGCCGTGTCAACCGACCTGGTAGCTCCGCAGCGGCGATACGAGACCAAGGATGCTCAGCAGCCACCAGATGACGGCGACCACGACGACCACATTAAGGATGGTCTTGATGGAGGACGCCATTGGGATGAACCGGTTAATCAGCCAGAGAATGATGCCGACGATGACCAGGGTGACGACGATATCGAGAAGGGGCATGGCGTGAGCGTACTGGTATCACCTGTGCGGGGGTGTGCCGAATGGCACAGCGCCGCTTCTACCGCAGAAACGCCAAAATCTGGAGCGACGACTGATACCCCGACACGGATTTGAGTGCCTTGCCGGACGCCGGGTCAACGATCACCATCGTCGGATACCCCGCCACGCCGAATCGTTTGACCAGCGCCTTTTCCACGTCGCCGTCGAGTTTGACCGTCACGAACCCCTTCGCCAGTGCGGTGGAGACTTCGGCGTCGGTCCAGATCCACTCGTCCATCGTTTTGCACGGACCGCACCAGGTGGTTTCGAAGTCGATGAACACACGTTTGCCAGTCGCCTTTGCGGCGGTCAGCGCCTCATCGAGGTTGTGCGACCAGGCGAGCGCGGCTATGGTGCGTGCGCGGGGGCGCTCGTCGGCGAGCATGTCGTCAGGGAGCCGGTCCTCTGTCTTTGACACCGGGCGGTCGACCACCGCGAACGTGACGGCCGAGCCATCCTTGGCAAACGACTTGAACTCGAGCACGAGATCCTTCGCGCCCGCGCCACGTTCAATAAACATAAAACGTGACGTGTCACGCGCTTCCTTGATGGACAAGACCGCCGCGTCGGCATTTGGCATCGAGGCCTGCACCACGCTCCAGGAGTCGCCCGGCCCATACAGCGCGTCGTTATTGCCGTCCATGGCGGCCACGAGCGCACGCACGCCGTTCACCGTGACCGATCCGGAGCGCCACGATCCACGCGAGTATCTGACGACGTCTGGTGCGGGAGCTCCATCCTCCCGGACGATCCAGAAATTCACGATGAAGGGCTCGGTGCGTTCGGGATCGGCAAAGCGCACGCGCAGGTCCATCGAACTAAACGACGACCACCACGCTTTCGTCTTCGGATTCTGCGTCGGCGTGGCGACGGCCGCCGGGCCGTCGTCTGCGAAGTTGCCGTTGCGGTTGTGGTCCACAAAAAGCTGCGTCAGGTCGGACGGATGGGCCGCGCTGGCGGTGGCCAGGACCGGGATCCACGAATCACGCGCGGGGCCCACCTGGATGAGTCCACGTTTGGCCGGTCGCACGGCGCCGACGGGCAGGGCCTGTGTGGCCGAGACGGCCGCGAGGGCGACCTGCGTGCCTTTGGGACTGAAGTTGGGTTTCGGCCCTGTTCCCGGCGCCTGATACGTCAGTGGCACGGTGATGAGCGCGGATTGCGCCTGAGTGACGCTGTTGCCCGCCTGCACGACAGCCACCACACCCAGCAAAAACATCAGTCTTCTCATCACGTCTCCTATTTCTCGCGCAAGAGTTTCTCGATCAGTGACGCGAGAAACGGTTCGTTTGCATCATCGTAGCCGACCATGATCAGACGGATGCGCCCGTGGCGGTCGAGGATGTGAATCTGCGGAATGCCCCCGACTTTGTAGGCCGCATCATTCGGGTTGTCAACGGCTGAGCGTTGATCCGCCACGGCGATCGGCACGACCAGCCCCTCTTTGGCCCAGTAGACGCGATCTCGTTCAAACTCGACCTCGGCGGTGAGCGGGCGCTCCATGCCGAAGTAGCCGTAGAGTTCCGTCGCCAGGACGACACGGAATCCCTGTGGGCCGTACTTGGCCAGCAGTCGCGTGAGGCCGGGATAACTTTCCTTGCAGGGCACACACCAGTGCGCGGTGAACTCGAGCAGCGTCACCCCGCCGGTCATGGGCATCGTGGTGTTGGGCGGCGCATTCAGCCAGCGCGGCGCGGTGATGGGGGCGCCCACGGTGCCGACCAGTGCGTAGCGAGCGATCACGGGATCCAGCATGCGGGCCGCCAGGGGCGACTCGATCCAGCCGGATCGGGCCGACGCGAGAAGCGCCTGCGCCTCCGTGCCCCGTCCCCGGCCTGCCAGCGCTTCGGCCATGTTGATGTGTGCACTCAGGATATGGCTGCCGTATTGGGTGCGTTGCGCGGGACTGAACGTCGTGCTGCGGTCGATGAGCCACGTCGAATGTTTGATGATGCCGTCGTCGATGTCGTCGCCGCGGTAGTAGCCGTTCATTCGGCTATGGGTCGCCATCTTGATGTCGAGCAGGGCGTCACCGGGCAGATCGAGGCGATCGAGCTCGTCAACATATTTTTCAAGTCTCGCATTGCGCTCGGCGGACTTTGTGTCACGCAGGCCCGAGCTGACCGCCTGGGCGAGGACCTCCGCCCGAATGGAAACCGAGAGCGTCCTGGATCCGAGGGCACGTTCGAGCGCGGCCTTGGCGAGGACCGGTTGCGCGGATTCCCCGTAGAGTGCGATCAGGCCGGGCAGGTCCGCCTCCGCCATGGTGGCCACGGAGAACTGCGCGGCACACCGCTGTGCCATGGCGACCTTCTCGACTTCGATCTGCCGCACGGTCTCGGCCGTGACCTGTTTGAGCGCCCGTTGTTGTGTCAGGACAAACTGGCGGGCGGCCTTCACACATTCGGCTGGTGTGGTGGGTTGTGTGGGCGGGGTGTGTCCGGCGGTGGCCGTGACGGCACTGACGGAAAAGACGAGTGAGATCAGCCACATATCCAACTCCCTTATCGAAGTCCGCGCTGCAGGAACGAGACAAAATGCGCAACGTCCCGGGTCAGGCCGCCAAACGCGACGACTGGGGTCCCGTCCGGTGACAGTATTGCGTAGTACGGCAGTGCGACTGTACCAAAAGTGTCACGCTGTAGCGCTTGAAAACGGCGGTACTCGTCGCCGCGGCCGTCGGTGTACAGGCGGACGCGCACGTAGCGTGACAACTCGCGTGCGACCTCCGGGCGCGTGAACATGTTGGCTTCCATCCACCGGCAGTTGGTGCAGGTGTAGCCGGTGAAATCCACAAGAATGGGTTGCCCGGTCGAGGCCGCAGACGACAAGGCGCTTTCGTAGTCGTTGACGATCCACGACAATTCGCCGTCGGTGCCCCCGCCCAGTTCCGCCGGCGGCAAGAACGCTTCCAGTTCGCCGAGTCGTTGTCCGGCCAGACCCGTACCGAGCCAGATCGTCAACGCCAGTGCGGCGAGTGCCGTGGCCCACCGCGTGGCCCCCGGTCGGGAGAGACGAGGCGCGTGTCCCAGTCGCAGTGCGCCTGCGAGATACGCCACGAGCACCGCACCGATCACAATCCAGAGCGTGATTACAACGTCGCGGGTGAAGAGACCCCAGCCCCACACCAGATCGACGTTGGAGAGAAACTTCAATGCGGCGGCGAGTTCCAGCAAGCCCATCGCGGCCTTGACCGAGAGCAGCCATGCGCCGGATCGTGGCAACGCGGCGATCGCCTGAGGCGCCCACGCGAGCAACACAAACGGCAGGGCGAACACGGACGAAAACACCAGCAGTCCCGCCAGCGGCCAGACCCAGTCGCCTTGAGCCGCCACGACGAGCAATGTGCCCAGAAATGGCGCCGTGCACGTGAAGGACGTGAGTGTGAACGCCAGGCCCATCAGCAACGTGCCGACGTAGCGGCCTTTGCCCGTATCAAGGGCGGCCGCGCTCGACAGGAATCGAGAGGGGAGTGCCAGCTCAAATGCGCCGAAGAGGTTCAACGCAAAGAGGATGAACAGCGCAGCGATCCCGAGGTTCAGCCAGGGGTTGGCGGCGAATTGATTCAGGCCTGCCGCGCCAAATCCAATGGCGAGGATCGCACCGACGGCGCTGAATGTCATCACGATGCCAACGCCGTACACCGCCGCCTGCGACACCGCCTGGCCCCGCGTGGTCGTCCCGCGATTGGTGAAATACGAGACCGTGATCGGCACCATGGGAAACACACAGGGCGTCAGCAGTGAGAGTGCGCCCATCAGTGCGGCCAGACCGAGATACGCCCCGAGCGTGCTGGCGGTGGTGGCGGAGGCCATGTCCTCCACCGTCGAGGTCCGGGGGCCGGCAGTATCTGTCGCCGGCGGGATGAACCGTGCGTCGTTGCCCGTCCCTGGAATCAACAACGACAGCGCGATCGGCTCGGTCGTCGGCGGCAGGCAATACCGGTCGGTGCAGGTCTGAAAGGTGGCGTCGAGTACGACCGTCAGTCGGCCGGTTGCGGCGTCGGGCACTTTGACCGGTACATAAAAGGTCGCGGCCTCCGTGTGGTACTGCGTGTCGATGCTGAAGTTGGCGTCAAACGCCGAAAATGGCAGTGGGGCGATGACGTTGCCGTCGAGCTGAAACGGGGAGTCGGGCGCGGCGACGATCCTGAGTGCCTGTGGTCCCGCCCCCTCCTGCGTGAGGGCATACATCTTCCAGCCCGGATCGATCGAGGCATGCAGGACGATTTCTACCGTCGCCCCAGCGGCCACGACCGACGCGGCCGGCACCGACGCGTTCCACCGGACGACAACCTGCTGCGGCACCTGCGCCACTGCCGACGCACCAAGGGCGAGTGTGAGCAAAAAACCTGTCGCCAGTCGTGACATCGTCGCGATCCTACGCGACAAGTGACCGCGAGAACATCGGAACCTCGGAACTCCGGGACTTCGTTTCAGTAAACGCCGCGAAGCCTTTGATAGTATGCCCGGGCTATGAACGAATCCGGCGCTCCGACCTCCCCTGCTATTGACCGTGCCCTGCCAGCGATGCTGGCCCTGTTTGTGGGGAGCGGCGCTGCCGCCTTGATCTACGAGGTCGTCTGGTTCCAGATGCTCCAGCTCTCGCTGGGGTCGTCGGCCGTCTCCATAGGCGTCCTGCTGGGCGTGTTCATGGGGGGCATGGGCTTGGGCAGCTGGATGTTTCCCAAGAAGGTCGACAAAAGACATCACCCCCTCAAGGTCTATGCCTTCCTGGAACTCGGCATCGGTCTCTGCGGTCTGTTGGTGCTCCTGATTATTCCGTTGCTCGGCGGCGTGTACACGGCGATTGCCGGCACCGGCCAGTTCAGCGTCTTTCTGCGCGGCCTGGTCGCCGCCGTCATCCTTCTGCCGCCCACGTTGATGATGGGCGCGACCCTGCCCGCCATCGCCCGTTACGTCGAAACGACCCCGAAGGGCGTGTCGTGGATGGGCTTCTTCTACGGGGGCAACATCGCCGGTGCCGTCATCGGCACCTTGCTCGCCGGCTTTTATCTGCTGCGCGTATCCGACATGGTCGTGACGACGCTGGTGGCGGTCGCCCTCAACGCGTTGGTGGCCGGCCTTGGCCTCTGGTTGTCGAAGAGTGCACCGTACGAACCGGCTGGTGTGTCGGTGAAGGATCCGGTCATGGAGCCGGGCGCGCGCGTCGTCTACATCGCGATCGCGTTCTCGGGCCTGACGGCGCTGGCGTCACAGGTCATCTGGGCGCGCGCGCTGTCGCTCCTGATTGGCGCGACGGTCTACACCTTCTCCCTCATCCTTGCGGTGTTTCTTGTCGGCCTGGGAATCGGGTCCAGCCTCGGCTCCTCAATGGCGTCCAGCCTCAAACATCCACGCGTGGCACTGGGCTGGGTGCAGATGCTGCTGTGTGTGGCCCTCGCGTATGCCGCCTACATGACCACCGGCTCGATGCCGTACTGGCCGATCAATCCGTCCATCTCCAGTGACCTGGTCTACACCTTCCAGCTCGACCTGATGCGCGCAGCCTTTGTCGTGTTGCCGGGCGCGATCCTCTGGGGCATGAGCTTCCCGTTGGCGTTGGCCTCGGTCGCCGAAAAAGGTCAGGACCCGGCCCGCCTTGTGGGTGGGGTCTATGCGGCCAACACCGCCGGCGCCATCGTCGGCGCGCTCTTCGCAAGTCTGCTGGCGATTGCCTGGATTGGTTCACAGAACACCCAGATGGTGCTCATCGGCATCTCGGCCGTGTCCGGCTTGATGTTGCTGGCGTCCCACGCGGATGAGACGGGCAAGGGCAAGTCGCAGCTGGCCAGCATGGTCGTGCTCGTGCTTGTCACGGCTGCTGCGGGTCTGCTCGCACGCACCGTGCCGCCGATGCCCGGCATTCTCGTGGCCTACGGCCGCTACGCGGCGACCTGGGTGGGCCAGAACGAAATCATCTACACCGGCGAAGGCATGACCGCGTCGGTCGCCGTCTCGCGCACACCCAACGGCGTCCTCAACTACCACAACGCCGGCAAGGTGCAGGCGTCGAGTGAACCGCAGGACATGCGTCTGCAGCGCATGCTCGGACACATGACGACCCTGATCCCCGAGAACGCGAAGACCGTCGTGGTCATCGGCTGTGGCGCGGGTGTCACCGCCGGCGCGGTGTCCATCGACCCGGACCTGACGCAGGTCATCATCGCGGAAATCGAGCCGCTGGTGCCGCGCGTGGTGTCGACCTACTTCTCGGAGCACAACTTCGACGTCATCCGGAACCCCAAGGTGCGTGTGCACCTCGACGATGCGCGGCATTTCCTGCTGACGACCAAGGAAAAATTCGACGCCATCACGTCCGACCCGCTGGACCCCTGGGTCAAGGGCGCGGCCACGCTCTATACGCGCGAATTTTTTGAGGTGGTCAAGTCGCGCCTGAACCCCGGCGGCGTGGTCACGTTGTTTGTGCAGCTCTACGAGAGCAGCGATGCGGCGGTGAAGAGCGAAATCGCGACGTTCCTCGAGGCCTTCCCGCAGGGGGTGGTGTTTGCCAACACGATCAACGGTCAGGGGTATGACCTGGTGCTCGTGGGGCAGCTCGACCCGAAGCCGATCGACGTCGACCGCGTGCAGGCCCGCCTGAGCGACCCGAAGAACTTCGCCATCGCGCGTTCGCTGTCGGAGATC
>Ga0163144_10019420_pt1 | contig 13666 bp, 10 predicted proteins | sample OliLak19BULKMAT1_FD_123175 | JGI IMG/M metagenome (GOLD analysis project Ga0163144, IMG submission 123175) | Freshwater microbial mat bacterial communities from Lake Vanda, McMurdo Dry Valleys, Antarctica - Oligotrophic Lake LV.19.BULKMAT1 | ecosystem: Environmental > Aquatic > Freshwater >... | reverse complement strand
CTGTTGATCCAGACCCACCACCAGGCACTTATACGCCGCATATTGCCGGTAGTGAGATTCCCGTCGTCGATCAGCGCGTCGACTTGCTGGGCTTCGGCGCTGCCGACGGTGCTGTTGGCCAGGACCATCGCGGTGCCGGGCTGGGAATTGAGGTTATGGCTGTACCATGTGCCGCCATAGGGCGAAGTCACGCTACCGGCAGACTGCAGGTAACGCTCTAGCCCTGGAAACATTACCTCCCAGACGACCTCGCGCGCGGGCTCGCCGTTGTCCATTTGATACTGCTGCACCGCGCGGGTCAGCAGCTTGAACTGCTCCGCCATTCGGCTCACGCGGGCCCGCTGGCTGAAGTCAAAGTACCTCGGGATCGCCACGCCCGCGAGCACCGCGAGCACCACGATCACCGCGATCAGCTCTATGAGCGTGAAGGCGCCTCGGCGGCGCAGCGCTAAATACCAGCCTGTGACGCACGAGATTGAAAGTTTGCTTGTGGTCATGGCGCAAGCACCCGGTAGAAGGCGGTCTCCGAACCTGTCGCGGTCAGCCGCGAGGAACCGGCGGTGTCAACGCCGTCGTCCATGCTGGTGTCGGCGCGGCGCAGGGCGGCGAGCTCGCTGGCGGTAAAGACGCGTTGCCAGACCGCGCTGTCGGTCGCGCAGACGATGCGGAAGTTGATCCCCAGCAGGCCTTGCGCGGAGTCCGAAGTTCCCGCGCCGTTCCAGTCGTACCAAGTGTCCCAGGCCAAGGCGGTTCTGCGCGTGAAGGGGTCTTGCCCGTTGCTGAAGTACGCCACCATCGGGGCTGGCGCGCTGCGCCAGGTGTCGCCGGGCCACATCGCGCGGTTGTCGTACGAGTACGCCAGGCAGGCACGCTCGATAACCTTGACCTCACTGGTCACGGCAGCGGCGCGGGCCCGCTGGCTGAAGTCAAAGTACCTCGGGATCGCCACGCCCGCGAGCACCGCGAGCACCACAAGCACCGCGATCAGCTCAATGAGCGTGAAGGCGCCGCAACGCCGAGATGGGTGTGAATATGCGGACACCTCTCCGCAGTCGGCACATCGCCCACGCTTCTTGAACCAACCGCGCGGATGCCAGGCCACCAAGGACCGATAGCCGCGCGATCTGCCTTGTGAGCTGGGGCCCGCAGCGTCGCTCAGCCCCAGTATTCGTCGGGCGTCGGCTCGCCGGGTGTTGGCTGGGCCGTGGGCATGCTGATGGTCCGAACCGGGACGCCCGGCGGGAGCGCCGCGATGAACGCGCGCCCATAGCCGGTCGCCACGATCCGCCGGTCGAGCACCACGACCTGCCCGCGATCGGTGCTGCTGCGGATCAGTCGCCCGAACCCTTGGCGGAAGCGCAGCACCGCGCGGGGCAGGCTCTCCTCGCGGAACGGGTCTCCGCCGCGGGCCTTGATGCGCTCGCAGCGGGCCTCAATCAGCGGGCGGTCGGGGGGGTCAAAGGGCAGCTTGGTGATGATGACGTTGCGCAGCGCGTCGCCGCGGACGTCAACGCCCTGCCAGAAGCTCGCCGCGCCCAGCAGCACGCTGGCCGGGTCGGTCCGGAAGCGGTCCAGCACATGGCCGGGCCGCCCGTCGCGCCCCTGCACGAGCATCGGCAGCCCGGCGGCGTGCAACGCGGGCTCAAGCAGAGCGGCGCACGCGTTCATGGTCGCATTCGACGTAAACAGCACGAACGCGCCCCCATTCGTGCTGGCGGCGTGGTGCAAAATGCGATCCGCCAACCGCTGGATGTACCGCTCATGATCATTAACCGGGCCTGCGGGCTGATAGCCACCGGCCCAGCCTGCGCTCAGGCCATCTTCTGGCTCCTGGGCGCGCCCGGGTCGGCGTGTTATGGGTGTGCGACCGGCCGCGCCACCAGCCGAGCGGCGCGGGTCGGGTACGGTGAGGTCAACGATCAACTCAACCTGGGTGGCGTAGTCAAATGGCGAGCCAAGCTGCAGCGTCTGTGCGTCCGCCACCCCCAGCCGCGCGGTGAAGTGGGCGAAGGGATCTGCGGGTTGTTTGCGCGCCTTGCGTTCGGGCGGGCTGCGTTCAGGCGGGCTGCGTTCGGGCGGGCTGCGTTCAGGCGGGCTGCGTTCAGGCGCGCTGCGTTCAGGCGCGCTGGTGCGCGAGTCACCGTCAACGTCAGCCTCCGCGTCCACGTCAGCGACAAACCGCGGCTCGGCGCTGCGTTCTGACGTGCTGCCTCGATCCTCTGATCCAGGCGCTTCAGCGGCTGCGGAATCTACTGCGCTGGTCCCCGTCGCCAGCGTCGCGCTGGTCATCACGATGCCCAGCTTCTTGCTGAACAGGTGTTCTTGCAGCGAGGCGCCCGCGTCGATTGGCGCGCACGCAATCTTGACCCGCGGCCGCCCGCGCCCCGGCGCCGCGTCGGCCCCTGATTCAAGCCCGCCATCCACCCAATAAACGCTCGCGCTCTGCTTCTGCTGCGTCAGCACCTCGGCGTCAAACGCGATCGCATCCGCCCGCACGGCATAGGCGTTGAGCTCGAAACGGTCCTCCTCGCCGCTGTCGCCCTTGAGCGCCTCCTTCAGCGCGCGAAGCTGCACGCCCAGGTGCCGCAAGACTACCGGCAGCTGCGTCTGCACCAAGCGGCCCGCGGGCAGCCGTCCGCCGCGCAGCTCGCCAGAGCGCACCAGCGAGAGCAGCTGCTCAAACAGCGCGCGTGAGTGGGCCTGCGCCTCATCGCTTATCGCCACGCAGCGGTCAATGAGCGCCTGCGCGCTGACGTCACCGGCCCCGCCGCCGCCACCGCGCTTAACCACGCTCGCGGCAAGCTGCGGCAGGTACCCGCGCCCGGAGGTGTGGTCGCACAGCACGCGCAGGTAATGCTCGACGCGACCCTCGGTCAGCGAGAGCCCGAAGTGCTCGCTAGCGACCTCCTCAAGGCTGTGCGCTTCGTCAAAGATTACGTGCTGATACTCAGGTAGGAACCCCGTGCCGTTGGCCTTGAGCTTGAGGTCGGCGATGAACACCGCGTGGTTGCAGATCAGCAGGTTGCCCAGCTCGATCGCCGCCCGGCTTTTCTGATAGAAGCACTGCTGATAGCGCGGGCACCGCCGCCCCATGCAGTTGTCCGTGTCGCTCTGCACGCGGTCCCAGATGCCAGGGCGCTCCAGCGGCGGCAGCGTCTGCAGGCTGCCGTCGTCGGTTGCGTACGCCCAGTCCTCGATCACGTGCAAGCTGCGCCGCTCGGCCTGGTCGGTCAGCAAAGAGCCCTGCCGCTTGCTGGCCATCTCAAGCCGACGGATCGAGACGTAGTTGCCGCGCCCCTTGACCAGCACCGGAGCCAGCGGGACGCACGCGCCGCCGTCAAGCCCCCAAGGCGCGGCGTCGTTGCCCATCGTCCCAGTCAGCAGCGGAACATCCTTACGCAGCAGCTGCTCTTGCAGGTTGATTGTGTGCGTAGAGATCACCACCCGCTCGTGATGCGCCACGCACCGCAGCATCGCCGGCACCAAGTAGGCGAAGCTCTTGCCCACGCCCGTGCCCGCCTCCACCACCAGCCGCCCCTTGGACGCCAGCGTCCGCGCGACGGCCTCGGCCATTTTCAGCTGCTGCGGCCGCGCGTCAAACCCCGGGCCAAGGGCCCGCGCCACCGGCCCGCCGGGGCCCAGGATGTCACGCTCGGGGCGTCGCACGCTCACTCAGCATACGGGGCCTGTTGGGTGCGGCGTGCGTGAGTGCTTCCTCCGTCCACGAGCGCCCTCACGCCCACACGCACCCGCAAGTCAGCACGGCCAAAAACAAACAAGTCCCTGCACGGGCCGAGTTTCGGCACCTTACAGGGACTTGGGATTGTCGACTTAACGTTGAACGCTGCTGCTGACGACGACTTACTTGCCCACAACGCTGGTGATCGCGCCGGCGTACGCGGCCTCGGGGTTCAGGCCGACCCACTTCTGCACGATCTGCCCCTTGTTGAAGAGGATAACTGTCGGTATCGCGCTGATCCCGTACTTGATCGCGATGTCACGAGAGTCATCGGTGTTGACCTTCCCGACCTTCGCCTTGCCCGCGAAGCTGGTCGCGATCTTCTCGATCGTCGGGGTCAGCATCCGGCACGGCTGGCACCACTCTGCCCAAAAGTCCACCAGCACTGGCTGGTCGCTATCTATGACCTGGGTCTGGAAGTTGCCGTCGGTAAACTCGTGCACGTTGGCGCTGGCCATGGTTCTGCTCCTGCTGTTCTTTCGCGCCGGCCTCAAGCCCTGTGACGCCTCAAGGGGGCTTGCCCGGCGGTCGTTTCCTTACGAGCGCTGACGAACGATGGTTCGTCGCTGCCGATGCTAGCGCCTTGCACGCGCGGCTGGCACGCCATTGCAGAAGCGATCGCGCGGAGCAGGAACTTTCCTACCGCTTCGCCTTGCAGGAGGCCGGTTTCCCGCCCGCGGTCGGGTCGCACGCCTGACTCTATCACTCATCCCCCATCACTCATCCCCGATCACTCAGCGCTCATTATCCATCGCTGCTTTCCGCCCTCACCCTCGCACCGTCAAGATCGCGCTGTGCGCCGCCACGTTGTGGATCCGCACCAGCCGCGCGCCCGCCGCGACGTGTCGCGCCGCCAACAGTGCGCTCGCGTCATCGCGCTGCGCGGGCGTGTGCCCCGGGCCAAGTGGTTCTACGCCCAGCCCCGCCGCCTGCCCGCCCGCCGCCCACGCGCCCACAAAGCTCTTGCGGCTGATCCCACTGAGCACCGGATAATCAAGCTCCGCAAGCTCGCCCGTACGCTCGATCAGCTCAAGGTTCTGCTCAACGGTCTTGCCAAAGCCCAGCCCCGGGTCGATCACAATCGCCCCGTGGGGCACGCCCGCGTCCATCGCCGCCAGCGCGCGTCGCGCCAGAAACTCGCCAACCTCATGCACGCAATCCCCGTACGTCGGCGCCTCGCGCTCGCCGGTAAGCCCGTACCGCGTGCTGTAGCTGTCAGCCCCGGGCATAGCGCGCCGGTGCATCAAAGTGATCCCGCGCCCGCGGGCCGCGCACAGCGCCAGCATCCCGCGGCTCTCGGTCCCGGCTGAGACGTCATTGACCGCGTCCGCCCCCGCGTCAAACGCACCAGCCGCCACCGCCGCAAGCGTCGTATCAATCGTGATAACCACCCCGGGCAGCGCGGCCCGCACGCCCAAGATCGCCGGGATCACGCGTGCAAGCTGCTCATCAGCGTCCACGCGCTCCGCGCCGGGCCGCGTTGACTCACCGCCGATATCCAGCACGCTCGCGCCCTGCTCTACCGCGCGTCGGGCGGCAAGCACCACCTGCGCCACGCCCTCGGCCGTCCCCACGTTCAGCACGCCACCATCAGAGAAGCTGTCGGGCGTCACGTTCAAGATCGCCATGAGCCGCGGCACGCTCAGGTCAAGCGTGCGGCCGACTCCGCCGTGATATGAGCTGGTCCAGATCATCGCCGCATCGTTGGCCCCTCGGCCGCGCCCGCGCTGTCGGACTCAGTTGGTTCGGACTCAGTTGGCCCGAGCACCCCCGCGCTGCCCGCACAATCTGGCCTTGCCAACGCCCCAAAGTCTGGTAGTATCCGCCCATGCTCGCACGGGTGCAGTCCTACCTCCTTCACGGCATTGACGCCCTGCCTTGCGAGGTCGAGCTTGACGTTGACGAAACGGCCATGAACCGCTCCGGCGTCGTCGGCCTGCCAGACGCCGCCGTCAAAGAGTCGCTCGAACGCGTCCAGGCCGCTTTGGCTAACAGCGGGTACGTCTGGCCCGGCGGACGCGTCCTGGTCAACCTCGCGCCCGCCGATGTGAGAAAAGAAGGCCCGCTCTACGACCTGCCCATCGCCATCGCCGCGCTGATGGCCTCGGGCGTCATCAGTGTGCTCGGCAAGCCTGGGCTTGCGCGCCCCCCAGCCCGAGACTCAGCCCGAGACTCAGCCCGAGACCCAGCCCGCGTCCCCGCCGCGGGCCCCGCTGCAGGCCCAGCACCAGTGCCCATCGAGGCGCTGAACCCGCGCCGCTACGTCTTCGCCGGTGAGCTTGCCCTCGACGGTCGGCTGCGTCCAATCAAGGGCGCCATTGCCATGGCCGCGCTCGCCAAGTCGCGCGGTCTCGCGGGCGTGGTCGTGCCGCGCCAAAACGCCGCAGAGGCCGCCGCTGTTCAGGGCATCGAGGCTATCGGCGTTTCGACCCTCATCGAGGTCGTCGGCCTGCTCAACGGCGCGATCGCGCCAACCCCGCACCCACCGTTGGATGTTGAAGGCCTGCTGGGCTCCGCGGTTGCTGATGTTGATTTCGCCGACGTCCGCGGGCAAGAGGCCGTCAAACGGTCGATCGTCGTGGCCTGCGCCGGCGGGCACAACATCCTCATGCTCGGGCCCGCGGGCACCGGCAAGAGCATGATGGCCAAGGCCCTCGCTGGCGTTTTGCCGCCGCTGACGCCCGACGAGGCCATCGAGGTCACCCGCATCTATTCATCCGCCGGGCTGCTGGCGGGCGGCGCTGGGCTCATCACGACCCGCCCCGTCCGCTCGCCCCACCACACCGCCAGCGCCTCGGCGGTCATCGGTGGCGGCTCGGTCCCGCGCCCGGGCGAAGTCAGCCTCGCGCACCATGGTGTGCTCTTTCTTGATGAGCTTGCCGAGTTCCCGCGTGATGTGCTTGAGACTCTCCGCCAGCCGCTGGAGGACCACGTCGTCACCATCGCCCGCGCCCACTCAACGCTGCGATTCCCCGCCAGCTTCATGCTCGTGGCGGCGATGAACCCCTCCCCCAAGGGCGACGTGCCCCGCGGCGAGGCTGGCCGACGCGCCATGGACCAGTACCTCTCCAAGCTCAGCGGCCCGCTGATTGATCGCATCGACATCCACGTCGAAGCCCCCGCCGTCCCCTTCAAACAGCTCAGTGCCACCAGCTCGCCCCCGGGCACAAGCAGCGCCCAGATGCGCGCTCAGGTCCACGCGGCCCGCGCCCGCCAAGCAAAGCGTCAAGGTGCCGCAACTCCCAACGCCCGCCTCAGCGGCCGCCAGTTAGACACACTCGCCCCGCTCTCCGAGCCGGCCCGTGAGCTGCTCGGCCGCGCAATGACCGAGCTTGGCCTCTCGGCCCGTGCCTACGACAAGATCCGCCGCACCGCCCGCACCATCGCCGACCTAGACCGCGCTGATGAGCTGAGCATCGAGCACGTCGCCGAGGCCGTCCAGTACCGCTTGCTCGACCGCAAGGTTTAGAACCCGCCAGCCACTCACGCGGCCCGTACAACAAACTCGCGCGCGCCGTCAAGGCGGTAGTAGCGCTCCAGCGCGTCAAAGAGCACAAACTCATCGCACAGCGCCACGCGGATCGGTGCGCCCACCACCGCGCTGAGCGTCCGCACGCCAAACTTGTGCGCCCGCACCAAGTGCTGCGGGCTGGTCAAGATCACCACCGTGCCCCGGTCCACCCGCAGCGGCAGCACGCGAAACTGCCACGCCTGCCGCGCAGTCACCGCGCCGCGCAGCTCGGGCAGCGGGCTGATGTCCGCCGCGCTGACCCGCTCGGCCAGCGCCGCATACTGCTCCGCCCAGGCCCGCTCGATCTCGCTGGGCGCAACGTCAAAGAGCTCCTCGGCCAGCAGGCCCAGGGGCCGCCCGCTGGTCAGCTGATGATCGAGCAGCTCGTTGCGCTGGTTGGTCGTCAGGCTGCCCTGGCGGATCAGCACGTCGCCGAGCTTCTCGTTGCGGTCGGTAGTGTTGTGGTTGGTGTTGAGCGCCATCAAGGTCCTCCGGTGCCCCGCGGTTATTGCCGCGGTGCACCTGTTTGATCGGGCCCGCCACCCGCACACTGAACGCACCGCCCCCTCGATACCCGCGTCTGCGCCGGACACGCGGCGCGTGCCGGACGGGCTCACCTTGCCGCGCAGCGCGACCAGGCTCAGCACCGCGTCCGTAAATCTCAGCAAGTTTGCTTGCCCCCGCCATCATTCAATACAAGCACCCGCGTGGCTATCGGCGCTCAACCCATGCGAGCCTGGCGGCTATGCGGGCTCAAAGACCGAGAGCCCGCGCCCCTGAGCATCCCCACGCGTCGCGCGAGCCTACAACTCGGCCCTTGCTTACAGCCGAGCAGAACCCGATCGACAAAATGCATCCGGACGGGCTCGTGTCCGATATACACAAGCGAACAACCATGACCGGGCGGGCCACGCGCCGCGCCGGCAGAAAGGACCTCCCTGATGAACCGTTTCCGCACCTCGGCCTTGGCGTCCGCCCTCGTTCTGAGCGCCGGGTCCGCCCTGGCGCTCCCGCCGATCATGGACCGCGTCCCCGCCAACAGCGCGGTGGTCATTGTCATCCCCAGCCTTGAGCAGCTCGAGAAGGACGCCGCACGCATCGCCGCCCTGATCGGTCAGAGCGCCGAGTCTCCCCTTTCGCTTAAGAGCATGCTCAGCGATGAGCTCCCGGGCAAGATTGTCGCACAGCTTGACGAAAAAGGCGCCATCGCGTTTGTCATGCCTAGCGCCCCTGTGAAGGACGCCCAGGGCGAGCAGCAAGAGCCCAAGGGTGCCGTGCTCTTCGGCGTCAAAAGCTACGCCGAGTTCGTCAAGGCCGTTGGCGCCACCACCGAGGGCGGCGTCGACAAGTGGACCGCCGACGGTGAGGACCACTTCTTTCGCAAGGTCGGCGACACCCTCGCCGCCACCAGCAACGACAAGGCCCTCCTCGAGGCCATGGACTTCTCCCCCGGCAACTCCGCCAAGCACGCCGCCTTCATGGGCGCGCACGCCGCTCGAATGGCCGACAAGAGCGACATGGCGATCGTGATCGATGTCGCCAAGTTCCAGACCGTGATCGACGAGGGCATCAAGGAGATGGAAGGCAACCTGCAGGACATGGCCGCCATGGGCGGTCAGGCCCCCAACACCGCCGCCGTGAAGTGGTTGGTCGACAACATCGTCAAGCAGGCCAACAGCACCACCATGCTCCTGGACATCAACGACGCCGGCATCGCCCTCGAAATGGTCGGGGCTTTTAAGCCCGAGTCCAAGGTCGCCTCCCTGGGCAAGCTCAAGGGCAACACCCAGGCCCTGCTCAACCGCGTGCCCGCCGGGCCCTACATCATGGCCTTGGCCGCCGACCTCTCCAGCGCCGAGCTCCGCGCTTTCATCAGCGACATGCCCACGGGTGACGGCCCCGGTGCCAAGGTCCAGCAGGTCAACAACCGACTGATGCTTGAGAACGCCACCGGCGTTGCCGCAGTCCTGGGCGTGAACCCGGGCGGGATCATGAACGGCCTGCTCAACCGCATGGTCACCTACACCGCCGTTAAGGACCCCGCGGCCTACCTGGCCGCCTCCAACCTTCAGATGGCGCGGGCCTACGAGGAAGACAAGCTCGGCAAAATGACCGTCAAGCCCGCCCCCAATGACATCGAAGGCAAGAAGATTTTTGAGTACGGCATCACCATGACGCCCATCGAGGGCCTGCCCCCGCAGGCCATGCAGTTCATGTTCGGGATGACCGGCGGGCCCGCAGGCTACATGACCACCGTTGACGGGGCCGTCGTCACCACCGTCGGCAAGTCCTCAGAGCTCATGTCCGCCGCCATCAAGGCCGCCAACGGCGACAACGCCATCGGCGCCGACAAGCCCCTGGCCGATGCCGCCAAGAACCTGCCCCCCGCCCGCTTCGCCGAGATCTATGTCGGCGCAAAGGGCATCATCGACAGCGTCCTGCCCATGGCCGCCATGTTCACCGGCATGCCCATCAGCGTTGACATCCCCAGCAACCTGCCCCCAGTCGCCATCGGCATGAGCCCCACCCAGGGCAACGCCCTCCAAGGCACCATCTTCATCCCCAACCAGGTTCTCAAGGTGGGCGGCGACATCGCCAAGGCCTTCCAAGATGCCCAGAAGAACATGGAAGCGCCCGATGAGCAGCCCATGGACGAGAAGCCCGCCAACGAAGGCAAGCCCAAGTTCTAATCGCCAGGCCCGCTTCCCCTAACTTGAACGTTGACCAAGGGGGGCCACCACGGCCCCCCTCTTTATGCGCTCTTCGCGCAGCTCGTCCAGCGACCAACCACCGCCGCGCTCTACCCTTCGATCAACCCATGCACGCGCGGGCAAGACACCTCGGGTTCACGCTCATCGAGCTGCTGGTGGTCATCGCCATCGTCGGCGTACTTATCGGCGTGCTGCTGCCCGCCCTCGCCGGCGCAAGACGCACCGCGCGCACCGTCGCTTGCGCAAGCAACCTCCGCCAGCTCTCGCTGCTCATCGGCACATACGCCCTTGACAACAAAGGCCGCTCGCCGGCGCTCGGCATCCCTTACGGCGCGCTGCCCAACTGGGCCTTTGTCGTTCAAGAGTCCATGGGCCGTTCGGGCCTCGCGCGTGACGTCTACGCCTCGGGCTCTGGCTCGCCGCTGATCTGCCCACAGACCGCCGCCAAGCTCGGCCCACAAACCCAGCGAACTTACGCCGTCACCGTCACCGGGCACAACAAAAACCCCTTCACCCAAGACCCAGACGACTACGACGACCAGCCCGTCGCGATCCGCCTTGACCTCGTACAGCAGCCCAGCGCCATGGCCCTGCTGGTAGATTCCGCCCTCGCGCCAGACGCGCCCCCAGAACGGACCGCTAGCGTTCTTGATTGGCGATTGCCAGACCACGTCGCCGTCCGCCTCGCCCGCCCGCACGCCGACGCCCGCCAGTTCAACTGGGTCAGCATCGACGGCTCCGCCCGCCTGGCACCCGGCCCCAGCGAAGCCTGGAAGCAGCCGCTGCCCTAGCAGCAGGTCAATTTCTCGATCAACCCCACCTTCCAACCAACGCTCAACCCCGCCCAGCATCTCGCGCCGACAGGGGTTATCATCGCCCGCAGTCGAGGCCGGACCCCGGTGCCGTTCCCGTGCGTATGGACGCTCGGAGCTGAGCATCGTGGAACCCAGCTCTCGCCGGAGAACGCCCGCCATGGCCAAGATGTTTTACTCGCTCGAGGAAGCCGCCGCCAAGCTGGGCAAGTCGCCCGATCAGGTCAAGGAGATGGCCGACAGAGGCCAGCTTGATCAGTTCCGCCAGCGCGAGGGCCTAGTCTACAAGAAAGAGCAGATCGACCTGCTCACTACCGGTGATGACGAGGGCGGCAGCATCCCGCTGGCCGACTCCGCAAGCTCAGACGCCATCAGCCTCAACGACTCGGACCCGGGCCGCCCAGGCGAGAGCACCAAAGAAAAGTCCGGCATCTCCATCTTCGAGGCCGACGACCTTGACGACGCGGTTGACGCCAGCGCCCAAACCCAGATCACCGGCTCCGTCGGCGGCATGAAGATGAACGACCCCTCGGGCTCAGGCTCGGGCCTGCTCGACCTTACCCGTGACAGCAAAGACGACACCGGCATCGGCGCCGGCATCCTCAGCGATGTCTACAAGGGCAACGACGACAAGGACGGCACCGGCTCTGACATGGCCGCCGGCCCCATGTCCACCTCAGACCGCAACGCCCTCTTCGAAAACGCCGGCGTCCCGTCAGACGTCGGCATGGCCGCCGCCAACGCGGGCATGATGCCCATGGCCATGGCCTTCCCCATCGATAAGTTCACCGGGCCCGCCGCCGGCTTCGCCGTCGGTACCATTATCAGCGTTGCCGTTGCGATGGCCGTCATCCTTCTGGCCATGACCGGCACCACCGGCGGCCTCATCGCTACCGTCAGCGAAAACCTCATGCCCATCGCCGGTGCGCTCGCGGGCATCACCGTCATCGCCGCCATCATCGGCTTCGTCCTCGGCCCCAAGAAGTAACCCCGGCCAGCGGCCATTTCTTTGCCTTCACTCTTCACCTCGCGTCAGGCCCGGTTTCCGACCGGGCTTTTTGCCTTTGCTCCTTGCCTCGCGTCAGGCCTGGTTTCCAATCAGCCTCTTTGCCTTTGCTCCTTGCCTCGCGTGGGGCAGGATTTCATCCTGCCATCGGGCCGCAGGCCCGACCCTCATGGCTCATCGCTGCTCCACCGTCCCCGCCCCACCAGCCCTCTCGACCAATCCGCCTAACCTCACGCCATGAGCACCAGCCCCGCCAAAGACGCGCCCGCCGCCGCCGCAAGCCACACCGCCGACAAGCAGGCCGCCTTCGCCAAAGGCCTTGACGGCGTCATCGGCGGGCAGACCGCCGTCTGCTCCATCGAGCAAGATAAGCTCATCTACCGCGGCTACGAGATCCACGATCTCGCCGCTCATGCCACCTTCGAGCAAGTCGCATTCTTGCTTCTCGAAGGCCGCAAGCCCGGCGAGCATGAGCTCGCCCGCTTCAAGGCTGAGCTCATCGCCGAACGCGCCCTGCACCCCGCCGTCACCTCGTTCATTGAGTCCAGCGCCGGCTGGCTCGCCAGCGGCCGCGCCGTCCCTATGGACGTCCTCCGCACCGCCGTCAGCATCCTGGCCCACACAGACCCTGAGTGCCAGGACAACGCCGCACCCGCCGAACTCCGCAAGGCCAAACGCCTCACCGCCAAGATCCCCACCATCATCGGGCACATGCAGAACGTCATCGACGCCCGCGCCATCGTCGGCCTCGAGCGCGGCGGCGACCCCACCCTTGACCACGCCGCCAACATGCTCTACATGATGACCGGCAAAAGGCCCTCCGCAGACGAGGCACGCGTTATGGACGTCTCCCTCATCCTCTACGCAGAGCATGAGTTCAACGCCAGCACCTTCACCACTCGCGTCATCAGCGGCACCCTCTCGGACATGCACGGGGCCGTCTGCGGCGGCATCGCCGCCCTCAAGGGCCCGCTCCACGGCGGCGCCAACGAGATGGCCATGGAGATGCTCAAAGAGATCGTCAATGACGTCGGCGAGGCCGGCATCGGCACATCCAAAGTTGACGACTGGATGAACAACGCCTTCGAGACCAAACGCAAGCTCATGGGCTTCGGGCACCGTGTCTACAAAAACGGCGACCACCGCGCCGGCATCCTCATGGGCCTGGGCAAAAAGATGGCCGACAGCATCGACAACGCCGGCCAGCCCACCTTCGGCGCCCTCCGCGCACCCAGGTGGTTCGCCCTCGGCGAGCAGGTCCAGAAGATCATGCTCGACAAGAAGAAGATCCACCCCAACGTCGACTTCCCCTGCGGGATGACGTACTTCACCATGAAGATCCCCGTCCCGCAATACACCCCCATCTTCGTCGCCGCACGCATCACCGGCTGGTGCGCCCACATCATCGAGCAGCACTCCGACAACCGCCTCATCCGCCCGCTCAGCATCTACACCGGCCCCGCCGAGAAGAAGTGGTAAGCGAAGAGGCAATCGGGAAGGCGGGTGGGAAATAGCCATAGAGGAGCAGGCAATCGGCGCATCCGCGTCGTGGAGCGGCCGCTCACCCACCCGCACTCAACGCCCGCACCCGACCGTCCGGCTGGTTTGACTACCGACCGGCTGGACGGTACGATGGACCCATGAGGACCAAAGGCCCCCCCATGTCGCTGGACGCGCTGCTCGACGCCGCCGAGGAGGTCGTCGCCACCGCCGGCATCTCGGGCCTCACCTTTGACGCCGTCGCCGCCCGCGCCGGGGTCAGCAAGGGCGGGCTCCTGCACCACTTCCCGTCAAAGGACGCCCTCATCGCCGCGCTGATCCAGCGCATCGTCGGGCACTGGCGTGCGCTCTTCCTCGCCGCCGTCGACCGCGCCCCGCACGGCCCAG
>Ga0163144_10019415_pt1 | contig 13668 bp, 14 predicted proteins | sample OliLak19BULKMAT1_FD_123175 | JGI IMG/M metagenome (GOLD analysis project Ga0163144, IMG submission 123175) | Freshwater microbial mat bacterial communities from Lake Vanda, McMurdo Dry Valleys, Antarctica - Oligotrophic Lake LV.19.BULKMAT1 | ecosystem: Environmental > Aquatic > Freshwater >... | reverse complement strand
GTCCATCGCCAGCTGCGCGGGATCTCCTCCGACCGGGTCATTGGCCTTGGCGCCAACAAGGTCATGTCGGTGCCGGACGCCGTGGGCATTGCCATCGAGCGGTACATGCAGGACAAGCAGGGGATTCAGCAGGAACTCCTTCCCACGGCGCAGACCCCCGGCTCCACCGTCCACGTCGTGACGCAGGGCGCGGAGCAGATTGTCCTTGGCGGAATGCAGGAGACGCTGATGGGAGCCTGTCCGGACTGCGGGTCGCAACTGGAGTTTGCCGAAGGGTGTGCCAAGTGCCACGTCTGCGGATTCAGCGAGTGCGGCTGAGGCGCTGAGTGCTTCAAGACGGGTGCAGGGCGGGGGTGGGCACAGAGCTCGCCCCCGCGGCTTGTTGAAGCATTGCTGAGGAGTTGACGGGTGTATTCATATTGAGTACAATTGTACTCAATATGAATACACCACATGGAGATTCGATCGCCTCCGCCCTGTTCGGGAAGGTCCGGCGTGGGATACTGGCGCTGCTCTTTGGTCGGCCCGACGAGAAGTTCTATCTCCGCGAGATCGCCCGAGCGGCGGATACTTCAGCGGGGACGGCGAGGCGGGAACTCGGTATCCTGGTCCGCGCTGGGCTGCTGGTTCGAGAGCCGGCTGGCAGCCAGGTATACTTTCGGGCCGATGATCGGTCCCCCATCTTTGCCGAACTTCGCAGCATCGTGGCCAAGACGGTGGGAATCGGTGACCACCTCCGGGCGGCTCTGAGTCCACTGAAGGAAAGGACTGAGTCCGCGTTCATCTTCGGCTCCGTGGCGCGAGGGGAGCAGCGAAGTGGCAGCGATGTGGACCTGATGGTAATCGGAGAGGTCACACGCTCCGAACTCGTGGGTGCCACTCTGGAGGTCCAGGCTACAGTTGGGCGAGCCGTGAATCCGACAGTGTATTCGGCAGAGGAGTGGCGACAGCGGGTCGCAGGCGGGCAGCCGTTCGTGCAGATGGTGATGGCAGAACCCAAGATCTTCCTGGTAGGGGACGCCGATGAGCTTGACCGTCTGGCTGGAGAACCGTTGGATCCAGATCCATCGGATTGACGGTCGAGAGGTCCGGGCGGTGTTGGAGCTGGTGGAGCAGGACCTGGCCGACTGCGCCATCGTGGAGTTGAGCCTGGACCGCCGGCTGGGGATCGCGTACAACGCCTCACTGCAACTCGCCCTGCTGGCCCTCGCGGTGGCGGGGTATCGCCCCGGACGGGATCGCCATCACGAACTGGCGCTGGATTCACTGAAGTTCACTGTGGACCTGGATGCGGGAACGGTGGCTACGCTCCAGACGATCCGCCGGAAGCGCAACATCGGCCAGTACGAACGACCGGGCTCTGCCTCAGAGAAGGAGGCGCTGGAAGCCCGTCGGCTCGCGGTGGAACTGCGGAGCCGGGTCCTGGCTTGGCTCCGGGAACACCATCCGGAACTCCACCCACGCTGAGTCGGGGTACCACGATGTGCCAGGAGTACCATGCCCACCCTTGATTGGATCGGCAAACGCGCCGTCCTGAATCACCACTGCACACGCTCCCGACTCGGTCCAACTACTTTCCGCCGCGGTATGTACATCCCCTCCTGCCCGAACGCCGGACGTCCTCGTTGAGCGAACCGCTGCAGTACCTCGCCGTCACCCTGATCATGACCGGCGGCGCCCTGGTCCAGGGCCTGATCGGTTTTGGACTAGGGCTCCTGGCGGTGCCTTTCCTCGTCCTGCTCGACCCCACCCTGGTCCCTGGCCCCATCCTGTTCGCGTCCGGGGTGCTGTCGATCCTGATGCTGATCCGGGAACGACACGCGATCCGCCGCCGCAACCTGGCCTGGTCGTTGGTTGGCAGGGTCGGCGGCACCGCCCTCGCTGCTGTCGTCCTGTTGATCGTCCCGGGGGACCGCCTCGGCCTGCTGTTCGGCTTTCTCATCCTGGTGGGCACCGGACTCACCGCCTCCGGGCTTCACATCGTGATGAATCCGGCCACGCTGACCGGTGCAGGGTTCGCGTCCGGGTTCATGGCCACCACCGTCTCGATTGGCGGGCCGCCGATGGCGCTGCTGTACCATCGGCAGGACGGACCCATCCTGCGAGGTACCCTCAGCGCATTCTTCGTGGTCGGCACGGTCATCAGCCTGACCGCACTTCATTTTGTGGACCGGTTCGCGTGGCGCGAACTGGTGCTCGGGGTCGGTCTCTTTCCAGGAATCATCCTCGGCTTTGCCATCTCCACCCAGCTTACTCGTCGCATCGACGGCCGCATGCTGCGGCCAGCCATCCTCGGGGTTTGCGCGATTACCGGTCTGGTGGTCCTGATCGAGGCCATCCGGGCCTACTAGGCGGAAGGTTCTCGCGGACATCCGTCCCGGGCGGTATGTTCCTGCATTACAGCATCTGTCACCCCGGCCGTGGCTCTGCACCATCCTGGCCGGCCACCTGCCGTCAGCTCCCGACGGCGCTCTCCCATTCCCTCGTGGAGGGGCCCATGCCCACATTGTACCGCTTGCTCATCCCCCTGCTCCTGGCCGCCTGCGCCCCGGTGGGCACCACTGTCACCGAGGCGGATCTGGCGGCCATCAGCGCCAATCGCGTGGCGTACGCCGAGGCGGTCCGCGCCAACAACCATGATGTCGTCGCAGCGATGTACGCCGAGAATGCTGTCGTGATGCCGGCGAATGAGCCGATGCTCCGCGGCCGGATGGCGTACCGCGAGTCGCTGAACAACGGGATCGATATCGCCGACTTCAACATGTCGGGCGAGGAAATGACGGCGCTCGGCGGCGATGCCGTGTTGGTGACCGGCCGGTTCGCGATCACGCTGCGGCTGCCCGGTGCCGAGCTGGCCATCTCGGATCAGGGCAAGTACCTCGAAGTCTGGGTTCGCGACGCGACGGGCTGGAAACTCGGCTGGGATATCTGGAACAGCAACCTGCCGCTGGCGGAGCCTGCTGCGCCGCCGGGGAACTGACCCTGCTCGGGATCATTGGCGGCAGCGGGCTGTACCAGCTCGACGGGCTCGACCACATGCGCTGGGAGCAGGTGGCGAGCCCGTTTGGCGCGCCCTCCTCGCCGGTGCTGCTGGGCGATATCGATCGGGTGCCGGTCGCGTTCCTGCCGAGGCACGGCGGCGGACACCGGATCCCGCCTTCGGGCATCAACTACCGCGCCAACATCGATGCCCTGAAACGCGTGGGGGTCACCCACCTCCTCTCGGTCAATGCCGTCGGCTCGCTCCGCGAGGACCTGCCACCCGGCACCCTCGTCCTGGTCGATCAATTTGTGGATCGCACCACCCAGCGCACCAACACCTTCTTCGATGCCGGCATCGTGGCGCACGTGTCGATGGCGCATCCGGTCTGCCTCCGGTTTGGCGATGCCATCGCTGAGACCGCCGCGGAGGCTGGAGTCTCCGTCGTCCGTGGCGGCTGCGTCGTCGTGATCGAGGGGCCGCAGTTCTCGACGGTGGCGGAATCGCACCTGTACCAGTCTTGGCACTGCGACCTGATCGGGATGACCGCCCTGCCCGAGGCCCGGTTGGCTCGCGAGGCCGAGCTCTGCTACGCCATGCTGGCCCTGGTGACGGACTACGACTGCTGGCATCCGGGGCACGCGGCGGTCACCGTCGATACCGTGATGGCGACCATGGCACAAAATGTCGGCCAGGCCCGCGCCATCGTAGTGCGGTTGCCCGCCCGGTTGCCGCGTCGCACCCGCTGCCCGCAGGGCTGCGATCGTGCCCTCGACGCCGCCATCGTGACCCCTCCCGATGCCCGCGACCAGGAGATCGTGGCACAACTTGATGCCGTGGCGGGGCGAGCGCTGAGTGGCGGGGGAAAATCGTGAACGACCACCTCGCGGCACTGGTCCGCACGATTCCTGACCACCCCGTGCCGGGAATCCGCTTCCGCGACATCACGACGTTGCTCCGCGATCCGGCGGGCTTCCGCGAAGTGATCACGCTCCTGGCCAACCGGTACCGCGATCAGGGCATTACCCAGGTGGCTGGCATCGAGGCCCGCGGATTCATACTCGGCGGGGCGGTGGCCCAGGCTCTCGGCGCCGGGTTCGTGCCGATTCGCAAGCATGGCAAACTGCCGGCTGCTGTCCTGGGGCAGGAGTACACCCTGGAGTACGGCACCGATCGAGTCGAGATCCATGCCGATGCCGTCGGCGCGGCCGATCGGGTGCTGGTCATCGACGACTTGATCGCCACTGGAGGTACCGCACTCGCCGCCATTGCGCTGGTGCGGCAGGCTGGCGCCGCGGTGGCGGCCTCGTGCTATATCATCGATCTCCCCGACCTCGGCGGGGCCGAGCGGGTCCGCGCGGCCGGGATCGAGGCATTCACGCTGATCAGCTTCCCGGGGCATTGACGGTCGTGCGCTCCCTTGAGGCTGCCGCGGATGGCCGATCGATCCGCATCCTGGACCAGACCGAGCTGCCCCACGCCGAAGTGTGGCGCACCCTCTCCACGGTGGAGTCGGTGGCCGAGGCCATCACGGCGATGCGAGTCCGCGGGGCGCCGTTGATCGGTATCACCGCCGCATGGGGGATGGTGCTGGCACTGCGGGCCGATGCTTCAGCGATCGGTGTCGTTGCGGCGGCGAAGTTGCTGGGTGACACCCGTCCGACCGCGGTGAACCTCCGCTGGGCCCTCGACCGCGTCAGTGCGGTGGGGTTGGCGGCAGCGGTGGGTGAGCGCGCCGAGATCGCCCGCCTGGAAGCGGAGGCGATGATGGCCGAGGATGTGGCGGCATGCCGGGCGATCGGGGACCACGGCTTGGTGCTGCTGCGCGAGATCCACCGCCGCGAAGCTACTGACCGACCGCTCCAGCTCCTGACCCACTGCAACGCCGGCTGGCTGGCCACGCTCGAATACGGCACGGCGCTGGCGCCGGTCTACCGGGCAGTTGAGGAGGGACTGCCAGTGCATGTCTGGGTCGACGAGACTCGGCCGCGGAACCAGGGATGGCTCACCGCGTGGGAGCTGGCCCGGAGCGGTATCCCGCACACCGTAGTCACCGACAATGCCTCGGGGCACCTCCTCCAGCGCGGCGAGGTCGATGTGGTGATCGTCGGGACCGATCGCACCGCTGCGAACGGGGATGTCTGCAACAAGGTGGGCACCTGGCTCAAGGCACTCGCGGCCGATGAGGCCGGGGTGCCGTTCTTTGTGGCGGTGCCTGGCTCGAGCATCGACTGGGGCGCTGTCGATGGCCGGGACATCCCGATCGAGGAGCGTTCGGCGCGTGAATTGACCGAGGCATCGGGGGTCGATGCCGCTGGGGTACGGCGATCGGTCCGGGTGGGGCCGGCGGGGACTGCGGTTCGCAACATCGCCTTTGACGTGACACCGGCCCGATACATTTCGAGACTGATCACGGAGCGGGGCAGCTGTGAGGCCTCTGCCGCGGGCCTCCGATCGCTCTACCCTGAGATGGCGCCATGACTGACATGGCGCAGAGGAGAGCGCTCGTCGTTGCCGCGGGCGAGTCCGTCCGTCTGGGGCTCAATCACGGCACCACCGGCAACCTGAGCGTTCGATCCCCCGGCGGTTTCCTGATCATCCCGACGGGCTCCCGGTGCGATCGGATCACCGCGGCCGATCTGGTGGCGATGGATCTGGACGGCAATGTGAGGGGAGGGGGGGGCGCGCCCTCCAGTGAGTGGCGGCTCCATCGCGACCTGTACCAGGCACGTCCCGATGTTGGCGGAGTGGTGCATTCCCACCCGGTCTTTGCCACCACCCTGGCATGCCACCGGATGCACCTGCCGGCGGTGCACTACATGATCGCGGTGACGGGAGCCTCCTCGGTGCAGTGTGCCCGGTATGCCACCTTTGGTACTGCGGAGCTTTCGGACGCGGTGCTCGAGGCGATCGGAGCCGCTCGCGCCTGCCTCCTTGCCAATCACGGCATGGTCGCTGTTGGAGCCGACCTCGGCCAGGCGCTTCGGGTGGCCACCGAGGTGGAGAGCGTGGCCGAGCTCTATTGGCGGGCACTGCAGATCGGCACGCCGACCATCCTGAGCGACGCGGAATTGGCGGCGGTTCACGCGAAGTTTGCCAGCTACGGTCCCCCCGCCCCCCCGCCCCCCTGATCGGCGGCCCCTACCGGACCGCCCTTGCCCGACCCATTATTCCCTGACCCTTCGGGCCGCCATGCTGGTCCGCGCCTTTGCACTCCACGACGGGAACGCCGATGTCCACCGAAGAGCTCAAACCCATCTCCACCGCCCGCGTGGCCCAGGAACTGACCAAGCTCTCCGTCGGTCGGGCCGCCGGGGAAATCACGGTCGACGAATACGAGCATCGCTTTGCGCGGATGATCGGTGAACTCCGCGACCGGCGCATCGATGGCAACCGAGCGGAAATCCTCGCCGCCCTCAAGCCGCTCAAGGACGACGGCACCGTCAATCTGACCGACTGGGATCGCTTGGTGCGCAGTCTTGGATTGGTGTGAACGACGGGGAATGGGGAACGGCGAGTAGGGAATAGGGAATAGGTAGCGTCGCACAGTAGCGTCGCACAGTAGCGTCGCACAGTAGCGTCGCACAGCTGTGCGACGCTACCTATCCGACACCCGACCCCCGATACCCGATACCCGATACCCCATTCCCGATTCCCCGCCCCTATCTTTCCCCCATGCCCACTCACCCCCGCCGCACCACGCCCACCGTTTGGATCGGCGGCGTACCCGTAGGGTCCTGCCACCCGATTGTCGTCCAGTCGATGACCAACACCGACACCGCCGACGTGCCATCGACGGTGGCCCAGGTGCGGGCGCTGGCGCTGGCCGGCAGCGAACTGGTCAGGGTGACCGTCAACAACGACGCCTCGGCGAAGGCGGTGCCGGCCATCCTGGAAGGGCTCGATCGGCTGGGGATGTCGGTGCCGATCGTGGGGGACTTCCACTACAACGGTCACCTGCTCTTGAGCCGCTACCCGGAATGCGCGGCTGGTCTGGCCAAGTATCGCATCAATCCCGGCAATGTCGGGGGCAAACGACACGACGAGAACTTCCGCGCCATCATCGATATTGCACTGCAGCACGCCAAGCCGGTCCGCATCGGGGTCAACTGGGGATCGCTCGACCAGCAGCTCCTGACCGAGATGATGGACGCCAACGCCACGGCCGCCGAACCGCTCGATGCCCGCGACGTGACCATGCAGGCGATGGTGGCCAGTGCCCTGCAATCGGCCGAGCTGGCCGAGGCGGCGGGGATGCCCCACGACAGGATACTGCTGAGCGCCAAGGTCAGTGGGGTGCAGGACCTGGTCGATGTCTACCGGATGCTGGCGGGGCGTTGCGACTATCCCCTCCATCTGGGCCTGACCGAGGCCGGCCTCGGCATGAAGGGGATGGTGGCGAGTGCCGCGGGGCTCTCCATCCTGTTGCAGGAAGGGATTGGCGACACGATCCGGGTCTCACTGACCCCCGAGCCGGGTGGCGACCGCGCCGAAGAGGTCCGGGTGGCGCAGCAGGTGCTCCAGAGCCTCGGCATCCGGAGCTTTACGCCCCAGGTCACCAGTTGTCCCGGTTGCGGGCGGACTACCAGCACCTTCTTCCAATCGATGGCCCAGGAGATCCAGGACTATCTCCGCGACCAGATGCCCGTCTGGCGGCACCGCCATCCCGGAGTGGAGGAATTGAAGGTCGCGGTCATGGGATGCATCGTGAATGGGCCTGGCGAATCAAAACACGCCAATATCGGAATCTCCCTCCCCGGGACGGCGGAGGAGCCCAAGGCCCCGGTGTACGTCGATGGCCGGCTCCATGTCACCCTCAAGGGTGATCGGATCGTGGCGGAATTCCTGGCCATCCTGGATGGCTATGTGGCGGCGCGGTACGGCGAAGCCGAGCCGGTGGTCACGGCCTGATGGACAGCGAGCTGCTGCTCCAGCCCCTCAAGGCCATCCCGCTGCTCTTTGCCGCCGGCCTGCTCACCAGCCTGACTCCCTGCATTTATCCCATGATCCCGATCACCGCCGGCATTCTTGGCGGGGCAGGGGCGGTGGGACGGAGCCGGGGCCGCACCATCCTGATGACCATGGCCTACGTGACCGGGCTCGCCATGGTCTACGCCACGCTGGGACTGATTGCCGGATTGACCGGGAGCCTCTTCGGCACCATCAGCTCCAACCCCTGGGCCTACTTCGCCATGGGGAACCTGCTGCTGCTGTTCGGGCTGGTCATGCTGGACGTCTTTCCGGTGGCCGCGCCGGAGCGCCTCCTTGCCTGGGCGTCCCGTTGGGGGGGGCAATCGCTCGGCGCCGTCTTCCTGATGGGCGCCACATCAGGGTTGGTGGCGGCGCCGTGCGGTGCTCCCGCCTTTGCCACGGTGTTGACCTACGTGAGCCAGACCCGGTCGGCTGTGCTGGGATTCAGCTATCTCTTCGTCTTCAGTCTGGGCATGACCGTGCTGCTGGTGGCAGTCGGGCTCTCCTCGGGCCTCCTGGCGGCGCTGCCCAAGGCGGGCCGCTGGACCCTCTGGGTCAAGCGGGCGGCCGGAGTGATCATGCTGGCGATGGCGGAATACTATTTTGTGCAGATGGGGAGGGTGTCATGACGGAGGGTCAGCGGATCAGCGGGTCAGCGGGTCAGTGGGTCGGCGGGTCGGTGAGTCAGCGGGTCGGCGGGTCGGCGGGTCGGTCGATCGGCCGGTCAGCGGGCCGGCTCGCTGCGATTTTGCTGCCCCTCTGCCTCGCCGCCCCGCTGCCCATCCTTCACGCGCAGGGCGGCCTGCCGATCGGCACCTTGGTCTCCCCGGTGGTGGTGCCGGATCTCGACGACCAGCCGTTCGACTTTGCCACCGTGCTCGGCCGGAAGCCGGTGGTGGTGCAGTTCTGGGCTACCTGGTGCTCCATCTGCGAGGCGTTGATGCCCACCATGCGGGCCGCCAAGGCCCAGTACGGGGACCGGGTGGAGTTCATCGGGGTCAATGTCACCGTCAACCAGACTCCGGCTCGGGTCAGGCGCTACCTGGAGGAGCACAGCCCGCCTTTTCGAAACCTGTACGACAAGCGGGGATTGGCGGTGCGGGCCTTCGAGGCGCCCGCCACCGGGTTCATTACGATCGTGGGGGCCGACGGCAAGGTGGCCTACACCGGCAGCGGCGAGCGGCAGGATATCGTGGCGGCGCTGGGGAGGATCGTGCGGTGACCGGCGGGCCGGGGGGCCGGGGGCCAGCGGGTCAGCGGGTCAGCGGGTCGGCGGGTCGGTCGATCGGCCGGACAGCGGGCCGGCTCGCTGCGATCTTGCTACCCCTCTGCCTTGCCGCCCCCCTGTCAGCCCAGATCCGTGGAGTCCTGGTCGACGCCCCGCGGGTGGGCCAGCGGGCGCCGGCCCTGATTCTCCCGTTTGCCACGGCGGCCGGAATTGGGGCTGGGGCCTACGAGCTCGAGCAGGAGCTGGGTCGGACGGTGGTCCTCGGCTTCTGCGTCCAGGTATCCGATTCGGGGTGTTCCTCCCTCTGGAAGCTGTGGCAGCGTGGGGACAGCCTATACGGGGTGGGGGTATCTGTCGTCGGGGTGACCGGCGATCCGCTGGGGGCGGCCGCAGAGTTTGCGGCCCGGGCAGGGGTTCCGGGACGCCTTCTGGCCGATGAGCGGGGGGTGACTGGGCGCCGTTGGGGGGTGCCGGGGGGCAATGCGGACCGGGTGGCGGTCTTCGTGGTGGCCTGGGATGGGCTCCTGGCCTATCGCGATCTGCAATTCCGGCCCAACGATCTGCATGCCCGGCAGCGCCTCGAGGCAGCCGTTTCCAGCGCCCGGCCGACCACCCCCCCGTGGTGATCGGGGTCCAGGACACGAAGTTGCTGTGATCCAGATCACCAAAACGGGGTTCCTGAAACCGCTAAGTCATTGTCTGGCAAGATGCTGTATTGACAGACTTCGAGCACCCTCATACATTGGACGGCACGGGGATTGCCTTGCCTTGGAGAGGTGGGAATTCTCGGGGTTGGGGAGTTCCCCCCGGTTCTGGTGGACAGGGGACAAAGACCACAGGTATTTGGTGATGGCGGTCACGGACAAATTCAGGGCGGCAAGCTATGATTGTGGCTGGGGTTGCATCTCTTGACCCCACCGAGCAAGCTGGTTAGCTTCCAGCGCTGTAGTTGACATGTGTTTACTGGGTTTTAGGCGCAATGCAGGCGAGATCTCATCGGGAGTGGGGCCGGTTACCGGTCCATTCTGGATGCTCATCCCGCCGGTATGCGCCGGTCGGCCGGACGGTTGCCCGACTCGACCGCGTGGTTTGGTGGCACTCGTTCCGAGCAGCAGGCACGAGAAGCAATGGTATCAAAAAGCAGTGAATTAATTGGCGCTCTGGTCCTGGCAGTACCTCATCGTTCATAGGGGGAGTGAATGCACAAGTTTTTCCGTTCTGTCCTGTTGACCGGCATCGTCGCGGTCGGCCTTGCTGGTTGCGGCGACGACGTGACCGTCGTCGAGCCGCCGGCACCGCCGCCACCGCCGGCACCGACGGTCAGGTCGATCAGCGTGACGCCTGATGGCACCACGCTGGCTATCGGCGCGACCCGGACCTTCAGCGCTGCGGTGATCGCCGATGAAGGCGTCGCCCCCACGGTGACCTGGTCTTCGTCCGACCCCGCTGTTGCCACGATCAACGCGACCACCGGTGTTGCCACCGGCGTCGCGACTGGTTCCACGGGCATCAAGGCCACCTCGACCGTGAATCCCGCGGTCCAGGGCAACGCCACCCTGACGGTCTCGGCTGCTGCTACGCCGACCGTGACTGGCGTGACGGTGACCCCGCCGACCGCCGGTCTGATCGTCGGCCAGACGATCCAGGCTTCGGCCAACGTCCAGGGTTCCAACAACCCGTCGCAGACGGTGACGTGGCTCTCGCTGAGCCCCGCGATCGCCTCCGTCAACACCACCACCGGCCTGGTGACCGGCCTGACCAACGGGACCGCCGTCATCAAGGCGACCTCGTCGGCCAACACGAACTTCTCCGGCACCATGGCGGTCACGGTAAGTACCCCGAGCCCGGCCACGGTCGCCCTGCAGAGCCTGACCTTCGGCCTGCTCAACACCCCGGTCAACCTGGCCAACGTCTTCGGCCAGATCGAAGCGACCATCAACGTTGACAACGGCGACCAGAACCTGAGCCGCGTTGACGTCCTGGTGGGCGGCGTGGTCATCGCGTCGCAGAGCTTCGGCGTCACGCCGGCTGCTGGCAATGACGACGGCCCGGCTGCTGCCCAGCAGACGGTGGTCCTCAGCTTCAACACCACCCAGCTCCGCAAGGTGAACGGTATCTTCGTGCCGGTGATCTTCAACGGGCAGAAGGCCGTCACGGCCAACCTGTACGTGACCGGCAGCACCACGCCGATCGCGTCCAACGCCATTCCCGTCGTGATGAACAACGTGGATGCCGCGATTGCCCCGGCCGTGCTGGCGACGGCAGCGGGCGCGGCGAGCTTCGCCAACGGTGGTTTCACCTGGTTCAAGAGCGGCCTGACCACCGAGACGACCTACCTGTCGTACTCGACAATTGCACCGACCACCGCCGGCATCACCCTTGATGCCGCCTGCGGCACCGTCGGCAACTCCATTGCCGGCACGCCGACCACGGGCATCGTCGTCACCCGGACCTGGGCCTGCGCCGGCATCGAAGGCCCCCGCAGCGTAACCGGTATCACCGCCGCCACGTACCCGGCCGGCTCGGTTGGCCCTGATGGTTCCGTCATCACCCCGGCTACCATGCTCTCCACCACTGGTGGCGCCTTTGCGGTCGCCGGTGAGAGCCGCTGGAATCTGATCACCCCGATCCCGTCGGCCCTTGCGGGTCCGGTATACGTGGACAACCTCGGTCCGGCGGTCGCGATCGGCGTCGTGGCCTACAACGCTGCGTACGACCAGCAGTGGATCAACGCCTCGTACGCCTTCGGTCCGAACTTCGCACCGACCGATGCTGGCTCTGGCGTCGCCGCTGGCACCCTCACCGTTTACGAGTATGTCGGCGTGGCCTGCACGGCCTCCCCGGCAATCGTAACCGGCAACGACTTCCCCGAGACGCTGACCAGCGACCTCGCCGACTCGAAGCGCGTCTGCGCCCGGGCCACCGACAACCTGGGCAATGCCTCGACCACCGGCCCGTCGAACAACTTCGGCGTCGACAAGGTCATGCCGACCAGCCAGCTCTACTTCATGGCCGGCAACGCGGTTGACCAGGTTGGCATCAACGTCAGCCCGGGCGTCTCGTCCGTGGCCAACACCAGCAAGTATCAGATCCCCGCTGCGCTGGCCAATCAGCCGTGGGCGATCGAAGCGCAGGACACCCGTTCCGGCTTCAACCAGTTCGTGATTGTTGGCGATGACGCGGCCCACCAGTCGCTGACCCGCCTCGCTCCGGGCTTCTCCAACACCAGCGCGTGCACGCTGAGCGATCAGCTGACCACCACGCTGTCGAACTCGTGGAAGCGCAGCATGCTGCCGTTCACCACGCTCGATTGCGGCGCGGGAGTGGGCTACTACTTCTACACCGGTAACGTGAACGATCGCGCTGGTAACTTCAGCACCTCGATCGTCCGCAACTTCGTGTACGATCCCGGCACCCCGAACATCACGGGCCTCGGCTTCGACCCGGCCGGCTACACCAGTGGTTCCGCGGCGAACTTCACCATCGCCGCCAACGACGACCTCAGCGTCATGACCGGCTCGATCACCTTCCTGTTCGACGGCATGCGGAACCCCGAGGTCGGCATCCAGTATCCGCACGGGTCGCTCAATAACCTGGGCATCCCGTGGGCCACCATGTCGTCGCAGCTGACCGCCATCCTCAACGGCGGAACGCTGACCGTGCCCAACCTGCTCACCCGCATCGACGAGAGCTGCGCCTTCAACGCGGATCCGTACCCGTCCTGCGACGTGACCACCAACGGCACCGGCTCCAAGCCGACCGTGGGCGCGGATTACAACACCAACCTGTTCGCTGGCGGCGTCCTGACCGACCAGACGAAGCTCTCCAGCACGATAATCACCAACGTGGCGGACTTCGTCGGGCGTGAGGCCGTGGCCGCGCTGATTACCCCGATCCTGCTGACCCAGTACAACGGGTACGCGGCGGTGGGCTTCAACGCCCAGCCGTGGTCGGCGGCGGATATCGCCACTTGGACCGTGACCCGGACTGTCTCCGTGGTTACCGCGGTTCACAAGACGGTGTCGTCGAACGGTCTGACGTTCTTCACCGATGCGTCGCTGTGGCGCCTCAACACCGCCAAGAACATCTGGACGTACTGTCACCAGATGACCACTCCGACCGTGCCGACGATCGACAACGGCTCGTTCCGGACCTGGTCCTACACCGGTGCTGTCCCGGCCGTCGGCTCTGCTTGCGGCGTCCTCACGGGCAACTTCAAGGTGATGGGCCTGAAGGCTGGCGCTGGCCTGATGACGCTGTCGATCCCCTGATCTGACAGCTAGCTCCTGAATACACGAAGCCCCCGCCGCAAGGCGGGGGTTTTGTGCGTTTTGGGCATCGAGAGTGAAGAGGGGTGAAACTGGTGTATCCCGAGGCTCTCGCCTCGGGCTCGGCTGGGGAGGTGGCTTTCGCCACCACGAGCGGAACGGCCAGCTGCGCAAGCAGCGATTGGGAGTTATCCCGAGGCTCTCGCCTCGGGCTCGGCTGG
>Ga0163144_10019414_pt1 | contig 13668 bp, 10 predicted proteins | sample OliLak19BULKMAT1_FD_123175 | JGI IMG/M metagenome (GOLD analysis project Ga0163144, IMG submission 123175) | Freshwater microbial mat bacterial communities from Lake Vanda, McMurdo Dry Valleys, Antarctica - Oligotrophic Lake LV.19.BULKMAT1 | ecosystem: Environmental > Aquatic > Freshwater >... | reverse complement strand
TGCGGCTCTGGTCGAGAATGCGCTCCGCCGCTCCGACCACGGGGATGTCATGGACGCGGGTGCCGTGCTTGCCGGAATTGTCATCGAAAAAACAGACGGGACGAAGGCCCAGCGCGCGCTTGACGAGAAGTTCACGAACCAGAGTCGCACCAGCATAACCAGCCCCTACAATGCCAACGCGCTGAACTCGATCACCCCATGACGAACGGGACGTAAAGTAACGCTCGCGCATCAACCGGAAGAAGAGGCGGATTCCAGAGAGGAAGAGTAGCGAGAGCAGAAAGTCAGCAACAATGACACTGCGCGGCGGAGCGAGGCGGCCATCCGTGAAAACCCATACCGTCATGACAATGGCCGAGGCGCTGCCCAAGGAGATGATGAGCCGACGCAAATCGGGAATGCTGAAGTAGCTGAGCAAGCCGGCGAACTGTCCGATGAACAGCAGCATTACCAGCTTCATCGGGATGATCCACCAGGCGGTGTGAAGCGCCAGAGTCAACTCCAGCGCGGGGGGAAGAAAATCAAACCTCAACTCATAGGCCAGGGCGAGGGCCGCCAGCAATCCAATCGAATAAATCACCAGGACAGTGAACAGGCGAGAGACACGGCACAGGCGCCATGACACCAGACGGGACCAAAATCCTGGGAGGACTTCGGCGCCAGCAGGCGAACTCACGGACCGCCGGTTTGAGGACGTTTTTTTGTCTGACACGATATTCAGGTTTGCCTTTGGGACAGGAGACGACACCGCTGCGACGGCACCTGACCCGCTGTTGATTTCTGGTTATTTTTCCACGCGATAACCGGCGCCCCATCCTGGAGCAACTTCGTCGTGGAATCCGTCCTTGAAACTTGTTATCTGCCGACCCGTTCCGTGGGCCGTGACCGAATGATCCGAATACTTCATCTTAAGTTTCCCACGGACAGAGCGGGACGAGTTCATGTCCGCGCTGTCCATCTGCCATTCCCCTGCAGCGGAGCCCTGCCCCGACCATCATCGTTTTCCCATGGTCACAGGCATTGCTGACGACTTGCGTTGCCCTTTTTACCGTTCATCCGCAACTGCTTCCACAAGCGTCGATGAGTATAGGGTAGGCGTTGGGGAATTCAATGAGTAAAATGGCCCCACCGTTACTAGGGGAAACCCCGACAAGCCTTGGGGATTTCAGCGGATTGTGAGCGTATCCGCCTCAAGAAACACCAAGACTTCGGGTTCGCGCAGTATTGCGCCAGGGCCAGAGCGTCTGCAGGATAATCCAGACATCCCGCGGGACGCTGGCTTGGCGGGCGTACTGAAGGTTCAACTCAATCTTCCTTGGGACGCAGACCTCGATGTAGAACTTCTCCACGTCGTCCTGAGCCTTGAGCAAATCCTCTTCGTCGCGGAATTCCAGCGTCGCCAGGTCGGTGATGCCGGGCTTGAGCTTGAGGATCTCGCGCTGTTCGGTCGTGTAGCGCTCCACGTAGCGGGGAACCTCGGGACGCGGTCCGACGAAACTCATCTCGCCCACGAGGACGTTCCAGAGCTGCGGCAGTTCGTCCAATTTGGTCTTGCGCAGCAGCCGCCCGATGCGGGTGATGCGTGGATCATTGCCACTTGTGACGGCGAGTCCCAGCTTGTCTGCGTTCACCACCATGGAGCGGAATTTCCAAATTCGGAATGGCTCGCCTCCGCGCCCGACGCGCACCTGCCGGTAGAACACCGGTCCAAAGTCCGACAATTTCACCCAAAGCCCGAGCAGGATCAGCAGCGGACTCAGCGCCATCAGGCCGAGCGCCGAGAAAAAAATGTCGAACAACCGCTTGGCCATGACGCGGGCTGGTCGGCCGTTACTTGAGATGGCGCGCGATCACGCTCTTGATCTCGCCGCAGATATAGTCCACCTGCGACTCCGTCAAGTCCGGGTAAAGCGGCAGGCTCATGATTTCGGGGAACAACGCGCCGGCCACCGGCAGGTCCTCGGGCTGGTAGCCATACTTCTGACGGTAATACGGATGCATGTGCAGAGGCATCCAGTGGACGCTGGTGCCGATGCCACGCTCCTTGAGTTCCGTGATAAGCTGCGAGCGATCAATCTTGAGCCGGTTGAGCTTTAACCGCACCGGATAGAGATGCCACGAATGAATGCGGTTGGGCTGCACCGTGGGCAGGATGAGTTCCTCGACGGATTTCAGCCGTTGCGTCAGCGCCTCGGCCCAGGCCGTGCGCTGTTTGTGCAGCCGGTCGGCCTTGCGGAGTTGATGCAGGCCAATCGACGAAGCGATGTCAGTGAGGTTGTATTTGAAACCCGGCGCGAGAATCTCGTAGTACCACGAGCCAGCGGCGGTGAATCGCTTCCACGCATCCTTGGAGATGCCGTGCAGCGACATGCAGCGCATCCGCTCGGCCAGCGCATCATCATTCGTGCAGGCCATGCCGCCCTCGCCGGTGGTAATGGTCTTGTTCGCGTAGAAGGAGAAGCAACTAATGATCGCGCTCGCGCCGACGGCCTTCCACGGAGATTGCTCGCTGTCGCGGAAATGGGCGGGGCAACAATGCGCGGCGTCCTCGATGATCTTGAGTCCGAACTTCGCCGCCACCTGCGCTACGCCGGCCACATCCACGACTTGTCCGCCGTAATGCACGGGGATGATGGCCACGACCTTCTCGCCCGCCGCGATGGCCTGCTCGATGCGTCGCCCGGCATCCGCGGGGTCGAGGTTGAAATCAGACAACCGGCAATCGACGAGTAACGGCTTGGCGTTGAAGTAACGCACCACCTCGGCCGTCGCCGCGAAAGTCATCGTCGGCACCACCACCGTGTCGCCGGCCTGCACGCCGATGGCTTCGAGGGCCAGGTGCAAGGCAGCGGTGCAGGAGTTCAGAGCGATGGCGTGCTTTTGCTGAAGATACTGGGCGAACTCAGCCTCAAATTGCTTGGTCTTCGGACCGGTGGTCAGCCAGCCGTTGCGCAACGTATCGACGACTTCATCGATCTCCGCCTGTTCAATGTTGGGCCGGAAAAACGGGATTTGCATGTTGTTGTCTTAAATGAGCCGGGAACATACCCGGCCATGTGCCTGCCGCAAGCAGTCGCTGAACTGCCCACACCTGTCTTCTTCGGCGGATTCGAGCAACTCCCAAGCAGAAAACTCTTCTTTCCACCGCTTGCCCGTTCCCAACTCACCGTTTCCCGAGGTCCACGCACACCAGATGATTTTCGCTGCGCAGGTAGAGCTTTTTCCGCGAGAGGACCGGAGCGGCCCAGCAGGGATAACCCAGTTGCGGCACCTGCCAGCGGGCCAGTTCTGTCACCGCTTTGGAGTCGGGTTTGAACAGCCCGAGCAATCCGCCTTCGCCCAAGGCGATGAGTTTGCCGTCTGCCAGAATTGCCGAGCCCCGACCAAAGACATTCGGCTGCGCTCCGGGTTCGTGCCCGGCCCAGCGCTCGTCGCGACTCCACATCACCTTGCCGGTCTTCAACTCGACGCAGCGAAACGTCGCGTCCGGCTCGTTGCGTCCGCTGAAGGCGTGGAGAAATCCATCACGCAGCACGGGCGTGCTCCAGTGCAGTTCCAGCGTCGGCTGCACGAACCCCCCATTGATCGGGTCGCGCTGCATCGGGCTGTGCGGAATACGCCAGACTTCCTCGAAGGATTTCCCATCCGGCTTCACCCGCAGCAGCACGGCGCCGACGCGGTAGTATGCCGCGGAGATCATCACCGTATCGTCCTGCACGACCGGGCAAATGGCGCTGACCGAATCGTTGGCCATCGACTGGAACCAGCGGCTGAAATTCACCTCGCCATTCGTTGGGTTCAGCGAAACCAGCCCTTGGCGCATCAGGCAGAATATGTGGCGGCGTCCATGAATCGTCGCCGCCACCGGCGAACTGTAGCTGGCCTGCTTCTCGACGCCCGTCCAGCGGTATGGATTCTCCGAGCGCCAGCCGATCGTGGTCACGCCGTCCCAGTTCTTTTTGCCAACCGATTCCCAAAGCGTCCTGCCTGTCGCAGCATCAAGCGCCACCACGCCGGCGTTGGTCTGCCCGCCGACCATGATAATCAACCTGTCCCCCTCCAGCAACGGAGTGCTGCCGACGCCGAAGAACGCCGGCGGAATCTCCCACGCCTTGGCCGTGTCGCGCTCCCAAACCAATTTGCCAGACTTCAAATCCAGGCAGACGAGCCGTCCTTCAGCTCCGAAAGTGTAGCAACGATTCGAGGTCAGGAGCGGCGTGCAACGCGGCCCGTTGTTGTAGCCGTAGGGATCGATGAACTGGCTCGGGTAACCGTGACGCCAGAGCGGTTTGCCGGTCGCGGCTTCCATCGCCTCCACCACTTCCTCGGCTTTCTCGCGATGATGCAGCACGAGCATTCCGTCGCGAACCGAGGGCGCGCTGTATCCCGCGCCCACCGCCTTGTTCCACACGATCGGTGGACCATTGCTCGACCAACGATCCAACAGGCCGGTTTCAGTCGAAAGATTGTCCGCCGTCGGCCCAAGGAAACGCGGCCAGTCCTCTGCCCTCGCTTGAACCGGAAGCACGGCCAGCCAAAGCATCAATGCCAGGAAAGGTGGGGCGAGCAATCGAGCCGGATTCACAACAATTCAACAAACTGGTCCTTGGTCACACCAGCCTCGCGGATGAGTGAGCGAAGAGTTCCCTTCGCCAGTTCGCGATGGTTGGGAACCGTCAGACGCCGCATCGAGGAGTGCCGCAGGATGATGTGACTGCCTGTCTGATGAATCAACTTCGTAGCCTAGCTTACGGAAGGCCCGCACCGCATCCTGACCCGAACAGACAGGGAGCCGGCTCATGCAGGAACCTCGACGACCTCCTCGGTAATCGGCAGTGGCGCGGCTTCATTGTGCTTCTTCAAGCTGGCGAGGTAACCGGCAATCGCATCTTTGATGTTCGCGATAGCCTCATCACGGGTCGCGCCTTGCGAGATGCAGCCGGGTAGCGTCGGACATTCCGCGACGAACACCCCGTCTTCATCCGGCTCAATAACTACTCGGAATTTCATGGCGCAAATGTCTCGTCACCGTTCAGTGAAGTCAACTCTACCAACCCGCGCCCTTCGTCTTCGTTTTCACCCGGCAGAGGAACATGTCGGCCGTGATGTAGAGCGTGGAGCCATCGTCGCCCCAGCCGCAATTGGCCGTCGCTTCGCCCGTGAGAATGGTTCCGAGATGTTTCCCCTGGGCCGTGATGATCAAGACGCCGCCCGGTCCGGTGGCGAACAGATTGCCGTCCTTGTCCACCTTCAACCCGTCGGGCAGCCCTTTGCGATTCGGAAGCATCAGAGATTTCGCGTCGAAGAAGACCCGTCCGTTGGCAATGGTGCCGTCGTTCTTCACGTCGTAGGCCATGATGACCGGCATCTGCGGATCGCTGACGGCAACGTAGAACGTCTTCTCGTCCGGGCTGAAGGCGAGGCCATTGGGCCGCGTGAGTTTGTCGGTCAGCAATGTCGCCTCTCCGCCGGGCTTCAGGCGATAAACGCCTTGGAATGAAATCTCCTTCGCCGGGTCATCGACGTTCTTCACCAGGCCGTAAGGTGGGTCGGTGAAGTAAAGATCTCCGTTCGATTTGTATGTGAGATCGTTAGGGCTGTTGAACCGTTTGCCCTGATACCGATCCGCCAGCGTGATGTGCCGTCCGTCCTTCTCGATGCGGCCCACGCGCCGGTCGCCGTGCTCGCAGAGCGTCAACCGGCCTTCCGAATCCACCGTCAGGCCGTTTGATCCCGGCTCGCCGCCGCGCGGTGTCGCGCCGGTGTAGCCGCTGGGCTTGAGGTGCATGCTCACGCCTTGACCCGCCTTCCAGCGATAGACTGTGTTGATCGGCACGTCGGAGAACAGCAGGTACCCCCCGTTCTTGATCCACACCGGGCCTTCAGACCAGTCGAAGCCCGAGGCCAGCTTCTCGATCGGCGTGGCGGCGGGAATCAAGGAGAAGAACATCGGGTCAATCACTTCCATCGAGCCGAATGGCTCGCCCCGGTGCGCGCGGATCTCGGGCGGCAGCGGCTGGGTCGTGCGGCAACCGGTCAGCGCAAGAATGCCGGTGGTGACGAGGGACAGAAAGTAGAGGTGCGATCGCATAAGTTTTCTCCGGATAACGAGGCGAGAGTTGCGATGAGCCGCGGGAGGGTCAAGCAAAAGAACCTTTCCGCTGAATAAAGCCGTGGATAGGACGGGTGCGGGTTGGTTGTTGCCTGCGTGGGGACGGGTTGATTAGCGTCCGATCCGTCGCACGCCACTCTCACATCATGAACTTCAAGGCTCTTCGCACCGCGATCCAACGCGGGGAAATTGACACGGTCATCCTCGCGCATCCCGACCTCGGCGGCAGGCTCGTCGGCAAGCGTTTCACCGGGAAATATTTTCTCGAATACGTCATGGACCACGGCACGCACGGCTGCAATTACCTGCTCGCCGTCGATATCGAGATGGAGCCACAGGAGGGTTTCCGCGTCGCCAACTGGGAGCAGGGCTTCGGCGACATGGCGGTGCGGCCGGACGAGGAATCCTTGCGCGAACTAAGCTGGCAGCCGGGCGCGGCGCTGGTCCTCGGCGATTGCGTGCATGGAGACGGACGCCCCGTGGCCGAGGCGCCGCGCACGGTGTTGATTCGCCAGGTGCTTCGGCTCGCCGAGAAAAAGTTCACGGCGGCGATGGCGAGCGAGCTGGAATTCTTCCTCTACAACACGACCTATCACGACGCGTGGACGTCTGGCTACCGGACTCTGCCGCCGTCGAGTGATTACCGGATCGATTATCACACCATGCAGCCGGCGCGGGATGAAGGCTTGATGCGCTCCATTCGCAACGCGATGGACATCGCGCGCGTGCCCATCGAATCGAGCAAGGGCGAATGGGGCCGCGGCCAGCACGAGATTAATTTCGTATACGCCGAGGCGCTGGAGATGGCCGACATGCACGTCGTCTTCAAGCAGGGCGTGAAGGAAATCGTCGCGGATGCGGGCCGCGCGGTCACGTTCATGGCCAAGCCGTCGATGAGCGAGCCAGGCAGCAGTTGCCACATTCATTCGAGCCTGTGGCGCGCCGGCCAGAACGCCTTCTGGGACACCAAACGCCGCGCGCCCTCGAAGTTGTTCCGCCAGTTTCTCGGGGGCTTGTTAAAGTATTCGCAGGAGCTTTGCCTCTTCTTCGCGCCGACGGTGAACGCCTACAAGCGCTACCAGCCCGGCAGTTGGGCGCCCACGAAGCTCGCGTGGGCTCACGACAATCGCACCGTCGGCTACCGCGTGGTGGGTGAAGGGAAATCCTTCCGCATCGAGAACCGGATGCCGGGCGCGGATGCGAATCCCTACCTCGCGTTCGCCGCGACCATCGCGGCGGGACTTGCGGGCGTGGAGGAGAATCTCGACTGCGGCGATGCCTACACGGGCAATGCCTACGTGGATAAAAAACTTCCGGCGCTGCCGTCCTCGCTCGATCAGGCGGCGGAAAGTTTTCGCCAGAGCAAGCTGGCGCGTCATGCGTTCGGCGATGACGTCGTGGATTTCTACGCGCACCACGCCGTGCTGGAGTGCCGGGCCTTTGCGAACAGCGTGACCGATTGGGAGATGCGCCGTTACTTCGAGCGCATCTAGCCGAACGGTCATTGCCGGGCTGGAGGACCTTCGCTTAACCTGTCGCGCATGAGCACAGCGCCATTCGCACAGTATCCGGCCTTGAGACCGCGCCGCCTGCGGCAATCACCCGCGCTGCGGCGCTTGGTAGCCGAGACACATTTGTGCGCCGACCAACTGGTGCTGCCCCTCTTCGCGCGCGCTGGCCGCAAGTTGCGCCGGGAAATTGGCGCGATGCCGGGCGTGTTTCAGCTTTCGCCAGATGAAGTGCTTCGCGAGGCATCGCGCGCACACGAGGCAGGCGTTCCCGCCGTGCTGCTCTTCGGCCTGCCGGAGCGAAAGGACGCCAAGGCCAGCGGCGCCTACGCTCGCAACGGCATCGTGCAACAGACTGTGCGTCTGCTGAAAAAGGAGCTGCCATCCCTGCTGGTGATCACCGATGTGTGCCTGTGCGAATACATGTCGCACGGTCACTGCGGCATCGTGCAGCGCGACGCGCGCGGGGCGAAGATTCTTAACGACCCCACGTTGAAGCTCCTGGCCCAAACCGCAGCCAGTCACGCTGAGGCGGGCGCGGACATCGTCGCCCCGAGCGACATGATGGACGGACGCGTTCGCGCCATCCGCGAACGACTGGACCGCGAAGGCTTCATCGACACGCCGATTCTTTCCTACGCGGCGAAGTTCGCCTCCGCCTTCTATGGACCGTTCCGCGACGCGGCGGAATCCGCGCCGCAGTTCGGCGACCGGCGCAGCTACCAGATGGACAGCGCCAATGCGCGCGAGGCGTTGCGCGAGGTCGCACTCGATCTCGCCGAGGGCGCCGACATGGTGATGGTGAAACCCGCGCTGGCCTGCCTGGATTTGATTTACCGGGTGAAGACGGAGTTCGGTTATCCCACCGCGGCGTACGCGGTGAGCGCGGAGTACTCGATGGTGAAGGCTGCAGCGGCCCGCGGCTGGATCGACGAGCGCGCCGTGACGATGGAGAGCCTGCTCGCGATGCGCCGCGCCGGCGCTGACATCCTCATCACCTACGCGGCCACGGATGTCGCGCGCTGGCTGAAGAGTTGAGAATCTATTTGCGGCATTCGCCATGAAGGCGTCGGCGTCCACATCTCGACCCGTCAAATGGTGCAACGGACAGCGATGGCGAAGGGTGGCGCTGGCGACGATGATCGCGCCACCGTTCCTGATGTTCGTCGCCTGGCTCGCACTGCCGCTGGTGCCATTGCCCGAGGGATTATCCAGTGCGCCGGAGCCGAGCGTTGAATTGCTGGATCGCCACGGACGTTCGCTGCGACAGGCGCGTGGCGAGGAAGGACAATTTCACCGCACCATCACCTACGCCGAGCTGCCGCAGTCACTGATCGACGCCACACTCGCGGCGGAGGATAAGCGCTTCTGGCTTCATCAAGGCGTGGATTGGCGAGCCACCTTCCGCGCGCTCTGGCAAAACGCGCGGCATGGCCGCGTGGTTTCCGGCGGCTCCACTCTCACGCAACAACTCATCAAGCTGGCGGGCAGGCGACCGCGCAACTGGTCGTCCAAGCTCATTGAGGCGGCGCAGGCGTTGCGTCTCGAACAAGTCTGGGACAAGCAACGCATCCTCGCCGCCTACCTCAACCGCATCGACTACGGCAGCTTGAACGCAGGCTGTGCGACCGCCGCTGAACATTACTTCGCGAAGCCGCTGCGCGACCTGAGCGCGGCAGAGGCGGCATTCCTCTCTGGTCTGCCACAAGCGCCATCGCGGCTGAACCCGCACCGGCGCTTCGAGATGGCGAAGAAACGTCAGGAATGGATTCTCGCGCGGATGGAGAGGACGGGAGCATTGAATTCGGAGGAACGCGTCCGCGCCGTGACCGAGCCGCTGCGGCTCGCGCCACCAGGACGATCCTTTCGCGCTCCGCATTTTGTGGATTTGCTGCTGGCCCAAGCCAGCGCACCTTTTTCCAAAGGCATCATTCGGACGACGCTCGACCTCGAGCTACAGTCATTCGTCGAGCGCACGCTGCGCGATCACCTCAGCCGCCTTTCCGCGCAACACGTTCGAGATGGCGCGGTGGTGGTGCTTGATAACCGCTCCGGCGACGTTCTGGCGCTGGCAGGCTCGCCCGATTACGGGCGGCGGGATGCAGGCCAGGTCAATGGCGCGTGGGCGGCGCGTTCAGCCGGTTCGACGCTCAAGCCATTCACCTATCTGCTCGCGATGGAACGCGGCGCAACCGCAGCGTCGGTGGTGGATGATCTGCCTGCGGAGTTCGCGACGGCGACGGGTGTCTTCGCGCCGGTGAATTACAACCGACGCTGTTACGGCCCCATGCGCCACCGGCTCGCGCTGGCCAATTCGCTGAACATCTCCGCGGTCAAGGTGCTGGATTCCATCGGTGGGGCAGCCGCGTTGAGCGAACGCCTACGGGCCTGGGGCCTGACGACGTTGAATGAATCGCCGGAGCACTACGGTCTGGGCCTGACCATCGGCAACGCGGACGTGCGCCTGCTCGAACTCGCCAACGCCTACGCCACGCTGGCGAGGCTCGGCGAATTCCGCCCCTATCGCCTGACCGCAGCCGAGTCATCCCGCATCTCATCGCCCGCATCCCGAATCTCAACCCACGCGTGGCTCATCGCGGACATTCTCGCGGACAACACGGCGCGAGCCATGGCCTTCGGAATGGAATCTCCGCTGCGTTTTGATTTTCCCGTCGCGTGCAAAACTGGCACCAGCTCGGACTATCGCGACAATTGGGCGCTGGGTTTCACCCCCGAATTCACCGTCGGCGTTTGGGCAGGCAACTTCGATGGCTCCCCGATGCAGTCAGTCTCAGGCGTGAGTGGCGCTGCGCCGGTGCTGCACGACGTTTTCGTGAACCTGCACGAGCGCTTTGGCACGACGTGGTTCGCGCGTCCGACGAACATCGTTGAACGGATGGTGCATCCCGTGACGGGCAGGATGGTTGATGCAGGTCGCAGTGGAGCGGTTCGGGAATTCTTCAGTGCCGATGCCTTGCCGGAACGGGAGCGCATAGATGATTACGATGCGGCGGGCCGCGTCCGCCTGCCGGCCTTGTATCGCGAATGGCTGGCCAGCGGCGACAACTGGATCGGACGCGGCGCGGTCGCAGATGACACTCAACTCAGCAAGAACGGGCTCCGGATCCTGTCGCCGGTGGCGGGCACCGTGTTCTTCATCGACCCGGACCTCGGCGAGGCCGGGCGGCTCATTCCCCTTCGCGCAGAAGGAAGTGGCGCGCTGGAATGGGCGTGCGAAACCTTGCCCTGCCGAGGCGGCCCCGGCGGCGCGTGCGCCGAGATGCGCGAGGGCCGCCATCGCGTCACGGTGCGCAATCTCGAATCGGGCGCGACCGCGGAGACCTGGATTGAGATCAAGCGCCTCTGATTTGCTGGAGCCTGCCCCCGTGGTGCTTCGTTGATCCGGCCCGGTCATTTTTGCGCTTCTCCTGGGTTTTGAACTTTGAGCTTTGGGCTTAATCAGGCGTTGGCTTTGCATTTGCTAAAGGGAGATGTCGTCCGGACGGAACGCTGCGACTGCCGCAGAGAACTGGATGCGGTTGGTCAAAACTTGATGAACAATCAGCATCACCCGGGCGCGAATCGAAAACTCATTTCATGCTGAACCAACCTATTGATAGCAGGCAAATCCGCGCCTTCGTGACGCTTGCACGCACCGGCAGTTTCACGATGGCCGCGAAGGAATTGTTTCTCTCCCAGTCCGCCGTCAGCCATTCGATGAAGGCGCTGGAGACGGATGTCGGGTGTCGGCTTTTCGACAGAGTGGGCAAGAAGGTTCTCCTGACGCAGGCGGGCGAGACGCTCCTCCAGCACGCGGACAAGATTCTTCAGGAAATGTCGGCGGCACGCACCGACCTCGAACAACTCGGCAAGTGGGGCCGGGGCCGGCTGCGCATCAGCGCCAGCCCGACGGCCTGCCAATACATCGTCCCGAGCGTGCTGCGGGAATTCAAGGAAAGCTTCCCCAAGTGTCACATCATCATCGAGCCAGGCGACACGCTGGAGGCCATCGAGATGGTGCGCGATAACCGGGTGGACCTCGCCGTCACACTCGAGCCGCATAACGAGGATCAATTCGAGTTTCATCCGCTGTTCACCGACGAACTGATGTTCATCGTTGGCCCGATGCACCCGTGGGTGAAGGAAGGCCATGCCTTGCGCACCGAGATTCCGCGCCAGAGCTACGTGCTCTACAACAAGAACAGCTACACCTTCCGCATGATTCAGGATTACTTCCGCCAGGAGGACATGGTGCTGAACAGCGTGATCGAACTCGGCAGCATGGAAGCCACGAAGGAACTGGTGAAACTCGGCCTCGGCGTGAGCATCCTCTCGCCGTGGATCGCGCAGAAGGAGCTGCAGGAAAAATCCCTCGTCGCGCTCCCGCTGGGCAAGCGCAAGCTCAAGCGCAATTGGGGCGTCATCCACTGGCGCGGACGCCGCATGAGCCTCGCGGAGGAAACCTTCCTCGGTCTCTGCAAGTCCGTTACGGCCGACTTCGGGCGCGGGGAGGTGGCCAACTCGGCCTGAAGCGAAGACCCATCCACGGCAAAAGTATCTTCGATAAATTCCTTCGCCTCGGGCGATGGATTGTCGCATTGACATCCCCTGCTCTGCCGCCGACAACTTCGCCCCATCATGAGCACACTCGCCAATCAAGTTGCCGTCGTCACCGGGGCCGGAAGGGGCATCGGACGCGCCATCGTCCTCAAGTTTGCTGCTGCCGACGCGGATGTCGTTTGCGTCTCGCGCACCGCCGAGAATTCCGAAAAAGCCGCGGCTGAAGTCCGCGCGCTCGGGCGCAAAGCCTGGGCCGTCGCGCTCGACGTTTCCGACTCGAAGGCTGTCCTCGCCGCCGCCGAGAAGATTCTCGCCGACGCCGGGCGTGTGGACATTCTCGTCAACAACGCGGGCATCACCAGGGACGGCCTGCTCATGCGCATGAGCGACGAGGATTGGGACTCCGTGCTGAACACGAACCTGAAGGGCGCGTTCACCTTCACCAAGGCGCTCACGCGTTCCTTCCTCAAGCAGCGCTCCGGTCGCATCATCAATGTCTCGTCCGTCATCGGCCTCATTGGCAATGCGGGCCAGTGCAACTACGCCGCGAGCAAGGCCGCCCTCATCGGCTTCACCAAGTCCGTGGCGAAGGAACTTGGCTCACGCGGCATCACCGTCAACGCCATCGCGCCCGGGTTCATCGAGACCGACATGACCTCCATGCTAGACGAAAAGACGCGCGCCGCGCTCATCCAGGCCATCCCGCTCGCCAGCCTCGGCAAGGCGGATGATGTGGCCGAGGCCGCGCTCTACCTCGCCGGTCCCGGCGGACGCTACGTCACCGGCCAGGTGCTGGTGGTCGATGGCGGCATGGTGATGTAAGTCGTTCGCGGTGGGAGTTCTGGCGCTGCGAGCACTCCGCCCGCGTCCGGCGGGCGGGAGCGAACAGCGTGAACCATCCTGTTTTCCCACAGGTTGCGCCGCTGCACGCGGCGCCGGTTTTCGCAGCGCGAAAACCGCCACCACTCGGAAAAATTCTACATTCGTCGCGGTGTCGAATCCGCGTTACGCTGCGGCGCAGCATCCGCTCATGCCTGACTGGATTCCAGAATCACTCGCCAAAATCCTGCGCGAAACTCCCGCGCTTTCCCGCGCTTATCTCGTCGGCGGCTGCGTGCGTGACTGGTTGCTGGGCCAGCCCAACAAGGATTTCGACATCGAAGTTTTCGGCATCGACGAGGAACAACTCATTGCGGCGCTCAGGCCGTGGGGTCGCACGGATCTCGTGGGCCGATCCTTCGGCGTCATCAAGCTCACCACACGGGCGGGCGAGACGTTTGACTTCAGCCTGCCACGGCGCGACTCGAAGATTGCGCCCGGCCACAAGGGCTTTTCCGTCATCGTCGATCCGGAGATCGCGCCTCGACCTCATCGCGTTTACGCTCTCCGTCCGGGAACGAACTGGGAGTCCGGCTGGCAAAGAGTGGGTGAGGTCCGAGTACGAGTGTTCTCCCCGAGTATTACGAAAGTCCCTCTCGTGGACTCCGA
>Ga0163144_10019413_pt1 | contig 13669 bp, 14 predicted proteins | sample OliLak19BULKMAT1_FD_123175 | JGI IMG/M metagenome (GOLD analysis project Ga0163144, IMG submission 123175) | Freshwater microbial mat bacterial communities from Lake Vanda, McMurdo Dry Valleys, Antarctica - Oligotrophic Lake LV.19.BULKMAT1 | ecosystem: Environmental > Aquatic > Freshwater >... | reverse complement strand
CGATTTTGCACGCCGGATGATTGAGTCGGCCCAGCCTGATTTTTCCTTGCACGGTCACATCCATGAAGCTCCATCGACTCGCGGAGGTTCATGGATCTGGCAACTTGGAAAAACCGTCTGCTTTAATGCCGGCCAGTCCCTCCCCGGCGAGCTTCCGCATTATATCTTTCTCAAATGGAGGGGCCTCCGCGACTGGACCGCCGTTTGGAACGGGGCAGGACGGATGCTCCGCGCTGAAAGCTCAAAACCTGAAACCTAAATCGCAAAAACCATAAACATCTATGACACCGCAACTCGCCTAGTGAGAACTCCCACCGCTCATTCCCGAACCTTACCCGCATTTCCCGGAAACGGAAATACTGGCCCGAATGCCTGAAGATCTCAAACTGCTTTGGCCCCAGTTCATTATTGGACACGGTGTCCTGTGCATGGACAACGGCTACCGTGGTATCTACCCGGTGGATTTCTTCGAGTTCCTACGGGCTCAGAAGAACTCGCAAACCTCTATTTTATGAAAAAGCCGTCAACGAAGTTTCGCGAGCCAATCACCGAAGATGGATGGAGTCGGTTTGAGCGTGATCCGGAGTCTGACAGCTTCCATGCTGATGTTTCTGGATTGGGCATCGAAGTCTCTGCTCCGTTTCCCTCTCATGAAGGCGAGCCGGAAATCCTCGAAATTGCGCGAAGGCTCGAATCCACGCTCCGCCGCAGGGAAGCAGAAATCGCAAAGATGCCGGCACCCGCCGCTCTTGCCGCATCCGAACCAGAAAAAGACATGGCCGAACTGCTATCTCAAAACCAAACTCTCATTTGATGCCCTCGGTGAATCCCTTCGCGATTTCCACAAGAACCAGTCCCAGAGAAAATTTGACTGGGCACGATGCAAGTGCCAAAATAATCAAGTTCTGACATTTCAATCTCAAAACATAGTGAAACCCGCCAAAACAGACGAAACCGAGTGGAAGCGTATGGAGATGCGTCACCAAGAAAACCGGATGAACCTCATTCGAGCTGTGGGCCGAGGCTAAATCTCTCGTGAGGCCGCCCAGAAAGAAACTGGGGTTATCCTTCGGGGAACACCGAAGTATCCGTACAAGGACCAGGAGGGCAGTCTGTTTTTGATGTTTGATGAATAGTCGGGAGCGGCATGAAGGAATCAACGCCACGCTTTGCCCCCGATGATCTGTCGCCGATATTCAAAAAACTTGGCGAAAGGTGTTGGAAGTGTGTGTTGGTTGGCGGGCAGGCCATAAACATCCTGGTGCAATACCACGGAAACAAGACGGATAAGTTGGCGAGCCTCCTTCCTTACACATGCGAAGACTTGGACTTTCTAGGTGGTCCGCTGGAAGTAGCAATCCTGAACAAGGCGCTGCAGGGAAGATGCATCACCAACAAGAATTCCGATCCTTCCCCGAACGCTGCTGTCAAACTCACCCCTTTCAAAGGTGGGATGTTGAGGATTGACATGCTCACGTTCATCGACGGGGTTGACTCGGGCGAAGTGGAATAGAGCGCGGTGGAAATCCCATTCACGACCGCCAAAGACTCTGCGGTTTTGCGCGTCCTGCACCGCATGCTCTGCCTTTCATCAAAAGCTCACAGCCTGCACCACCGGGACCAACGGAGTAGGCAGGACGGAAAACATCTGCAATCGGCGGTGCTGGTCCTTCACGAATTCCTCCGAGCCCTTCTGGCTGAGCCCCGCCGGGTGCTCAATTACGCTAAACGCATATTCACGACCGCTCTTCTCGAAGACGGACTTTACGCGGCCACCCAGGATATATTTCTGGAGGAAGCGATCCCGCTCGAGGAAATTGGAAAAAGACCGGAAGACAAATACAAAAAGTTCACTGAACTGGATCTACCGCGCATCAAAGAAAAAATTGAAGACAAGCGGAAGAGACGTGCGGAAGCCGTGGCCGAACTGCAAAGTTCTTGAGTTGCGGCAAAACATGATGCGCTCCCCTAAAGAAAGAGCTTTTCCTGCATAAAGACGCCGCTCTTGAGATGGTTGCTGCCGCCGGGTGGCTTGTGATGAAGGACGAGCCAGAGCGCGCCTGGCTCCTCGAATCTTCCATAGGCTATGGTCGAAATGATTGTTCTCTCTCCGCCGGGCGAACTGACGATCCCGCTTTTGCCATTGGCAAGAAACAGAGTGTGAGCAATGCCCTTCGCGCCCGAACGGCGGATCAGAGGTGTTCGGAAAAGCGTGCTCCACCCCTTCGCTGGCAGAAATGGGCACGCCCTCAGAAACCTCTCGTGATAGCCCGTGCAGACCGCCACCGCGCAGCCGGTCTTGAGGTCTTGAGGACCTCCCTAAGCCAATGCTTGACGTCCGAGATCTGGTCGGGAATGGCAGCGGCGTCAATCCCATGAGCCAGATCCCCGGCGATGGCCGTGACATCATATTCCGGCGACTCGGTAGCCACTCATACCAGAAGCGGTTTCCGTGCAGATCTGCGGTGAGGAGCAATTTCATGGCAAGAGAGATTTCCGGGCGACGATGGCATCCGCGTGAGCCAGGACCTTCTCCACCCAATCGGAATCGCCATCTTCGATAAGGCAAACTTCAAAGCCACTGTTTCGGCCCGCTTCGGCGAGGGCCTCCGAGTCATCCACGTGAAGGTCGATCTCAAACCAAGGCGGCATTTTTTCCGGAGCTTCCACAGCAATCAGGCCCAACTCGGCACATTTTTCTTCATGGATCTGCTGGTTGATGACATCCGTGACCGACAAACCCAGACGAAACGCCCAAGCCCAGAGGGATGTGCGCGACCTCAGGGAGTTTGTGTAGAACCATATTTCCCAGCCCCGCTCGGCCAAGGCCGTGGTCAGTATCTTGGTTCCCTTGCGCAGGAGCGATACCTTTTCCCTCTCAACGAAGTTCAGCATTGCTGGCTCGGCCTGATTCTGGTCGGAGACAAACAGCGTTCCATCCAACTCGAAAGAAATCCTCATGGTTGCTCCTCCCGTTTTCCCCCACTGTAATTCTGCGGGTCCAAAGTGAATCGTTCGAGTTTGCGTCCCTTCATCACGACGAGGGCAGTTCCATTGGGGAGAGCACCCAGGCCGGCCCCCGAGAACCGCGCCTGCTTGCGGTTGTCGAGACTGTGGCTGACGACGACGCTTTTTGGCGGAGGCGCGAACGTGTGGTTCGGCAGACGGAAGCGGGGTGGGGTTGCGACCCTCTTGAAGTGGACGCTTGAGACCCGCTTGTCCTCCATGCCCCCAATGTATTCGAAATACTCCAGAGTCTCCGGGCAGTCATTGGCGAAGAAGAACTTCGTGCGGCAATTGTTCAGCAAATGGTTCCGCATCCCGCGTTGTTCAACCACCGAACTGATGGCGCTGATCCCCTGAGTGGCGAGAATGCATCCGCACCGAAACTCCCGTGCGCGGTCAAGGAAGTAAGCGTCGCTGCTCCTGCCGTGAGCGATCAGTGTCGTGTGAAACTCATCCATCACATAGAAAATCGGGCGAATCTGGTTGATCTCACGCTGCTGTCCCCCTTCTCGGATCACTAGGTGGTTACGCTGAAGGATGCGTTCGCAAAACGCCTTTTTGAGCGCGATCCGGAAGGGCGTGGCCGCTTCGCCGAAGATGACCGGGCTCAGGCTGACGATGAGTAGCAACCCGTCGTCAATGACGTCTTCGGGAACTAGTCTCCGCCTCCCCTCGCCCTCCCGGAAAAGCGCCTGCAGCGCTGGTTGGGAAAATTGGGCAATGTAGTTCCTGGCCATGTTGGCGATCGTCGACCATGTCCGGGAATTGCCATCAACAATATCATTCTTGATGTAGCCAGCGAGTTCATTCGACTCATGAAGGGAAATCCGCCCCGCCAGGAAACCCTCTGTGGCGATGGAGTGAATCTCGTTGGTCTTCTTTGTCTCCAAATCTTCTGCTGGCTCATCATCATCATCGTCCCCCTTAACCCTCGACTTGATAACTAGATTCACTCCGTCGGCAATCCCCTGCAGCCCTCCCAGTTCGTTTCCGAACTCAGCCTTCGCGCAGGTGACTGCGGCGCGCAGAAGACGCCGGGCATTTTCCTCCCAGAAACTCTCGTTCGATCCGCCACCCCCACCAGCACCGCTGCGATCCTCAAGCGTTTCAAAAAGAAAGTTGGCGACCGATGTGGGATCTCCGTCAAACTGCTCAAAGAGCGAAAACCAGCAGTTCCCGCCCTCGCCAAGGATATAGAGATCCTCGCTTCTTCCGCTCCGGCGGATGCACTCGCCGGCAAGCTCCGCCATGTCACCCTTCGCATCAAGCAAGATCATCCCTGCTTTTTGCGCGGAGTCGTTGCCAAAGCGGAGGAGAAGTTGCTCGACGAGAGGCAGCACAAAGGAGCGCGTCTTCCCACTCCCGGTGGCTCCGGTCGCGAGAACATGCTCCAGAAGGTCCAGTGGACGAATCTCCAAGCTGCCGAATTCAATCGGTGTCGTGTAGAGCGGGTTGGCGTGGGGGTTAGCTTCAGGGGTGTAGTTCATTATTGGTCTTTCTGTTTGTTTGAATAAAGCCTTCGGCGGCTGTTTCCAGCGCTTTGATCTCCGAAATTTCAGCACCAGTGAGGACGGAGGGAGATCCCTCTAGTTTCGTGCAGAAGGCAATGGCGACCTGCACAAGGCGGTCCTCAGGCGAGCCTTCCTCCAGTAATTTGCCATAGGCGTCACGCACGGCCGTGGCCAAGCGGAGGGATTTCGAACACAGCAAACGCACACGGGCCTCGATTTCCTCCGCGCTGACCGGACGCGCACTGCGGGAGCGGAGAGTCCACCTTCCTTCGACCACAATTTCAGTTTGCAGTGAAACGCGTGCCATTTTGAGCATGGATTCCCAGAACGGCTTGAATTCCGCGAGCGGCTCGACAAAGCCCGCCTCGCGGCCAATGCGCTGAAACTCGCTTAGAAACTCCTGCACTTTCGTCATCTGTGATAAAGGCGTCCTTAAGCGCTTCCTGATTGAACGAATGCGTTCGACCATCATTTCATCATCTTCCATAATTATTTTCCTTAGTTTTTGGTTGGGTCTGCTGCGAGAATGTAGTCCACGAGCCCGAAATCGACGGCTGCGGAGGCTTTAAGCCAGTTGTCTACCCGGGATGCCGCTCGGATTTCCTCTCCCGTCCTTCCGGTGGCCTGTGCGAGAAGTTCCTCGGTTTCCGATTCGAGCGCGCTTTGAAATGCAAGTGTCGCACGGACGTTGTCCATCGTTCCTCCGGCCGTTCCGCTGGCCTGATGGATCATCACGCGGCTGTGGGGAAGGATATACCGGTGGTCCTTCTGCCCGCAGGCCAGGATCACGGCACCCATACTGGCCGCAAAACCGATGGCATAGGTGAAGACTGGAGACGAGATGTGGTTCATCGTGTCAATGATCGCCAATCCCGAGATAACGCAGCCTCCCGGCGAGTAGATGAACAGGTGGATCGGCAGCCCGGGAGCTTCGCTCTCATATTGGAGGAGTTCCGTAGTGACGCGGGTCGTCAGGACGGGAGTTACCGGTTCGCAGATATAAATAATGCGCGAGCCGCAGTCGCTATCCGGCGGATAGTCTTCAGTTTCATCGTGAAAGCGCTCGCTGTTAGCATAAGCCGGTTCCGGCGAGGGCGGGGATATGTTTTCGTGTTGATTCATTTCATAGTCCAAATAGGCCCCGCCATCAGGCATGCGCCAAAATATCTTTCGTGAACCCGAGATTTTTATCGATTCACGAGAACAAAGCGGAGAAATCGGGCCGAGCGCAATGCCGCTCGAGTTGATTACCGATGAGCCGGGAAAATCGGCCCGGACTTCAAGAGCCCGATCGCCTTTTGTGCATGGGCTGCAGCTAGGCCCGTCTCCTGGTTCGTCAGCACAAGCCATCGCCTTAATTCGTGATGGAATGGCTCGTCGTCCAGAATCGCAAGCCGCCCACAAAACTGGTTTGCATGAAGCCAGGCATCGATCTCGTCTTCCCGCGTCGGCCCATCAGCCGGATCCATAAGCGGCGTCGCGCCGATGATGCTGTCTGCGACAACCTGCAACCCATACTGCACGAGCGCATCCCGAAGCTCATTCATCTTGTCTTCACGCCACGTGCTTGAAATAACGACGCAGCAGCCCGTGCTGGTGACCACCTGCCGCAATGCCTCCACCGCAGCTCTGGAAAATCCGCACTTCCCGTGCGAGGTAGAATTTTTCGGCGTCGGCCTCATCACGCCGTCGATATCAAGAAAAAGGACACGGCGCGGTTTAGGTTGCTGGTTCATGGGCGGTCTTCGCTTCCCTTGAGATCGAGCGGATGCTTCATGCAAGTTCAAGTGCGCGCCTACCACTGTGCACATGTCTTGTCGAAGCGGGCGAGCGTGGAGAGGGCGTTGGCGAAAAATTTTCCGAGATCCACTGTGCTGCCCGGGGTGAGGGCCTCGGCGAGTCCTCCGGCAAACTCCTCCATCGAGAGTTCGCCGGTTTCCTCGATTTTCTCTACGACTTGGAGAAACTTCCCGTCGAACTCCTCGCTTGCGTAGCGCAGGCAATCCATCGCGCTGTCCTTATCCGACAGCGGCGGCATTTCTCCTGTTTCCTCCCAGACTTTTGCAATCATGGCGGTTTCGATTCTTCGGATCTTGAGGATATACGGGTAGGTTCTCGGCCTGTCGGCCTCCGGATCGTTGAGGAGTGCCTGCTCCTCGGCGAGGACCTCCCTAAGGCGGGCAATATCTCCCCGAAGCGCGGCGAAGAACGCAGTGCCCTCAAGGTTCCTGCCGGAAAGAACCATTTCGCGCATCACGGTGCTGCCCATTTTTACCGCCAGGTCCAGGCAACTTAAGGGAACCACGAAATCTTTGTAGACCGCCGCCCGCGCGGGATCTTCCAAAAGGAAGTTTAGAAACAGCAGCGTTTCATTCGTCTTCAGTTGCGGTATCGAAACTTCGTTGTTTATACCATGCTCCAGACAATTCTCCGTGAACGTCTGGCGCCAGAGCTGATCCTGAGGAAATTCCTTCGGCCAGAATCCTTCCAGTTCCTTTCGCAGCCGGGCACGGGTTTCGTTTGACGGGCCAACCGGGACAGAGAATGCAGGAAGATCAAACCGACCTCCCGCTTCAAGCATCCGCTCAACAAAGAGGATATTTCCGCTCAAAATCGCCGCGTGCATCGGGTTGAGGAAAACGATCTTTAGGTGGTTTGCCATGGAGTGGTAGGAGCCTGGAGTAAGATAGCCGTCATGGTTTATCGCCCCGTAGCATGAGGGGTTCGCCCCGGCATCCAGAAGATCGAAAACCTTTGCGATATTCCCGTCTTGGCAGGCGCGGAGCACCGGCGTCTCACCGCGGTAGCTCCGCACATTGAGGGCCTCGGTCGGGATGAACTTCCCGCAGACGTGAAGACTCTCTCTGTCCAACAAATGAACCCCTGTTTCCCCGGCAGAATTCTTCCAATCTGGAAAAGCTTTGCGCCCGGCAAAAAGTCTTGCGGCAGTCTCGGAATCCTTGATCTTGCAGTTGAAGAGATTCGCGCATACCTCGCCGCCTTTGTCCAAATCCGCTCCGGCCTGAAGGAGTTCTTTCACCATTTCGGCGTCACCGGTTTTCAAAGCGGCCTGACATGGGGATATCTCTACAGAATCGGGCGCCTGGGTGTCGAAATGGAGGTTGGGATCCGCTCCCGCATCGAGAAGTGCACGCACGGCCGCAGGCTGACGCCCCGCGATGGCCGCAAGCAGAGGGCTCCCCCAGCCCTCGACCAGAAAGTTCACCGGGGTTCCTGCTTCGACCTCCTTCCGGATTCCCGCGATATCCCCCGACCGGGCCGCTGCGCAAAGAAGGGTGAAGTCGCGCGTCCCCCCATCTCTCAACAACTTACAGATCGCTGCAGCGGTTTCCCGAGATCCCTCGGCCGGACCCGGATCCCTGAACGATCCGCGATAAATCAGAAAATCCTGCGCCTCGGAGTAGAGTTGGTCGGCCATCTCCATGGCCGCCAGCAATGCGTATCCCCTCTGCTCCGGGCTGAAATCCGACCGGAGCAGAAGTTCGACGAGAGAGAGCGCGTTGTTGTTGACTGCCCGGACAAGCAAGTTATCGGGCTTGGGATCTCCGCCATCATCGAGCCAAAGCTTCATTAGCTCAAGGAGTGCGGACTTGTCTTCGGCGCTCGCTGCCAGCAGTTCGGGCGCGTGTTCCTCCGCCCAGGCTCGCGGGTTGCCATCACCGTTCAGCCCATCAAAAAAAGCCACGTAAGGCCGGTTGCAGAGGGTGGGCAGCTTGCGAAACGCCTCCGGCTTCCGTCCGAGGGCGTCCTGTAGATCAGGATCCGCTCCGAACTCCAGCAGCAGAGCCTCGATCCCGGTGTTCCCGGCCTTGACCGCACAATGGAGCGGCGAAGACCCTTGGCAGAGAATCCCGCGCGTCTTCAAGTCCTCCACATGTTTCTCCTCCTCTTCCGTGGAATATCCCGCATCCTTGAGGGACCTTGCGAAGACGTCCGCCTGTCGCTCCCCCGGCAGAGGATTTGCGGGGACTCCCGCCTCAAGCAAAGTGCGGAGCACCTCAATGCGGCCGTGGGATTCCGGCTCACCCCAGAAGTATTGTAACGGATGGGCCTGATTCCCGAAACTCAAGCGGTTAAAAATCTCCGGCCCGGCAATTTCGGCGATCTTCCGGAAGGAGGCACAGACCTCCGCCCCGTCCATTTTCAGCCAGTCTCGAAACGGGAGGTTTTCGAGCGAGTTAAAATCAAAGCCGCTTCCCGCCATGGCTTCCAGCGCCCAGGCCGGAGGAACGCAGGAACCGAGCAGGTTTTCAAAATCCTTCGTTTCGGGGCGATCGTCTCCGCACTCGAGCAGCAAGCGAAATCCCTCCGGAAAATCCGCCACGCAGGCGGCGGTTAGCGGGGCGAGTTCCCAATCCGGGTGAAAAAGCTTTCCAGCCACACGAGGATCAACTCCCTCCACCCATTGGCTTCGGTATCCCGTATCCGCGTTCCGCTTGGCCCCATGCCGCAGCAGCCAGCGAACTGCCGGCAGCTCGTTGCAGAGGAGCGCATTGACCAGCGGAGTCTCTCCGCCTGGCGCACGCGCATCAATGGCAATGCCCGCCAGCAACTCGGCGTGCGCATAGTCGAACTCCCAATCTTGAACCGCCTTCCGAAAGGCTCCGCCGTCGAGCGAACCCGCAGCCAGGAGCATCTTGTGGATCAGGAGGGCGCGGACCTGATAGTTGGCATTCCACGGGTTTTTCACAATGCGGGCCACCTCCTCCGACGGGTCGCCGCTCCTAAAGTATCGCTGAAATCCCTCGGAGAGGCTCGCGGCCACGGCCGAAACGAGTTCGACCGGATACAGTCCGTCGTCAACAACCTCGCGCAAGTCGGCCCCTGCGGATATCGCCCTCTCAACAAACTCCGGATCCAGATCCAGAATCGCCCAATGCAAAACCACAGCCGAGTCAAATTCGAACTCGCCTCGCAGGAGGGTGATGATATCGCAGTGGCGAACAGGTGGGGCATCAAGGACTTCAGGGAAGTTTGTTTTTAGAAGCAGATCGCGCCCCGAACTCCTGCTGGCGGTGACGCACACATATCCCGGATCCGAAATGCTCAGTTCGAGATACTCGTGCCGCCCGTTGCCGCATTTCGCGGTGCACTCCCAGCGGTGTCCGTATTGCTCCCGCATTTGATAGGCGGATATGACTGTCACCGGCTTGTCATCGAGGGAAAAAGCAGAGAACTGGTTGCTGTCGTCAGTGGTAGATTGGCTCATACCCGTCAAATAGTCGGTATGCACGCGATTGCGCCAAAAAAACTTCAGTTTCACGTTCAGATACTGGACTTTCCCGCTTGCCTTGAAGAAATATTTCTCTTTGAGTTCGGGGGCTTCTCAATCGTAAATGGCCACTTTTACGCATCTTTCAGGACGGCGACGTGGAAGCAATCCATTAGGAAAGAGAAATCTTGTGGAGGGTAAGGAAAAATTGGCGTATCGCTGCGGCCCTTGGTTATTGGGTGATATGACCACCATTTATTTTCTCGTTGACCCTGCCACTTAGGCGATCTCGCTCTCAAAAGCTGCCGTATCTGCGCCTCAAATTCGCCGTGAGATCGTCGCCCGAATTAAGCAGGGCTGCAGGAGAACATCAGCGGTCGATAGAGGCGAAGTTGGCGGATGCCTGCTTCAAGATGGCAAAGCTCGGACCCGCATCGGGATCCAAGGAGGCATCCGCCTTGCGGGCAGAAGTCAAGAACCTCGCTCACAAGATCCAGAACGAGCGGAGCGCATGCAATCACCACTTCTGGACCGAACTCGAAATCCTCATGCCGCCTCCCGCTCGGACGAAGCGGTCGAAGTTCCCACCGCCAGCCCCGACACCCAGTCGCTCGGCATCCGCACCGGTCTCCCCGTCCATTTCATCCGAACCGGATCACTGAATGAACAGGAAGCCACAACATGGGAGAAACTCGCGGATGCCCTGCACTCCTACGTCGATACCCTGCCCATTCCCGACCCGATGGGGGCCATTCCGTTCGAGGAGAACGTCTGACCGATGCGCCGACTGCAAGATCGCTGAGCGCACTATCGTAATATATGTCAATCCCTCCAGTTTAAACTAGCCAAATCACCGCTATACCCTTTTGACTCAATTCTCCTTGTCCCAACCATTTGAATCACCGTGAAAACCTTCTTTAAAATAGCTTTCTATATCATTTCCGTTCTTGCGATTAACCTTTTTGTCTACGCAGTTGCAGACATTATTTCCATGCTTGTTGTTTCAACACATCCGGGGATCGAAATAAGAAGCATGTTCGGTGACTATGGACTCTTTTCTCGGATGCTGTGGAGCACAATACACGTTCCATTCTTCTGGCTCCTTATGGTTACACTCCCGTGGCATCCTCGCGCCGTCTCCGATTTCTTTGGAGACCTTGTGCCATATTTGAGATCGCACATTTCTCTTTTCCTGCTCATTGCCGCCTCGCCGATTCTTTTGGGGAGTTTCACAATGACCGCGCGAATCCTGTATGTAGCCGGCACAGTCGACAATGAAACGAGCTGGAGTGTCTCCAATTTGCCGATGGTTCTCATCCCGTTTGTCATGGGAGTTTGTTACTCAATTGTCAGCTGCCTGCTCCTTTTCTTTATCTGCAGACCCACACCCAAGAGTTGCGGCATCGCAGAACAAACGCCATCCGAGAATCCTGTTCAAAATCAAAGGAACGAAACGGAAAAACCAATTCTCCCGGTTTACAGCCTCCCAACTAGGCTCCGCAATCGGTGTAAGTATTTCTCAAAAACACTCAACGAAAAATACCTCAAATCGGCGCGGATGGCAATCGCTCCGGTGTTAGATTATTACAAGGAAACGGAGAAGGAACTCCCGATAGAGATTCGATATCGGCTACGTGCGCTCGACGTCCTGCAGGCTGCCGAAGAGCTTTCCAGCCTCCCACAAGACCACCAAGATCGTTACGCGGAGTTCGAAATGGCACTCGACGCCCAAGACTTAAAACGGGCAAGAAATGCCATCTATCCGGTGTTGGACTACTGGGGGATCAGAGCCCGGCCGGGATCTGATTATTACTATCCCTGGGAGGAACCGGAGTTCCCGGCAGAGATCCGAGACCGGATATTTGTGGTCTATGCCCCAAGAGGCCGCATGAAGTGGGAGACCCAAAATGCATCAGAAATACTTGCTCCTGCTACTAGCACCGGCCTGATCCGGGAGTCTTTACCCAAGGGCAAGGATACTACCGAAGACATACAGAAAAAGCGGTAAAAGAAGAATGGCTTTGTGGAACCCGCGAAATCAATGGATGCCCATATGCAAAAATCTGCACCCAATGCAACGCAAACTACGAAACATCGGGGATGACACGCGTCCAAAATCTGATAGCGGAGAGGCGATACCTGCAACGTCACGACCCGGACCGGATTCTCCTCCAAGACAATCGTGTGCCTTTTAAAGAAATCCCCGGGAAAGAGTCTGCCACCTGGCGGGGATACGAAACCCACAAAGTCTGGAAAATCGACCTCTCACCCGAAGAGCCTGCCCTTGAAAAAAAGACGTGCTCTTTATCCTGTGTAGTAAGATTAGGACATCACTAGAATGCACACCAACTGAAGTTGCAGCCAAGAAATGTGCAAAGATGTTAACCACTTATCTACTCCCAGCCTTGCTCCAATACGAAAAAAACTCGCCCACGAAAAGGTCCGGAAAAGGCCAAGAAATATAACGAAACACCGGCATCCGCCGGATTGTTTTCTTGACCCCATGAAGGAAAAAAACCAAAAGAGGGATATGAGCCCCCAATCCACCCGACTAGATCCCATACTCCCTATTGCAGAGCTGCCGGAAGAGATGAGAGCAGCTTACGAGGAATTTGTCGCGGCCATCGACAACAACAAGCCCAAAGAAGCCAGATCTCTCGTAGGAAGAATTATTGCGTATTACGTCGATAACAAGGTCGAAATACCCCCCGAGTTTGAAGCCTCCTACATGCGGCTATACCTGAAAGAGCTCGCCGCTTGCACCCCGCAAGAAAATTGACAGGAAGCTTTAAACTGAACTTCCAAAAGCAAAACAAGCGGGAAGCCGCATGAACATTGGGTTCTGCGGCTATTTCGAACTTCCGGCCACTGGCTACGGCATCGTGTGGTTTTTCAAAAGTTGGATAATCTTTGCCTGCTGAGGCATGGGTTCGGCGTCCTGCTGCCAGCCGGGAGCGCCGACCAGATTAGGGACTCCTGTGGGCGATTGGTGTTTGCAAGACGACGAGAATTTCGGTTTAAATCCTTGCATGCCACGCTGGCTTGTTTCCCGCCCTATAGATGATCTTTGCAACGAGTCAGAACTCGCCGCCTACCGCGCGCTCAGCCATCTGGATGACTCTTGGACCGTACGCTGGGGCTACCAGTATTTGAGCGACAACACGGCTCGTGAGGGAGACTTTCTGATCCTCGGGCCCGACGGGAAGCTCCTCGTTCTTGAGGTCAAAAAGCGGGATCGCGTCTTCTTCCGAACCGGCGCTTCCGATGGTTCAACGGCCAACCGATCCGCAGATGTGGACCAGGTCCAATCTCAGAAAGCCGGCGTGATTGCCGCTTTGAAGAAGGTCTTAAAGGACAACCCGTCAGATAATTTTGAAGTGCCTTTTACCAGCCCGGCCATCTTCGCGGCGAAGGGCAACTCCTTTGACAGACGCTCAAAATCCTTCCCGATCTCATTTCTGCGCGGTGCGGCGACTCTCGCGGAGTTGCCGACCCATTGGGCGGATCTCACCGCTGGTGGATCGGCAGTGAAGAAACCCGATCGTATCCGTGATCTTTTCTCGCTGGCCTACGGGGATGCGTCGCCGGAGGCGGAAGCGAAGTTTCTTTCCGCAACCGACCGCCTCATCCTCGACAGGTTGAGCGCGGATCTCTCCTTGCTTGATTCGCTCGCCGGGAACCGCCAGATCCTCGTGAGGGGCGGCGCGGGGAGCGGGAAGACCTGGATGGCCGATCGCTACGCCCGCAACCTTGCCAAAGAGGGAAAAAATGTCCTGTTTATCTGCTACAACAAAGCCCTTGGTTCCGGCTTGAAACGGGATTTTTCCCGGACCGGGAGAAAGAAGGATGTCGGTTCGGTGACGATGCATACGTGGGAGTCTCTGGCGGAGGAGCTTGCAAAGCGCTTCCACTCGCAGAT
>Ga0163144_10019411_pt1 | contig 13669 bp, 14 predicted proteins | sample OliLak19BULKMAT1_FD_123175 | JGI IMG/M metagenome (GOLD analysis project Ga0163144, IMG submission 123175) | Freshwater microbial mat bacterial communities from Lake Vanda, McMurdo Dry Valleys, Antarctica - Oligotrophic Lake LV.19.BULKMAT1 | ecosystem: Environmental > Aquatic > Freshwater >... | reverse complement strand
GGCGCCGCTGCCATGACCGAGGGCACCAGCGCCTTGCTTCCGACGGCTGCCGCGCCGTCGACGCAGGACGCGCTCGACCTGCTGCGCGCGGACCACCAGCGCGTGGACGCGATGCTGGCCGACTGCGAGCGCCTGGCCGCCATCCGCGACGCGAGTGTCGCCGACCGTAGCGGCCTGGTGTCGCGACTGGGTGCGCTGCTCATTGCGCATGCGCAGATGGAGCAGCAGCTGTTCTATCCGGCGCTGGGCCTGGACGCGGGGCAGCTCGAGCAGGCGACAGCAGAACATGCGGCGGTGGAAGCTTCGCTGCAGGGTCTCTCCGACCCCGACGCCGATGCCGCCGCCTTCGCATCGCGCATCGCTGCGTTGGCACAGCAGGTGCGCGGGCATGTGAAGAATGAAGAAGCGGCGTTTTTTCCGAAAGCGAGCGCTGCGGGCATCGACTTGCATGCCCTGGGTACGCTGATGGCGCTGCGCCGCGGCGAATTGCTCGGCGACCAGGGCATCGACTGACGTCGCTGCCCGCGGGGCCAACGCAATCAGGTCATGTAGCGCGGCGTGCGCCGCTTGTGCGCTGCGTGCCGGCCGCCTTCGCCCTGCCACGTGGCGGGGTTGCCGTCGCATCGTCCGACTGACCCATCGCAGCCGACGTGCCGTCGGCGTCTTCTGCATCGTCGGCGCTGGGCATCAGCTCTTCACGCCGCTCGGCCATCTCGGCGGCCATCGCTTCCCAGTTCAGCCGAGCGCGCTCGAGTTGCGGGAACATTTCGCCTTCTTCTTCCTTCACGTGGTGCAGCACGTACTCGCACAGCACGGTGAAGCGCGCAGCGTATTTCTCGTCGTCCGGGCCCATGCCCTCCAACTGCGCGATCAGCGCCTTGACGGTTTCGTGCTCGACTTCGGCTTCATCTATAAGGTCTTCCTCGGCGGCACCGCGCGCTGCCGGGTAGAGCAGTTCTTCCTCGAGCGTCGCGTGCACGGTCAGCTCCTGGCAGACCTGTTCGACGATGGCCTGGCAGGCTTCGGGGTCGGATTCGATGTCGAGCTTCTGAAAATCCTTGTAGGCCTTCTTGACGCGCTTGTGGTCGTCCTTCAGGTCGCTGAGGATCTGGGTGCGCGCGGCGGATGCGGCGCGGCTGCTGCTGCGGCTGGTGGCCATGGGAATCTCCGGAGGTGGGTAGGGGGAACGCAAGTGGCAAACGCTGTGCCACGGGATCGACTCGCGAGCGGCCGTTCGACGTTGTGGCGTGTGCCCCGACCTGCAGCATTTGCCGCAAATCGGCGCCACGCTGCCGCTCACTTGTGCGGTGTGGAGCCAATGCCCGAGGGTGCAGTGGACGGTGTGACGCCCGATGTCGGCCCTTGGCCGGGGGGATTGCCGAGCCCGGCGCCCGGCGGCAGCGCCGCATCGCCGGGCGAGGCGCCAGTGTCGGGGGCTGGCGACTTGGGGTGCCAGTTGCCATAGTTGCTGCCGGCGGCCGTGCGGTCGCCGCCGCTGCGGGCTTCGTCGGGCTTCGACGTTTCGCTGTTGCTGGCGGGGTTGGGGTTTTGGGCCATGGGGTGTCCTTCGCGATGTGGGTGGAGCCGGGCTTCTGCCTGAGCAAGGCACGCGCCCGGCATGTGCTTTGCCACTCGGCAGGCAATTTCCAACGGAGTTGCTTCCATGCGCGCACTTACCTACCAGGGCTCGAAAGACGTTCGCGTCGAGACAGTGCCCGACCCCGTGATTCAGGATCCGCAGGACATCCTGCTTCGCGTCACGGCCACCGCCATCTGCGGCTCCGACCTGCATCTGTACCGCGGCAAGGTGCCCGGGATGGAAGACGGCGACATCATGGGCCATGAGTTCATGGGCGTGGTCGAAGAATGCGGTAGCGCTGTCACCCGCGTGGCCAAGGGCGACCGTGTGGTGATCCCGTTCGTGATTGCCTGCGGCTCCTGCTTCTTCTGTGAGCGCACGCTGTTCTCAGCCTGCGAGACGACCAACACCGGTCGCGGCACGATCATGAACAAGAAGCACATTCGTCCCGGCGCGGCGCTGTTCGGCTTTACGCATCTGTACGGCGGTATTCCCGGCGGTCAGGCCGAGTACGTGCGCGTGCCCATGGCCAACACCGGCCCGTTGAAGATCCCCGACACGCTGACCGATGCGCAGGTGCTGTTCCTGTCGGATATCCTGCCCACCGGCTACCAGGCGGTGGTCAACGCCAAGGTCGGCGAGGGCAGCACGGTGGCCATCTACGGCGCTGGCCCGGTGGGGCTGATGGCAGCAGCCTGTGCACGCATGCTCGGTGCGTCGCGCATCTTCATGGTCGACCACCATCCGTACCGGCTGAAGTTCGCGGCCGACACTTACGGCGTGGAGCCGATCGACTTCGACAAGGTCGACGACCCGGCTGAGTACATCATCGAGCAGACGCAGTTCCGCGGCGTCGACGCGTCCATCGACGCGGTCGGTTTCGAGGCCAAGGGCAGCGCGCTCGAATCGGCCTTGACGGCGGTGAAGCTCGAAGGTTCGAGCGGTGTCGCCGTGCGGCAGTGCATCGCTGCCACGCGGCGCGGCGGGGTCGTCAGCCTGCCGGGTGTGTACGCTGGATTCATCCACGGCTTTTTGCTCGGCGATGCGTTCGAAAAGGGTCTGTCGTTCCGCATGGGCCAGACCCACGTGCAGCAGGTGATGCCCGAACTGCTCGAGCGCATCGGCAACGGGGACTTGAAGCCCGAGGTGATCGTCAGCCACCACTTGGCGCTCAACGATGCTGCGCGTGGCTACGAGATGTTCGACAAGAAAGAAGATGAATGCCGCAAGGTGGTGCTGACCCCAGGCGGACCATCACCGGTCTGATGCCTTCTCTTTCAAGAGTGTGGCAAGCGAGCAGGTCTGCAGGCGCGGCGTTTGCCGAGATCTGGACTCAACCTTTTCAATCGACTGGAGACTTCAATGGCTGACAACGATTCTCGATATGTGACGGGACTTTTTCGCGACCGCGACAGCGCAGAACGCGCCTACCAGGGCGTGGTCGACCACGGCTACAAGCAAGACGATGTGAACCTGGTGATGTCTGACGCAACGCGCGACAAGCATTTCGGCAGTGCCGACGGGCGCCAGACCGAACTCGGTACCAAGGCTGCGGAAGGCGCCGGCATCGGCGCTGGCATCGGCGGCACGGTGGGGGCCATTGCGGCAGCCGTGGCCGCCGTGGGCACCAGTATTGCGTTGCCGGGCCTGGGCCTGGTGATTGCAGGCCCGATTGCCGCTGCGCTCGCGGGCGCCGGTGCCGGGGGTGCAGCCGGTGGCCTGGTCGGCGCACTGATCGGCTGGAACATTCCTGAGGAGCGCATCAAGCAGTACGAAGAAGGCATCAAGCAAGGTGGCATCCTGATGGGCGTGCGCCCGCGCAACGACGAGGATGCGGCGCACCTCGAGAAGAACTGGCGCGAAGCCAGCGGCGAGGCGGTCTACCGCTGAGTCCGCAACGCTTCGGCCGCCGAAGTTCAGGGCCGACGAATGCAGGGCCGCCAATTCAGGCGGCCCTTTTTGCATGTGGACGCGCTCAGCGCAGGGTGCCGACGTCCATCCCTGGCTCGGAGATCTCACGGACCGTGGCGTCGATGTGGCCGGGCTGGCGCAAGGCCAGGTCGGCGATCGACACGATGCCGACCAGGCGGCGGTCGTGGTCGATGACCGGCATGCGACGGATCTGCTTGTCGCCCATCACCCGCATCACTTCGGCGGTGTCCTGGTCCGCGGTGGCGAATTCCACCTCGGCGGTCATGATGTCGGAGACCGCCGTGGCGTCCGGATCCAGGCCCTGGGCCACGCCGCGCACGGTGATGTCGCGATCGGTCAGCATGCCCAGCAGCCGATCGCCGTCACACACCGGCAGCGCGCCGACGTCGAGCTCCTGCATCAGTTCGGCGGCGCGCCGCAGGCTGTCCTGAGGCTCGATCACCTGGACGTTGGTGGACATGATGTCGGCAATGTTGGCCATGAAGACTCCGCTGTGAACCCTTGGGACCTACCGGGGGCAAGGCGGATGCCGCTTCGACAGGCGTCTACGTGCTTCGGCGGCGCCGGGCACGTCGCCTGCCCCCAACATGCCCCATGACCCATTCCAGCGACGAAAATGGTCGGGCCGACGTTGCCGATGCGTGCGACTGTCTGGTGATCGGCGGCGGCCCGGCGGGCCTGATGGCGGCGCTGTACCTGCAACGCTACCACCGACGCGTGCTGTTGGTCGACCACGGCCACAGCCGCGCGCTCTACATCGATCGTTCGCACAACTACCCGGGCTTTCCGCAAGTCATCGAGTGCACCGAGTTGCTGTCGCGCATGCACGACGGCCGCCGGGTGCTGACGCGCAGCGTGCTGCTCGCCACCGGCGTCGTCGACGGCGTGCCTGACCTGCCCGGCATCGATGCAGGCTTCGAAGGCATTGACCCCCAGCGGATCGAGCGGGTGGGCGTCAACACGCGCATGCGCGCCGGTGCGGGCGCCCCGGTGCTGCTGCAAACGATCGACGGTGCACGCCATGCATTCGATGTCGTGTACGCGGCGCTGGGCGTGCAGCCGCGCAGCCAGCTCGCGCGCTCGCTCGGCGCACAGCTCGATGGTCGCAACAACGTGATCGTCGACGCGCACTGCCAGACCAGCGTGAAGGGCTTGTATGCCGCCGGCGACGTGGTCAGCGCGCTCGACCAGCTGGCGGTGGCCGTGGGCCATGGCGCCATCGCTGCCACGGCAATCCACAACGGCTTGCCCGATCGGCAACCCACGTCCGGCGCAAGAATGGCGCTTGCTGCCATGGCGCTGGCGAGGGTCACGCCGTCCGACGTGCTGGCCCAGCAGCACCGCAAGATGGCCGGGCCCGGTAGCGCCCGGCATTGGACCTGACAGGAGGCGCGACGCATGCTCGAGAAACTGCCCGATGCGGTCGGCGAAGCGCTCGACGGCGTACGCGCCGGACTCGACCAGACCGTCTTCCATGCGGTCGACCTGCGCCAGGGCATGGCGGCGCTGAAGCTGACCAGCCTGGCCTTTGCCGACCATGCGCCGATCCCGGAAAAGTACACCGCGGACGGCCCCGGTATTTCGCCGCCGCTGGCCTGGACCGGGGTGCCGGCAGAGGCCAGCGAGCTGCTGCTGATCGTCGAGGACGCCGACTCGCCGACGCCGCAGCCGTTGGTGCAGGCAATCGCGGTGCTGCCCACCGAGGGCGCCGCTGACGGAGCCTTGGCCGAAGGCTCGATGAGCGCCGTGGGCGACGAGACGCCGATCGTGCGCATGGGGCTGAACTCGTTCCTGCGCGAGCAGTGGCTTGCGCCCGACCCGCCGCCCGGCCACGGCGTGCACCGTTACGTGTTCCAGGTCTTCGCACTGGCTGCGCGCGACACCGGCGGACTCGACGACGGCGAGGAAGGCTTGCCGGAAAGCCCGGGCCGCGAGGCTGCGCGCAGTGCCATCCAGCGCCGCGGCCTGGCCAGCGGCTGCCTCGTCGGCACGCACGAGCGGCCGTCCACCCGCATCCCGACTTCGGATGCACAAGCCGTGCCTGGCGCCGCGCCGGGTTTCGGCGCCACAGGAGCCGCAGCATGAGCCAACAGTATGGAATTCAAGTGCCCGGTAAGGCTCGCGCCGCCGACGGCGACCACGCGCCCGAGCAGCCGCCGGCGCGCTACCTGGTGCTGATCGACAACGCCGCCACCGGCGCGCGCATCGCGCGGCTGTTCCTCGCCTCGCGCGAGGAGGTTGCGGAGTTCGACGCGGCAGCGCCCGAGGTGCTGTCGATGACCGATGGCCTGAGCGCGACGCACAGCGCGATGCAGCATGCTTGGGACGAGGCGCTGGGCGGCCACAGCCCGCTCGAGCGGGCTGCGGCCGAGATCTACGAGCTCGGGCTGTAGCGAGCCATCCGGTGGCGTTGCGAAAGCGAGCTATTCGACTGCCGCACCCGAGCGCTTGACCGCGGCGCCCCAGCGCTCGCGCTCGGTCTCGATGAAGCGCGCCAGCTCGGCAGGGCTCGATGGCGTTGGCTCGGCGCCGGCCCTGGCCAACTGCTGAATCAGCTCGGAATCGGCCAGCACCTTGCGGATCGCGCCATTCAGGCGTTCGACGATGGCGGCCGGCGTGCCCGCGGGCACGGTGATGGCATCCCACGCGGCGACCTCGAAGCCGGGCAGCCCCGACTCGGCGATGGTCGGCAGTTCGAGTGCGCTGCCCACCCGCTGTGGAGCACCGGACCGCCATAGCCCATCAGGATCTTGTCGTACTACTGCTTCTTCTCGCTGGCAGGCCTGGATCGTCAGCTCGCTGTGCCAGTTGTCCACGCGCAGCAGCACGCGCTCGCCGGCTTTCAGGTCCCAACAGGCGTTCAGCCCGTGGTTGTAGGGCCGACGCGCCACATGCTCGAGGTAGGGCATCAGCTGGTCGCTGTGCGTGATCTCGACGAAGGGCGGGCAGCGCGGCGGGCGCAGGCCCAGAAGCGGCTCGCGCGCGTGGCGCGGCGCGGTCGAGGGGCCGGCAGTGGAGCTCGAGACATGGAGCTCGAGACATGGAGCTCGAGACATGGAGCTCGAGACAGTCGTGACAAACGTTTTCCCCGGAAATATCATTCTGCATGCAATCAGGGCGCTTCAGTTCTCTGACCTCATGTTCGCTGATGTCCTCGCCTTGCGCGCCCACTCCAGGTTCTCCGAGCTCCTTGCAGGTCTTGCCATGCCAGTCTCCGAGGAGAACAGCGACGCTAGGGCGGCGCGCGGTAGCTGTGCGGGAAGACCGATAGCCACGACACCGGCATCACCTTCGTGTCGCAAGGCTTGCACTTTGCGCAGCGACAGGTGACGACCCGCAAACTGCAACTCCCACCACACACCCTCTTCGCTGCGGACGAATCCCTTCAGCCTCAGCACGCCCGCCGGCATTTGGGCGAGCCGCTTGCGCAGGACGTCGATGTCGAACCCGTTGTGCGGCCGAGTGGACCAGCTCTCGAACTGGGTTGCATGCGGCTGTGTTTGCTGACCTGGACGCATCTCGGCGCTCGAGGTGCGCAGTCCTGGCAAGCCCTGGCTGCTGTCGAGGAGTGTCTGAAGCGGAACCGTCGAGGCTGCGGAGTCGATGCAGGGCGTGGACGGGACTTGCTCGTGTACCCAGTCGCGTGCCATCCGGGCCGCCGCTTCGTCGGCCAGATCCGTCTTGTTGAACACCACCAGGTCAGCGGATTTCAACTGCCTCACCAGAGTGTCGGCGAGCAGCGGATCGCTCGATTGCTGCGCTGCCACGCTGGCGTCAACCAGAACCAAGACACCAGCCAAAATCAACTGCGGCTCGGCGAGTGCGATCTGCGCAATGCGCCAGGGGTCTGAGACCCCGCTCGCCTCGACGACGATCGCATCGACAGGGACGTTCGCGTCGATCACGCGTATCAGCGCGCCCGCCAGATCCTCGCCGATGGAGCAGCAGATGCAGCCATTCGTCAGCGCAATGACATCGCCCCCACGTGAGGCGATGGAGGCGGCGTCGATGTTGATCGCGCCGAAGTCGTTGACGAGTACGGCCAGGCGCAGCGCGGGCTCCCGAGACTCGGTCAGCCAGTGGTTGATCAGGGTGGTCTTCCCGGCGCCCAGGAAGCCGCCGACAACCAGCAGGGGTAGTCGCTCGTTCGACACGGGTCTCAATGCCGCCAGGCAGCAAGGATCCGGCCCGAAAGGACAGTGCCCCACACCCCCACGTCCTTGAGTGCCACCGTGTCGACGCCCAGCGGGTCGTCTTCCAGAACGCAGAAGTCGGCGCGCTTGCCGCATTCCAGGCTTCCGACTTCATGGTCGAGCTTGAGCGTGTAGGCAGCGCCGAGCGTGATCGCACGCAGCGCTTCGGCCACCGTGATGCGCTCGGCCGCGCCGAGCACGCGGCCCGAAGGCGTTAGGCGGTTCACGGCACACCAGGCGGTGAACAAGGGTCCGAGGGGCGTCACCGGTGCATCGGAATGGATCGCGAGTGGCACGCCGGACTCGAGCGCGGTACGGCAGGGGTTGATGCGCTCGGCGCGGTCCGGGCCCATCGTCACCTCGGCATGCTGGTCGCCCCAGTACCACACGTGGTTCGCGAACAGGTTGGCGGCAAGGCCCAGGCAGGCCATCCGGCGGCACATAGGCGCGTCGAGCATCTGCCCGTGCTGGATCGTGTGCCGATGGTCTGGGCGCGGCGCCCGAGCCAGGACCCGTTCGATGGCGTCGATGGCCGCCAGGCTGGCCTCGTCGCCGTTCGTGTGCGTGTGGATGTGCAGGCCGGCCCGGTGATACGTCTCGAAGTCGGCTTCGTACTGTGCGGGGGCCGTCACCCAGATGCCGTTCGGCGCACCGTTGAAGTAGCCGGGCCAGCGCAGCCGGGCCGAGAAGCCCTGGATGGAGCCGTCGACCATCATCTTCACCAAGCCGTACCGCAGCCGGTCGCTGTTGCGGCTCACGAGCGACTTCACGTGAGCGGCGCCCTCGGCTGCGCCGTGCGTACCATGGAAGGCCTGAAAGGCGGGCAGGATGCGCACGCCGAATTGCGGGTCGGCACAGACGCGCTCTAACAGCTCGCAGCCGGAGGGCGTGAGCTGATTGACCATGTCGGTGGCGGTGGTCACGCCTTGCATGCATGCCATGGCAGCGAAGTTGCGCATGCCGGCTTCATCGACCGGCCCCAGCAAGCCCACCGTGCCGATCTTGCGCTGCACCAGGAACATGGCCGCCGGCTCCTGCAGTTCGCCGTTGGGCTCGCCTGCGCGCGGCCCCGAATCGAACTTCATCACGCCTTCGGTGTCGCTGTCCGGCGTGATGCCGGCGAGCCGGAGCATGGCGCTGTTTACGCTCATCAGATGCCCGTTCGAGTGGGCGACGACAATTGGCCGGGCCGCACTTACGCGGTCGAGGTGCTCCACCGTCATGCGTTCCGCGCCGAAGTAGATCGGGTCGAAGCCCCAGGCGATGAGAGGCTCCAGCGCAGGCCGTGCCTGGCTGTCCATCGCGGCATCGATCTCGCGCAGGCGCGTGACCGCCATCTCCATCGACCGGATACCGGGCCAGTTCCGGCCGTCGGGCCCGCGCCGGTCGAACCACCCGAGGTAGGGCCAGATCCACATGCCGCCTTCCTTCAAATGGCAGTGGCCTTCCACCAGCCCGGGCATGAGCACATGTTCCTTGAACCGCTCGTCCACGTCGAAGCGACCCCAGCCGCGCATGCGCTCCAGGTCGTCGCCGACCGCCAGCACGCGCCCGTCCCGCACCGCAATGTGCGTGGCCGTGGGTTGCCGGGGATTCATCGTGAGAATCTTGCGCGCGAGGTAGACGGTGGTGTGGGACATGGCACTGCGTCCGTGCTCTAGAGTGCCAGCGTATCGAGCACGGGCGCGGCGGGGCAACCCAACACGTCCTCCACGGCGCGCGCGATGTCCAACAGCGCCTCGTCGTGCCCTGCGCTGGCGCAAAGCTGCAGCCCGACCGGCAGCACAGACCCGAGATGGTGAATGGGCAGGGAGATGCCGCACTGACCGAAGAGGTTGCCCGGGCGGGTGTTCTGCGTTGCCAGCCGGTTCCAGGCCGCCACGTCGGCGACGGTGCGGTAGTTCTCTGTCGGATGGGGAAGCATCGGGACGGTGGGCGTGATCCAGGCGTCGATGCCGCGCGACCGGTCGGTGACGATCCGCTCCACGAAGCGGCGCCGGGTGAGCATCTTCACGTAATCGTCAGCGCGCACGCTGAAGGCGACCTTCAGTCGCTCTGCCGCCACCGGATCGAGCCTGTCGAGCTGGGCCTCCATGCGAGCGCGGCCGAGGAAGGCCAGCAGATCGGCAGGGACCAGGCTGCGGAACACCTCGTCGATCTCGCTCGCCTCGGGCACGTCGATGTCGACGATCCTCGCGCCGGCCTGGCGCAGGCGCTCGAGCGCCGCATCGAAGCACTGTGCGACCGGGCCGTCCAGGTTCTCCATGAAGTGCTGCGCTGGTACCGCGAGCGTCAGTGCATCGATGGAGGGCGGCTGGCGCAGGAGGCGGTCAGCGAGCGCGGCGTCCACCAGGGCCGCATCTTGCGCGCTGCGCGTGAAGAGGCCAACGCTGTCCATCTCGGGGGACAGCGGGAACACGCCATCGCCGCCCCAGTGCGTCGTACTGGCCTTGTAGCCCACCACGCCACACAGGGCCGCGGGCCATCGCACAGAGCCACCCGTGTCGCCGCCGACGGTAAAGCCCGCCAGCCCGGCCGCCATGGCGACCGCCGACCCGTGGCTCGATCCGCCCGTCATGCGCGGCTGTTGCAGGTCGCAAGGGTTCCAGGGTGGGGGTGGGTCGAAGTTGAAGCCGCCGAGCGCGAACTCGGTCGTGCGCGTCTTGCCCAGCAGCACGCAGCCGGCGCGCAGCAGCGCACGCACGAAGCTGCCTTGAGGCGGGACCAGGTCCTGGATGTCGACGCGGCTGCCCGCCGTCGTCGGCATCCCGTCCACGGTGTAGAGATCCTTGACGGCCACCGGCACGCCCATCAGCGGGCCGAGATCGACGCCGCAGGCGCGCAGAAGGTCAATCGCCCGCGCATGGGCCGTTGCGCGCTCGGCATCGAGGTGCATGAAAGCCTGCAGGCGCGGCTCCAGTGCCGCGATGCGGGCGAGCGCGTCTTGCACCAGGTCCACGGCGCTGACGCGGCGCTCGCGCAGCGCTCGGCCCAGGGCCTGCAGCCCCTGTGCGGCGGGCGAGGGCGGAAGACTCATGCGGTCCTCATGCTGGCATTGCTTGCTTCGTTGCCCTGGCTCCACTTGCGGCCGGGCACGGCGGCCATCAGCGAGCGCGTGTAGTCATGGCTGGGGTTGGCGTAGACGTCGGCCACAGGCCCGTACTCGACGACACGGCCCTTGTGCATGACGACGATGCTGTCGCAGACCTGGCTGGCCACGCGCAGGTCGTGGGTGATGAAGAGCACCGTGAGCCCGAGCCGGCTGCGGATGTCGGCCAGCAGGCGAAGCACCTGCGCCTGCACGGAGACGTCCAGCGCGGACACCGGCTCGTCGGCGACGAGGATGTCGGGTTCGAGCGCGAGGGCGCGCGCCAGGCCGATGCGCTGGCGCTGCCCGCCGGAAAATTCGTGCGGGAAGCGGTCGGCCGCCCGCCGCTCCAGCCCGACCAGCTCCAGCAGTTCGAGCGCGCGCGCCCGGGCGGTGGCCGGCGCCACGCCGTGCACGATGGGGCCCTCCGCGATCAACCGCCCGACCGTACGGCGCGGGTTGAGCGAGCCGTAGGGATCCTGGAAGACCATCTGCATTCGCTTTCTCACCGGCCGCAACGCACGCTGGCCGAGCGCGGCAATATCGATGCCCTCGACCATGATCTGCCCGCTGTCGGCTTCGATCAAGCGCGTGATGCAGCGCGCCGCGGTCGACTTGCCCGAGCCCGACTCGCCCACGATGCCGACCGTCTCGCCGCGGCGCACGCCGAAGCTCACCTCGACCAGGGCATCGACCCGCCGCGCCGCGCCGCCGAAGAAGTTGCCGCCCGTGCGGTAGCTCTTGCTCAATGCTTTTACGCCCAGCACCACTGGCTGGCCGCTGAAGTCGCGCTTGGGCCCGGGCATGAGGCTGGGCACGGCCGCCAGGAGCGAGCGCGTGTAGTCGGCCTGAGGGCGATTGAGCACCTCGTCGGCCCACCCCTGCTCGACCAAGCGGCCGTGCTGCATGACCGCGATGCGGTCGGCGACCTCGGCAACGACGCCGAAGTCGTGGGTGACGAAGATCACCCCCATGCCCTTCTTGCGCTGGATGTCGCGGATCAGCACCAGGATCTGCGCCTGAGTGGTGACGTCCAGCGCCGTGGTCGGCTCGTCGGCGATGAGGATGTCGGGCTCCAGAGCGAGCGCCATGGCGATCATCGCCCGCTGGCGCTGGCCGCCCGAGAGCTGGTGCGGATAGGCCGCAAGGATCTGCTGGGGTTCGGGGAGATTCACCGCCGCGAGCATGTCGAGCGTCCGTGCCCGCCGCGCCGCCAAGTCGCCCGCATGGTGGACTTCGAGCACCTCTTCGATTTGCGCGCCGATGCGCATCACAGGGTTCAGTGCCGTCATCGGCTCCTGGAAGATCATCGCGATGCGGTTGCCGCGCAGCTCGCGCATGCGCTGCTCCGTGGCCTGTAGCAAATCTTCGCCCTCGAACAGGATGCGCCCGGCGGTCGGCTGCACATGGCGCGAGGGGAATAGGCCCAGCACCGCGCGCGACATCACCGACTTGCCCGAGCCTGACTCGCCCACCACGCACAAAATCTCGTTGCGCGAGAGTTGCAGGCTCACGTCCTCCACCGCATGGCGGCGGTCGGCCAGCGCCGGCAAGCTGACGCTCAGGCCCTCGATGCGCAGCATGGGTCCGGCGGCGCTCATAGCGAGCGAAGACGCGGGTTGAGGGCGTCGTTGAGGCCGTCGCCGACGAGGTTGATCGCCATCACCGTGAGCAGGATCGCCACGCCCGGCGCGGCGCAGATCCACCACGCGGTGCGCAGCACGGTGCGTCCCGCTCCGATGATGTAGCCCCAGCTCATGGTGTTGGCATCGGACAGGCCGAGAAAGGACAGACCGGACTCGATGAGGATGGCCGTGGCCACCATCAGTGAGCCGGTCACGATGATCGACGACAGCGTGTTGGGAAGGATGTGATGCAGGATGATGCGCGTGTGGCCCATGCCCATCGAGACGCAGGCCTGCACGAACTCGCGGTTGCGCATGGTCATGAACTCGCCTCGCACGAGTCGTGCCATTGGCGGCCAGGAGACGACCGATATTGCGAAGATCACGCTGCCGATCGAGGCCCCGAGCACTGCCACCAGCAGGATCGCGAAGAGGAAGAACGGGATGGTCTGGAACAGCTCGGTGAAGCGCATCAGCAGGTTGTCCAGCCGCCCGCCGAAATAACCAGCCAGGCCGCCGATGGTGACTCCGACCGCGGTGGCGATGACGGTGGCCACCACGCCAACCAGCAAGGTCGTGCGGGCCCCGTAGAGCACGCCGGCGGCGAGGTCCCGGCCCAGCATATCGGTTCCCAGCAAGTACTCGCCGAGCGGCGGCTGGAAGGGCTTGCCGACGATGCGGAAGGGATCGCCGGGGTAGACCACCCCGGCCAGCGCTGATGCCAGCAGCACTGCCAGCAACAGGACCAGCCCGCAGACCGCAGGCTTGTGCCGGATGAAACGCAGGACGCCGCTTTTCATGGATTCGGAGTCGGACCGTCAGCGCAGATCGATGCGTGGATCGAGTAGCGAATACCCCACGTCGACGAGCAGGTTCACGACGATCACCAGGCAGGTGGACACGAAGAAGATGCCCAGTAGCAGGTTCAGGTCGCGCGCGAAGAGTGACTCGTAGGCCAGCAAGCCCAGCCCCGGCCAGGCGAACACGGTCTCCACCACCACCGAACCCCCGAGCAGGGCGCCCACCTGGACCCCCGCCATCGTAAGCACCGGGAGCACGGCGTTGCGCAGCACGTGGCGGCGCGCGATCTGCCGCTCGGTGAGCCCCTTGGCGCGCGCCGTCACGACGTAGTCCATGGAGAACTGCTCCAGGACCGAGGCACGCATCAGCCGCGTGTAGAGCGCGAGATAGAACATGGTCAGCGTCACGGCAGGCAGCACCAGGTGATGGGCGATGTCGCGCACCTTCGCCG
>Ga0163144_10019410_pt1 | contig 13669 bp, 10 predicted proteins | sample OliLak19BULKMAT1_FD_123175 | JGI IMG/M metagenome (GOLD analysis project Ga0163144, IMG submission 123175) | Freshwater microbial mat bacterial communities from Lake Vanda, McMurdo Dry Valleys, Antarctica - Oligotrophic Lake LV.19.BULKMAT1 | ecosystem: Environmental > Aquatic > Freshwater >... | reverse complement strand
TGCTCTGGTCGCCGTGCTCGGGCCGAGCCTGGCCAATGTCGTGCTGGCGCTGGCGATGATTGGCTGGGTCGGCTATGCGCGGCTGGTGCGCGGCCAGGTCTTGCGCGCTCGCGAATTCGAATACGTGGTCGCCGCGCGCGCCCTCGGCGCCGGAACCGTGCGGCTGCTGGCGCGTCATGTCATGCCCACCGCGCTGCCGCCAGTGCTGGTGCAGGCCACGCTCGGCATGGCCGGCGCCATGCTGGCGGAGGCCGCGCTCAGTTTTCTCGGCCTCGGCGTTCAGCCGCCCACACCGAGCTGGGGCACGATGATCAACGGCGGGCGAGTGCACCTGCTCGACGCGCCGCACCTGACGATCTTCCCTGGACTGTTCCTGGCAATTATCGTGCTGGGATTCAACTTCCTCGGCGACGGCCTCCGCGACGCGATCGATCCGAAAAAATAGCGAATGTGAAGCAGGTTCACTTTCGCGGCAGTCGCCGTTTCAGCTGCATCAACTGGCGGTTGCCGGGCTCGGTCGCCAGCCCTTCGTCCACCACCAGATGCGCGCGCGCGAGATCGCCGCTCTTCCAGGCCGCGTCGGCCAGCCGCAAGTGCAGCGAGGCGCTGGGACCTGATTCATCGATCGCGCGGTCGAACCATCGCACGGCGAGCGCCGGCTCTCCCAGCCGCATCGACAGATCGGCAATCCTGGCGCTCACCTCCGCGAGCGGCTTCTCATCGCCGACCAGGGTGGCGTACTGCAGGAGCGCGTCGCGCGCGTTCTGGATGCGACCGTCGCGGACCGTGACGTCAGCCAGTTGCAGATAGGCATCGGGCGGCGCGGGCAACCGAGCCACGGCCTGCCGCAACGCCCGCTCCGCCGACTGCGCGTCGCCGGCCAGTGACCAGGCGCGGCCGAGCTCAGAAAATGTCTCGCTGCTGGCATCGGATCGTCCGGCGGCCCGCTGCAGCGCTTCAAGGGCCTTGTTGAGCGCGACCCGATCACCGCGCCGCTGTGCGCTGGTCAGCCACACATGTCCCAGGGCGGCATAGGCCTGTGGCGCGTCGGGAAAGCGGTCCACCACTCGGCTCAGCGTCACGACCGCCGCGTCGTCGCGACCGGCGCGTGCCTGCGCCAGTCCGACGGCGATCAGCCGGTCGGCACGGGTGACGTCAAACGCCGCGAGCGCTTCCAATTCGTTAATCGCCTTGGTGTGCTCGCCATCACGCGCGTAGATCTCGGCCAGGGCCTCGCGGGGGGCGGTCTGGCTCGCGGGTAGCCGTCGCGCGGCTTCTTCGAGCGAGCGGCGGGCCGCCGGCAGCTTGTCCTGATCACGCAGCACCAGGCCCAGCACGTAATGTGCGTCACCAAGGGCCGGATCGAGCTTCAGCGCCTGCTGCAGGGCCGCCGCTGCCGGCGGGAGGCGGCCGGCTCGATAACGCGACAAGCCCAGTTTGTAGTGGACCCGGGCATTGCGTTCGTCGAGCGCAATGTAGGCCTCGTAGCGTTCGACGGCGCGTTCGGCCCGATTCATCGAGGCGTTCACGTCCCCCAGCAGCTCAATCGCGAGCAAGGCACTGGGGTCAAGGTCGACGGCGTCGCGCAGGTCGCGCAGAGCGGCGTCGAACTCGGCTTGGTTCTGGTAGACCGCGCCCCGCTTCAGGTGCGCGAGCATGGAATCGGGCTTGAGGGCGACCGCGCCGGAATAGGCTTCAATCGCCTCGAAGTGACGCTCGGCGGCCACCGCCTGATCGCCGGACTCAATTCGGCGCTCGAACTCCCGCTCGTTGGCGAGCGCCGAATAGGCGAGTGCCCCCGCCACGCCAGCCGCGGCCACGAACACGACCGCCACCAGGGTTCGCCGCACGAGGACGATGGTAGCAAATGGAGGGAACTTTCGGGGCGGCGTGGGTTCTAATCTTGATACACTGCCGATGGGCTATCGCATTGTCGCCGAATCCGTCATGAAGGACGCCGGGGCACTCGGGTGGGCTGAAGTCGGCCACCACGAGGCCGCCCTCATTGAGCGGTGCGCCGCCGGTGACCAGGCGGCCTGTGCCGAACTCGTCTCCGGGCACGAGCGCATGGTCTATCAACTGGCCCTGCACCTGCTCGGTGATCGCGACGAAGCCCTGGACCTTTCCCAGGAAGTCTTTTTCAGCGTCTTTCGCACGATCGGCCACTTCCGTGGCCAGTCGGCCCTCAAGACCTGGATCTACCGCATTGCCATTAACCAGGCCCGTAATCGCCAGCGCTGGTGGCGGCGCCGCCACCAGTCTGATCAGGTGTCGCTGGATCAGCATGTGGCCGCGCATGGCGATCTGCGCCAGCCTGGTGAACACACCTCGCCCGACCGCGCCTACGCACGTAAGGAATTGGCCGAGAAACTGTGGACGGCACTCGACCGCTTGCCGTTCGACCAGCGTACGGTAATCGTGCTGCGCGAGATCGACGGACTGAGCTACGACGAGATTGCCTTTTCGCTGGGCGTGGCCGTGGGCACCGTCAAGTCGCGTCTGACGCGGGCGCGCCAGACGCTGCGTCAACAACTGCAGGGGGTGCGCGTATGATGCACGAACATTCGTGCGCCGACGTGCGCGAACGGCTTGAAGCGTTTTATGACGGCGAAGTGCCGTTTCCTGAACGGCTCGCCATCCAGAATCATCTCCGTGAGTGCGTCGCCTGCAGCCTTGAGGCCGAAGAGAACACCGCGCTCGGTTCCACCCTGCGCGGGATGGCCGCGGCAGTGGGCGAGCACGCGGCGATTGAACCGCTGCGCCTCACCGCCCAGGTCGTCGAGCAACTGGGCGTCGAAGAGCAACTGTCGATGCGGTCGCGGGTCGTCGCGTTGTTTCAGGACATGCATTTCGTGTGGGCCGGCATTGGCGCCACCGTCGCCACGTTGATCTGCGTGGTGGGTTCAGCCAGCGTGTTGCACGCGGCGAACCAGGAACGTCCCGACTCGTTGGCGGGCGTAATCTCGCTGCTGGCCAACCCGGGATCGAACGCGAATCCCGTGCGGCTCAACTACGGCATGATGGCGCCGCGCGCCGTGACCGACCCGTCCATCGAGATGGCAGAAGGGGACTCGGAGTACGCGCTGTCGGCCGTGGTCTCACGCGAGGGCCGCGTGCAGGGGATTGAGGTCATCAACGACGACCAGCCGCAGGGCAAGCGCGCCGTGGTCAATGCCATGCTGAACGACGCCTTCCGCGTGCAGTTCGCGCCGGCGCAGGCGCGAACCGGCGATGCGGTGGCGGTGAGCATGGTGTGGCTGGTCGCCAGCACCACCGTGAGGGGCCGGCACGATGATGGGCTTGGGATGTTGCAGCAGGCGTTGCGCCTGCGCAATGGCCCGCTGCCGATTGGCCCGGTGCCGGTACCGGTTGACCCAGCACCTGCGCCCAAGCCGCAGGCCGCGCCCCTGGTGACGCCGGCGTCGCCTGAGGCGTTTGAAGCACACGCCCCGGTCGCACTCGCGGACGCCGGACTCTAGTCCTCCCGGCCGCTACCGAACCTGAACCTGGCCGGTCCCGACGTTGCCCAACGCGTCGGTGGCGCGGACCACCAGCGTCCGTCCAGAGCCATCGGCCTCCAGACGAATCTCAAACGTCTCGTGGCGCGCATCCAGAATGCCGTCGCGCGGAAACGCGGGCTGCCAACGCTGGGCGTCGAGCGAGTACTCGACGCGCGTGATGGCTGAATCGGCGTCACGGACGTCAGCGGGCACGATCAACCGCGTGCCATCCCGGCGAATCGCGCCAAGGGTCACCGTCGGCGAGACGTTATCGATCTCGAAGCTGCTGCTTTCGAGTTCACCCACCAACGTCGCGTCGGACGGGTTCGCGCGCGTATCCGAGGCCGCCACCTTCAGCACGTAGGTCCCGTTGGGCACCGACGAGGTGTCCCACACCAGCAGCGTGTCGCGCAGATCGTTTTTCAGCAGGCGCCAGGTCGTTTCACCCTCGCGGCGGTAGAACACGCCGTAGGTCAGCTCGTCGCCATTGTCGTCGTCGGCCTTCCAGGCGACGGTCTGCAATCCCTTCTGGAAGATGCGGCGGCCGAGTGCCGGACCACCGCCACTCGCGGACGCGGCGCCGGCATTGCGGCGTTCGGTCGTGTCATCGTCGAGGCCGGCGATCTCGTTCTCGCCGCTGGAGAACGGTTTCTGAAACACGACGCCCGGCGGGTGCACGGTGATTGATGCGACCTGCGGACGCACGTTGCGGGGCAGATAGGCCGAGGTGAGCGAGGTCAGCATCGGGCTGGCCTTGCCGCCGCTGAGGACGGCCCGCCATTGCAGGTACCGTGCCTTCGGGCTGGTGATCGGCGTGCCCTCGGCATTGGCGTAGGGGCCGGCCCAGTCGCTCCAGGCCTCATCAGGCGTGCGGGTGTTGCCCGAGCGCGTGAAGATCTCGACCGTGCCGCCAGTGGGCGTGACCGCCTTCCACGCCACGACACCCCAGGTCGACACCAGGCGCGCATCCTTGACATCGGATTCGAACGTGCCGCGCGCCGCGCGCGCCGACGAGATGGCCATCAACCGGCCGGGATTCGAGGTGGCGACGAGCGTGCGGTCGGCCAGGCGCAGCAGCTGCGTGGCTTGTTGAGCCGGCACTCGAGTCAGCAACACCGAGCGAACCGGATCGCCGCTCAGTTGGTAGAGCTTGCCCTTGCCGCCGGTTGCGACCAGCAGCGCGCCATCGGGCTCGATGGCGATGTCGTACGGCGCATCTTCCGCCGGTGACCAGATCTGATCCCACAGGCCATCGGGCTGAACGCGGAAGATGGCGCCGCTCGAAATGCGTCGGTCCGACGGCGCAGCGCCATCCGATCCAGACGCTCCGGGGATGGCGACCACCGAGATCGATGTGATCTCGGTTGAGACGTTGGGAATCGACGGCGTAAGAGGCGGCGGTGCCGAGACCGTCTCCGAAAGGTTGTCGCTGCCACCTTGACCGCGACTGCTCTGCGCCGCGGCGTAAATCACGCCTTTCGAGTTCACGCGCATGGCGTGCACTTCCTGAAAGGTCGTGTCGAGCAGCAGAAAGCCCTTGCCGGCAGCGTCGACGCGGAACACGCGACCGGGCGCGCCGGTGCCGACCAGCAGCTGATTGGTGGCGTCGAACGCGAGCGACACGGCGTGAGTGGCCTTGGTGGAGAAGAACTTGTCGCCCTTGCCCTCGGCGGTAATGCGATACACGGTGCCCTTGTCGCCGGTGCCGGCGAAAACCGTGCCCTGGCGATCGACGAGGAGCGACCAGATGTATTTGTCGTCGGGATCGAAGAAGGTGGTGGCTTGTCCCTTCGCATCGACCTTATAGATGCGGCCGTCCGGCGAGGTCGCGACATACAGGCCGCCGCCGGGTGCGGAGGCGAGCGCATGTACTTCCATCTCGCTGCTGTCGTAGAACACCGTGCCCTGGCCGCTGCGGTCGACGCGGATCACCTTGCCGTCGTTGCCGGTGCCGAGAAAGACCGCGCCGTCGGCGCCGGCCAGCATCGTCCACACGAACGGGACGCCGGCATCGTGCACGCTGGTGAGTTCGGGGCCCAACGTCAGCCGCCCGTGCTCGTCGACCGACAACTGGTCCACCTCGCCGCGCAGAAAGTCAGCCTGGGTCGCGGCCTGCCAGAATCCGGGCGCCGCAGATAGTGTGGACACCGCGACTACGCCAGCGGCCAGGGCCGCGCCGAGAAAGGATCGAAGGCTCATTTAAGGTTGGTCGAGGTTGAGGGTCAACTGGCGCGAACCGCTGACGGCGAAGTCGAGGGGCAGTTCCCACTCGCCGCGGGTGGTGGTTCGCAAGGCGCCGACGGTACCGCTGTTGCGGTCAGCTTCAATGACCGCCAGCACCGACGGGGGCAGCGCCGCCATCGGCTCGCCATTGACGACGGCGCCGGTGTCGGGGGAGGTCAGCCGGACGTAGAGCCGGTTGTTCTTGCGGGCACGGTTGAACGTCCGAATCATCTGCGACACGCGTGGCAGGTCGGCACCGCGCGCGTCACGGCGATCGTCGGCGGTGGTCCGGGCGGCATCGGCCACCACCAGTTGCAGCGCGCCCGTGGCGTTGGCCGGCAGTTCGATCGGGATCTGCTTGATCACCTCGTCACCTCGCGCATTGCGCATGGCGACAAACACTATCGCGCGGCGTCCGGCGCGCGGGCGAGTCGTGTCGAGCCAGACCCGCTCGATGCGCGCGCTCCGCTGCTGTTCGCTGGCGTCGATGACGAGATCGATCTTGTCCACGTCCACCACTTCGGCGGCGTTCTTCAACAACGCCGTCAGCGGGCCGGCAATGTACGCGGCGGCGCCGCCGGCGGGCTGGTCACCCGAGAACATGTCCTCGAACGCGATCGTCTCCTGGGCCCGAATGGAGGCCGTGCCGCGAATGGCGAACGATGCCGGGCCGGCGCCACGTTCGTACGACGTCAGCACGTTGGCGACTGAGAGGTAGGTCAGCAGGGGCGTGAACGTGAAGTCGCGGACCACGCCAAACTTGAATGATCGCGACGGCCCGCGATCGGAGTTGAGGGTGATCGACACGGGAATCAACGACGGCCCGGGGCCCAGGCGGCCGGCGATCGCGGTGGCGCGATCCTGCTGGACCGTCCCGACGATCTCACCGAAGCTGGCCAGCTTGCTCGACGCCATCAGGCTGGGCAACACGACCTGCACTTCGGCCTTGGTCATCGGGAACTCGGTAGGGCCGAGGTTGTAGAGCGGATGGCCAAACGCGTAGACACGGTCGCCATCGACATGCGTCACGGTGCCGGTGGCGCCCAGCTCAAAATCGCCGGTCATCAGGGCGACCCCGACCGCGTCTCCCGGTGCCAGCTTGCGATCGCTGCCACCGCCGCCCGGGCTGGCCGGCGACTGCGCCGCGCTCGACATGGGAACGAAACCGGCGGCGGCAAAGGCGGATGAGACCGGGTCGATCACGGAGGCATCGAAGCCGGCCGCGACCAGGGGAACGGAGATCGGCCGCAGCATCGAGCTCATGCGACTCAAATCGCCGGAGACGCCCGAGAGCACCAGGGCCTGCGATGGCTCGTCCACGAACGTTCGCGATCGGCCAAGGTCGCGGGCCCAGATGTCGATCAACTGCGCCGGCGTCGCCGGCCAGGTCATGGCGACCGGCCGGGACCCGCGCGTCGCGCCGGGCATGATGGTGGCATCAACCATCTCGGCAATGGGCGTAATGCCGGCGATCGGCTCGGTCGAAAACTGCCCGAGGGAGTACGAGACGGCGCCGACCAGGCGGCCGTCGATGTAGACCGGGCTGCCGCTCATGCCGGCAATGACGCCGGTCTTGGCCAGCGGTCCGCCCTCGAGCCTGGCGAGAATCAGGCTGCGCTTGGGCGCGATGACGTTACGCAGCACGCCGAGGACGTGAACCTTGAAGTCCTCGAGCGTGGTGCCTGAGAACACGGTGCGACCGACGCCGACCATGCCGGGCCGGATGTCCTCAAGTGGCATGGTGGCAACCTGCGCGCGCGGCGCAGCCACGAGTGCACCCAAGATCAGGGCAATAAGGGCGAAACGGCTTGAATACATTTAAGTGTCAGAAAGCAGCAGACTTACACTGGTTATACGGTGTTCCCCCGGGCGAAGCAAGCGCCGAACCGGTGGCTTTCGCCCAACGGTTTGACGCCGCTGCCTAGGGTCTGTTAGCCTTTTGACGTTCACATGCGCTCGCGAGCCTTGTCCAACGCGCCCATTTATCGGTCTTTTGACCAGAACGGGAGCGGTGTGCGCACGTGGTGGTATTGGTGCCCAGCAGGAGAGGCTACCCGGTCCGTTTAACCACGACGCGTCTAGACAACGGTCGACCGAAGCGCCTCTTTCAACCCGAGCAGGGAAGAGGCGCTTTTTTATTTGGTGATTTTGGGATTCAGGGATTTGAGAGAGTTCAGGATGACGACGGCAAAACTCTGCGCGACCGTGACGGCCGGCACCATGGCCGAGTTGCGTACGCGCCGCGACCTGATGGGCGATGCCGATCTGGTGGAGTTGCGGTTGGATTCCGTACGCGATCCCAGTGCGGCGGCGGCGCTGGCCGGTCGGCGTAAACCGGTGATCGTCACCTGCCGGCCCCAGTCCGAGGGCGGCATGTTCCTGGGCAGCGAAGAGGAACGGCGACGCATTCTCGCCGAGGCTCTGACGTTAGGGGCTGAATACGTCGACCTCGAGTGGAACGGTAGCTGCGCCGACTTGATGGCGCAGACCAGCGGACGCCGCATTGTCCTGTCACACCACGACTTTGAGGGAACACCGGCAGACGTGCATGACCTCGCGCGCGCCATGCTGGCCAGCGGCGCTGAAATCGTCAAGCTCGCGGTGACCGCGCATCGACTGGCCGACTGCCTCACCCTTCGGGCGATCGGACAGCAGGCCGGCACGCCGATGGTGCTGATTGCCATGGGCGAGGCTGGTGTGGCCACGCGCGTGCTCGCGAGCTGGTTTGGCTCCTGCTGGACCTACGCCGGCGCCAACGTCGCTCCGGGCCAGATCGATGTCGAGCGGATGCACGAGGAGTTCCGCTTCCGCCACCTTGGTCCGCAGACCGCGATCTACGGCGTGGTCGGGAAGCCCGTCGGCCATTCGGTGTCTCCGGCCATGCACAACGCCGCGTTCCAGGCCGCGAACCTGGATGCGGTTTATCTGCCCCTGGCGGCCGCGGATTTCGCCGACTTCATGACCTTCGCCAAGGCCCTGGACCTGGCCGGTGCCAGCGTCACCGCACCCTTCAAAGTGCAGGCGTTCGACCGTGCTGATGAGTGTGACCCGATCAGCCAGCGGGTTCAGTCGGCCAACACGCTGCGCCGCGCCGGGGCGACGTGGGAGGCCTGCAACACCGACGTCACAGGCTTCCTCACGCCGCTCGAATCTGTCATGACGCTCGCTGGTCAGCGCGCGACGGTTCTCGGCGCGGGCGGCGCGGCCCGCTCGGTCGCCATCGCGCTCGCCGGGGCCGGCGCTCGCGTCACGCTCAGCGCCCGACGGTCGGCACCAGCGGAGGCGATCGCCGCCCTCACCGGCGCCGCGATTGGTGACTTTCCTCCGGCGCCCGGCACCTGGGATCTGCTCGTCAACACCACCCCCGTCGGTACCGCGCCGCACATCGAGCAGTCGCCGCTCCCACTCGGGCACCCGCTCGACGGACGGTTGGTTTACGACCTCGTCTACAACCCGCCGCGTACCCGTCTGCTTCGCGATGCTGAGCACGCGGGATGCGGCACCCTGGGCGGCCTCGACATGCTGGTGGCCCAGGCACAGGCGCAATTTGAATGGTGGACCGGGCAGCGCCCAGCGGCTCGCGTGATGCGCGACGCGGCGACGGCCCGCCTCGGGACAATGGAGAAGCAATGAAGCAGACGACGTTTGAAGAGTTCGTGGATTTGGCGAAGCGGGCGACCTTTGTGCCAGTGTGCAAGGAGTTGGTGGCCGACTTGCTGACGCCGGTCTCGGCCTTCCTCAAGATTGCGGAGCATTCGGACTACGCGTTCCTGCTGGAGAGCGTCGAAGGTGGCGAGCACGTCGGACGCTATTCGTTCCTCGGCAAGGACCCGTTCCTGATTCTCCGCGGCAAACAGGGCGAGACCGTGATCGAGAAGGCGGGCATCACCAGCCAAGGCGACAAGCCCTTTGTCGACACGTTGCGCGACCTGATGAACGGCTTTCAGTCGCCGTTCGTGCCGGGACTGCCGCGCTTCACTGGCGGGGCCGTCGGCTACCTCGGCTACGACACCGCGGCCTGGTTCGAGCCCACGGCGGCACGCGCCGATGCCAACACCTCTGACCGCGATGACGCCGGCTTCATGCTGTTTGACACCGTGCTCGCCTTCGATCACGTCCAGCATCGCATTCTGCTGATTGCCAACGCCCGCATCTCGGGCGACCAAGACCTGAAGTCCCTGTACCAGTTTGCCTGCGCCAAGATCGAGTTCCTCGAAGGCGAGCTTGACCGCGCGTTGTCGCTGAAGCGGACGAGCGGCGGCGACGCGCTGAACCTGGTGTCGAACTTCTCACAAGAGGCGTACGAGTCGATTGTCAGGAAGGCGAAGGAATACATCGCCGCCGGTGACATCTACCAGGTGGTGCTGTCTCAGCGCTTCGAGGCCGAGGTCGGCGTCGACGCCTTCACCGTCTATCGCGCACTGCGGCACGTCAATCCGTCGCCGTACATGTTCTTCATCCGCATGGGGGACCGCTCCATCGTCGGCTCGTCGCCGGAGATGCTGGTGCGGGTCGAAGGCCGCCACGCCGTGACGCATCCCATCGCCGGCACCCGGCCACGCGGCAAGACCGACGAGGAGGACGTGCGCATGGCCGAGGAGTTGAAGCGGAGCGAGAAGGAAAAGGCCGAGCACGTGATGCTGGTCGATTTGGGCCGCAACGACATTGGCCGGGTCTGCGACTACGGCACCGTCCGGGTGTCCAAATTCATGGCGCTCGAACGCTACTCGCATGTCATGCATCTGGTGTCGGTCGTCGAAGGGCAGTTGGCCGAGGGTCGCGACCGTCTCGACGCGCTGGTCTCGTGTTTCCCGGCGGGCACCGTCTCGGGTGCGCCGAAGGTGCGGGCCATGCAGATCATCAACGAGCTTGAACCGACGCGGCGTGGACTCTACGCCGGTGCGGTCGGCTATCTCGACTTCGCCGGCAACCTCGACTTCTGCATCGCCATTCGCTCGATCCTGATGGAAGGCGGCAAGGCGTACATCCAGGCCGGAGCCGGCATTGTCGCCGACTCGAATCCGACCGCCGAGTACGAAGAGACGAAGGACAAGGCGCGGGCAATGTTGCGGGCGCTGGAGCTGGCGCAGACCGGATTGTAGGCAGCCATGGTCCTGGTCATCGACAACTACGATTCGTTCACATACAACCTGGTCCAGTATCTGGGCGAGCTCGGCGCGCGGGTGGTCGTGCGCCGCAACGACGAGGCGACGCTCGACGAACTGCGTGCCGTGGGCCACTCACGCGTCGTGATCTCGCCCGGCCCGGGCCGTCCCGAGCAGGCGGGTGTCTCGCTGGCGGTGATCAACGAGTTCGGACCGCGCATGCCGCTGCTGGGTGTGTGCCTGGGCCACCAAGCCATCGGGCTGGCGTTTGGCGGCGAAGTGATCCGCGCCCCTCAACCGGTCCACGGCAAGACGTCGACGGTGGAGCACAACGGCAAGGGCGTCTTTGCCAACATCTCGACCTCGTTCCAGGCCGGGCGTTACCACTCGCTGGTGGTCGCTGAGTTGACGATGCCCGGCGAGTTGGAGATTACCGCGCGGACCAAGGAGGACCAGCTGGTCATGGGCCTGCAGCACCGGACGCTGCCCATTCACGGCGTGCAGTTCCATCCCGAATCGGTGCTCACGAACGAAGGGCGCCGGATTCTTCGCAACTTTCTCGAGATGTGATCATGTTTCCAGCCCTCATCGAGAAACTCCGTCATCAGGAAGACCTGACCACCGCTGAAGCCGCGGCGGCGATGGCGGCCATCATGCGCGGAGAAGCGGCACCCGCGCAGATTGCCGGTTTGTTGATTGGTCTGGCGATGAAGGGCGAGCGGCCGAGTGAACTGGTGGGGCTGGCGCAGACCATGCGCGCCCACGCGGTGCCGGTGCCTGCTCAGTCAGGTCCCGTGTTCGATACCTGTGGCACCGGCGGTGATCGCTCGGGGAGCTTCAACATCTCGACCGCAGCCGCCATCGTCATGGCGGCGTGCGGCACGCGCGTCGCCAAGCATGGCAACCGCTCGGTCTCGAGCCAGTGTGGCAGTGCCGACGTGCTCGAGGCTCTCGGCGTCAATATCCAAGCCACCCCGGAGGTGGCCGCGCGTTGCCTCGCCGACGTCGGGATTGCCTTCTTCTTCGCACCGACGTTCCATCCGGCCATGAAGCATGCGGCACAAGCGCGGAAGGATCTTGGCGTCCGGACCGCGTTCAACCTGCTGGGCCCGCTGACCAATCCGGCCCGGCCGACCCGGCAGATCGTGGGCGTGCCGCGGCCAGACCTGACGGAGCTGATCGCGCGTTCGCTGGCGCTGCTGGGTTCCGAGCGCGCCTGGGTGGTGCACGGCGCCGACGGCCTCGACGAACTCTCGACCACCGGCTACACGAAGGTCTCGGAGTGCCGCCACAACGCGGTGCAGACCTTCTACGTGCATCCCGCCGATTTCGGGTTGGCGAAGGCGACCCCTGAATCGCTCAAGGGTGGTGACGCCGCGACCAACGCGGCGATCGTCCGTGCCGTTCTTGACGGGGCCATGGGCGCGCCGCGCGATGTCGTGTTGCTCAATACCGGCGCCGCGCTGTTCATTGCCGGCGAGGCTGAGACCGTTCGGTCCGGTGTGGCGCAGGCAGCGGCGGCGATCGATAGCGGCGCGGCGGCCGGTGTGCTCACCCGGCTGGTGACCGTCTCGAATGGAGCAGCGGCGTGACCGGCGCTTTGCCCGATCTGCTCGAGGCCATCGTCGCGGCCACCCGCACGCGCGTCGAGGCGGCCATGCGTCACGAGTCGCGCGCGCAGTTGGAGCAGCGGGCCTTGAGGCGCCAGCCGAATGGCGCGGCCTTCGCCTCGCGCCTGTCGCGGCCGGACACGGTCAACATCATTGCCGAATGCAAGCGCCGCTCACCCTCGCGCGGCGTCTTGCGATCGGCGTACGACGCGGTCGCGATCGCTGCGGCCTACGAACGGGCAGGAGCGGCCGCCATCTCGGTGCTGACGGAGCCCGGATTCTTTGATGGGGCACTGGAGCATCTGATCGCCGTTCGCGCGGCAGTCGCCATTCCGCTGCTCAGGAAAGACTTCACCGTCCACGAATACCAACTGCTCGAAGCCAGAGCTGCGGGTGCCGATGCCATCCTGCTGATCGTCGCCGCGCTCAGCGACACGGAGCTACGGGAGCTGTTGGCGCGCGCCCGCGCGCTGGGCCTGGCCGCGCTGGTGGAAGTGCACACGGTTGAGGAATGCGACCGGGCACTCGCCGCGGGTGCGTCGATTGTCGGCGTCAACAATCGCAACCTCCGAACGTTGCAGGTCGACCTTCAGGCTTCCCACACGATTGCCGCGCGGCTGCCAGACCACGTCATCAGCGTCAGCGAGAGCGGCCTCAAGACCCGCGACGACCTGAAGACGATGACGGCGCTCGGCTATCGCGCGTTCCTGATGGGCGAACGCTTCATCGTCGCAGCGGATCCGGGCGCGGCGCTGGCCGGACTGCTCGAGTCCCTTGACACTCCGGATGCTGGCCCTCGCCTTGGCGAAGGAGGATCATGACCGCGATCAAGATTTGCGGGATCACGCGGCGTGAGGATGCCGATGCCGCCGTGGAGTGGGGCGCGAACGCGCTCGGGTTCGTCCTGTGGCCCTCAAGCCCCCGCCACACCACGCTCGAGGCAATCCGCGAGATCGTGCGTGCCCTGCCGCCGTTTGTCACCCCGGTGGGGGTGTTCGTGAGCCCGTCGCCGGACGACCTTGCCGAAGCCGCCGAGGCCGGCGTTCGGCTCGCACAGGTGCATGGGATCGTGCCGACGTGGCTCGTTGGGCGCAGCCCGCTGCCAATCCTCCGAGCGGTTCACCTCAGCGCATCGGCGGCCGATGCCATCGAACCTGAGAGCCCTGACGCGACGGTGCTACTGGATGCGCACGATCCCATCCGGCAAGGCGGTACGGGGACAACCGTCGAC
>Ga0163144_10019409_pt1 | contig 13671 bp, 9 predicted proteins | sample OliLak19BULKMAT1_FD_123175 | JGI IMG/M metagenome (GOLD analysis project Ga0163144, IMG submission 123175) | Freshwater microbial mat bacterial communities from Lake Vanda, McMurdo Dry Valleys, Antarctica - Oligotrophic Lake LV.19.BULKMAT1 | ecosystem: Environmental > Aquatic > Freshwater > Lake... | reverse complement strand
TGACTCTGGATCAGAAGGTTCCAGGTTCGAAACCTGGAGGGGCAATGCAAAACGCCCGCTGTCACGAAAGTGATGGCGGGCGTTTGGTCTTGCCGACCGCGAGCCGTTCGCTATCGCTTATCGCTCGATCCCGCCCTTCGTCCTTTCAAATCGGTACTCCGCCACCGCCGCGCCCGACTGCTCGCGGAACCTGACCGCGCGTCCACCCGCCTGTACGACCGCCGAGTCCACCATCGACGGCACGCCCGGCACATAGGCCGTGAACAGTGACCAGACCTCCGACGAACCGGTGGCCGCCATCCGACGCGCCTCGTTCTCAGCCCAGCCGCTATCTGGTACCGGTTGATTCACGCCCGCGCTGTTCGGTCCCGTGCCGGCGGGCACGCCGATCATCTCTTGCCAGTCGCGATAGGCGAAGACGAACGCGTCGCCCTCGCCAACGACGCGGCGCCCGCGCGCCGGCGCATGCCGGAAGGCACCGCCCGTTGAGCTCACGAGATGCGCCAAGGAGTCCACGCGCGCGAGCTCGGGGTGCTCCCAGTCGGTGGTGTAGTACAACCACGCGGGTACGGTGCGACCGTACACGTACACGGTCGCGCCGGGGCGATGCTCGGCGAGGAACGTTTCGATCGGACCGCGAATCGATTCCTGCTCTGGTGGCGTGCGGAATTGTCGGATCGCGTCGACAGCGGGGAGCAGCAGCAACGCTACCGCAGCGAACGCAAACCACGGCCGTCGCGCGCCCGAAGTCGGCACCCGTACCCAGCGCGCCAGATGATCGGTACCGGCCGCGAGCAGCAGCAGCGCACCGGGCATGCTGAACAGCATCAAACGCGGGGCGACGGGATAGTGGCGAAACGCCGACGCCACGATCGCGAGCGCGACCGGCAGCACGAAAAGGGCGAGGACTGGATGTCGGCGACGATGCAGCGCCACGGCACCAACGATCATCGGCACGATCAGCAGTGCGGCAAGCGGCATGCGAAACCATCCGCCGTCGGACACGAACCACAGTTTGAGCGCTTGCGAGGAGGTGCGCGCAATCTTCTCCGGCAAGCCGGGTAGGGTGGGGCTGAGAAAGTGCGGCACCCAGAAGCGCTGCATATACGCACTTGCCCCCGCCGCGCGGTACACCGTGAAGTAGGCGGCCACAAAGCAACTGCTCCACAGCACGGGCGCCGCGCCCAGCCACAACCACGACTGCTTCACGCGACGCACCGCTGGCGACAGCAGCAGCGTCAGTCCGACGCCAGTCAGCACGAACGGCGCGGGTGACATCGACACGGATGCGAGCACGCCCACTACCCAGAGCGCGACCCATCGCCGGCGCCTGCCGGGCGATTCCAGCACACGCAACGTGAGCAGGGCGAGGCCGGCGCTCCACAGCGCATCGAGTCCGTACGGCTTCACCTCGTTGCTGTACTGAATCAGCATCGGCGACATCGCGGCAATCCACACCGCCAGCACGGCAGTCCACGGCGCGAGCAGCCGACGCGCGAGGAAGAGGACCACCACCAACAGCAAAACTCCGCTCAGCACCGCGGGTGTGCGCAGGACCCGTTCACCCGATCCGGCGAGCAGCGCACTCGCCTTCACCATCCACAGAAACGGTACCGGTGCCGTCTGGTCGCTGTGCAGCGGCAACAGCAAGCCGACAAACGTTCGGCCGAGAATGTTGTTCGCCAGCATCGCTTCGTCCAGCCACAACGGACGCGCATGCAGATACTGCCGCAGCCGCACAATCGTACCGACAGCGACGGCAGCCCATAGTGCGCGCGCGATCCATGCACTCTCGCGCACAGAGCGCGTCACCACCGACGGCGACGCCTGCTGGAGCGGCTGTTCGGCAGCCAGCGATGTCACGGCTGTGGGCTCACGACTCGAGCGCGCGCTGAATGGCCGACACCAATGAGGTATCGTTGGGTGCGATCGGGCCCGTCTTGCGCCAACGGAGGACGCCCTTCCGATCGATCAAAAATGTGGCGGGTACGCCGAGCACGCGAAATGTCGTGGACACGCGCTCGTCCGGGTCACGCCAGATGGGAAACGTCATGTCGAAGTCACGCATGAAGCTGCGCACGTCGTCGTCATTGCCTTCGCTGTCGATGCTCACGCCAATCAATTCCAGCCCCTGCGCCGCGTACCGCGCGTGCATCGCGCGCAGCTGCGGAATTTCTTCGCGGCAGGGGTGACACCACGTTGCCCACACGTTGAGCAGCACGACCTTGCCACGTTCGCCGGCGAGAGAGACGGAGTCGCCCGTCAGAGACACCGTGCGATAGGCCGGCGCCTTCACGCCGATCTCGACGCGTCCATCGCCATCGTCACTGTCGGCCGTCTTCGCTGCGTCGCCTGATGCACAACCGGCGCCGACGGCGACGAGCGACGTCAGCGCCATCATCCTCACCAGGCACACACGCACACGGTGCACCACGCGACTCATGGCAACTCCGCGATGGCCACACGCGCCACCCGAATCGTCGAGGGCTTGCCGGGCACGGTCCACGCGAACACGACATTCGATCCGCTCACGACGGCTTTCGGAAAGCCGCTTGCACGCGCGGCGGAGGATGAGGCGACCGTCATTGGTGTGCCGGCCACGCCATCACGCGTCACCCGTCGCGCACGCACGGCGGCGACATCGCCACCGACGCGCTCCACCCACGTCACCAGCGCACTGCCGTCGGGGAGCAGCGTCGTCGCGACACGTCCGGCCGGCGAACCGCCATCCACGCGCACCGGTGCGGCAAATGTCGCACCAGCATCATCAGAGAACGCCACATTCACGCGACCACTATCGCTTGGCGCGGTGAACCAGCTGAGCGCGACGCGCTTGCCGTTGGCCACGATCGAGGGTCCGTTCACCGGACAGGCCGCGATCTTCCAGTTGTCGTCGTGCACCGCCGTACCCGCACGCCACGTCCCGTTCACCCGACGCGTGACGTAGATGTCGCGAATTTCGTCGGCGGTGCGATTGCGATACGCCACCACAGGTCCACTGCTCGTCAGCGCGACCGCGTTCTGACAGCAATCGCAGGTGCGATCGTCGAGTTGTACTTCGGCACCAAGCGTGCCGTTGGCGCGCATGGTCGTAGACATGAGCATCATCTCGTTGACGGCCGCATGGCCGGCTTGCTTGAACTTGCGTCCGTCCAGCCAGACGGCGCCAAGCGTGCCGCTCTCGTTCCACATCGCCACGAAGCCATGTTCGGTCTGCGACGAATCGCGATGCGGCGTGACGGGGGCGCTCCACGTGGCGCCACCGTCGGCCGAGTGCGCGATGCGCACCCCGTACGCGTACGAGCCGCTGCCGTTGCGCTGCAACCAATGCGCCGCGATCCGATTGCCGCCGAGCAACACGAGCGAGGGAAAGTCCGCCCAGTTCACGAAGAAGTCATTGCGCGTGACAATGATGCGTGGCGTGGACCACGCTGTGCCATCGTGCACCGCAAACTTGAGCGCATGACCGCCGCCCGACGGCTCGAGCCACGACAGGTAAACGCGCGCGTCACGACCGACCGCCAGAAACGGCTCCGCGCTTCCCGGACCGGCGGGGCTGGGCAGACTGTCGATGCCACGCGCGACAGACAGGCCAATCGCACTGGCGCTCGTCGCCGACGCCGCAGCGTGTGGCGCGCGCGAGAGATCGCCCGACGGCAAATCTGACATCGCCGTCGCGCCGATCGCGGCACTGACGAACGCGGCAAACACCATGAAACCCTTCATCCAAGTCTCTCCTGTGATCCGTTGTCTCAACCGTCAGCCACGCCGTTCACTTCCGCGAATCCACGACTACCGCGCCACCCTTCATCACCCAGACGACACGCCGAACGATCACATCGATGTCACGCAACGGATCGCCGTCCACGGCCACGATGTCCGCGAAGAAGCCCGGTGCCACGCGACCGATCTTCGTCTCCATGCGCAGGAGTGCTGCCGCATTCACGGTTGCGGTGGCCAACGCTTCGGCCGGTGTCATGCCGGCCGTCACAAAATGCTCGAGTTCGCGCGTGTTCTCGCCAAACATCCAGTACACCGCGTCCGACCCCATGGCCACTTTCACGCCGGCACGATGCGCGCGCCGCACCGACTCGAGATTGAGCAGTCGGAACGAATCCAGCTCGGCGACTTGCGGCACCGTGTATCCGAGCAACGGGGCGTTCTCCGCGTAGAACCGATTGTGGTCCACGGTCGGCACGTAGACTGTGCCGTGCTTCACAAACTCGGCGATTGTCGCGTCGTCCAGGTTACCCGGATGCTCCACCGACTCGGCTCCGGCGCGCGACGCCGCACGGCCGCCTGCATCACCGTATGAGTGGATGGCGATGGGCTTGCCGAAACGGTGCGCCACTTCGGTGGCCACGCTCATCTCATCGTTCGAGAAGGTCTGCACACCAGTGACGTTCTGAAAGCTGCCCGTGGAGCCGTACATCTTGATCCAATCGGCACCGGCGTCCACCTGCGCCTTGATTGCGATCTCGATGTCGGCCGCGCTGCTCACACGTCCGCGCAGCGCGGGATTCGGCACCGGCGCTGCTGCATTCCCGGTACGCGCTGTCGTCACCACCTTCGACAGCCCGAATCCCGCCACGACCATGCGCGGCCCGATCATCGCGCCACGGGCGATGGAGTCCCGCACGGCGATGTCGGTGTAGTTGGAGGCGCCCAGGTCTCGCACGGTGGTAACGCCAGTCTCGAGCGTTCGCATTGCGTTCCACGCTGAAGCCATCACCACCGAGTCCTTGCTGCGCGGGCCGGCGATTGCGGGTGTGCGCTTGTCCCGGAAGTACGTCATGTGCGTGTGCACGTCGATCAGCCCCGGAATCGCGGTGTAGCGACGCAGGTCGATGACACGTGCGCCCGCGGGAACCGCCGCATCGCCGCGCCCCACGCGGACAATCGTGTCGCCGCTCACCACGACCACCGCGTCCGGCATGGACCGACCGGTGCCATCCACCAACGCGCGGAATCGGAGCGCGGTGAGCGGTGCCTGCGCACGCCCGTTGATCGACTTCTCGGGCAACATGACGGCAGCGCGCGGGCCGGCCGCGGATGCGCGATCCACCTGCGGGGTGGCCAACGCCAGAGCGGGTAAAGCCACCGTAACGAACACCGCCACGAGTCGGCGAGAGAGTGCGCGGCTCAGCTGGCACTGTCTGATGTGGACCCAGTCGGATAAGGTCCGCTGAGCTGTTGGCGAAGGCATGCGGGGTCGCGAGGGCAGAAAACGGTCGGTCGTGCACAACGATCCCTCCAATCTGGCGCGTGACCACTATGCGCGCTCGGCCGACGCGGACACTCTCCGGGAGGAACGGGGGATCGTCAAGCGCGATGTGCCAGATCGCGCGTGGCGAACCTGCACCAGAGCCTATCGACTGTGCTTGTACATCAGGTCCACCAGCTCGTCGTACATCGATTCGGCGTCACTGTCGCTGCCGCGAATGGCGGCGCTGGCACAGTGCTTGAGATGGTTGCGCATGAGCTCCCGCGAGACGCTGCGGAGCGCCTCCTGCACCGACGAAATCTGCGTGAGGATATCGGCGCAATAGCGATCCTCTTCGACCATCTTCTGCAGACCGCGTACCTGTCCTTCGATGCGGCGCAGTCGCTTCACATTGCGCACTTTCGCCGCCGGGTCGACCGCGACCGCCTTGCGCCCCTCGGCGTCGGAGCCGGCGTGCGCCCCGCATCCGCAGGTGGCAGTGCCGTGCACCGACGCGTGGTGGGCCGGCATGTCATCCGCGTTCGCATGCAAGGCGTGGTCGACAATGTCGCTGGCGTGGCTACTCAAGTGGCTGTTCGCGAGGTCGGTCATGGCTCGATGTGTCGGATGGTGGAGACGACGTAACGCGGACGTCAGCTGGTTGCGGCACGAAAGCCGCGCAGCCGGAGACTGTTGCTCACCACACTGACCGAGCTGAAGGCCATCGCCGCGCTGGCGAGGATGGGGCTCAGGAGCACGCCAGCCACGGGGAAGAGCACACCGGCGGCGATCGGGATGCCGATCACGTTGTAGGCGAAGGCCCAGAACAGATTCTGCTTCATCGTGCGCATGGTGCGGCGCGACAGCGTGATCGCATCGGCCACACCGGCCAGGTCTCCGCGCATCAGAACAACATCTGCCGCTTCGATGGCGACGTCGGTGCCGGTACCGATCGCGATGCCCACGTCCGCACGCGCCAGTGCGGGCGAGTCGTTCACGCCATCACCCACCATGGCCACCACACGGCCGTCGCGCTGCAAGCGCTCGATCTCGGCGACTTTGCCCTCGGGGAGCACACCAGAGACCACGCGCGCGATGCCGGCCTCACGCGCCACTGCCTGCGCCGTGCGTTCGTTGTCACCCGTCAGCATCACCACCTCGAGACCCATCCCTTGCAGTCGTGCCACGGCGGCTCGGGAGCCTGGCTTGATGGGATCGGCCACTGCAACCAGGCCGGCCAAGGCTCCGTCGACCGCCACGAACATCGGCGTCTTCGCACTCGCGGCCAACAACGTCCCCTGCTGCGCGAGCGGCGAGACATCGATGCTCCATTCGCGGAGATGGTCCGCATTTCCGACGGCGACGCTGCGCCCATCCACCACACCTTGCACGCCGCGCCCGGTGACACTCGTGAAGGCGCTTGGGATACTCAGCGTCAGCGCACGTGTCTTCGCGTGACGCACGATGGCATCGGCCAGCGGATGCTCACTCGAAGATTCAATCGACGCGACCAGCCTGAGGAGCTCGTCGTCGTTGAGCGCAATGTCGGGTGCGCGTACGAGATCGGTGACCATCGGACGCCCTTCAGTCACCGTTCCTGTCTTGTCGAGCACGACGGTGTTCACATCACCCGCACGCTGCAGCGCCTCGCCACCCTTGATGAGCACACCGAGTTCGGCACCTTTCCCGGTCGACACCATCACCGCCGTGGGCACCGCCAACCCCATCGCACAGGGGCAGGCGATGATGAGCACGGCGACTGCGGCCGCGAAGGCGCGCACCGTGGCCTCGCCCGCGCTCGCGCCGTTCGCATGCACCACGATGAACCAGACGGCGAACGTGGTGATGGCAATGGACACCACCACCGGAACGAACACGGCGCTGATCCGGTCGGCGAGCCGCTGGATCGGTGCGCGCGAGCCCTGCGCATCACGCATCAGTTTCACGATCTGCGCGAGCACGCTGTCGGCGCCAAGCGTTGTCGCGCGATAGCGCATCGCACCGGTGCGGTTGATCGTGCCGCCGATGAGGCGATCGCCCACCCGCTTCACGACGGGGAGCGATTCCCCGGTGAGCATGCTTTCGTCGACCGCGCTGTCGCCGGAGACAATCTCGCCGTCGACAGGTACACGCTCGCCGGGCCGCACCAGCACCGTCTCGCCCGCCCGCACGTCCGCGATCGCCACATCGATCTCGACGCCGGCGCGGGCGACGCGCGCAGTTCGGGGCTGCAGCTGCGCCAACGCCCGCAGCGAGGTGGACGTCTGCCGCTTGGCCCGCGCTTCGAATGCGTTGCCGGTGAGAATGAGCGCGATGATGATGATCACCGCTTCGTAGTACACATCGGGCGGGACGCCACGCGCTACGAAGAACTCGGGCGACACGGTCGCGATGACGGAGTACACGAATGCCGCGCCGGTACCGATGGCGATCAGCGTGTTCATGTCGGCGGTGTGATGACGAAAGGCGGACCAGGCACGCGTGTAGAAGTGCCGCCCCGACCAACTCATCACGCCCAGCGTCACGACCAGGAGTGTCCACGACAGCACGGCAATGGGGATGTTGTACAGCCACGGCGCCAAGGCACGTAACGCGGGCGTGAGCGTATCCATCACCCATCGCATGAACGGATCGGCGACCGGCCCGTGCGACATCGCGGCGATCGCACCCATCAACGGCATGCTGATGATCATCGCCAGCACCCCGGCAACACCGCTCACCACGGCTTTGCTGCGCAGCTCCGCAAACTCCTCCGCTTGCGCAACGTCACGCGCCTCCTGCTCAGCAAACGCACTGCGCTCCTCAACCGGCAGCTCGGCGCCGTATCCCGTCGCACGAATGCGTTCGACGAGCGCCTCGGGCGTGATGCTCGCCGAGTCATACGCGACGGTGGCGTTGGCCATCATCAGGTTCACCGACGCATCGACGACGCCGGGCGTCTTGGCGAGCGTGCGTTGCACGCGCCCCTGACAGGCGGCGCAGGTCATTCCAGAGATCGGGATCACCACCGTCTCGGCATGTTTCGCGGCATCGCCCTTGGCATCTTTCTCGGCATCGCTCGCACGCTCCGCGAGCGCTGCGATGGTCGCCGTCGCTGACGTTGCGGCTGGAGCTGCCGACGACGCGGCGGAGACCGGCGCCGGCGCCGAGGCCGATTTGCCGCGCGTCAACGGCACCAGCTCGGGCGCGGCCTGCTTTTCGGTGGAGGAGGACATCACTCGGCCACCAGCGTGCCGCGCAGCATGCTCATGCCGCAGGTGAAGGGATAGGTGCCCGGACTGGGAGGCGTGACTTCGACAACGGTCTGTTGCATCGCGGGCAGGAAGCGTCGAATTCCGAAGTCCGGGAACACGACTTCCTCCGAGCAGCTGGACGTCTCCTGGCGATCGAACATCAGACGCACCGGCGAGCCAGCCTTCACGCGTACGGTGGCGGGCGAATAGCCGCCGTGCACAACGATCGTGACCGTTGGAACCGAGGCTGCGGCGCCAATCGCGGTCGACGCGGTGGCGGTCGTCGCGGCGGTGGTCGCGGCGGTCGTTGCGAGCGCAACCTCACCGTCCGCAAAGAAGAAGTACCAATTCACCAAAGCGACGGCGGCGACACTCAGCGTCGCCACGAGCCAATCGAGTCCAGTGAGTGCAGTCATGAGCGTGGGGGAGGTGTGTGAAACAATTCCAATACCCTCTGGGGGTATATGATACATACCCCCATACCCTATGTCAACGTTCGGGCGACGCGCGCTCGTTTCGCTTGACGACCGACGAGCGCCTCGGCAGCTTTGCGCGCCGAGGCCACTCCGGAATCGATTTCGGGAACGATGCATGTCGGGAAGACCACCCCACCATCGTGCAGCGGGGATCCGAGAGGGTCCCCGTTCGTGTTGAATGGGCTTCGCTTCTCTTCTCCAGTGCGAGGCACGCATGTCGCAGCGGTCGATTCGTGGTCCACGAGCGGTGCCCGGCGGTGCCGCGCTCACCGGAGCGGCATTGGCGATGCTGGTCGCGATGCCGGCCTTTGGCGCCGCGCAAGTGATCAGCAAGCCGTCGGCGCCGAGCGCCGAACGCGCCGCCGGTCGTGCGACTGAACGCGTGCGTACAGTGCCCGAGGTGACCGAGGCGTCGATCACCGACTTGCAGTCCGCGATGGCGGAGGGGCGCACGACCGCCGTCGGCCTGGTGGACGCGTACCTCGCGCGTATTGCCGCGTACGATCATGCCGGTCCGCAGATCAACGCGATCATTCGGGTGAACCCGCGCGCACGCGCGGACGCTGCGCGTCTGGACACTGAGCGTCGGGCCGGACGCGTGCGCGGCCCGCTGCATGGCATCCCGATCATCCTCAAGGACAACTACGACACGCGCGATATGCCGACGACGGCCGGCTCACTCGCGCTGGCCACGAGTCAGCCAGCACAGGACGCTTTTGTCGTCACCAAGCTGCGCGAGGCGGGCGCGATCATTCTGGCCAAGGCGAACATGCACGAACTGGCCGCCGGCATCACATCGATCAGCTCACTCGGCGGACAGACGCGCAATCCGTATGATCTTGGTCGCTGCCCGGGAGGATCGAGTGGAGGTACCGGTGCGGCGATCGCTGCCAGTTTCGCGGCCGTGGGGTGGGGCTCGGACACCTGCGGTTCCATTCGCATTCCGTCGGCCTTCAACAATCTCGTCGGGCTGCGACCAACGCAGGGGATGGTCAGTCGTCGCGGGATCATTCCACTGTCGCACACGCAGGATATTGGCGGCCCGATGGCGCGCACGATGACCGATCTTGCCATCGCGCTCGATGTTTCGGTTGGTGTGGATTCGATGGACGCCGTAACGCTCGCTCAGAATACGCAGCCGCGTCCGTCATTTGTGTCCGCGCTCGATCGCGGTGCGCTGCGTGGCGCGCGCCTTGGGGTGTTGCGCAACTACTTCACCGATACCGATGCGGAGATCGCCGACAGTGTTCGCGCCGCCATTGCCGTGATGAAGTCGAATGGTGCGATCGTGATGGACGTGCAGGTGGCCGACTTCGACAGCCTGATGGCTGGTTCGAGTGTCATCAACAGCGAGACCAAGTTCGATCTCATTGAGTACCTGCGCGGCGTCCCCAATGCGCCGGTGCGTTCGCTGCGTGAGATCCTCGAGGGAGGCCTCTACGATCGCGCGCTCGAGGGGCGTTTTCGTCTCGCCGACTCCGCCGTTGCGCTCGACAGTGATGCGCATCGGCGTGCGCTGGCCAGGCAGGTCGTACTGCGCATGCGTATCGATGCGTTGATGGACAGTCTGGCGCTCGATGCGCTCGTATTTCCGACGGTGCGACAGCGCCCCACCCGCATTGGCGATGTACAGACCGGCAGCACCTGCCAGCTCAGTGCGCACACCGGACTGCCGGCGCTCAATGTTGCCGTCGGCTTCACCAACGATGGGCTGCCCGTGGGACTCGAGCTGATGGGGCGCGCATTTCAGGACACGCGACTGGTGGCGATTGGATACGCCTTCGAGCAGCTGGCCAGCCGTCGTCGTGCGCCCACCAGCGCGCCGGCCCTCGTGAACGGGCGCGCGCCATCGCCAGTCGCCTTTGCATCCAACGCCGTGGGACGCGAAGTCAGCGCGCGCGTGACCTTTCGTTTCGACCAGACCACGAACGCGCTCGCCTGGACCATCACCCTTGCCGGGAAATCGCCGGCCGCAGTGCAGGCCGTGGTGCTGCAGCGGCGTGGCGCGGGCAACAGTGCCGCGACCCCCGACAACCGGGTGATCGCCCGACTGATCGGACCCGAGATGTCCAGCGCCGATGGCGTGGCTACGCTCTCCCGGGTCGAACGAACCGCGCTGCAGCAGGGGCGACTGGTCGTTTCTCTCTACGAAGTGTCACAGCCAGGCCGCCCCGTCTCCGTTGCACTGGCGGACCCTTCGGGACGGCTGGCGAGCATGCGATCGTGGCCGTGAGTGCGCGGGTCGTTCACGCAGCGGCGCGGCGTGGACGGCGAGTTCTCCGGCTTTCCCGCGGCAGTTCGTGTTCCGATGAAGTGATCGGTTGACGTCGGCTTCGTCCCGTCGGCGAACAAGCACTTCAGAGACACCCGAGCGCGGCCGATCCTCAAAGCGATGAGAGGACGCGCGCTGACGCGGTCCTGCCTGCGGCGGGTAGCGCCGCGTGGTTCGCTCAACTGCAAGCATGTCACTGCCGTCGCCAGCCAAACGTTCGTCGAGCGCGAGTAGTCTGAGTCGCACCTATCTGGTCGCGTTCGGGCTGCTCGCACTGTTGGCGCTCGCGAGATCCAGGTTCGAGATCTCGCTGACACGCGCGTTGGCATCGGATGGCGAGCGCGTACATCTGGCTGGTCAGCAGCGCGCGCTCGCGGAACGGATGACGGCCAGCGCATACGCACTGGCGGCGGTCGCACCGGTTGAGCGACGAACCGCCGACGCCCAGGCCCTCCAGGTGGCCTCTGACGCGTGGCGTCGTGGGCATGAACGCGCCCGTCTGGGCGACGCCGTCACCAGACTCGCTGCACCGCGGACCGAAACGCGCGCCTCCCTCGACTCGTTGTCGCCGCAGATGGAGCACATCAGTGCGGTGGCCGAACGCGCGCGTACCGCCGTGCGCGATATGGCGCCGAGTCACGAGCTTCGCATGCTCGCGGACAGTCTTGCCGCGCTGACCGCGCCGTACGTCGCGACCCTGGAACGTATCGGACTGGGGTTGGCTCGGCATCACCGCGACGACATGGTGCGGCTCGAGCGCCTGACGATCGTGTTCTTCGTCCTCCTGTGCACGTTTCTGGTGGTCATGCATCTGATGGTCTTTCGTCCGGCATTGCGTTCACTCGCCATGCTGATGCGCTCGCAGACCGTCGACAATGCCCGACTCGGGGAACAGGCGGCGCAGATGCTGGCCAACACGGCGTTGCTCTCGCGTTCGAACATTGAACTCGAAGCGCAACACGACGTCCTGCGGCTCCAGCAGGACGACATGGTCACGCAACAGGCCACGTTGGAGCAGCAACGCGAAGCGCTGATGCAGCGTACACGCGATCTGACGCGACTGTCGGCGATCATGGACGCGACGCCCGATCCGGTAGCGGTCTACACCATCGATGGGCAGCTCGAGTACGCCAACTCGACGGCGCAGGCATTGCTGCAGCAGACGTCGGGCGTCGGCTGGCGCGGCGCGTATCGCATCTTTTCCGCGCGGTCGGCACGCCACCTCCGCGATACCGTCGTTCCGTTCGTCATCGAGCACGGCGTCTGGCAAGGTGAGTCGTCGTTGCGCGGTCCCAATGGCACCGAGCGCCCCGTACTGCAGACCGTGCTGGCGCACTATGGGCCCAACGGCGCGGTGATGACGATATCGACGATCATGCACGACATCGCCGAGCAGAAGCGGATGCAGCTCGAACTGGCCGAGCGCGAAGCACGCAATCGCGCCATCGTGGAGTCGCTCGCCGAAGGTGTCGTCGTCCAGGACGCAGACGGTCGCATCGTGGCATGGAATGCGAGCGCGGAGCGCATTCTCGGGCTCAGCGCCGACCAGCTCTCGGGGCATACATCGATGCATCCGCAATGGCGAGCGATCAATGCGCAGGAGGAGCCGATCTCCGGCGAGGAGCATCCGATCGGGCGGGCGCGTGTGAGTGGACAGCACGTGGACGGTGAAGTGATGGGCGTGCATCGCGGCGACGGATCAATGGTGTGGCTGTCCGTGAACGCCCGCCCGATGCACAGCCTCGGCGACGAGGATCGCGCGGGTGCGGTGGCCACCTTCACCGACGTGACGGAACAGCGCGCGACGGCACGTGAACTCGAGACGTTGTCCATCGTCGCCCAGCAGAGCGAATACGCGGTCGTCACCACGGATGCCACGGCCAAGATCACGTGGGTCAACGCGGCATGGGAACGACTCACCGGGTACACGATAGCGGAAGGCGTCGGACGCTCACCGGCACATCTCTCCGAAGGCCCGCACACCGACCCGGAAACCGTCGCGCGGCGGCGCGCATCGATGAAGGCCGGGCAAAGCTTCAACGGTGAGCTGCTCCAATACCAAAAGGATGGCACACCGTACTGGGTCGAACTCACCGTCACCCCCATTCAGAGTACACAGGGAGAGATCACCGGGTGGATCGGGCTGTCGCGTGACATCACCATGCGACGAGCGGCGGAGCGCGAGCGCCATCAGTTGGCGGCGGCGTTGGCGGTCACCCGGACGGTATCGCGATCACCGGTGTCGGTGGGACATTGGAGTTCGTCAATCACGCCTTCGCACGCATGCACAAGGCGCGTCCGTCCGAACTGATCGCGACATCGTGGAATTCCCTCTACGAACCCAGCGAATCGAAGCGTCTGGTGACGGAGGCGATCTCCGACGTGACGTCGGTGGGTTTCTGGCAGGGCGATGCGGTGGGACGTCGCGCGGATGGGTCGCTCTATCCGCAGGAACTGTCGCTGACGCTGCTGCCGCAGGGCGGATTG
>Ga0163144_10019408_pt1 | contig 13672 bp, 10 predicted proteins | sample OliLak19BULKMAT1_FD_123175 | JGI IMG/M metagenome (GOLD analysis project Ga0163144, IMG submission 123175) | Freshwater microbial mat bacterial communities from Lake Vanda, McMurdo Dry Valleys, Antarctica - Oligotrophic Lake LV.19.BULKMAT1 | ecosystem: Environmental > Aquatic > Freshwater >... | reverse complement strand
GCCGCGCGCGCGAACTCCGCGAGCTCGCGGTTGTAGCGCTCGGGATCCTCGGCGAACGGCGAGTGGCCGCAGTCGGGGTAGACGCTGACCTGCGCGCCCGTGACCTTGGCGGCGAGCTCGCGTGCCTGCGGCTCGGGCGTGCTGATGTCCTTGCCGCCGACGTTGATCAGGAACGGCACGGTGAGCTGCGGAATCAGGTCCATGTTCGCGATCGGCCGCTCCCACATGTAGCGCCGCGCGTAGGCGGGCAGCATCAACGCCAGCTGCGTGGCACGCTCCCAGTACGCCGGCGTCATCTCCTTGGCCGTGAGGAAGCGGATGCCGCCGCGGGCAGCCGCGATGTTCTCGTCGAGGTTGCCGCTGAGCTGCATCCCGCGCGTCTTCGCCATCTGCGCGGCCAGGGCCGCCGGCGCAGGCGGCGGCGGCGGCGTGAATCCGCCATAGGCGCCGGTCAGCACGATGCCGCGCAGGCCCGAGGCGCCGTAGGCGCGCAGGTAGTCGCCGACGATCAGCGTGCCGTAGGACCATCCCGAGAGCACCGGGCGATCGATGCCCGTGGCCTTGATCACGGCCTGCACGTCGTCGGCGTAGTTGCGGTAGTCGTTATACGACTCCTTGCCCCAGGGCTTGCCGGAGTTGCCATGGCCGCGCAGATCGAACGCGACGACGTAGAACTCATCGGTGAGCGGCGGCTTCAGCTGGTTCTCCCAGCTGACGTAGCTCTGGCCGATGCCGTGCACGAGCAGGATCGGGGGCTTCGACTTGTCGCCGGCGGTGACGACGTTCAACGGCACGCCGCCCGCGCCCTCGACGACGGTGAAGGTCAGCGCGCTGGCCGGCGCGGTGGGCGCCACGGTGGGCGTCACCGCCGGTGCGGCGACGGGCTTCGCGGCGGGCGCGGCGCCGTTTGCCGTGCGCGCCGCCGCGGGCTCGAGCGCCGCGCACAGCAGGGCCGCGGCGAGGGACAACGCGGCGAGCAGGCGGGGCGACACGCGACGCGTCACCACGCCGGTCGGCGCTGACGCGGGGATTCGGAACAGCGGCAACGGGGATAGGCTCATCGGATTCTCCTTCGGCAGCGTCGTTTCGACGGCGCGCGACGACGCGCCGCGCACTGGGGGGTGATTAGATCAGATGCGCCGCGGCCAAAGTCGCTGACGCGGCTTCGCCTGTCCGCGCAATGGGACCGCAGCCGGCCGGGCGCTGCGGGCGGAGGGACTGCCCCCCGGGGGCCGACGGATCCGTCGCGGCTGTCAGACTGCAGCAGCGCCTCGACGCAAGACCGTCAGCAGTCCGAGGCCACTGGCGAACAGCCACAACGCAGCTGGAACGGGCACTGGCGTGAGCAGTAAGTTGAATCGATAGGGGTAGGTGCCAGGGGCCAGCTCCTGGACCCAGAAGGTGTAGTCGCCCGCGCCCAGCGTACCCGAGAAGCCGCTGGCGCCATTGCCCGCGACGGCCATGTCATCTAGGATGTTCGTTCCTCGATCTGCTGTGCCATAGACCCTCCAGCCGAGGAGGCCGGCCGCTGTCGACGCGCTCGCGTCCACCGGCATGAACCTGCCACCTGCCACGCCGATGAAGGAACCGCCACCGCCGACCTGCGTCTGGTTGCCCACGCGCAATTCGCTGAGTACGTAGTCGGTCGGCACGTTGATCCACAGGTAGTCGCGATCGATGACGGAGGTCGTGGCGTTTCGGCCGGTGGCGCCGTCCAGGACGTTCGAGCCGAACACATTGCCCACGGGAAGGTAGTCCAGCTGCAGGAATGTCGGCGAAAGCCGGTCGTTCGACAGCTCGCCATCGGTCAGCTCGGAGTAATTCGCCGCGAAAGCCGGCGCATTCAATGAACCGAGCACGATCAGCACAGCCAGGGCAAGAAGGCGCATTGCTCAGACCTCGTGTTTGCCCCTGAATGTTCCGGGGCCAATGTTGCAGGGAGACGAAGACTCTGCGGCAGCTGAGGCAACTCACGCGAGCGGGACGGCGGGAGTTTGCGCGCCCGCGATCCGGTCCGGTCCGGTCCAGTCCGTCGTGAGCACGAGAGCCGCAGCCAATGCGATGGCCAGCATCGCGCCGCCGCCACCCATCAGGAACTGGCTCCAGTCGAGTATCAGCGGGTCGGCGCTGCCGCTCGTGAGCCCGTAAAGCGGTACCCAGAACTCGGCGAGGAACGTGCTCGCGCAGGTGAGCGCAAAGAGGCAAACAGACAGCGGCAGGGCCGCCGCGAGTCGCGCCACGCGCCGGCGGAGAGTCCCTGCGGGCCAACCGATCACGACGGCGAGAAGCAGCACCGCATGCTGCAGCAGGCCGCCGCGAGTGACATCGATCTGGATCCAGCCTTGCGATTCCTGCAGCGGCCGCAGGCGCTGCCCGCCCAGTGCGACCGGTCGCGCCAGGTCTGCGCGCAGGCGCACCACCGTCAGACCTCCCGAGTTGGCGAGTCCCAGGCTCAGCACCTGGACATCCGGGTCGGCCGCCTCGATCAGCACATGCAGGACGGGGAGGCTCCATGCGATGAAGGTCGAGCCAGGACCCGATGCAGCGGCCAGCACGAGGCCCGCCACCGCGGAGCCCGCCAGCAGCGCATCACGCAGCGATGGCATGCGACTTTCGCACCCTGCGGACCCAGAGGGCGAAGTAGGCGAGCACCCCGGCCACCATGACGAGCGGCATCACAAGGCCATGGAGGGTGTCGAACAGTGCGGGATCACGACGGAAGGAATAGAACATCGCCAGCAGCCGGACCGCGTTGAGCGCATGAATGAGCGGCAGGCCAGCCGCCAGGCCCCACAGTCGCTGTCGCGGCGTTGCCGGCATCACCAGCACCGCGGCGACCAGCAGGAACATCGCCTCGAAACCTTCGCAGCCGTTCAGCACGCGCACCCCGCCGCCCGCGGCGCGGACGGTACCGCCGTCGGCAACTGCGTTCACTCCGGGAGTGAGCCAGTTGACGAGGACCGCCGTCGGTGCCACGACCAGCGTCTCCACCAGCCAGCGGCCTAGCGGCTCCTCCGACCAACGCTGCCAAGCGGACTGCAGGACGCTGAAGACCGCGGCGAAGGCCAGGATTCGCGCCGCCGTCAGGCGACCGTGCGGCTGCGCCCGAGTTGCCACAGCAAACCTCCACCGAGCAATGCCCAGACCCAGAGGGGCAGCGGAACATCACCTGCGTCTCCCGCTTCATCGTATTCAATCACGAGCGCAGGTCGAGCGGCCGGATCCCCAGATTCGCGGCTGTCGATCCGGTTCACCGAGCTCTCGCCGGTCTCAGTCCCAACCAGGATCCAGCCATGGTTGCTGGCCGGGTTCTGCTGCCAGGCATCGATGTCGGCCAGGACCTGCGGCGTGCTGGGAAACTGTTGTCCGAAGATCTGGAAGACGGGAGGGCTGACGGCCGACGGAGCGCTGACGAAATCCCCCCCGGGGTTCGCCCAGGAAAGGCGTGAGACTCCGCCGCCACCGAAGAAACGATACAGCCAGGTGGCATCCTGCGGCGTAGCGGCCGATCCGATTCCACCGTCTGTCGCGGAGGTTCCCTCTCCCCAAGAAGCGGTCACACGGTGCAGCGAAATGGACTGCAGCTGGTAGCGCGGCGGGAGGCGATTGACGTTGATCCTCAGTTCTGCGCTGCGCAGGGCAGCTCCGGCGGGCAGCGCCGAGAGGTCGAACCTGACCAGGGCGCGGCGCGCACTGCCGCTCGCGATCGTGCCGACGAAAAGCTGGGTGCCGGCTCCATTGGAATTGTTGCCGTTGTCGTCGAAGAGCGTGTTGTCCCGTACCGCCAAGAGTGTCAGCTGGGCTGCCGTCGCAGGCATTGCGGCGGGCAGTACCGGCCCGGAAACCAGCAAGAACAGCAGCGGACGGAATGAACGCATACAGGTCACGGATCAGCCTCACGCTGCCCTGGCCCGCCCGCTCGACACGAGCGGAGGCGGGCCAGGGCGCCCCTATCTGACAGGCGACTTCAGGCCGTCGCGAGCGGCCGGCGACGCAGCATGCCGAAGACACCAGCCAGGCCACTCAGCAGCAGCGGCAGGCCGGCCGGCAGCGGCACCGGCGCGACGGACACGTTGTCGAGCACGAAGCCGTCACCGCTCACGCGCAGGCCGTAGAGGTCACCAGCGTTCCGCTGGAAGCCGCGGAAAGTCCCGACGTTGGACGCGAAGGGATCGCCGGAATTGAACGAGAAGGAGGTCGATTCCAGCACTGCGCCGAAAATGTCCAGGGCGTCCAGAGTGATTCTCGCCCTGGCACCATCCGTCGGCTGGTAGATGCTGAACGTCGCACCGCCGCCGAAATGTGCCCCACCGAGGTTGAAGGTCATCGAACCGTTGAAGTCCGTGGCGGTGGACCCGAACGACAGGTCGCCAATTCCGGCGAACCTGTTGCCCGCGCCCCAGTTGCCGTTGTCAGCCAGATCGACCTGAAACGCGCCGATCGTCGAATTGATCGTCGAAGTCACCGACAGGCCGTTCGACAGAGCCTGTGGACCCTGGGTCACGAGTCCGTTGAACGACTGGAAGTTCTCCACGATGTTGTTGAAGGTGTCGACAGAGACGACCGCCGCCTGGGCGCTGGTCATTCCTGCGAGGGCACCCGCCGCGAGCAGCGGGAGGGTGATCTTCTTGTTGATTCTCATGATGCTCGATACTCCTGAAGTTTTTTGATGCAGCCAATGAACGGCGGGCCGTCAGCTGCCGATCACGCCACCGTCATCCTTGGTGATGACGACCAACGACGAACGCGGACGGCTGATCCCCGGGGTGTTGGGCAATGGCGCTCCGGCGCTGTTAGTCGCGAACTGCGATTGCGGCCAGTTGCTGAACTGCGAGGGGCTCGCGGCCGTGGAATCCTCACCTGGATGCTGGATGCCGACGAACATCGCCTTGCCGTCCGGGGTGTTCACCACGCCGGTGACTTCGCACTTGTTGGGGCTGGTGAAGAAGCGGCGGATTTCCTTGGTGTTGGGATCCGCGCACATCATCACGTTGGCACCGACATTGTTGAAGTCGCCCGATGCATCGCCGATCTGGTCGGTCTGGATCCATAGCCGGCCGAACTGGTCGAACCAGAGGCCGTCCGGAGCGCCGAAGTCCGCGCTGCCGCCAGGGAAATCGACGATATCGCCCTGGTAGACCGGCCCGGTGCCGGAACCCGGAACGAAGTTGGTCGTCAGGTAGTTCGCGGCGAGGGTCTTGGTGGTGAGGGTGTCGCCCGCCAGCACGAAGATGTCCCACTCGAAGCCCGTCGCCGTGACGTAGTTGCCGTCCTCGCGCCAGCGGATGATGTGGCCGTAGTCGTTGTCCGGGCGCGGGTTGGCGACGTCCACGGGCGGGCGGGCACCGCCGGCCGCGGTGCTGCCATCCGGGTTGTTGCTGCTGATCGTGCCGCCACCACCGCGACGGTTATTGTTCGTCAGCGTGCAGTACAGCTCGAGCGGCTTCTGCTCGGTGTAGACGCCGTACGGCAGGTCGGTGTAGGTACGCAGCGCCGCCCACTCGGGACGATCCATCTGCGTCGCGCCGACGGCATCGCCCGCCATGCGCGTCTTGATCAGGATCTTGGCGAGTACTTCCGCGTCGTTGGCGCCGCTGAAGTTCGGGTTGTCACGCAGCGCGACGCCACCGAAGCCGATCGTGCCCGGGAGCAGCGGGACCCACTCGCCGCGATACGTGTTCGGCTTGCCGGACACCGGCGTGTCGGTGAAGCGCGCGACGTACAGCGTGCCGCTGTCCAGGATGTTGCGGTTCGCCAGACGGTTGTTGGGCACGAAGGGCGCACTGCAGACGAACTTGTAGATGTACTCGTTGCGCTCGTCGTCGCCCTGATAGAAGGCGACCCGGTTCGGCGTGCCGCCGCCATCCGCGCTGACCGCGTACTGCGAGCTCTCATGCTTGAAGCGGCCTAGGGCCGTGCGCTTCACGGGCGTGCTGGTCGGATCGTAGGGATCGACCTCGACGTTCCAGCCGAACAGATGCGTCTCGTTCGGATTGGTACGCGCATTCAAGCGCGGATCGGCAACGTGCCACTGGTAGCCGAAGCCTTGTGCGGTTACGCCGTAGCGAGTCTGCAGCTTGGTGACTTCTGCACTGGGTGCCGTGGTGTCGGTGACGTTCCAGCCGAAGTTGCCGTTGAAGTTCTCTTCGCAGGCGAGGTACGTGCCCCAGGGGGTGTAACCGTGTGCGCAGTTGTTGATGGTTCCGAACGCCGTGAAGCCGTCGGTCAGGAGGCCGGTGTCGGTCGACTCAGTCGGCGTGATGGTGAAGCGCTTCGACTGCATCAGCGGATGACCGGCGGCCGGGCCGGACACAGCCATCGGAGTGTTCGAGGTCAGGCGGCGGCCGTACGGGGAGTTACGCACCACCGTCCAGTTGCCGGCGATGCGACGCACTTCGAAGATCGAGACGCCATGCGCAGCCTGCGACTTGCGGACCTTCGCGATCGAGACCGGGTTCAGGCCGGTCGCACCGTGCAGGATATCCTCATGCGTGTACTCGTTGTTCACGCACATCACACCGCGGTCATTGGTCAGGCCGCCGCGCGAGGAAAACGGGAAGTAGTGCATGCCGTCGTTGTGCATGCCGTACTGCATGGCCTGCGTGGCGGCGTCCTGCGTCGCATCCTCGGACCAGTCGGGCGCACCCGGCATGATCGGGTCGCCCCAGGCGATCAGCAGCTTGGCGGTGTAGCCCGGCGGTACCAGGACACGGTCGAGCACCGCCGTGCCCAACGGCGGCCGGGTTTGCGCCACGATGCTCTCGAAGCCGATGCCGGCAAAGCCATTGCTGGCCGGGATCGGAGCGGCCGACGCGGACTGCGGGGCGGCGAGCAGGCTAAGGCCCCCGGCATACGCGACGGCAGATGCCGCGGCGGAGCTCTTCAGGAAGTCGCGGCGATTGACGTCGACGCGAGCAATGATGTCTCGAATCGTTTCGTTGCCGGCTGGACTGAGCGGAAAATCGTTCTTGGGGTGCTTGCTGCCTTTCACTTGGTTTCTCCTCGGGTGGGCATGACGTACATCACACGCGCTGTGTGCGCTGCTGCACGAACGTTATGTCAGGGCGCATTTCAGTCAGGAGAAAGAACGATGACGTCGTTCGCGGTTGCGAAGATGCGCTCCGGGTTTGCGTTGCAGCGGGCAGAGCAGCGTCCATTGTCGGATCGAGCTGGGTCGGATCGAGCTGGCGCAGGACGTTGAGTTGCACGAACAAGGCCTGCGACAATCGTCCTACCTTGTACTGACAGGTTGAGTGTCGATGCGCGTTCCCGATCGCTTCCGCTTTCCTGCCCTGCTCGCGCTGCTCTTCGCGGGGAGCTTCGGAGCGGTTCTGCTGCTGCGCCGGCCCGAAGGCCGCGCGCCGGCGACGGGACCATCATTGATTCCAGCGACACCGCAGGCTTTGTCGGAATCGGATCCTGCGCCTGCAGCGGCCATGCCTGCCGCCGCAACTGCTGAAACGGATGACAAGCGGGACAATGCCGCGCCGCCGCTGCCGGAGATGCGGCCGGCCGCGCCGCCTGAATACGCCTACCCCGAGTAGCGAAGTACACCGAAGCATCTGCTCAGCTCAGCGCTTCGCCTACGGCAGCGCGAACGCGATCGCATAGTCGCCGATCTTCGTACCGGCTCAGGGCGAGGTCGGCAGGAGCATCGGGCGACGGCGGCGAAGGCCTGCGAGGCCGCCGAGGCTCGCAAACAGCAGCCAGTCGGCCGCCGGCAGCGGCACCGGCGTGGTGACGGAAACGGAGCCCGGCGTGACGGTGGCGGCGAGAGACGACCCCAGCGCGTCACCGAGGCCATTGACCGACAGCGTCAGCGCGCTCGTGCCTTCCGACAGCGTGTCGAACATCAGCGTGAACAGCGTGAACGCATCGCCCTGCAGCGCGTCGAGGTCGCCAGGCGAATCGAACGAGACCTCGAAGACGCCCACCGAGCCCGCGGCGGAGAACGCGTAGCCGCGATCGCTGCCGAGACCCAGCACGTCGAGGCCAGCGCCGAACACCACGCTGGCCAGCGACACAATGACGGGGTCGAAGCCGACCTGCAGGTCGAACGTGCCGAGGGACGGCGCCTGACCACCCAGCAGGCCCGAAATCCGCACATCGATGGCGATGCCGGCACCGACCGCAGCGCTGGCGGTAGCCGGGCTGAAGCTGAGCATGGCCGCCTGGGCCCGATCGCCGGCACCGGTCACGAGCAGGGCCGCGACCCAGAGCCATCCACGCAGGTACCGATTCATCGAGTTCTTCTCCATTGTCTTGGTCTTACTGTTCGCGCAGCACGATCAGGGCGAGACGCATTGCGCCCGGTCGCAGCGTAGCGTGCACTGCCGCGCGTCCAGCACGTTGATCACGCCGTTGCGATCCGGGTCGCGCGGATCGATAGGGCTCGATGCGGGCTGGTTGCGGGCCGCGATGACCAGACTCACGTCCTTCCTGTCGATGTCGTCGTCCGCGTCGACCAGGCAGGCCGTTGCCAGCGTCAGGCCGGCGACGATCGGGTCGTGGTCGCTGATCTGCGCCGCGTACTCTGAATTGATGTGCACCACGTCGGCCACCGTCCGTGCCGTCGCCGCGAGGGTCGGGCTGACCAGCAGATGATCGAGCGCCTGCGCGTTGCCGTCGAAGACGTAGGTGTACCGCTCGGCCTCCGGCAGCGTGTCCACGAGGTTCGACAGCCCGCTGCCGGTCTTCAGCACCGTCAGCACGTCGGAGAACTGGAAGTCGTTGATGTCGCCGAGCACGACGATCCGGGCGTTGGCGTCGAGCGCGAGCATGCCCTGCACGAACGCACCGACCTTGGCGGCCTGGGAGACGCGCTGGACTTCGGAACTGCGGACCGGCGGCTGGATGCGCCCGTACAGCGGATCATCGCCGCCCTTGGAGTTGAAGTGGTTGACGATCACGAACAGCTTCTCTCCGGCGAACGTGAACTCCCCGACCAGTGGCTTGCGGCTGCTGTTCCACGCGGTGCTGGTCGGGTCGATGCGGCCGGGGCTGACGCTCAGCTGCAGTGCGCCGGCCACGAGTTGCGGCGCCACCGCCACCAGCGGACCGCCGCCCAGCCGGTCGACGAACGCGACGCCGCGCGCGGTATTGAAGAGGAAGCCGACGCGGATGTTGCCGCCCGGCTCGCCACCGTCCTGGTCGTCCACCGGCGGGATGTCGCGGTACTGGTAGGTCGGGCCGCCGGCGGCCTGGATCGCGCCGATCAGCGCCGCGTAGGTCTGGCTCGCATCGACGACCGAGTCGTTGGTCGCGCCGTTGTTGTCCTGGATCTCCACCACCGTCAGGATGTCGGGGGAACGCAGCCGCTCGACGACCTGGCCTGCGATCGCCGTGAAGCGGCCCGGGAGATCGTTGGCGTCGAGATTCTCGACATTGTACGAGGCGATGGTCAGGCGCCGGCTGGAGCCGGACACGGAGCTCGTCTCCGGCGCCAGCGTGGCGTCGACGACCGCGGGCGTCGCGGACACGAACAGCTTGAAGTTGCCGAAGCTATAGTCGACCACTGCGACCACGGTCGACAGCGAATTGCCGGTATCCACCCGCGGCACCGGCGCCAGCGTGTCGTCGAGGATCAGGCGCTCCGGATTGAAGTCGCTGCTGCGGATGATGATGCCGCCACGCGGGGTACGCAGGCCGGCGCCGGCGCCGCCGTCCACGAGTACGGACAGCTCGCCGAACCTGCTGGTCGGCCCGGTCGCAATCGGCGCGGTGACCTGCACGCGCATGCCCTCGAGGCTCTCGAGGAAGTCGATGCCGTCGGTCGTCGCGTCGAAGCTGCCGCTGGTCTCGACGTCGAAGCTGCTGTCGTCGTCGATCAACTGGGTCGGCACCGGGCGTCCGCCGGCGCCGAGCACGACCGGCGGCGGCAGCGCGTTGCCAGAGCTGATTGGCGTGGTGGTCGGGCTGACGATCTGCGTAATCGTCAGGTTCGACAGGCCGCCGCTGCCACCGGGGCGGAACTCCGCGACGGTGCCGGCGACCAGCACCGAATCACCGACGACCGCCGTCGGCGTAGCGCTCGTGAACACGAAGATTCCCTCGGAGGTCGCGACGTCGGCGTCCGGCGCGGGATCCTGGAACCAGAACCCGTTGCTGCGAACGGCAGTAACGATGCCCGCCACGCCGCTCACGCTCTGCCCGTTCAGCGGCGACAGGTGGGCGCGCCCCTGGATGTCGCGGATGCGCGTGCTGCCGACGGGCGGCGACGCGACATTGACGTTGATCGTGCAGCCGGCGCCGACCGGCGTCGTATCGGCGTTCTGGAACCAGAGCTGGACCGGGTAGTTGCCCGCTGCGACGCTCGAGCTGACTTCGAGCTGCCCGGTCAGCGTGCTGCCGGGAACGACATTGAACAGGCTGATCCCGGCGACCGTCGGGCTGACGATCGTCGCGCTGGCGACGGTGCCGTCGGGGTCGGTCGCCGACACGGCGGTCGCGCCGCCGACGCCGAGGGTCACCGCGAAGCTGGCCGGGCAGGACGCGCTCACGCCCTGGTTGACCACGCCGCAGGGATTCAGGGCGGTCGCGGCATTGCGCGGCGTCGGCGCCCCAGCGGTGAAGTCCAGGCCGTTGTTGTCGGTGTCGGTACAGCCCGCGGCGGCGCGCCGCGCAGCCGTGCTGTTGGTCAGCGCGGGCGCGGCCGTCGTTTCGTCGAAGTTCGCGGTGCCATAACCTAACAGATCGACGATCTGCGCCAGCTGGATGGCGCTGCAGACGGTGGACGATCCATTGCAGACGAGGCCGGTCGCGCTGCTGACCAGCACGACCTTGCCGCCCGTCGCGCTCATCGCGATGGTACCGCTCGTGTCGGGCGTCGGCAGCGCAGGCTGGCCCGTACCGGTGCCGGCGGCTTGCTGGACCAGCAGGTACTGGCCCGGTTGCAGCGTGACCGCCGGCAGCGCCGTGACGTTGGCGCTGAAACTTCCCGTGCCAGCGGCGCTGGCGTACTGGACCGACCAGCCCGCGAGGCTGACCGGCACGGCGCTGCGGTTGAAGAGTTCGATGAAGTCGTTGGAAAAGACACCGCCCGAGTTCCCGCCGCCGCCGTAGACCTGGCTGATCACCACATTGCCGGCGGCGTGCGCGGCCTGCGTCGCGAAGGCGAGCAGCAGCATGGCGACGGCGACGCCCAACCGGCGCCGGGCTGGGACGTTGGACGACGACATTTAAAGTTCCCCTGACTATGGAAGACGAGCCGCGGCAGCGCGCCGCGATCACTCCAAGCTACGAACGGGGAACGGCAGTTTCGTGACGGTTATGTTTACTCGTGAGCAGTGGCGGCCCCTTTGCCGCCGGCGGCGTGGCGGGAAAGGAGACTGACTCCGGGCGCGGGGACTACTTCGGCGCGCGCAGCTCAGCGCTGCGCCTGCGGCAGCGCGAATGCGATCAGGTAGTCGCCGATCTTCGTGCCCACCTGCGCATTGCCGCCCGCGGCGATCACGACGTACTGGCGGCCGTTCACGGCATAGGTCATCGGCACCGCCATGCCGGGCACCGGCAGTTCGACCGACCACATTTCCTTGCCGGTCGCGGTCTCGATCGCGCGCAGCTTCGAATCCATCGTCGCGCCGATGAAGGTGACGCCGCCGGCGGTCGAGATCGGGCCGCCGACGTTCGGCGAGCCCCAGCCCGCGCCGTCCGGGATCGTCACGCCGGCGCGCTTCACCTGGCCGAGCGGGATCTGCCACTTCACCTTGCCGGTGTCGAGATCGATCGCGGTCAGCGTGCCCCAGGGCGGCGGCGTGCAGGGAATGCCGAGCGGCGACTGGAAGATCTCGCCTTCGATCCGGTACGGAGTGCCAACCAGCGGACGCGTCAGGTAGTCGACGCCGCCGGCGCCGTCCTCGACCTTCGCGTCGACCTTCGGCACCACCTTGATCAGCGTCGCGAGGTTCTCCGCCTTGATCACCAGCAGGTTCTGCCTGGGGTCATAGGTGGCGCCGCCCCAGTTGCCGCCGCCGAGCGCGGAGGGAAACAGGATCGAGCCCTTCACCGAGGGCGGCGTGTACATGCCGTCGTAGCGCGCCTTGTCGAAGGTGCGCTGGCAGGCGAGCTTGTCGAGCGGCGTGAGGCCGAACAGATCTTCGCGCTTCATCACCTGCTGCGCGAACGGCGCGATGCCGGTCGGCACCGGCTGGGTCGGCGCGGCGCGATCGCCCGGCACGTCGGTCTTGGGTACCGGCTTCTCGACGATCGGCCAGATCGGCGCGCCGGTGCCGCGATCGAAGCCGAACAGCCAGCCCATCTTGGTCTGCAGCAGCGCGGCGGGGATGGTCTTGCCGCCGCGACGGATGTCGACCAGCAGTGGATGGCCGACGAGGTCGTAGTCGAACAGGTCGTGGCGCACGGTCTGAAAATGCCACACCACATTTCCGGTGGCGCCGTCGAGCGCGACGATCGCGTTCGACAACGGGATGTCGAACTGGCGGCCGCCGCCGTAGTAGTCGGTGCTCGGGCTGGTGGTCGGCACGAACACCAGGTTGCGCGCGGGATCGACGCTGATCGTCGACCAGACGTTCGCGGCCCCGGTGAGCCTGGCCTTGTCAGCGGGAATCGGGCTCCACTCCCAGCGCAGCACGCCGGTGCGCACGTCGAACGCGCGGATGAATCCATCACGCGCGTTCGAGAGACCGTCGTTGGTGGAATTGCCGATGATCACGAGGTCGCCGAGGATCGCTGGCGGCGAGCTCGGCGAACCGCTGAAGCCTTCGCCGCGGTTGTCGTAGTCCTCGTGCCGGACCCAGCCCGGATGGCCCTTGGCGGCGCCGAAGTCGGCGCACAGCGCGCCGCTGTCGGCGTCGAGCGCGTACAGGCGGCCGCCCTCGCCGTTCTTGAAGATGCGCTTCGCACACGCAGCGAGCGCGGCCGCGGGTGCGGCGGCGGCAGGTGCGGCGGCTGCCGGCTGCCAATAGGCGACGCCGCGGCAACGGCCGGCCATCACGAGCGGCGGGCTCAGCGCCTTGCCGGTCTTCGGGTCGACGCGATGCGGATCGAACACCCAGCGCTGCGCGCCGCTCGCCGGATCTACCGCGATCACCTTGTTCCACGGCGTGCAGAGATAGAGCATGCCGTTGGCATGCAGCGGCGTGGTCTGCAGCACCGTGCCGCCCTTGGGCAGCGGCGCGTCCTTGAAGTCGCCGCTGCGATGCACCCAGGCCTGCTTCAGCTGCCCGACGTTCTTCACGTTGATGGTGGCGAGCGGCGAATACTGGCTGCCGCCGGGATCGCGGCCGAACGAAGTCCAGTCGCCGCCGGGCGCGGTCGGCAGCGTGGCGGTCGGCGCCGCGGGCGCCTGGGCCAGCGCGCTCGACAGCGCGAGCGCGCTGGCCAGAGCGACGGCGACGGCGGCGACGAGGCGTGGCGCAAGGCGCGCGCGGTCCAGGACGATGACTCGGTTCATTCGGTTCTCCCCTTTGACACTCAAGATACGCCAGCGGCTCGCGGCGCGGCGACCGGCCTCCGGTCGTGTCTCAGGGAGTGGTTCGCAGCCGCTCGAGACCGCCGAGGGAGAACTCGGTGATGTGGTCGGTGATTTCCGCGATCGTGCGTTCGTCGGCGCGGAACTGCGGGTCGACCCGCGGCATCACCTTGCGCACGAACATGAAATACGCGCACTGCGAATAGACGGTGCGCACGCAGCGCGCGGCCAGGCGCGGATCGG
>Ga0163144_10019406_pt1 | contig 13672 bp, 2 predicted proteins | sample OliLak19BULKMAT1_FD_123175 | JGI IMG/M metagenome (GOLD analysis project Ga0163144, IMG submission 123175) | Freshwater microbial mat bacterial communities from Lake Vanda, McMurdo Dry Valleys, Antarctica - Oligotrophic Lake LV.19.BULKMAT1 | ecosystem: Environmental > Aquatic > Freshwater > Lake... | reverse complement strand
CTTTGTGTTCCGCATTCGACATTGTATCTTTTCCTCTAGGGCGCACATCAGTTCTTGGTCTAGAACTCAGGACACGACTTCCATTCGTGGTTTGAATCACGGGTGAAATCGTACCATTGTCAGAAGGTGACACTTTTTCAAAACAGGGACGGTTTGTTAGGAACAGATTTCTGCAAATTTTTGGAACAACAAGGTGTTTGATTTTAGCAAGCAGTGCAACTTTTCATTGGCAACACTTTTGATGGACATGGGGAATTTTTTTATTGTTTTGGGACTGTTTTCCCTTCAACAATGCTGCACAATGGATGGACATGAGTCAACAAGCAAGCAGACAACATGACAGAATGATTTGTTTCCCTTTTTTCACGAATGTGCTACTTAGGATGTGCGCTTTGGACAACATGCATGATGAACCTTTGTCCCCAATGAATGTTTCAGAGCCTTAAAAAACCACAGCAACATTGATTTTAGAATCTTCTAAAAAATGTGTCACTGATTGCAGCTATTCCAGTCAAGTCTCACATTTATTTTGTCAGCCTTCTGAAAACCAGATCCGTTGATGCAACGGCAACATGAGACAGCCCAGTTATGTTCAATGTCAATTTTCAATGCTTTTCTGAAAACTGGATCAGCCAATGCAGCAATCATTTGAAACATTTCACTTAGGGCACACATTTGTTTTTGCAACACCTTGGAGAAAACTGGATTTGCTAATGTGGCACTGGAATGGTCTCAGTTAAGTCTCACATTGATTTTAAGAAGTCTTTTCAGTCCAGTTTCACAACTTGGCAATGTCTCAGTCAGAAAGACCCAGGCATCAGTAGTCTTCTGTCTGCAGACTGGATCAGTCAATGCCGTTGAGATGCGGGACATCTCAGTCAAATCTCGCATAATTTTTGATCAATCAATCAATGTGGAAATCAGGGCCCCTGTTTCATTCATGGAAGCCTTCAAACATGCATCAATGTCTCCACAGTCATGCCTTAACAGTTGTTCAAATACGATGGCACAGATGCATCTTACTTTTTTTGGAACATGTTTCTTAATCAATGAAGCTTTTTACTTCTTGAAAATGATGTCACAATTCCCACATTTTATGCTAAACAGCAAAGAGTGACTGATTCATAGCAAATTCTTGGAATTGTTTCTAGGGCTAGTGCTTTAGAAATAAATAGAAAATTATCTCCTTTTTGTTGGTCCTCACAGTGCTTCCACTTAGACACCAGCTAGGCAGACATTACACCTAGTAAAATCTGTGGTGACTTTGTGTGTGAGGCTGGTTCTTTCATCATTGATTGACTCATCAGTGCTGGGGGTGGTCTGCTTTACATACCTATGGAATCAGGGTTTGTGTCTACATTTATCTTCATTTCTGCATGTTCTCCTGTGTAGGATGACCCCAAAATACCTCAAAATGGCCCTCTTTAAAAAATTCTCAATAGTTTGTAGATTGTCATCCTGAAACTACTTCCATGCACGCCGTACCGTAGCTATTAGCTAGCTAGCTAATAGTGGCCAGAGTGTGACGATGAGTCCTAGATGTTTCCCAAAGACTCTCTCTACCTGGTAGAAGTAGAGGTCCTGGGTAGAATGTGTGCTGCAGCATGCACCAGCATCCACTGTTACTCGAAGTAGATGCCTTTCACCTAGCTAGCTAGATCTACAGTTAGGATAACTTGTTACCAGGACGGCCAAAACTTGTCCAACAAGCCACCCACCAACAATCATATTTAGTCACGTCCGAGCACTAGCACTAGAGAATAAAAACTGTCTATCCTTAATGAATAATTTAGTTTATATTGTTAATGTCATCGCATCCCCCCCCGTTACAAGCTCTTACGTGTATGCCTATAGATCTGCTTACTTGCTATTCTAGAGTAGCTAGTAGCGATTTGATCTTCGTGACCTTGACGATCTTGCGGAACGGGTTGATCTTGCGGAACGGGTCGTTCTAGAATCTTCTTCCAGATCGACCAAATCGATAACTTCAGACTCGACGCTACCCAAGCCTGGCACCCCCTTTGAGGGCAAGGATGACCTATCCTCCTCTTCGTCCGGCACTGAAAGCTGTTCCAACTTGAACTTGCATCTGTTCAGAATATCCTCGAATGGAGTGGAATCGGAACCTGTTGATGCGGCGGGGCTCACTATGGGATCGAGCGCATTCTTATCGAGGGGCCCTCCAATAAAGAGTTTTCCATCTCCTGAAGCTTCCCGGCCAAGTGATTCTCGTCGCGAAACATTCTTTGAAGGTCGTGACTCGTAACCTCCAAAAGATCGCCTGTTGTTCAAACGATCCTTTGGTATCTCATGGTTAATGGCGAACTTCCTGTGTGACTTTTGTTGTGCGGTAGCGCCATGTCTGTTATTATCCCTCGTCGACCACGACGAAAGGCTTGAACTTGAGCTCGCAATACCTTCTCTGGCGTTGGGTTCAAATTTCAAAGCATCGACTTGGCGTCTTGGAGCCGCGGCTTTCGAATGCATGACATCCCTTGCTTTGGTCTTATAAAGCGATTTAGATATTTCAGTTGTCCACGAGGAAAAGCTGGATGTGTGATGCGGAACTCCATGCCTCGCCCCACCCACAGCTGACTTAAATTGCGATTTTTCGTGCGTGAAATTCAATTTACCTTCTATTGCTTCTTTCTTTGGGTCACCAAAGTTTGAAGTTGATGAATACATTTGCTTTTGGGATGCCGCGTCCTCGCCACAAGAAGCTGCACGTGGTTTCTGGTCTTCCTTCGCCCCTCCTCGGGATGAGAGAGAATGAGACTCACTTGTCTTCTCACTTGTCCCCTGTTGAATCAATGGCGGGGGCTGGTCGTCATCTCCTAGCGAAGGAAGACCTCGGTTTTTTCGGGCAGACAGAAAATCATCTGACTGCCGCCTCCTCGATGACCGTGGCTCGCGAGCGTTACATTGTCCTGATCCTGACGGGGCACAAGGGATTGCAAGGTCAAAGAGCGGGTTTCCTATATCCGTGATTCCTTCAAAGTACGGAGATTGTACACGTGGCATCAACATTGGAGTTGCTTCACTATCATTGTCGGATTCCACTGACAAGCGTTTCATGATATTCTTACTTCGGTGCTTCCTTTTGTCGTCGGAGGAAATCGCTTCACTTCCATGAAGAGACCTGTAGTTCCTTGATGATTCGGGTTTGGGGCTTTTCTTTTTGCGCGTAACTGATGGCGCTTCGCTCACTTCTTCATAGGATTCAAGGAAAACAACTGACTGGCTTCGAGGTGATGCCCTGAACTTTCTTGATGGTTCCGGTTCAGGGTTTTTCGTTTTGTGTTTTATCGATGGCCCTTCAAATTCTTCTAGCTCGGCTTCATAGGAGCTCAGACCAACCTCGACTTCCTCCGCTTCGCGGTGTTTACGGCTAACGTTGCTTCTGCTTATGTCTGAGTCGGGGTCCATTGCTACGCGAATGCGACCCACGCCGCTCAGGCCGGCAGAAGCAGGTGGGTCACTGCGTCCTTCTTGGGTTTTGGCTGGTCCCCTAATCAAGTGTATAAGCGAACTCAAGTGTCCAAGGGAGGTGGAAGCATCGGTGGTGGTGTTCGCGTCAGTAGGAGTCTGCAGCCGCCCTACTACCTCTATTCCACCACTTGAGTCGTCCTTGCATTCGTCAAACGCAGACGCTTGTGGGGGCGATGGAGCTTCAGCCTCTACCCCACTGCCAGTGCTGGAAGCTGGTGGCGAACTTCTAGTTGTCTCCACGATGTCTTGGTCTTGGTCTCGTATTGAAGCTTTATTTGATTTCACGCTGCCGGGTTGGTCATCATCCTCGTTCACTAATGGTTCACAAGCAGCTGGCTCTTCCATATTCCCACCGGCTTCTTCTACAGAGTTACGTTTAAGAGTCGTGGCACTGGTTTGCTCTAATACTGAGCTTGTCCGATTAAGAGACAGCCGCCCTTCAACCTTCCGATTTAATTGTTGGTGACGTTGTTGTAATTTTGCTGCCATGACAAACTCCTTGAGCTTAGCCTCATCCGTGAAGTCGAAATCGACTGGTAGAACAATCGAGTAACCGTCTTTTGCACCACTCGACCCAGCCTCAGGGGACCTGAATATTTGCTGTTTCGGTCCTTCCGACTCTGCTGGACTACAGATTTCCATGGAATTCTCAGGTGATAATAACGCCTTGCATTCTTCAGGGTCTAGAGTGGGTCGCGATACCTTTTCACTTTGTCTGATTGATGAGTCGGGGGGGTCTACTGTACGAATACCATCGTTGGATGTAAATCTGATTGAGGATATCAAGGATCGCAAGTCCTTGCACTTGTTGTCTTTAGATGATACACATGTGTCATCGTCAATTAACGATTTGTTCCTTGAATCAACAAGATCACTGGCCAATGTCGTCTTTGCATTTTTTTGAAACTCGTTCTCGCCAATTCCTACGGGTAACCCTAGAGATGACACGAGCGACAAGCTATCTTTGAATGGGCGTTTGTTGTTACCAGTCATGGAAGCACCGTCTCGGGCGGGAAAATCATTAGATTTGGTATGGTCCGGATCAGACGATGACATCTCATTTGAAGCTTCTTGAACACTTTCTAGCGATGCTCCCGAAGTACTTCTCTCGTAAGGCCGGACCAGAACAACCGGTGTAGCGTTTGATGTTGATTCAAGCGAAATCTGAGCTGCACTGCCTGAAGTTTTTCTGCTCATCATCTGATCCACAACGTCAAAATTTACGTCAACCTTTGCGGAATTGGTCGTTGGATGTGCTGGCTGCGATTGTTGTAGTTTCTGTTGGGGCTGCTGTTGTCCTTGTTGCTGCTGCTGTCTTTGGTGTGGCTGCTGTTGGGACTGCTCTTGTCTTTGCTGCTGCTGCTGCTGCTCTTGTCCTTTTTGCTGCTGCTGCTGCTGCTGTTCGTCATAGTGCCGCCGTCTATCCTCCGCCATTGACTCTTCTTGTCTTGAAGAATCAATTACCTGAAATTCGAGCCCAGGAGCCGTAGTAGAGTTCCACGCCTCGGGTCTTCTTGATTGCAGCTGCTCAAAGAAGTTTGTGCTTGATGTGTTTGCTATTGTTGGCGGCGAATTTGGTTCTGGAGCTCGATGGTGAAAATATTGGGCAGAGTCATGGTTACGGAATGGGGCAACGGGCACCGAAAGCCTTGACTCCGTGCGGCCCAGGTCTTCGTCGTCATCGGACTCTAGTTTGTGTTTCTTGTGCATATTTTGCCTCTCCATTCTCTCCGCCTTCATGTTCTCAGCCGCGCGCCACTTCATCTCTGCGTTCATATTTTGAGGAGATCTTGCCTGGCCGAAAGAGTCAGGGTAGTAACCGGTTTCTTCAGGGTGGAAAGGTGGCGGAACACCTTGATGAGGTACCCTAGGGGATTCCATGTAACCCCTTGGAGCATACTGGTGTCTCTGATTTTCCAAAGCTGGGTCTTCGCGGCCCTCCTTTCCTGCAAAACGATGGGGGTGATGAGGTTGCCGCGTTTCTGTTGGGACCGAGGAAGTCGGTGCGTGCTGTGAGCGCCATTGTCCTGCTATATCCGTTACGGGACCATACGCTTGTGGTGGAAAGTGTGGCCTTCGTCGCTTAGGCGGGGACGAATCTTCGTAGCTTACGCCTTCGTGACGTGCGTCCTCAAGTTGATAGGGGGCTTCATATAATGATACTGACGAGCTTCCGTTGTCCCGCAACCGCTGCTTTGCTTCTTCGTAAGCAATGGCCGCATAGTTTTGTCGCCAATGAGCGTCAGATCTCGGAATTTCCATATCTTCTCTGTCCCTCATAGCGGGTCCACGTCTCGGCGTATTACGTGCATGTTGATGCTGAGATTCAGGATGATATTGCTGGGAGTTGTATGGATCGTTTTGCCTAGGAAGGATACCGATAAGTGGTGGCTCTCTGGGACTGCTCAATGGCGAAGCGCCATACCCACCCCTTGTTGCTGCTTCGCTTTCATACTGATGCTCCTCTCGTGACGTTTCAAAAGATGGTTCGTCCACAACGCCGTTTTGTTTTTCGCGCAGAAAAGGGAACATGTTTTGTTCATCAAAACCAGGACTAGCAAGCGCTCGTCGAAGGTCCTGTGAGTGAGCACTGTTTTTCGCGCTGACCAAATCAGGTTGGGACGTGGAAGAACTTCGTACAACAGTTACACCTAACATGTTTTGACCGTCAAATTCAGGACTAAGAATCGTTCCTCGAAGTTCCTTTGAGTTAGCACTGTTTTTAGTGCTGATCACTTCAGGTTGGAAGTCAGGACTAAGAATCGTTCCTCGAAGTTCCGTTGAGTTAGCACTGTTTTTAGTGCTGATCACTTGAGGTTGAGACGTGGAGCGACTGCCTGAAGAACTTCGCACGACTGTGACACTTGCTGGCGGTTTCTTGTCGTTTGTATGTGACGATTTTCGCGAATTGTTTCCATAAAAAGTATCCGTCATCTCGCTCGGAGTGTTGCAACGACCTTGATCAAGAACTATCTCGGGGTTTTGAACTGCACAAAATACACAGAGCTCTTCCTGTCCTGCAGGGTCGATGAGCAAGGGCATTTCACATTTTGCACATGAAGCATCAATCAACGACCAGCCTTGTGCCGTTTTGAGAAGGATCTCCTGACCGACTCTTGAGACGTCTTTTCTGGAACTTGTGACACTTCTTGAAATAATGCTCTTGACCTCCTCCAGGAGCTCCTCTTGCTCAGCTTCGTTGTCAAATTCAATGCCGTCTTGCCAGCGTACGTCTGGAATGACTTCACTCTCTTGTTCGTGTTGTTGCTGCTGCTGGGCGTCGTAGTCGGCGGTTCCAATATCTTTATGGCTATCATTGGGCGACAATGTTTGGCGTCGATGAGCTGACTGAGAATTGCTGTCTCTTCTACGATCTTCTGTGGGAGCTGTTGACTTGGACTCGGCATCAATATCATAAACAATAACAGCTTCATGTCTTTTTCCGGGATTATGATTATGTTGGCGTTGCTGCTGCAAAAGATATTCGAATTCATCACGATCTTCGTTGTCATTTTCATCATTCTCATCCTGGAAACTACCACTAGATCTATGTTGTTTCTGGTGATCCCGAACGACCTGACTCGTCAGCTTGCCCAATACTTTCGATGGCGACTCCTGCAGCTGATCCTGCTGTTGCTCTGGCAGTGATTCAATAGACTCGACGTCATCCATCAACGTTGGTTGTATCATGCGCAATGCCGGATTATGATCAGGACTACTCCTAGTGTAACTCTGTTGACTGTTCCAGGATGGTAGAACAACCGTTTCGTTGGCACCACCATCCACAGTGTGATTCACGATACTCGCTCCTCTTGTTGGAGCTGTCAAATTGGCATACATCCCATCCATTCCAGACCCCGTGCCTCCACAGACGACGCACTCTAATTTCTTTTGCTTGGCCAGCAAAGGACAAGCATTGCATTCGCTTCCTTGGCAAGCCGTGGATGTCATGACCCATCCTACCAAAAGACGACGCGTAATAATGACACGTGCTTCCGAGCGAAGAGCACCCCACCGATCTTTCGAGATACTCACAGGTCTAGGAGCGAGCTCGTCCATGGACTGTTGTCTCCATTGTTGTTGTTGTTGTTGTTGTTGTTGTTGTTGCTGTTGTAGTAGGTCAATGGTTTGTCGTGTGTTATTTTGTTGTGTCAATCGCGTACTCTGACTCAGGGATGCCGTGGAGGCGGTAGGACAGGGACTGGCCGTTTTGTTTTTCTTGTCCTTTTCTTTCTTGTCGTCATCATAATCACTATAGATAGTACTGAGACTCCCATCACATTGTGTCGACACGGGATTGGTGGTGGACAACAAACCCTTGTAGAGTTGATGGACCTTATCACGAGCCGTTTTGGCATTGGCCAAGGCTTGTTCCGCAATCCCGGCTCGTCGCAACGCCTCGGATTCTAAACATTCCATGACTTTATCTTTTTGACTGTTGTTGTTCTGCGTCACAATGCTGGTGTCGGTGACATTGGTAGCGAATCGTACACCACTGGTTTTTCGAACTTCCTTTTCGGCGGCCTTTTTGGCCTTTTGTTCTCGCTCGTTTTTTCGACGAAAGAGTTCTTCTTCCACCTTTTTGGTCGATCCCAAGACCTCGACGAGTTCTGCGAGAGCATCGGGAAAGAGCTCTTCCAAATTTTCCGTTTTGGCTCTGGATTTGATGTGCGAAATTTCCGGAAAGAGTTCAATGAGTTGCATGACTTGATCTTTCGAATAAGCCGAAGATCGTTTGGAACTTTTTGTTCTCAAGGCGGAACTAAGAATGTTGGTTGTGCTATTGTTGGTATTGCTACTTTTCGGGCTGAGCGCTGCAATCGTATTTGGGGATGCTGCTGCTCGCTGTTGGCCCCTTCTTGCTGAGGAGGGACTACTGCTCACCATTCTTTCTTGTTGCGTCTAGGCAAATGATTCAACAAGATGTGCGTTGCTATGCGAGCACTCTTTCAAAAATACACTTAGATGGTAGTAGCTTGTTGTTCTTGGTGAAGGCTTCTATCGTGGTGACATTGCCAATAAGAATCAACACAAGTACAGATAGCTCTAGCTTCTAGTAGATAGATAGATATAGCTGATGGTGCAGTGTTGCTACTACTCCAGTTAAGTTTCGTTTGCTAGCTAGGTCTACAATAGTAGCTAGTAGTAGCTAGCTAGATGGTGCAGTGTTGCTGCTACTAGTACTGTACTGAGTGCTGCTTCCTCTCACTTTTCATGATCGGCCACTGACTTTTTCGACAGTTGGCTTTTTCGTTTTGTTTCGCTCATTGTACCAAACAAGGTGGAACCTAGTAGTTAGTCGGCTACATCTTTCGCACGTTTATCGTTTCGTTTGTGAGGCCGGCGAGCGCGCGACTATTTTTAGCGAGGAACCTCCACTGAATCCGTGTTATTCCCTAAGTAATCAAGAACGCGCGGTGGGAAAGCAGTTTAGTATGTGTGTCAGTCGCCATCACAGAATTATGCCATGGTAGCAATTCTTACCATGCATGCAGTACAGGGTTGTTGTCGATGATGGGTACTACTAGCTAGCTAGTAGTAGTAGTCTACTTCACTGTGTTCCCTCCATTCCCTCGCTATCCCTCCCTCCCTCCAACCACCACCTTCTCACCATCTACTAGCTAGTGGCCATACGCGTGAGTAGTTTCTAAAGCTAACCAGCTACAGGCTTAGAGCTAACTAGCTAACTAGAGCAGCAACCATCACCAAGCTGATCTTGTTCCTATCTACTTCCTTTGTTGCAAGTAATACAAGACTTGGAAGTCCTTGGGGGGAACAAACAATACATACTTCATTGATCCCTTTGATTGATCTCGGGCTTTTCAGTTGATTGGATTCCTTCGCCAAGCTGAGCATTTGAGTTTTGTGGACGACCTCAGGTTGGTTGGTCAGCTTAATTGGACTGGACTTGTGTAGATAGGTAGCATCCAAACCAAACCAAACAATATACACTATTCCTGCTATATATACTTTAGACACATATCTGCTAAAATGCTGCGACTACGACCACAAGATCAAGAAAAGGGCGGCTATCGACGTTCCGCCGCTTACAACAAAGATCAAGTTCAAGAGCTATTGGATTTGTTTCCAGAGGCAGGTCACTTTAAAAAACGGCTCCAACAAGGCGATAACTTGGATTCTCTCTTTCAAGAGATTTTGGATTTTCTAGCCAAGTTTATGGGAGGCAGCAGTTCCAATGTCGTGGAACAGTTTTTGCAGCGACGAGCCGAAAAAGCACGCCAGCATCAACGGAAAAAGGCACAACAACAAGGAGTTCGATTTGAGAATAATAACCAAAGCAGCAACAACAAGGACACGAATAGCAGTAGTGATGAAGCAAGGGCCATGGCGTATTTGGAAAGTCAATCCTTGAAGCGAGCAGGAGTCAATCAAAAATCACACACGGCTCAAACCGTTGTCAATCTACACGGTAGCGTGGAAAGGGTTCAGGCCCTTTCCAAAGGTCTCTTGGAATCCACTGCCGTTCGACAACGACAACAACAACAACAAGATTATCATCGTCAACAGCAACGGCGATCGCCATCCCCATCTAGAAGACAATCAGTATCTACTAGGTATGACCAACGCGACGACGATCCGATTCCTATCATGGACGATGCCAGTGGTAACACGTGGTCATCTACTGCCAAGCGACGGACAAGAGACGACAACAAAACTGCTGCAGCAGGCCTTGCCGAATATCTCATGCACAAATTCAACAAAACAAAAGACAAGGATCGCAACAATAGTAGTACTCCTACACAACAAAAAAGAGTGACTTATTATGAGGATGTAGGAACCGTAGCTGAGCAAGCTAGTCTTGAAGATTTGCCCGTTTTTGTTGTGGATCAAGACGCTAGTTTATCCGAGGATGCCGCAGATACCTATTACTTTTTGTCGGGCGACAGATCTGGCTCCATTTCTCCCCCCAAACAACGGCAGCAAAAGCTACAACAATCCGCGTATACATCTCCTGGCAATTCAGGAAAGAAAAAGCAGCTGGTATCTAGCTTGTCGCCATCGCCCAAATATAGTAGTAGTAATAGTTATTTGCAGGCGTCGCAGCAACAATCACCGGGAATTCTGAAACAGCAAAAGCCAATCCGTATGGATGATGCGTCGGACACAATCAACAAGATCAACAATCAACGGCAACAGCAACAGCAACAGCAACAGCAACCACAGAGCAGCCGTGGAGTGTCACGTATTCCTATGCCAGGACAATCTCGATCAAGATCGCGGTCGCCTTCTTCAAGCCCAGGTCTAGTGTACGCAGTGTCTAGTTCCAGTCCATTTCCAATGTCGTTTGCCAACGATGATACCTCGTCTCCAGTTTCACCTGCCGATTCGGTCACGGTAGTGGAGCAGCCGATATTTTCAAGAGCAACAACAACACCAGTAATAGGTGGATCACATCCATCAATTTCATCCGCACCTCGGATATCCTGTGGCGCAACGCCTTTCTCCACCCCCCCCTCCCTTCCATATCCTATTCTTGCACAAGAACCCAATGATGTTCCTTATAACATCCCCTACCTTGCAAAAAATAATATTGCCACCAATCATCTTCAGAACGCATTACATGCCTCGCGATCCACCTCACTGATGAATACCTCACTTGGTTCAAGTGCCGATCCTCTCGTAAAGTCGACGACATCGATTTCCTCTACTTCTACTCCTGACGACGGTGACAGTGTTGACGACAGATCTACAATGACACCAATGGAAAGAAGATTGAGCTTGCTTGGACAGTCCAGTCTCTGCATGCCCAAGGGAGCAGGTGCGTGCATGCCGTTTCCAACACAACAGCACCAGCTTTCAAGATTAATGGTAACGCTGCCAACCGTGAATCTAAAATTCCCACCAACTATCAATCATTCCCCGTCGCAACCATCTCGACGCACGCTGATCAATTCCATCAAAGAATCAATGTACAATCATCCCCGACAGGAGGATCACGATGCCCGGTCGAAAGGATCTCAAAGCACTTTGATCAATTCTATCAAAGAATCGATCAGCAAACATGCCCAGCAGGAGGGAAACAATAATCGCCGCAAAATAGCTGCTGACCCTCCCGCATCGATAAGCTGCTCGAAGGTTACAGCGGATCCAAGCGAAGAGAGGGTAAGAGATAAAACAACAACCCCCAAAAAATCAAGAAGGTCACCAGAAGTGTTGCACAAGCCCAACAAACGGCCAGTGGATAGTCCCAGGAACAGAAAGAGCACGCAAGATGCCCCGCCGAAAAAAGTGCGGGAACGATCGGACCATGTTCCCAAAAGCATCAAAATGGAGCCACGTCTAGCGGATAAATCCAGCAACCGAAAGATCACTCAAGATGCTCCACCGCAAGAGCTGCAGGTACGATCGAGCCATGTTCCCGAGAACATAAGGATGGAGTCAGAGCAAACGAAAAAGGCTCGCAGTGATCGACACCGTCACCATACTCGTCGTCATAGGACCAGAATGAAGGACGCAATAGGACAGGTCGACAGCGCAATCGATTCCATCAGGGAGGATTCATATTACAGTGAACCAGTTACGACAAACACTTCCGATACATTGGATGGTACTCGAATTCCAATTCTGAGGATACCACTCAATAGCGAATCTCAATCTCAATCTTGGCAATCCCCAGACGAGCGCCACCGCGAAAGTTTCGACTCGGATTCAAGACGAACCACATCCAACTCTAAACATCATCAGCGGCCTCAGTACCACAACGAAAGTATGGAGTCGGAATCTAGACAAATGACAGCCCAAACATCCGATCCGAATTTGATTTATCGAGTTGCGTCCCCCGGTGAAGATACTGCGTCTCGGAAAGAAGAGCTGCTTCAGTCCATGGGGACAACTGAAAAAACCAATACGACTACGGCCGTCGTTTGCTCCCAGATGAGAGAAACAACATCACAGCTGGCACTGCCAGGCTTAGATAGCTGTGGCTCCAGGTCAACTATTTCGTCTCTCTCCGCAAACGAAGAAGACTTCAAAAGGAGACAACGATCTCACCCTGGCACCAGAAAGGAAAAGAGGAATTACTACAAAGCGAGAGGAAACGAGGCTTATAAAACCTATGAACCAATTACGCTCCAGGGATCCCGTTCCCTTGCAAGCTTCTCCACATGGGACACCAACGACAAAGGGTTATTGGTTCCGCCGAGCCCGCAACGTGACCGCCGTGACAGAAGAGCCTTGAGTAGTATTCGTGAACAGCCCAACCTTGCAAGTTGTGTCCTTCACAGCAGCAGTTCTGAGTCTTCTTCTGAGTCAACCGCAGTTGAAGACATCATTGCTCGTTGCCAGCACAAATTGGAGTACCGACCGCCGCCAAGATATAGGTGATTGATATTGGACTAATGGCGGGCAGAGTTGGAGTAACAGTTTAGGCAGGCATTATCCAGCAAACCTTCATTTTTGATTGTAGCTACTACTGTATTAGATCCCATGGTTGATCACAATGAAAGGAAGTCCACTTATTTCTTGTGGCAAGTGGTAATTCAGTGATTACTTTTTATTCCATCACCGATCCTTTCTTCAAATGCAAGTGGAGCTGGATCCAAACTCTTCTGGAACTCAAATTGCTTGTAGGCTGTGGCTAGGTTAGCTTTGTTTTTAAGATAACATGGTTATACAAGCTGCACATCTTTTGGTAGAATAAGTATTGAGGCTGTGAATGTAGTTACACTTGTTCTGGCACAAGCCCAACCATAACACTCAAGTCGGCATGGTTAGTGAAATTTCAATCAGAGAACTGTGATGGGTGATACCTTATAATTTTACACTTTAGAATAGAGTGAAACTAAATGTTAATTTGGGCATGATGCTTGTTAAGAGCTGTAACTTATTTCCTCTTGCAGCATAAAGAACATGTAGCCGTGACACACAGGATGTGTTGGATAGTCTTCTTTCTTCTTTAGATCCTGTGTTTGTGGGCTGACACATGACTATAAGCCCATTTGCTCCAAATAGACAAGAACATGGTGCTCATTTCAATGTTGGCTAAGCTCAGACTCTATGTCTTCATTTGAAGAGATCATGCTACTAAACAGCGAAGAGTGACTGATTTATAGTGAATTATTGGAGTTGTTTCTAAGGCTAGTGTTTTGGATTTAATAGAAAATAATTTCTTTTTGTTGGTCCTCACAGTGCTTCCAGTTAGACATCAGCTAGGCAAACATTG
>Ga0163144_10019405_pt1 | contig 13672 bp, 10 predicted proteins | sample OliLak19BULKMAT1_FD_123175 | JGI IMG/M metagenome (GOLD analysis project Ga0163144, IMG submission 123175) | Freshwater microbial mat bacterial communities from Lake Vanda, McMurdo Dry Valleys, Antarctica - Oligotrophic Lake LV.19.BULKMAT1 | ecosystem: Environmental > Aquatic > Freshwater >... | reverse complement strand
TCAAATTGGCGATGTCGCCAATGTGAAAAGACGATCAAGTGCTTGGCGAGGTGCGGAGTTGCAAAGTTGCCCGCTAACAGCAAACATAAAGCCTATCGTGATATTTCAATGAATCCAGAGCGACGAGTGTTTATCAGCTATTCCGCTGAGGATCGCGTTTATGCAGAGAAGCTCTGCCATGCCCTGGAGGCGCAAAGCATTAATTGCTGGATCGCACCGCGCAATGTGGTTGCCGGGAGTAACTGGGGCAAGTCTATCGTGGAGGCGATCGACAACGCGTCGGCGATGATTCTGGTCTTCTCAGAAGCCTCGAACGAGTCACCCCACGTCCTGCGCGAGGTCGAGCGGATGGTGAATACCCAGAGACCCCTCATTCCGATCCGAATTACCGACACTCCATTGTCGAAAGATCTCGAATACTTCATCAGCACGTGCCACTGGCTCAATGCGAATGGCCGATCAATGGACGCGTATTTGCCATCCATTGTCGAAGCAGTCTCTGGAGAAGCGCAGACTCCAAAGGCGTTCAATCCGCCTGTCCAAAAGCACCCTCTTAAATGGATCTGGGCGGTTTGGGCTTTGGTTTTCCTCGCTGCGCTCGGGGTAGCATCAACGTTCCTCTTTCAAAGACCTCCGAAGCAGGTTCAGTTGGAAGGCCCGCCAGATGGAGCCTCCATACTCGGTGCGGCTCATTTTAAGTGGAGCAACAAAGGTCTCAATACGAGAAATCTGGCCTACGAGATGCGCATCACCGCGAACGGTGATACCACGGTCAGCCAGACCGTGATTCGCAATACCGCCACCCGCTCTAACTTAAAAGGCGCCGTCGCTTGGCAGGTTCGCCCTGTTTGGAAACACGATAGCGGAAAGATCGAACAAGGAGATTGGAGCGAGAAGCGCCAACTGTCGGTTTATTCTGATTCCCTTGAGCGGATTCTTACGACAAGAGTCCTTCGGGTTGGCATCGCTGAGACCGGAGGCCTATTTGTCAATATCGATGGCGATACTCTTGGTGGGTTCGACATTGAGTTGCTCCAGCTTTTATTGGGGAAGCTGGCTAAGTCAAAAGGGGTGGCATCGGAAATCCGAGTCGAGCATGTGCTCTTCGACTGGGACGAGAACTATTTTCGCTCGCTTGGGGCTGATGGATCCATCGACATCCTTGCCTCCGGCATCTCCGCCACAGCGGAACGGGAGGAGAAATACAACCTACGCTTCACCAACCCTCATCTGCGGTTTCCACAAGTAATTGTAACTCTCGATGGCACCCGCGTTGTTGAAAGCGCGCGCTTTATTGGAAAACAACTTGCGGTAGCGTCTCATACAACCAATGAGATCCTGGGTCTGAAGCTGGTTGGAAGCGACACTTCACGCATTGTGAGCTATCCAGGCCAGGGAGTTTATGACTTAATGCTCTCCGACCTTGCGAAGGGGGTAATCGACGCTGCATTGCTCGACAAGCCCTACGCCCTCCAGAAAACTAAGTCACTGTCAGATTCTTTGCATATCCAATTCGCACTCATCGACGTCACCTCAGAAATCCAGCCCTGCGTTGAACCTGAGAAAATTGCCTTTGCTCTTCGCAAAAGTGATCAACGCCTTCTAGCGGAAATGAATGCGCAATTGGGCCGATCCGAATCAGATCGTGACGAGTTGGAAAGGAAGATGTTTGGTGAAAAGTCCACAGTCGCAGGGGATCGTTCGGACGGGAACACAGCCCAGAGTCGCTAGGTTTTCCCGCCACGCAGGAGGTGGCACGATTCTTCTGGCAGTTTTCCCCGGTGGATTTGGCTATGATCCAGTTGGTCGCATGAGGCGAAAATGCGGCTACGCCGCCCAGAGCGCTGGCGCGAAGCAACCCCAGAATTCCTTTTTTGGTATTTGGGCTGTTCTACTTTGTGGTCTGATCCCTCGACCTGCAAGCGTTCCGGTGCACCGTAGCCGACGCGGCTCAGGTCACGATTCTTCCGCCTCCGCAGGTCTGATGCGCCTTACAAAGGCCGCTACCCATTCCGGATTTTCTTTAAGCAGAGTCGCCAAGCGACCTTTGTCCGAAGGGGTTGCGTTCCCGGATTGCAAGTGTGAGATGAGATGATCCGCCTCTTCGGAGATCGGGTCCGCGCAACGACCAGCCACATCCGGGGCCGTCGTTTCAAAAAACTTAAATATTGCTGCGAAATCAGTTTCGTTCATGGTTTTGCCTTCTGGTTCTCAAAGGTTCACTTTTCCACAGAACCCAGGGCGCAGGTTCGGGGACTGTGGGATGGAGTCATCATCTTTTTATTTAAGACGGGCAAGGTGCGGAAACTTGCATATTTCTCAGTGTTCAAAGAATCGAAAGATCTCCATGGGCGCAAAGATCAACAAAATCCTCCCACGAGAGGTGGATATTCGGATCTCGGCGGCTAATATCGTCGAGAACCGTTTTGCGAATGCATGCCATGGCCGCATTCACGGACCGGCTGATTTTTGATTCGTGGCAGCCCCAAACCTGCGCGAGATTCCTCTGCGAGAATCCGTGGAGGTAGACAAGCCTAAGATGGAGCAGGCTTTCCGCAGGGCAGGCGTCAAATCCCCCGTCGATTGCGTCACGGAGCAAGTCAATAAGGACAGTGTCCGGTTGTCGGATTGTTGGCGAGGTGAAACTGTCCATGCTCGCGTCGACTTCGCCGTTGCTAATGGTCACTTCGGCGCGAAATTTATCCTTGCGCCGTCGATCGATCCAGCGCCGGGTGGCAATGGTGGAAAGCCAGCCTCGCAAGGAGCATCGACCCTCGAATCCCGACAATAATGGTCGCTCCGGTCGAGAAACACAATCGGAAACCACGTCGGCGACAATGTCATCAGCTTCGGTTTCAGATGCTCCCCGCTTGCGCAAAACCGCGATGAGATATGGGCGGCATTGGTTTTCGAATTCGACAAACGCTTCCTCGTCTCCCGAAATCAAGCTTTGGGCGAACTCCCAATCTGCAGTTACGGAAGAATTGCTCATCGTGATAAGGGAGGTTCTATTCTGAACGAAACCAGAAACGCAAGCTTTGGATTTCTCGCGGTTTTTTTCTTGCGCTGCCGTTCCCAGCGCAGTTTCCTCACGTCTATGGCACCGAGGAAGCTTTCCGGTTTGCCCGGAGCCTCGTCCTCAGCGAATTCAGGTCGCCCGTTGGCACATTAGGATGCTTCGTCGTAAGATCCCTTGGTGGCCGACTTTGTTTGGTTTCTCGGTGACGAGCCCAATGCGAAACGAAAAAAACGCGATTTTTACTGCAATTCGCGCCGTTTGCCGCTTCAAAGTTACTGGAGCGCTCGTCACTATGAATTCTGAAGAGAAAAAAACCACTGGGGAAATCCCGTCGGGAATGCCGATCGGAGGTATGCCGTTGGACGGTGAAGCCTTTCCGAGCGAGCGAAAGGGGAAATCTGGAGGCAAAGGCGCGGGCGAAGCGAGTCTTGGTCATCAGGCAAAAGTCTGTTTCAAGTTCGGCTGCAAACTCCTTCGCGGCAGCCTGGGCATGGCGGTTGTATTTCTCGTGGTCGCTCTAACAGACGTTTGCCTCAGCCGTCTCCCCGCCCAGCTTCTCGGCACGATCACGACAGCTATCTCTGGAGGTGGCGAGGAGAGTAAATCTGCCGCATCCCCCTCGCAATCCGGGACTGGGGAAATGATTTCTCCTGCAGAAAGTCAATCCGCTCTAAAGCTCAATTACGCTTTTTGGATCGCGGTGTCCATCGGTGCCATGCTGACTCCGTTCGTTCTTAAGCTGGTTACCGCGAGGTTTGACGGCCTCCAGTCAAATGCGCTGCGCGACCAGCTTTTCAAGCGGATCATCCGTCAGGCACCGGAATTTTTTCACGAGAACAAGCCAGGGATGCTCACCATGGTGCTCAACCAGATGAGCATCGAGACGCAGATGACCCTCCGCCAGTTCATGTTGGAGCCAATCATTCAGGTGGCAGGATTGATCGTCAGCGGCGGGCTGATTTTCGCAAACTTCGATGCGATCATGGCTGGAAGCTCCAATCCGTGGATTTGGGTGGGCCTGGGAGCGATCCTTTTGATTGCTGTCCTTTCGCCGTGGCTAAGCGCGTTGGCCAGCACCCGGTTGGCAACGGCGGGTATGGCGCTCCGTGGGCAGGTTGCGGACATCCAAACTCTCGTCACGGGCGTCGTTCAGGCACCTGAGGAGATCCAGGCGATGAGATCGGAATCCTTGTTGGAAGAAAAGCACCGCAGCGCGTTGGATCTGCTGCGCAAGGCTCACCAGCGGCAAGCCGTGACCATGGAAGCCATCAATTCCATTGACGAGATACCGCTCTTCTTCGTCCGTGCCGGGCTCCTCGGATTGGCCATTTACGGTGGAATCACGTCGGGCGCTGACGCAGGGGTCATCGCAGGTGCTCTCGTCGCCATTATTTTGCAAGCAGACGGATTGATGGCCCCGATTCAAGCGCTCGGCAGCCAGATTGTAATGCTTCGCATGAGCTGGCCAAGCGTCGAAGCGGTAACCAGCATGCTGGAAACACCGTCGCGCACGCAGGATTCCCCTCATGCCAAGGTCATTGACAAAGTCGGGACCACGTTCCGCGTGGACAACCTGAGTTTCTCATACAAGCCTGATTCTCCGAAGGTTTTTGATGGAATAAGCTTCGAAGTTCCGCCGGGGAGAATCACCGGGCTTGTCGCAAAAATGGGACAGGGGAAAACCACGCTCTTCCGCTTGGCTTTGCGATTTTACAATCCAAGTTCCGGACGGATCGAAATCGGAGGGCATACGCCCGACGAGTTTACGATAGAGAGTCTTCGCAGTCACGTGGTCATGCTATCGCAATATCCAGCTTGGTTTCACGATACGCTCCGAGAAAACATGCGGCTTGCCAAATCCGGCGCGACGGACGCAGAAATCCGCGCAGTGTGTGAATCGACGGGAATGTGGCCAATCCTGGAGAAAAAAATCGGCCCCAGGCCGCTGGACATCCAGTTTTCTGCAGGGCAAAGACTTTCCGGCGGCCAGAAGAAGCTGCTGGCCTTGTCTCGCTGCTTGCTAAACAAACCCCAGTTCCTCTTTCTCGACGAGCCTACGACCAACATGGACAACGTCGAAAAAAACAAGCTCATTCCCAACATCAAGGAGGCCTGTGCGGACAAGACGACGATCATTGTCGATCACGACGTCCCATGGCTGATTTCGGTTTGCGATTATTTTGTGGTGCTGGATGAGGGAAAAGTGATCCAGCAAGGAACGGCAAAGGAACTTATGTCTCAGGGAGGCTTGTTTCAGACGCTCGCGATGCTTCCCGCCAAACCGCTCATGCCGCTCTTTCATTTGCTTCAAGTCGAGGGGATTTTGGACGACGTCGTGCAGTTCCGCGCCGACGATGCGACGGAGAGTGGAAAATAGCTGAAGTTTTCCCGCAAGTCGGGCCGCGCCATGCGTCTTGTGAGCGTATGGCATTCAATCCCTTGAACCCGCGTTCCCTATCCACGCCCATGTATGGCGTTTTTTTTCTGACCATCGCGCTGCCAGCCGCCCTCCTTTTCTGCATGGCCTCGTCTCCTTGCCTCCGCGCGGATTCAGGTCCGGTCGTCGACCAGTCCGTCACGGAGTATAGACTGCCCAACGGCCTCAGGGTGATTCTGCGTGACGAGGGGCCTTCCGCCCGCGAAACCGCAATCTGGCTGCGCATCGGTGCCGGTGCTGGCGAGGAACCGTCCGATGCGGAGGGTGTCGCGCATTTCATCGAGCATATGGCTTTCAATGGCAGTGAGCGGTTCCCAGGAAACATGCTCACTGAAACCCTGCGCAACGCCGGGCTCGCGCAGGGGGCGGACCAGAATGCGGAGACCAGCATCGTGGAAACAATTTATCAGTTTAGTGTTCAGAACGGTCGCACCGACCAGACGCTACTGGTAATGGATGCATTAAGCGAAATCGCCCAACGGATCGCCTTTGAACCGTCCCAGATCGAAAAGGAGCGCTCGGTCATCTTGGAAGAAATGCGTTCACGGAGCGGGCCTCAGCAACGGAGCATGAGCCGGTTGCTTGCCGCGTTGTTTCCGGGGACCCGGCTGTCGGAATCGCCAGTGATCGGCACGCAAGAGTCCGTCAAGGGAATGAACCGGGACGCCCTGCTGGCCTTCTATCGCAAATGGTATGTTCCCGGGAACGCGACAATCCTTATCTCGGGAAACCTTTCGGGATCGGATTTCGGTAAGGAAATTGAGGCCCGCTTCGCGGAGTGGGAGGGAGAAATGCCAGTGCGCGACCCTGTCGCGGTTCGCAATCCAACGGGAGTGAGTTTTAATCTCTGTGTCGATCCCGAACTGCCGGAAGGCGAAGTGTCGTTTGTCCGTGTGAGCGATCCGGCTCCTGTAACGAACGCGGCTAGTCTGCGCAGAAACCTCGTTCGGCAAATCACCACCCGATGCCTCGCTGCGCGTCTCGAGAATGCGACGGAAACCGCGAAAGCGCCGGCCGAGGCGGCGACTGTGCGGTATGACAATCTTTTCGGCCTTGCGGCCTTCGAGTCCGCTGTTGCAGCCGGAAAGGGGCCAAACTGGCCCGAGGCATTGCAATACCTCGCCGCCGAGATCCAGCGCGCTCGCGAGCAGGGCTTTTCTGAAGAAGAAGTCGCCCTCGCTCGCGAACGGGTCCTTGCAGATTATCGCGCTGAGGCCGAATACGCCGGAGCTTTGAGGAGCAGCGAAGCCGTGCGCCTGATGCTTGTTCGCGCCAGCCGGGGTGAGCCGCAATGGGACGTTGCCAGCGTCGCCACCTTCGCAGCCAGCGGCCTCGAGGCGATCAAAGTGGAGGAAGTCAACGGGGACTTTCGAACCAATCTGGGCACGGGAGACTGGCTTGTCTCCGTGGAAACGCCCGACGACGGCGGCCGGGCACCAACCGAGGCGAAAATCCGAAAGCTACTAGCCAACGCTGGCGAGACGGTGCTTCCCGAGATCCGGATCGCCAGGCGCATCGAGTCGCTTCTCGAGCAACAGCCGACAATGTTACCGAATTCGGAACCCGAAATTTCTACAGACGCCAGCGGCGTGGCCTCACGAAGGCTCCCCAATGGCATCACTGTTAATTACGCCGCATTGCCCGAGGAAACTAATGAGGTGATCCTGCGCTTGACGATTCCCGGCGGAGAAATTGAAGAAACCGAGGCCAACCGGGGAATCACGGATCTGGCCGCCTTCGCACTCAATCGCATGGTCACAACGGAGGCGGACTCCGCAGCCGTACGGGCTTACCTGACAAGGGAAGGCATTCAATTGATGGCTAGCGCCGAAGCGGATGCCTTAACGGTGACAATCAGCGCGTCCCGCACCAAGTTGGCGAAGGCTCTTGAGGTAACGAGGGCGTTGCTGCTCAAGGCGAGGGTGACACCGGAAGCGATTAAGCAGTGGAAAAACGAAAGAGAAATGATTTCAAAAATGGAGAACGGAGACCCTTCCGGTCAGGCGCTCTGGGCCGTGCGGGGAATGCTTTTCGGGAACGATCTGCGCAAGAGCCGGATTCCTGATGCAAACGTTCAGAGTTTTCAACTGGAGGAGGCCCAAGCTTGGTTGGACCGCCTGTTGAAAGCCGGGGGCATGGAGCTGGCGCTGGTTGGAATCCCGAACGCGACCGAGGGATTAAATCTCGTGGCTGCCTACTTGTCAGACCTCGATGTGGATCCTCTCCGGGTCGAGCAAGTCCTTGCACTCCGGAACACCCGGTCTTTCCGCACCGGAGAATGCCAGGTCGTGGTCGCATCGGCTGTCGGCGGGGCGGCAGGCGACTCCGGCGCCGCCGTAATGGTTGCCTTTCCGGGTGCTGCTTTTCTGGATGGACGGGCTTCCGCCGGTTTGAAAATTCTCAGCCGGATTCTCGCGAAAAGGCTGCTCGATACATTGCGCGAAAAGGAGGGGCTTGTATATGCCATAGGCGTTATGTCCGAAACGGGAGATGCTTATCCTGACCGCGGTGGCTTTGTCATCAGCGGGCAGTGCGATCCGACCAAGGCTTTGGTAGTCGCTCGGAGGATTGAGGCCGAGGTGGTCAAGTTTTCCCAAGAACCTTTCACCGATTCCGAGATTGCCCAGGCGGAAAAGGAAATTCGCTCTCTGGACGAGCGCCGCCGCCAGCAGCCGTTTTTTGTCGCCCGGCAGCTTTCGCGTCTCGTGTTTCGCGGTTATGACCGCGCGACTCTGGGGCCTCCATCGGGAGATTTGCCCGAAATGGATGCCGTCCAACTTAAAAATATTGCAAGGACATTTCTGAGCTCGGAAAGACGTATCGTTGTGATTGCCCGGCCAGAGCAGGCTAGAGCGAGGGAAGCATTAAACGCTCCGGCTGCCAGCCGTCGGACCGCTGGTTAGGAATCATTCCCGGCGGTATTCTTTCCATGTCCGAGATTGATCTTGCGAAACCAGCCGGATCTGCCAAAAAATAGTGGTAAGCTAGGCGTGCTTCTAACGGTTTGAAGAACCCCTTATGACACGAGATATGACATCGAGATTAACCCTGTTAAGTGACCCGCAATTTACCGACCTTCAACCCGTGCTCATTAGCCGGATGCGTGCCGCCATTGGGAAAATCTCCCTTGAAAACTTCCCGTCCCTTTTGGATCCGACAGTCCAACAGGTGATGCGAAACGGGTTCAGTCAGGCTCGAGCCCACGAGGGCACGATCTGGCTGGCGGAATCGGATGCCCTCGTTGCCGCATACAACACCGGCCCGAATGCGGAGAAAATGGTTGGCGTTGTTCGCCAGCCGCTTACCTCGGGCCTGATCAGCCTGGTTTTTGCGAATGAACAATCGATTTGCGAGAACCGGGTCTATCTTAATGCGCAGCAGGATCCGACCGTGGACAGGAAACTGGGGGTTAAAACTTGGGCGATGATCGCCACGCCGTTCTATTTGGCCCGGGAGGTTCGCGGTGTGGTGAGTTGTGTGCAATTGCTGGACGCCGCCAGTGCGGGGCCGGAACCTTCGGGCTTCGAGCCCGAAGATATGCTGGCGGTCAGCCTTGCAGCTTCCGTCGCGTCGCAATTAATCGACTTTCGTTTATTGAGCACGATTATCAACTGGGCTCCGGGGGGCCTCGCGTAAGCATGTGCTCCTTTCCTGTGGCTGCGGCGTGCGAGGCGATCCAGACAGGGACCGGATCGGGCATTCGAATTGCAGTCATCGATTCGGGAATAGAGGCATCTCACCCCGCCTTGGGAGGGCTTGCCTTGACCGATGACGTCCTGCTTGGCGAGGAGGACGGACGCATCGTCGCGACGGAAGGCCATGGTGAGGACACCTTCGGTCACGGCACAGCCGTTGCTGGCATCATCCGACAAATCGCGCCTGAAGCTTCCATCGGAAGCTTCCGGGTATTGGGTGCCAATAATCGCTCCAAGTCGGAGATCATCTGCGAGGGTGTCCGCCTCGCTATCGACAAAGGCTACAACATCTTGAATTGCAGTTTTGGCTCAGGGGCACCCGAGAAAGTTCTGCTGTATAAATCTTGGGTCGATGCGGCATATCTTCAAGGCATTCACGTGGTAGCTGCCTGCAACAATGAAGATTTTCGCCGTCCGGAGTGGCCTGGGAATTTCCCCTCGGTCGTAACTGTGAATATGGCGCGGAACGCCGATCCGCTGGCCATCTATTATAAGCCGGGCCATCTGGTGGAATTTGCGACACTCGGAGTGAATGTCGATGTCGCGTGGAAGGACGGACGCACCACGCAGAAAACCGGTAGCAGTTTTGCCGCGCCACGGATGACCGCTTTGCTCGCGCGAATGCTATCCGTTATGGTAGACTTGAAGCCCTTGGAAGCCAAGGTTCTTCTTTTGCGCTTGGCGACTCCGTGGGACAAAAGCATCGCCGGATACAACGTCGTCTACACGACTTGAAGGACTGCGCAGTCTCGTCTCCTCAAATTCCGATTTTTTTTTGCAAGGATTGCAATCTCGCGTGTCTACTTGTTAGGGTAATACCTGCGGAGGTGCCACGGGGCACCGCTAAACAACAAACAACAACAAATAACAACACAAAAAGCACAAACCAAATGGAAACGAAAACAATCGAAGTAATCTTGGGCCAGAAGGTGGAGGGAGATGTTGATCCCGCACTGGTTGCCCCAAAAGGACAGACGCCTCCTGAGGGAGACGTTGAAGGCCGTTACAACTACTGGAAGTATGTAGAGTGTCCGTATACAGGCGACGTCGGAAGGTATTGGGTGAGCAGCGAAATCTACCGCTACTACACCTGTTGCTTTTGCGACAGACTCATGAAGCTGTAATCGACAAACCCTAGGCGCCGCCGGTCGGGAATCCCGTTCCGGCGGCGTCAACGGTTTTTGGAAATTCGCCCGAGTCTCAACTCAAATTACACAACCGAGAAAATAAAAACAAAAACCATCGAAGTGATCGTGGGCGAGAAAGTGGAGGGAGATGTCGATCCCGCACTGATTGCCCCAATAGGACAGACGCCTCCCGAGGGAGACGTTTAAGTCCGTTCCGGCTGTTATAAGTATTTCGAGTGTCCCTATTGCGGCGAAGTGGGACGGTATTGGGTGAATCCCGAAAGCTAGATCTACTACAGGCCTCAGTGCTGCGGCCTACTCCTTAAATTCTAACCCAACCCATATCCCAAAGTGCCCGCATCGAGCGAGGCTTGGGCAGTGCCAAAACACACAAAAGTTATGAATCAAATCGCACCGATTGAAATTAGCAAGGCCATGCTCGCGTTTTGCGAAGCTGTCGCCGGAAGTGAGGAGTTTCAGACCGCCCGCCGGAATTTTTCGGCTTTCCAAGCCAATCCGGCTGTCCGGGAGAAATATGAAACGCTCAATGCGTTCGTGGAACGCTTGAGCGCTGAGCACGCACGCACAGGCCAGCACGCATCGCCGGAAGAGGAAGCGGCCATGGACGAGGCTGCCCGAGCTCTCTTCTCGGATCCCGGTTCGCGGGAGTTGAAGCTCGCCCGCGGTTTTGCTCAGCAGATCGGTGGGCGAATCGAGCAATCCCTGATTCGAATGATCGAGTCGGGTTCTCTGCTGGATCCGTCCCATCATGCGCACGATGCGTCGTGTAAATGCTGCCAACACTGAGGCAACCGAATATTTCAATGGGAAATATGGAGTCACTCGCCGAGCTGCAAGTCCAAGCTCAACCGCTTACTTCCAGGGCCGCGCCGCTACGCTCGATTTGCCGCAAAATCGGCGAGATCGTTGTCGGCCAGTCAATCGTTGTGGAACGCATCCTCACGGCATTCCTTGCCGGCGGACACATCCTACTCGAGGGGCCGCCAGGCGTCGGGAAAACGCTGTTGGCGAATGCCATTGCCACCTCTTTGAACCTTCCCTTCAATCGCATTCAGTTCACGGTCGACCTGTTGCCTTCGGATATTTTGGGCTCGGAAGTATTCAAACAGGAAACCGGCACCTTCTATGTGCGCAAGGGGCCGATTTTCACGAACGTGCTTTTGGCCGACGAGATCAACCGCGCGTCGCCGAGGGTTCAAAGTGCGCTGCTGCAAGCGATGCAGGAGGGTAAAGTCACGATCGGAGAGCAGACGTATCCCCTTCCCCGTCCGTTCTTCGTCATCGCAACGCAAAACCCCATCGAGCACGCGGGAACTTTCGAATTGCCATCGGCTCAACTCGACCGATTTATGCTTTGCCACCGGGTGAAGTTTCCCAACGAATTGGAAGAATTTAAAATCGTCGGGCAGAACCTTGGCCTCGGCGTGAAAGACGGCGCCCAAGAGAGCGAGTTTGACCGACTGACAAAATCCGGGGAGACCGTGAACGTTCAAGAAATGCTGGCCGCAGCTAATCTCGTTGAGGTTCCCGACACCTTTGTCCAGCACGCGATCCGCCTGACCCAAAGCACACGCCATCATTCCGACATTGAGCATGGGTGCAGCTCACGTGCGGCGATCGCCCTGGCGCGCGCGTCCCGTTCGCGAGCCTTCCTCAAAGGGCGAGCCCAAACAACGCTCAACGATCTCGTCGAACTTGCTCCCGACGTAATTGCCCATCGTATTCAGCCTTCTCTGGGCGCTTTGGCAAAAGGGCGTTCGTCCTTCGACTTGTTTCACGATCTGATGAATCAATTCGCCGAGTCATGATTTCTTTGGCGCCGGCCTCCGGTCTCGAACTTGAGCTGAAAGTCTGCCCTGCGCTGAGCGACAAGCAGTTTCTCCTCACGATCGAGCAGCTTTCGAACAGCCTGGTTCGTGGATGCGCCAGCTCCCTCTTCTTGGACCGCGGAGAAAACTTTGTGCAGTCGCGGGCCTACCAGCAGGGTGATGCGATGAGCTCGATCGACTGGAAAGCCTCCGCACGATCCAAATCTCTCATTGTGAAGGAGCACGAGTCAATGCGGCAGACCGTGGTGTCGCTCGTTGTTGACCGCTCGGGATCGATGACGGCCGGATCGCCTGCTGAGAGCAAATACGTCTCCGCCTGCATTTTGTGTGGAGGACTTGCTTATGCGGCACTGAAGATTGGCAGTCCGGTTGCAATCCTTCTTTCCGATGCCGAGACGCACCCGGCGGCAACGCTTTCGTCGTCCAGAATTTCGGCTCAGATCATGGCCATGCGCCGCTTCCGGTTTCGCCAGCGTACCCCGCTTTCACGCTGTATCGGGGAAGGTTTTCTCCGGACAAAGCATCGGCAGATGATTTTTGTGCTGAGCGACTTTCACGATGCCTGCGCACTCGACCGGATTGCCCCGTTGGCGGAACGGCACGAGGTCGTCTTGATCCGGTTTCGAGACGCCATTGAGGTACGGACTCCATCTGTCGGCGTAATCCATCTTCTGCCTGCCGAAGGCGATCGTGCTCGTTATGCTCGCCACCAGACTCCACAGCAGGGCACCGTGGACGAGGCCTTCGCTGCCTTGGGATTGCCTACGGTGCTGATCGATCCCGCTCAACCTGTTTCCCGCCAGCTCGTCAATTTTCTTAGCCTCCAAAAGGCCATTTTCTAAGTGCATTTTTCCTTGCAGTTTCTTTGCCTTTCCCTTTTTGGACTCGCCGGCGCGGTTATTGCACAAACTGATGAGACCGGCACAGTCTCGATCGGCGAAACCGGCAGTTACAGCGTGATTGTTAAAGGGGCTGACCTTAAACCCAAAGACGCGAGCGTCACAAAAGCCTCTGCGGGACGTCCCATCTGGATCATCTCCTGCGGGGAAGACCCCCAAAGCCCTGCGGAGGAGGGCCGGAAAACCTGGCTGATCCGCTATTCTGCTTGGAAGTCCGGAGAGTATGATCTTCGCGATCTTCTGGCTTGGCCGGACGAATTTCCCAAGGAAATGGTCAAGCCGATGATCGTCACCATTGTGGACCCGCTTCCCGCAGACCACCGTGGCGAGCTCGAATCGCGCGCCCCGGGCTCTCTCAACGTTCCCCTGCCGCTATCGCCTTCCGCTCGCTGGACGATTATCGGTGGATGGGCGGCCGGTTTCGCGGGATTGTTTTGGCTGGCATGGTTTCGGCTTGAATCGCCTGCCGGTCGCATCGCTCTAGTAGGTGACCGGGCACGCCAAGGAATTTTGGAGAGCGCCAGGGCCGGTTCCAGGGGGGCGCTGACGCCACAGACCCGTGCGGAACTACAGCGTCAGTTTCTGGCATTACTCTTGCGGGAATTTTGCAAAGGCGAGACCTCCATCTCGGGGAGCTTGGATTGT
>Ga0163144_10019404_pt1 | contig 13673 bp, 5 predicted proteins | sample OliLak19BULKMAT1_FD_123175 | JGI IMG/M metagenome (GOLD analysis project Ga0163144, IMG submission 123175) | Freshwater microbial mat bacterial communities from Lake Vanda, McMurdo Dry Valleys, Antarctica - Oligotrophic Lake LV.19.BULKMAT1 | ecosystem: Environmental > Aquatic > Freshwater > Lake... | reverse complement strand
GAACGATTGGGTCGCCTGGGTCGGGGGTTTTGCCGATTATGATGCCTAATAGCGGCTCTTCATAAGAAGGGTTCACCCATTTCAAGCGCACTTTCCCTTGACTGCTGTTCTCGCCAATGACTTGATCGGGTCCGGGTGGCGGCGTTCTATCAACAGCCATGCCTTTAACCATGGCGGATGGCGGTGTTAGTTGCGCAAATGGGTTGATGCCCAACAGTCGGTAATAAAACGGCTTGTAATTGATACCGACAGAATCAACGTAGGTCAGCGAATCCTGGCCAGCGCGTTCCCGGGGAATCCATTCCATGTAGGGCCTGTTGGTCAAGCGTTGAAAATGGATGCCATCTTCTGAACGTTCCGGATAATAAGCTGAAAACTGCGGCTGCTTTGGCCAAACCAGGGAAATATGCTTTTCGCTTTGAATCAGCATCGGGGGCTCAGGTGCTTGAATGGGCAGGTACTCTTCCGGTTTTACAATATAGGCAGCGGTGTCTGATACAACTTTCCCGTCCAGGCTTGCACATCGGAGCAGGTACACATATTTGTTCCCTTTTTCAACATGCTTGTCGACCCAGCGCCAACCCATGATTTCGGCGGCATGGGCCGACATATCAGCGGCGATCAAGGAGAATCCGAAGCGGGCACCTAGTTCGTCGTCAGCATTTTTCAAGGCTGCCACCAGGTCGTTGGAGCCTCCTACGGGCTTAACCGATTTTCCGTATAGACATTGTGCCGCCAGCAGGGCAAAGGTGTCTTTGCGGTTCATGCGCTTTTCCAGTTCCGATAAACGCCATGGACGAATGGTGTCTTTGCTGACGGGCTGGTAGGCTTTTCCGACAACCTGGTTTTTGCTGTTCAGTACGGTGCGTTCCAGGATATACCCTGCTACATTGGCACGGGCCCAGGCTTCGTTATTGGCTACTGCCCAGCGCAGCACGATGGAATCACCGATGGCAGCGCCGATCATGCGCAGTTGGGCTTTGGGTTGGGCGATTGTTTGCGCCTGCGCGAGGGCGGCAGCGCACAGGACAAAGAGTGACATTGAAATCAGCTTTTTCATCGTTCTATTGAGTTTAGCGGCCGCCGATTTGGAAGGCTGGTGATTTGACAGCACCCGGTGCTTGCAGGGCATTGATTTTTATGCCACCGATACCTGCGCCGATATTTTGGCTGTTGAAAGCGGGTCCGGAGAGTTTGGATACGAAATCGTAGGCAGCACCGAGGTTCGACAGGAGTTGGTTTTGAAAAGGCCCAGGCACATCCATCCAGCCGCCGTTCATGATGTTTTTGACCCATTGGTTGCCGTGTGGTATCATGCCGGGATAAGAGCCCATCATCAGCTCCAAGCCTCGACTTACCTCCACCAAGTGGGTAGTGCTTTTCGTGACCATTGGTTTAGTATTGGTATTGTTGGCTTTGATGATTTCCGGCAATTGAATTCCGTGTATTATCGGTGCGCTCATGGAATTCCCAAGTCCGCCAAGCACGTCGTTGGTGCGTATCGAGTCCATCACGTAATTGATCTTCAGCTTTGGCGCTGAGAATTGCCACCCGACTGTTTTCACCCCTGGCATCCGGAATACAGCCTGTTTGATCCCGTTTTGGAGCAGGGTATCCATGACCTGGCTGAATTGAGCATCCCACCATACTTGCAGGTCTCCTGATTCCAGGTCGAGCAATGGAAGTATTTTATAGGTTTTGTATTTGATGGTTTTTTCATACCCTTTCACATCGAAAACATCGAAGCGCTCAGGGCCATCGTAACCTGCTTTTTTCAGGAAAATACCTTTCGGTGTACCTTTGTTGTCCAGCTTCGGATCAAGCATGTCCGGGGGGAACTTAGTCTTCAATCGCTGTGCTACGGTAGCCCAGCTCCGGCTATCAGGCTCGTTGATTTCATAGGTTGAAAGGAAGTTAATGTCGGAAGCAATATCTTTGAAAATCAATTGATTGCGTTCCAATTCTTTGATTTTTTGTTCAATGCTGGAATACTGACTGCTTTTGAAAAAATAGCGATACACCTCGCGTTGGTTGCTTCCAAGGCGGTATTTTTTCAGGTTTAACTCCCGCTCACTGATCACTGCCATGCCCATGGCAACCGTCCGAGTTTTAACGGTTGTTGCGATGCTGCCCATGTTGGTGTTGTTGCCGTTACTCGGTGGCTTATCCCATTCCAGAAAAAACTGGACGCCATAATTCGTTGTGCGTTGAAGCGTGTGCAACATCGGCGCAATCCAGTAGTTGCCTGCACGAGCATAGCCATTTCCTTTAAGCACGTAATACTTTGACTCGCCGAAATTCCCTTGATCAAGCGAAGGATCGTACTGACCACCTGTACTGATGGTCACCTCGTCGGCTGGGAGTGCATCGGCATCCTGGCCAGCTGGGATGAGTCGCATTTTGATCCGACACGCCAGTGTTCGGTCAGGACGTTGAAATGATTCCGCGACAACGGCCCGCTCGCGGTCGCCTTCCAAAGCCAGGATGGCCTGTTTGGTGAAATCCTCGTAACAATAGAAACGCTGGCCATGGTGCGGAAGGCTGTACACGACTTGGTCGGCAGGCAATCGAATCAGGCCGTCGTTGGTCGTAAACTTGATGGTGCGGGTATCTTTGAACTCCTGGCCATTTTGCTTTTTTGCTTTAAACCAGCCACCACCACAGGAACGCGTCGTCAAATCCCCCGATTGTTGGGTTTCAACGATCCCGCATTCGAATAAAGTTGCGTTTACGGTAAATACATAATTGGTCAGGGGCAATAGGAGCTTGTTTGGGCTGGCCATGATACCAAAACCTTCAGGATCGTATTTCAACAAAAGCGGTAGTGCCCCGTTTGGCCCTGTGAGTATCGCCGTGACATTGTCCCGTTCAAAAGCGAAGATGCGTGGCTTGGTTTCCAGCTTTTTGTCAGGTGTGGTATATTGTTGTTCCAGTAAAAACTGTCTTTCTAACCGCAGATTCAGGGAAGCAGATGGCTCGGTGAAAATATCTTGCAACTCGTCCACCTTCTGGTCATTTACGGTTTTGGGTTTGGGAGAGATTTCGTTGATGACTTTCAAGCCGTCCAGCACGTCTTTGGGCTTGGGAATACATTTATTGCCGACCGCAAATTCAAAATTGCAGTGTCCCTCTATCATTCCGCCCAAAATACTGTAGTATCCGCCCACGGTGCCTTCCAGCCAGGTGGGTTCTGGTCCGCCGCCCCGGAGGATGCCACCAAATCCTATGGCAAGGATTTCAAATTTACCGCTGACAAAAAACAGGTCTACCTCAATGCCAATACTGGCCAGCAGCCCGGCGTAAAACTGTCCAGTGCCATAATAACCATTCATCCCAATCTGGCTGTACCCATCACATGGCCCCGTTTTTTCCAACAGCAAGTCAAAGCCAAAAGCGCCGTCTATTCTCCCATAAAAAATCAGGTAATTTTGTTGAAATCCCAGCTCCAGCGACATCCCCAGCAAAATGGCATCACCGTTTTTGGTGCCCGTGCGATCGGTTCGAGGGTAGCGGGTAGCATAGTCCGGGAACATGCGCATCATGATATCAGGCAGGCGGGTGGGAAGCCCATCCACATTGTAGTTGCCACATTCGAAATAGGCGGAAGCTTTTACATCGAAAATCGCCATTTTAAAGCCAAGAGAACAAGGCAGTCCATAATCCTTCGGGCGCCCGAGTTTGAAATTCCAATCGCCGTTGCTGCCATTGGCATAGGTGTCCAGGCTGCCTATACCTGTCATTATGGCCACCCTGATGGTTAGATCGGCGTGAATGGCTAGGATTTTTTGTGGGAAATCATATAATACGCTCAAACCGCCATTCACCAAACCTGTTTCGCCTGGCGCGCCAAACATCCTTCCCCGCCCGGCGATCAGGAAAGTTTCCACACCGCCGTCGATAAAGGTTACTTTCATCTGCGCATTGGCATTGAAAATCTCCTTACTGCCCAGGCCGATCACGACGGAGGCTAAGATGCCGGAACTGCCATTTTTTATACTGTACTGCACCCCGCTGGGCGCCTGTCCCAAACCTGTGTAGTTTTCAGGGTCTCTATCTTCTTTTATGTCGTTTTCGACCATATAATTTCCCGCATTCAAATTATAATAAGCGCCACCAGAAAAACCGAAAGCGTCCATGCCCGCCGTGAAAGTGGACTTACCGCCACCAAAATTGGTTTTGCCATCCACGTACCAATAATTTGTTGCGCTTTGGCCTGCTCCATGCCCTATTTGCATTCGGCTCCTTACTTTGAATCCTGGCGGGAACACCGCTTCCATGGTACCTTTAAAACCGTCGCCCCAAGTGGCATCCTTGGAATAAAAATCCAGATCCCCTTTGAGGTGCAGCACCGAGAAATCGGCATCCAGGTGTAGCCTGCTCATCTCGAAATGATCGAAAGCGGGCGTGCCGTCGTTGTCGAATTTTCCGTGAAACTTGATGGTGGCCGAGGCATTGGGCAAAAAGCCCGCCAGGTCGGAAAGCTGTAAGTCTACATCAGCTTGCAAGCCGATGGCAAACAACTCCCAGTTCTTGACGCTGAGCGGAAATCCGCCCACCGATTTTTGCGGGCTACCCAGGGCAGCTTGCAATTGCCCCGGTGTGTAGTAGGGATAGGATGTCTTTAGTCCCAGGTTTTGAAAACTCACGTGTGCGATGTTGATCCGCGGTAATTGGCTGTCAAACTTGCCGCCAATGCGAAACTCGCCGCTCAACTTGGCCGACGCCTCAAATCCTTTGCTGCCGGTGTACGAAACCATGATATTGGAGTTGTTGCTCAGGTTGAAATACGCGGCAAACAAATCTACCTCCAAGTCGTTTTTGGGCGCTACGGTGAATTGGTATTCAAATTGCTGGTTGGAATAGCTCAGCAAACTGCTGTACAACAATTGCGCTTGTTGGTTCCGGCTGGTGATCGGAAGCAATAATTTGCCGTTGAAACCGCCGCTTTGGAACGTATTTTTGAGAAATTTTACGATAAACTGGTCTACAGAAAACTGCCAATGGCCGTCGCCGCCGTCGCCAATGGCGAGCAGGTTGTTCAGACTCAAGGCACCGGTGACCCCGTTCCCGTCGATGATGACGTTGGTGGCTGAACCGGAAAGCGGCAGGTTGCTGTTTTTGCGCTTGATGATGGGCGGCAGGTCGACAGATAAAGATTTCAGGAAAAAACCCGTCCAGGTGAGTGGCTGGCCTTCTGCATAATCACCCGGCATGCCGATGGGATTGGAGATCGAAGAGTGATCGTAATATGCCGTAGTTACATTGAATGCAAAATCGTTCACACCTACAATGCGGAAAGGGTCAATTGTAATGGTAGCGACCCAATCGCTCCAGCCTTTGTCCGTTTCGGCGGAAAGTGATGCTTCCACCTGGCCGCCACCCTGCACCTTCGACAACATGCTTACCGGGAAAGTATACACGGCTTCAATATAAAACTTTTTGAAGCCGTCTTTGTCAAAAACAACGCGGGTTGCGCGTTTGGGATCGTTGGCACCGCTTAGGCCGCGGAGGTACATGTTCAGGGGCTGTATATCTAGATTCTTGGCCAGATAGAGTTCCCCTTCGCCACACAAGCCCATTCCGTTTTTCAGACAAATACCGCGGCCGCTTAGGGCGATTTGGGTTCCGGCATCTACTAAATCAATTACAATTGCAGCGTCCATGGCAGCCTGCGTGGCATCAAAATGGAGTCCGGTAATGGCGATCACGAACTGTTGCCCGCCGATGTTTTTATCAAGGCCGAGGGGAAGGCGAAACCCAAGTAATTCGGAAGGGTTTCCAATGGTGCTTACCAACTGCTCCACATTTTGTTCAAAATACTGATCCAACTGATCGATTTGACCGTCATCTAACGGCAATGTTTGCAGTTGCGGGTTGTCGATGGTCGGTAAAAAAGAAACCCCTTGTTGCACCTGCGCATTTACGACCCCTTTCATCATTTCCCGGCTGGCATTGATTTGCAATCCGGTAAAATCAACCCAAATAGGCAGTTTGACGCCGCCTGGGAACCCCGGAACCAGGATTTTTCCAGTACCGTTTCCGTTCCCGTCTGTGCTCTCCACCTTCATGGAATACTGGCCGACCATTACGGTGACACCAGGTTGCAGCAAGGATGGGCTATTGGAACCGCCCGGTTTTTGGGCAGGCAATTTGCAGTCGCATACCCAAGGGAAATCACTGCCGTTGCCATTCATGGGCGCGATGATGGAGCTTGTTTTTATGGTGAGGGTGCAAAAAGCGCTGCGCCCCTGGTTTTCAATGCCCACGTTCTGGCTGATGTCGCTGGCGACGATACCCCAGACATAGTTGCCGGCTTCCAGTGGCGGGTCTTGGAGCGTGTTGTAGAAATAGGAGGCCGTGGGCAAATTTTCCATGACGAAGAAAGGCCCTGGCAATTGGCCGTCCATCGCCAATTGCAGCAATTGGGCAGGATCCTGGCCTGCTGGCACGGGAATAAGGTAAAAATCGTATTGGATGTTAGCATTTCCCATGCCTCCCCCGGTAGGTGGCAACCAGGAGAAGTTGATGACCGGGTTAGTCTTCACATTGTGGCTTTCGCCACACCAAGGAAGGTTGGGCTGTGGCGGGCTGAGGTATTGAATGGGGATGAGGATGCATTTGCGCCCGAGAACTTTTAAGGTGTTGATGTCCACCACTTCGATGCAATAGTCGTAGTTGTCTTGAGGCAGCAGTTTCGTGCGGATGATGTCGGCTTCCAGGTCGCCGGGGATGTTTTGTTCGGTATTGCTGCGGTCAAAATACCCGGTTATTTCCTGGCCTGCGAAGGAGCGCGATTCACCGGGCCCCAGTATGATGACCTGATTGGGCACGTAATCGAGCCGGGTTTTGATGAACAGCCCCGTGCCGAGCCCCCTGATTTCACCGATAATTTTCATGCGCTGATCCTGTTGGGTCAGGTTGGTCAGCGTCAGGAATTGCTGGGCGCGGTATTGGAGATAGTCGTCGAGGCGGTGGCTGTAGGGTGGGCTTAGTGTTACGTTCACCAGCACTTCGTTCTGGGCCGTCAGTGCTGCGGCTTGAAGGAGTAAAACCAGGGAAAGGAAGAATATTCGCATAGCATCAAAAGGTGTATTCCACGCCGCCTGAAACCGTCAGGTATTGGTAGTTGCGTTGTGGCGTATGATTGGAGAGGAAATAGGCGTTGGTATAGAATCGGGTATTTTTCAGCGCTTTCCAGGAAATACCGAAACCGCCGCCGAAGCCTGAGCCGGATTTTACACCTTTAAGGAAAGACAGACTGGTGTTTAGATTTGCTTGCAGGTTGAGTTTGTTTTTCAGGACGGGTTTGCCCGCGCTGGCGGTAAGCCCGATGCTGTTGTCGTCGGCAGCTGTGCCGCTTTTGTTCATGCGGCCGTTAATACCCATGCCGAGGTTGAGGCCACTTTTTTGTTGTTGCCAGTTGTAGGTTACTTGCCCGAATACAAAATCGGATCGCAGGTTTTGCCGGGTGTAGGGGTTGTAGTCGTCGCTTTTCTGGTAGGCGATGCTGCTGCTGATGGTGCGCATGGTGGTACCCGAGCGTAGAAGCCAGTGGGGCGACACGTTCAGGAAAAGGGTCGATTGTTGCAGGCGCAGCGAGTCGGATTCGAGGTAGCGGTTTTCCTGGGTGAACTGGAAGTTGTTGGCTTGCAATTCAATGCCGAAACGTTCCGTGGGGTTGAGCGAGATGTTCATGCCGCCGATTATTCTGCTGGAGGTGGCGGGCTTCAATTTTAGTAAATTATCGGTTTGCCAGCCAGTGTTAAACTGAATTCTGGTACGCCCTTTGTTGAAACTGAAAGCTGGTGTGAGCGTGATCTGTTGAACATCGGTCTGGAAAAACCAGGCGCCCATAGAATTGTATTCTGGTTCCACACGGCGGTAGGCCAGGCCCAGTTGGAACTGCTTGCTTTGGTAGCGCAGGCCCGCCTCCCCGGCGAAGGTGAGTGCGGTGCTGGTGTGAAAAGGGAGGATCCAGGAGAGCTGGGAGGCTATTTTTTTGAGTTTTTCGTCGTTGGATTCGTCTGATAGCAATGGGCTGCGCATATCGCGGGTGTAGAGGCTGGCGCCACCGTCTATTTGCAGGTAAATCCGTTTGCCGAAAGAGATGCGGGATGCAATGCCCAACACAGCGTTTTCGTCGGGTGTAAGGTTGCCGGTTGGGCGTGCAATGGGTTGAATGGACGTTGAGTCGTCTTTGGCTTTGAAATAAATAAAGTCAACGTAGTTGCGCGTTTTCCCAACCCCGATTTTCATGCCGTAGCCCAGGCGTTTGTACGCTGGCCGCAGGCGAAAAATACTGGTAGTATCCGCTTCCCGAGCTTTTTGAAAACGGCCACCCAATACGGCAAAACGGAACGCGCCCGGGTGGAGCTCCACCGCGCCGCCCAGAAAAGTATGGCCGGCAACGGAGAATGGAGAAAGGGACAAGCTGCGCACACCCGCATGGAATTTTGCCCATTTGTAGGTCGGGCTCATGCCGATTTGCGAAAAAGGGCCGCTGATGGAGCGCTGTTGGCTGGAAACCATCACGTTCACCGGCATGGAGTGCCCGTAAATGCCGAATACAGGATTGCCGTTCAGGCTCCAGTAAAAGCCGGGTTGCCGGCCATTGTAGTTCTGTTGCTGAAAAGTACCCAGCGACAGCGAAGCCGTGCCATGAAAACTCAGCGGTTGCTTTTTTTCGCTTTGGGCGTGCAAGCAACATGCGCTGCAAACAAGTAAAAGGGCGAGCTGAATATTCATGGTCGGACAGGTGTTTTTTATTCTATTGCAGGCAACTGAGAAAAGGTAAGTGGAGCACTGCACAAAAGTGCTGGAGCGTTGAAAGGATTCGCTGTGTTACTTTCCCCTTGGCAGGTTTGGGTTTCCGCTTGACAAGCGTTAGGAACAGTAGCTTATTTCTGAATTGCAGGCAATCGGAAGAAGGTAAGCGGTCAACAGAAAAAAAGTGAGCTATAGCTTTAAAGTGGCCTGCGAGCTCCTGTTTTTACCTTCTTATTTTCTTTCTCAAATAAAACACGACACCACTTACCTTTACCCTACATTCTGTAATACAAACAGAAGGACGCAATGCGCATCAAAGAGTGGTTTTCTTCACCCAACCCATGCAAATCCTTTGAGACCCATGAACAACTGTTCCTTGGCCTTAAAGCCTTGGACAATGCTGCCATTCTCTGTGTACAAATAAAGGCATTGAATGCAGTGCGAAAACTAGTAGGCCAATTCAAATTGCCGCTGGAGCAAGTTGACGATATCCTGAACCAAAGCACCTTGATCTTTTTGCGGAAAATAACGGATGGGAGCTATCAGTTTCAAGACCACGCCCCTTCAACCTACCTCGTAGAAATTGCCAAACGCGTGGCGCTGATGGCCACCCGTACGCAAAAAAAAGCCCCGGAAGCCCTTGAAAACCACCAAAACCTGGCGGATTTGGATATTGACAAAAACCTGGAGCAAAGGGAAGCCACGGAGCTAGTGCGCCAACTGCTTGGCCAGCTCGGGCAACCTTGTGATCAGGTAATCCGGCTGCACCATATCGAGGGGTATAGCGATGAGGAGGTGGTACGCCAGAAAATGACCCGGTATTCTACCGTAAATTCCTTAAAAATGAAACGGAGTGACTGCATGAAAAAACTCATACACCTGGCACAACAATGGAAGATTTTAAACAATACCTGAACGAGGACGCGGGCGAGCAGGAACGCAAAGCCGCCGATCAGGTAGCCAAAGGGCTGAATGAATTGCGGTTTGAAAACACGGTGGCAACTGTTGCCCGGCAACGTCACGCATGGCTTCAAAGAAGCCGTTGGCGGCGGATCACAGCCGGGATAGCATTGGTGCTGATTACCGTTGCAGGAATGCTGTATTTTAAGAAAAAAAATACTGCAACGCCGGAGCCGCCCGGAAAGACCGCACCCATAGAGAATGTTGTACCGCCATCACTAAGCGCTCCAATGCCACATGATCAGGCACCTGTCAAACAGGTGCCAATGGCACAGCGGCCGCTCAGCACACGGGAGCAGGCAGAGAAACCTTTGTTGCGGAAGACTGAACCAGAATTGGATGCCGTAACAAATGCGCTTATCGGCAAGCTGCTGGAGTTGACCATCAGAAAAGGAGCTGCATTCTCGGCTGACCAACAGGCTGAAAAATTGCAATGGGATAAAATTGTCAAGCTCCTAAGCCAAAACAAACCAGCTGCAGCCAAAGCCGAGATTTTCAAAACGGACTATAATAATTTGGATACAGACTGGCTGTTAGCCCTCGCACTGTTAGAAGAGAACCGACCGGAAGCAGCATTGGTGATTTTTGGGAGGATTGCAAATACGCGTCAACACCCCTTTGGAGAAGCGGCGCAAATGGCGATTGAAACTTTGCAGTGAACTACGCTTAACTTTTGCTGCTGTTCTGCAATATAGATAGGGTCGTTGAATTATAATCCACCCCTTTTTAAAAAATTTATTATGTTCAGACTTAAATTCGTGCTACTCCTTGTTTTTTGCGCAGGGGGCATTACAAGTTCCTATTCGCAGGCTGACTCAACCGATCTGGCCAGTACATTTAAATCCTTATTCAAGACGAAAGATTACCCAAAGGCCATTAAAACAGGCCTGGAATGGAAAGCATACATGCAACGTGAAGGTATTGCAGAGTCAGATTCAGCTAAAACTGCAAGGACACTGATGGATTTGGCGAGCTGCTACAATAGTACCCAGCAATACCGCAATGCCGAGGCAACGATATTGGAAGCCTTGCAAATCATGCCATCGGATTCGACTGGTTATTGCGCCATGATTTCGGCACTTGGTAATGTCAAAACAGTGCAAGGAAAATATGTTGAAGCGGACTCAATCCTTCATCTGGCATTGGATTCATACAAACATTACCATTTGGAAAATAGCCAGAGTTACATTTCCTGTCTTGTCAACCTCGGTATTCTTCAATTTGACAGAGGATTTGTTGTGGAGGCTCAACAATTGCACCTACAGGCATTGACAAAGTGGAATGACAATAATTTTGGGGAGAAACCTCAAATTGGAAGGATATACAATGAGCTATACCGGGTTGAAACGGAGTTTCGAAATTTGGCACAGGCTCAAATTTGGCTGGAAAATGCGATCAACGTGCTGTCAAAATTTTATCCTCCTGATGGAGAGGTGGTCTTAGGTCGGAAAAATTTGTACGCAAAACTATTGATGAACAAAGGGGAATTGGATAAAGCAGAGCCTTATTTGGTAGAATTAATGAAACTTCAAGCGGAAAAACGCGGCAAAAACACCTTGGAATACGCCGAAAGCATGGCTGTTTTGACTTGTATCGACCAAAAATTGGGCAAAATTGAGGAAGCGCTCGAACTTACCCTATTGCAACATCCAATATATCTTGCCCACTTCGGATTTTCAGGAAGTAAAACGTTTGAAAACCAGTTCAACAGGGTTGCATTGTTGCTTGATGCTCAGAAAATGGAAGAGGCGAGAGTCTTGATTCATAGCATCCAAGATTCTATTTCAAAGGATCCGGAGGGTAGTCTTAGAAAGTCCGCAAGATTATTTGAGGCATTGGCAGCATGTGAGCAGATGCCATCCAATTCCATCCCATTTCGTAAAAGGGCACTTTCTCTTTATCAGGAAGCTGCACCAGGAATTATTCGGGCTGCTGCTGCCGAAACAGCCATACTTCTTGCCAGGGATTATTTGTTAGTGGGTCAATTGGATTCTGCGGAACAACTGTTGAGCCTTTTTGATGAGACTGTGCAGAGCAAGGAAACACATGAACCGAATGCGCTCAGGCTCCTATTTTTCTGGGGGTACTTTAATCAACTAAAAGGCAATGAGGAACAGGCGGTGAAAGATTGGTCGAAACTGGTGGAATCGCAGCAGGAAGACCTTTCCCGTGATTTGTTTCTCCTCAATGAGGATGATCGTCTTGGTCGCTTATCCAAGTCCAAGTATATATCGTACATGCTGCTGACTCAATGCCGGAATAAAGACATGAGAGATGCTGGAATTATGGAACTGGCACTTGATTTCCACCTTTATACCAAGTCCTTATTGCTCTATACAGCTAATAAAATCAGGGAAAACATGTTTGCTGACAGTAGCCTTGCACCTATATTTGCGGCCTGGACCGATACGCGGTATCGCCTTGCCTGGTGCTATACACAATCAGAAAAATATATATTATCCCAAAAGATTGACATTGGTATGTTACATGCAAAGGCCGATTCTTTGGAAAATGACATTGCCCGTCGGAGTGCTGCTTTTGTATCTGTCGATTTACGCAAACCATATTCTTGGACGAATGTCCGCGACAAATTGTTGCCTGGCGAAGCCGCCATTGAAATCACTCGGCACAAAATTTTTGAAACAGACACCATAAGTTATGTCGTTTTTGTCATAAGACATGGAGCAAATGCACCCATCGCGATTCCATTCTCCGATGCCTTTCAATTGGATCAAATACTGGTGGAGCAATATTTGGCAGCGTGTGCCGTACCAACAGGTAAAGGCCAAACAATTGGCCTTTACGATGCCTTTTGGAAAAAGCTAGAGCCTTATCTTAAGGATGTTTCCAGGATTTTTGTAGGAACAGACGGCGCATTTTTTAAAATCAATATTGGCGCGATTCAGCTTCCAGGCGGTGGGTACGTTGCCGACAGCTTTGACCTGCGCCCTGTTTTTTCCCTCAAAGATATTCACAAAGACGCTCCTCCCTTGGGTCAACGCGACCAAACTATGCCGTTGACAGCTTTTTTGGCAGGCAACCCGACATTCCTTCAGAAGCCTGGCGATATTGATGTTGTGGCGGCCAAGCGAAGCGTTACCGAAACAGAGGATTCCAGCACGTTATTCCGGTCATTTGACTATAGCCTTCGTCAAGTTGACGAAACGCGCGGGCTCACCTTGTCGCCCTTGCCCGGCAGTGAAAAAGAGGTGCTCGACATTACAAAACTGCTAGAGAAAAAAGGATGGCATACAACCGTTGTCACGGGGAAGGAAGCTACCGAAGATTTGGTCAAATCCATAAGAAATCCAACAGTGTTGCACCTGGCTACGCACGGCTATTTTTTATCCAATGTGCGCAGCGGCACCGCAGGGCTTTCTCGCTCGGTGTTGGAAAGAAATCCCATGCTTCGATCCATGATTTTCTTTGCGGGTGCGCAGAACACCCTGGATAAGGCTCCTATTGGCAGCGAAGACGGAATTCTTACAGCATATGAAGCGCAAAACCTAAACTTGGAGGGCACCGAACTCGTCGTATTATCGGCCTGCCAAACGGCGCAGGGTAAGATACAGAACGGGGAAGGCGTGTATGGCTTGCAAAGAGCATTGAGGATCGCTGGCGCAAAATCAGTGTTGATCTCTCTGTGGGACGTTGATGATAAAGTAGGTCGGGAGTTCATGATTCAATTCTATACGCATTGGTTGAATGGCGCTACCAAGGCTGAAGCATTCCGCAAAGCGCAGTTGGAGACGAAAAAGAAGCACCCGCTGCCGTTTTATTGGGCTGGGTTTATGCTGTTGGAATAAGCCGTCTGCACACACAAGAAAAGCGCGATAAGTTGCCTCATCGCGCTTTACAAAAACTATTGCTCATTAAATTCTGCTCTTGTGGATAGGAGATTGACCGGTGTTAATTGCGGGCAATGCTCTGACTTTGGATCAAAAGTT
>Ga0163144_10019403_pt1 | contig 13673 bp, 7 predicted proteins | sample OliLak19BULKMAT1_FD_123175 | JGI IMG/M metagenome (GOLD analysis project Ga0163144, IMG submission 123175) | Freshwater microbial mat bacterial communities from Lake Vanda, McMurdo Dry Valleys, Antarctica - Oligotrophic Lake LV.19.BULKMAT1 | ecosystem: Environmental > Aquatic > Freshwater > Lake... | reverse complement strand
CGGTCCACCCGGACCACGACCCGGACCGCCCGGCCCGCGCCCCGGTCCACCTGGCCCGCGCCCCGGTCCGCCCGGACCAGCACCCGGCCCGCGACCCGGTCCGCCAGTGCCGCGCCCCGGACCACCCGGCCCGCCGCTGCTCGCGCGCGGGGCGTATCCGCCACCGCCGCCACCAAACCCGCCACGGTCGCTCGGCCCACGCCGATCGCCACCATCGCGTGCCGGCCGCGGCCCGCGCGGACCGCGGAAGTCTTCCTTCGGCGGCAAGCCCACGTCCGAACGCGTCATCCGTGCCGCCCCGTCCTCACGAGCCGACGCCCGAGTGTCCTCACGAGCCGGAGCACGCGTGTCCTCACGAGCCGGAGCACGCGTCTCGCCACGTGACGGACCGCGCGTGTCCCCACGCGGCGCAAACTGCGGCTCAGACCGCGGCCCAAACTGCGGCTCAGGCCGAGATTCAGGCCGAATCACGCCCGCGCCGCCGCGATCCGGACCGCGATCGTTCCGGTCATCGCGACGATCAAACCCGCCCCCGGCAGGCCTGCGATCCTGGAAGCCCTGGCTGTGCCCGCGCGGCCGCGCCGGCCCGCTCATCGCGTGCCCGCCACCACGCTCGGAGGCGTGGCCACCCGCACCGAACGACCGACCCTCGCCCTCGTCCTCGCGATCGCTCCCACGCGCGATCTTCACAAGCCCGGGCGGCAGCTGCGTTACCACATGGATCGTCGCCTTCGTGATCCGCTGGATCTGCCGAAGCTCGTCCGCGTCCGCCGGCGTCACAAACGAGATCGCAATCCCCGAGCTGCCCGCACGCCCCGTACGCCCGATGCGGTGTACATAGCCCTCAGGCTCCATCGGCAGGTCATAGTTGAACACGTGCGACACGTCGTCCACGTCCAGCCCGCGCGCCGCAACGTCCGTCGCCACCAGCACACGCACACGCCCGCTGCGGAATGACTCAAGCGCCTTCTTACGCTGGTTCTGTGCCTTGTTGCCGTGGATCGCGTCCGCGCTCACGCCCTGACGCTCAAGCTGCCCAGCCAGACGCTCGGCACCGAACTTCGTCCGCGTAAACACCACCGCACGCGTCGCCGCGTTCTCATCGCCCTCGGCACCCAGCAGGTGCAGCAGCAGGCTCAGCTTCCGCGCCGTGTCCACGTAATACGCCTTCTGCTCGATCTGCGCCGCCGTCGACGCCACCGTCGCAACCGCAATCTGCTGCGGGTCCCGCAGCAACGCGCTCGCAAGCTGACGGATCGCCGAAGGCATCGTCGCGCTAAACAGCATCGTCTGCCGCGGCTTGGGGCTCGTCAGCGCACCGGCAATCCGCTTGATGGGCTGGATAAAGCCCATGTCCAGCATCCGGTCCGCCTCGTCAAGCACAAACACCTCGACCGCCGACAGGTCCGCGTGCCCCTGCTCCATCAGGTCCATTAAACGCCCCGGCGTCGCCACCAGCACGTCCACACCCCCGCGCAGCGCACGAACCTGGTGGAACATCGAGACCCCGCCGTACACGCACGCGTGACGCAGCGTCGTCCGACGACCGTACGTCATCAGACTCTCGCCAATCTGGTCCGCAAGCTCACGCGTCGGCGCCAGCACCAGCGCCCGCGGCAGCGTCGGCCCCCGACGGTTCTTGTCCGCAGCCTGCGTGTGCAGACGGTGCAGGATCGGCAGCGCAAACGCCGCCGTCTTCCCCGTGCCCGTTTGCGCACTGCCCAAGATGTCACGCCCCGTCATCGCCACTGGGATCGCCTTCGCCTGGATCGGCGTCGGCTTCTCATACCCCTCCTCGATCAGCACGTCCAGCAGCGGCTGCGCAAGGTTCATGTCCGCAAACGTCACCTTGCCAAACGCGCCGGGCTCGCGACCCGCCGCCGCATCTGCCCCGCCCGTTGACGCGCCCGTTGACCCGCCCGCCGTTCCGCCTGTAGCGCCACCCTTCGCCGACGCCTTCACGCCGTGCGTGTCGGGGCTCGAAAGTGACGAGCGCGTGATGTGCCCGCTGCTTTGCGAAGAACCGTGCGAGCTGCCGTGCGAGCCGCCCTGCGAGCTGCCGTGCCCTGTGTGCGAAGCCGCCGGCGCATCCAGCACCGCGCCGTCCATCGCGCCAGCGTCGGCCATCCCGCCGTCGAAGGTGCTGCCGTCAAGAAGTGAGCTGATATTCATTGAGTCCGAAGTAAACAAAGCGAAAACTCCAACCGCGCACAGGGCGCACAAACGGCGCACCGAGCGACGGCAAAGGCATCAAGCGATCCGGGTTAACTCGTAAGAGTCCGGGCGGCCTGAGGCGGGTTGCAGCGTCCGGTCCATTCACCCCGTGATCGCACGGGAAGGACCAGACGCCTCAGCAACCGAGGGCCGGTAGAAGTGCAACTTGCACCTCCAACACTGCGCCCGGGCCACTGACTGAAGCCACCACTATAGCCGCCCCAACCACCCCGGACCACCCCGGACCGCCCCGGACCACCAAGGGCTCATCGGCACAGCGGCGCATCCGCACCTTTGCACATGGTCACATGGTCACAAGGTCACATGGTCACATGGCACACGACCAAGTGGTCTCGTCAGGGAACTCTGAACAACCGGTGCCCACACGCTCCATGTGTCGCGCCGCCCGAGATTCCGTGTGTCCCAACATCTAGCTGGCAATGTGCAGAGGCGCCATTCGACAGTCGTCCCGCCGGGCCGCAGCTCTACGTCGCAGCCACTCGCACCCATGGCCGATCGCCCAGTGCCCAAGGCCCACTTCTCGCCCATTCCCGATTGGCTCTCCCCCGCTACTGCCCCTGCGCCAGGCTGTACCCCTTCACACCATCAAACACCCTCAGCAGCTCGTACGAGCAGACCTGAAACTTCTCCGCCACCTTGTCCAGCAGCGCCACGCACCGTGCTTGCCCAAAGTCGCCCGGGCGGTGCCCATCCTTCAGCTCAAACCGCACGCGGTAATAGTCCACGCACTCTGTGTACACCGAGCCCGTCGGCCACACCTGCGTCCCACGGTTCGACACCAGCAGCAACCTAAACGGCGTGTCCTCGCAGATCCGCTGCATATCCTCCGCCACACTTACCGGGCTCAGCGGCGTGTCCAAATAGATGTCGCAACCCACCACGTGACGCACCACGTTGCTGAACGTCCGGATTACCTGCTGGCTCAGCGGCCGCGGCGGACGGCTAAACACCGGCAACGTCTCCGGCCCCTCGGGCACCGCTACCGACGCCACGCTGCTGGGCTTGCTCCCAAGCCGCTCGACAATCGCCTGCACGTACTGCCGCGTCCCCAGCACCGGCTTGCTCGTGTCGCCAAAGTCGCCCGTCCGCACGCCCTGCTCCAAGGCCGTCAGCAGCGCGTTCTCGATCACCGCCGCCTGCTGCAACATCCCGATGTGCCGCAGCATCATCAGCCCCGACAAGATCAGCGCCGTCGGGTTCGCAATGCCCTTGCCCGCGAGGTCCGGCGCCGTCCCGTGCACCGCCTCAAACAGACAGATGTGCTTGCCGATGTTCGCCGACGGCGCAAACCCCAGCCCGCCCACCAGCCCCGCGCACAGGTCGCTGACGATGTCGCCCTGCAGGTTCGGCAATACCACCATCTGGTACTGCTGCGGCCTGATCACCAGGTTCATGCACAGCGCATCGACGATCACGTCCGCCGCCTCGATCTCCGGAAAGTCCCGCGCCGCCGCCTTGAACCGGTCGAGGAACAACCCGTCGGTCATCTTCATGATGTTCGCTTTGTGCCCGCAGAAGACCTTCTTCAGGCCCAGCTTCCGCGCGTGCTGCCACGCGAACCGGTGCACCTCGTCACACCCAGGCGCGCTGATCAACCGCTTGCACTGGATCATGTCGTTGCTCAGCCGGTGCTCAACACCGCCGTACGTGTCCTCGATGTTCTCACGCACGATCGTCATGTCGATCGGCACGCCCGCCCGCGAGTACACCGTGTGCACGCCCGGCAGCGTCTTGAACGTCCGCACGTTCGCGAACGCGTTGAACATCTTTCGCAGCGTCACGTTGATGCTCTTGCCGCCGCCGCCCTTGGGCGTCTCCATCGGCCCCTTGAACACCAACCCCACATCCTCCACCGTCTTGACCGCCGCCTCCGTCATGCCGCGGCTGTTCCCCGCATCAAACACGCTCTTGCCCATCTCTACCGGGATGTACTCAAGGTGCTTGCTCACACCCGCCGCCGCAAACAGCTCCAGCGTCGCGTCCATGATCTCAGGACCGATCCCGTCACCCTTCGCCAGCGCGATCTTCAGCTTTGACATTCGCCGTTTCCTCTTCGCGGCGTTCGCTGCCGCTCACCAAGCCAGACGCCCCGGGCACCCCGTCCGCAGGGTCCAAGCACGCCACCACCACCCATCACCAGCCACCATCCAAAACCCACAAACATAGCTCCGCTACCACCGTCACGCACCACCAACGTCCAATCTAGCGCGCCGCACTCGCACGCGCCAATCGGTCCATGATCGCCTGCCACACCGCCGTCTCCTCCGCCGTCTCACCCGCGCTCGGCGGGCGGTGCACCACAATCGCCAACGGCCCGCGCGCGTCCGCCTCACGAAGCCGCGCGTACAGCGCCCCCGCGTACGCCCACGCCTCGTGCGGCATCTCGATCAGCTCAACACCCTCCAAGTCAAGCCGCGCCAGCTCGTCCTCCGCCACCAGGCTGTGACTCAACACCACCACAAGCCCACCCGCCCCCGCCAGCTCCTCCATGCCCACCAAGTCGTCCACTCCGGCCAAGTCCTCCACCACCACGCACCGCGCCCGCGGCGCATAGTGACTCGCCAAAAGCCCAGGGCTCAGCAGCACTCCGCCCACGCCCACGCCCACGCCCGCTCCACCCGGCAACCCCGGCCCGTCAACCTCCTCGCCCAGCACCGCGCCCAGCGCCGCGGCACCGATCACCCCGGGCCTCAGCACCCGCGCGCGCCCGCCCGCCTCGCCCAGCCACACCACCGTGCTCTCGATCCCCGCCGCGCACGCGCCCCCGTCCAGCGTCAGCACTTCGCGCTCGTCAAACGCCTCGCGCACATGCGCCGCCAGCGTCGGCGAAACACCCCCGCTCTTGTTCGCACTCGGCCCGACCAGCGGCCCACCAAACGAGAACAGCAGCGCCAGCGCCACCGGATGGTCAGGACTCCGCAGCGCCACTGTCGCGCCCCCACCCCTCACCCCACCCGTCACCCCGCCCGCCAGCCCGCTCCCCGCCGCCCGCGGCACCACAATCGAAAGCGGCCCAGGCCAGAACGCCCGCGTCAGCGCCCGCGCTCGATCATCCAGCACCCCTAGCTGCTCCGCCATCAGCAAGCCCGGCACGTGCACAATCAGCGGGTTGTTGCTCGGCCTGCCCTTGGCCGCAAACACCCGCGCCACCGCCGCCTCGCTCCGCGCATCGGCCCCAAGCCCATACACCGTTTCAGTCGGGAACGCCACGAGCCCACCGGCCTTGAGCCGCTCCACCGCACGCACGATGTCCTGATGGTCCACGCTCTCGCACTCCCGTCCACCCGCGCCAGCCGGGCACGCCCGACCAACCTCACGGGCCCTCGGGCACCTCGAACTTGATCCGGTTCCGCTCCAGCGCCGTGCCCATCGCCCCGTGCAGCCGCGCAATCGATGCGTTGTACTCTGTCAGCGCCGCCAGCTCCTGGGCCTCCGCCGAGGCCAGCGCCTGCTGCCGACGCAGCTTCAGGTCAAGAAACTCCGGCGTCAGGTTCTGGATCGTCTTCTCCTCAACCTCCAGCGTCCGCAAGTTCTCAGCCGACGCCAGCCGTGACGCCCGCGCCTGCTCGATCAGCGCGTAGCTGCTCGTCACGCTGCGAAGCTGGCCCTTCACGTCCAGCAACACCCGCTGCACCACATCGCGGTACGTAATCCGCGCCTGCTGCGCCTCCAGCACGCGCCCGCGATACCCCGCCTCGCCCGCCCGGTTGCCGATGGGCTGCTCGAAGCTAAACCCCGCCAGATAGTTCACAAAGTTCGACTTAATAAGCTCGTTGAGCGCCACATCAACGTTGTCACGCAGCTCGCTCAGCTGCACCTGCAACCGCAGATCAAGCTGTGGCAGCCGCGCGTTGTCAGCCAGCTGCTGACGCACCGCCGCGTCGCTGATTGCCAACAGCGCCCGCTGCACCTCGGGCCGGCGCGACAGCGTTGTGCTCAGCACGTCCAGCAGACTAAAGCTCAGCGCCTCGGTCACCGGGCGGTCCCCCGGCACCAGCAGCACCTCAGAGCCCACCGTCAGCTCCGGGTCGTTGATCAGCTGCTTGAGCTGGTCGCTCGCCGTCCGCAGCGCGTTCTCTGCCCGGATCACCTCCGCACGCCGAGACTCCACCGTCGCCACCGCGTCACTGAACTGGCTCGCCCGCACGTCCATCGCCGACCGCTGACGGCGCCGCAGTGTGTCGCGGACCTCCTCGCCCCGCTCCAGCAATCGCCGCGCAATCGCCAGCTCGCCGTGCGCCCGCACAAGCTGCCAGTACGAAACCTCCGTCTGCGTCACCTGCTGGATCACCGTCGCCTTCAGCTGCTGAATCCCGTCGCGCTCCGCGCTCGCCGCCAACCGCACCTCCGCCAGCGCCGCGTCACTTCCAAACCCCCGCATCAGCGGCTGATCGAGCTGCAGCGTCCCGGTCAACTGGTTCGCCGGGTTCGGAATCGCCGTGATCCCCTGGCTGTCGTCGTCGGTTCGCTGCAGGTCCATCTGCGCCGTCACCTGCCCGCCGCTCACCAGCCGCTGCCGCGCCCCGGCCGCCACCGTCCCGCCGGTCTGCTCCTGCAAAGACTGCTGAAAACGGCTCGTCCGCTGAAGCTGCCGGTCCGTCTTGGTCAGCGTCGTGCTGCCAAACAGCGTCCAGTCAAACGCCGCCTCCGTTGTCACACGGTTCGCCTCGCCAATTGCTGGCACCAGCCGCGCAAACTGCAACGACAAGCTGTTGCTCGTCCCCGTCAACACCGCCCGCTGCAGGCTTAAACGCTCGACCCGGTGCGCCTGACCCAGCAAAGACACGCTGATTGTCAGCGGCTCGCCCAGGTAGCTTCCAGGCCCAGAGTCACGCTCAAGCTGCGCCAAAATCCCCTCAGGCAAGCCCAGCGGCTCAACTTGCACAGACACCGGCTTGCTCAGCGGCCGCACACGTTCCGCCTCCGCCAGCTCACGGTCGATCGACCGCAAGATCGACCGCCGAAGCTCACCGTTATCACCATCGTGCAAAGGCCCCGCGCACCCCGCCAGCAGCACCAGCCCGCAGCCGAGCCCAAAACCCAGCATCAACCCCTCAACCCGGCCACAGCCCCACCCCCCGCGCTCCGCCCGCGCTCTGGTTCGGGCGATGCTCGGAAGGCTCAGACGGCTGCGTGCAGACATGGCCCCAACATTACCGACCTCAACACCCCCACGACGCCCGCCAACGCACACACCCATAACGCTCCCCGCGCAGCCGCCCCCGCACGATCAACGCCCCCGCCAACCCCCAGCACCGGCACTTTCTGCGCTCGCAACCTTCGACCCCGCGCTCTTTCAGTCCGCCCGCCGCCGACGTACGATGCACCTAGCACCACTCGCGCGCCCAAACCACGCCGCGCAACAACGCAGCCACAAACTCAAGAACGAACAACTCAAGAACGACAAGCGCACGCACAACAAGCTCAAGACCGGCACGGAGCCCACAAGATCATGAACCCGCCCATCGCCCGACGCCTCACCACCCTCACCACCCTCGCCGCCCTGCTCAGCACCGCGGCACTCCCCGCCGCCATCGCGGCCCTCGCGCTCGCCGTGCCCGCGCACGCCGCCGCCGCGCGACAGGTCACCAAGGCCGCAGAGCCCTACGTTGTCGTTATCACTGCTGAGGCTGGCGTCCCGCTTCGCGCCGGTGATTCAACACTCTTCTACCCCATCGCCACCGCCAAGCCCGGCGACATGCTCTTGGTCGATGCCGAGACCGCCGGCTGGCTCCGCGTCGCTTACCCCCAAGGCCTCGAGGTTTTCGTCAAGGCCGACGACGCCGCCGAGCCCGACGCCAGCAACACCACCCGCCTCACGCGCCCCTCGCGCTTGCTGGCCCCCAACCTCAACGCCGGCGCCCGCGCCAGCTTTATGCAGGCCCTTGAGGCTGACCTCCCCTCGGGCACCACCATGAAGGTCGCCCGGGTCGTCCGCAGCGACACCAACGGCATCACCCACTACGCCGTCCCCGCGCCCACCGGCGCACGCGCCTTCGTCTCGCGCGAGGCCGTCCGCCGCGCCACTGCCGACGAAGCCGCACGCTTCATGAACGCCGGCGTCAACCTTGGCACCGCAACCACCGCCGCGGCATCCGCGCCCACGAGTACTCCCGCCACTGCTCCCACCCCCGCGCCTGTTGCCGCAGTGACCACGGCCCCGGTGTCCACGCCTACGCCTACACCCGCACCCGCGCCCACGCCCACGCCCATGCTGCGTACCGAGCCCATCCTCGCCGCGGCACCTGCTGCCGCGAACGCGGCGACCTCACCCCCCGCGCCCACCAGCAACACCTCCACCACCAAAACGGTCACCACCACGACCACCACCCAGCAGCTGCCCGTCAGCTCACCCAACGCCATCGGCGTGAGCGCGCGGACAGACTCAACCTCCGCGCTCGGCGTCATCGGCTCCGCCAGCCAGCAGGCCACCGAGATCCCGATGACCATCCCGGTTAAGGCCCAAGGCCAAGCCCAAGTCCAAGCCCCGGCCCAGAACCTGTCCGACGTCACCGAAACCGCGCCCACGGCCGATCAAGAACCGCCCGCCGCGCCAACCCTCAAGCTGACGACCATCAAGACGACCGTCACTACGAGCACCGCCCCGACGCTGACTTTCACGCAGTCGATCGATCAGCTCGCCGCCACCTTCAATCGCGTCAGCAGGCAGCCGCTGATGACCGCCGAGATCGAGCCGGCCATCGCGCAGTTCGAGGCCTTCAAGACGACACTTGGGGGCACCGAGCGCGACCAGCGCATCGCCGCCTCGCTGCAGGGTTACCTTGACGCCCTGCGTCTGCGCATGGACCTGCGAGAGTCGATGCGGACCGCGCAGGCCAACGCCGCGTCGGGCCAGCTCATCGGCACGCCCCTGGGCCAGCGCGTGGCTGAGCTTGAGCGTCAGCGCGTTTACAACATCATCGGGCGCCTCGTCCGCTCCACCGTCTACGACGGCAACCGCGTCCCGCTGCTCTACCGCGTCATGAGCCCCGAGCCCGGCTCGGCGCGCACCCTTGGCTACATCCTGCCCGGTGAGAAGTTCGACCTCGCCAACAAGCTAGAGCAGGTTGTCGGGATCATCGGCGAGATCCGCCCCGACCCCTCGCTGCGGACCAACCTGATCACCCCGCGCCGCGTTGATGTTGTTTCGCTTGAGCCGATTGTCATCTCACCCGACATCCCCGGCGTGGTGCTGACGCCCGCGCAGCGCCAGGCGCTCCCGCCTCGCACGCGGCCATCCCAAACTACGCCCGAGGCCAAGCCAGAAGCCCGGCCAGAAGCCCGGCCTGCGGTGCCGGGTGAAGAACTTCCGAAGCTGAATTTCCCTGCACCCAGCGAGCCAAATGCGCCCGGCGAGCCGAGCAAAGACCCCAAGTAAGCCGTCGCTTACCTTTGCGTTTCGCGGCCAAGGTGTAGCCCCCCAGAAGCCCTACGAGCCCGGCTGCCGCACGCGCGACGCGAGGCACCCACAGATAGGGCCAACCCCTTGGGATCGATCCTGACGAAGATGCGCCCTTGAGCGCACGCGGGCGGAGTTCAAACGTGTTTGACCAAGTTCTACGGCTGTTTGGGCGCTCTGAGCGTAGGGCAGCAATCCATCAAGCCCAATTTGCCTTCAGTTCTACTGATCTCCGGGGAGTGCGGCTCATCGCTCATCGCTCTACTCCGCCCCCTCCGTCTCGCTGCGCTCGCCACGTCCCCCGCCGACTTCATCGGTGGGGAGGACATTGAGCGTCAATTTCGTTTCCCCGCCCAGCTTTGAGGGCGAGGGGCAAGTATCGCAGCGAACGCAGTGAGCGGGGCGGAAGGGACGGCTTTGCCCTGAGGACGGGGGTTTTCCAAAGAGAGGAAATTTGCGAGATCAGATGAAATTCTGACCCAGGCGAACAGAGGAAGGCGGGTTCTTAACCCTCCACCCGGAAGGAAAACCCAAAGTTAAACACAAACGCACTATGAAAACTTGCACCACAAGAAAGGACCTGTGGGGCGACCTCAGCCCCGCCGGGCCACAACGTGGAAGACGTGGTGCCACTTGGGCTTGCCCGTTGCGTCGTCGCCCTCGCGCTGCACCTCATCAAATCGCTCGAGCGTGAAGCCGTCGAGCAGCGCCAGCACCTGCGCGCGGGTTCGGTGGCTCTTGGGGCGGACGCAGGCCCACTCGTCGCGCTCGCCAAAGAACTGCCCGCAGAACCGCCCGCCCGGGCGCAGCGCGCCGCAGACCCACGCCCACAGGCCCTCGAAGCCCTCGGGCGTGCAGAACGGCAGCGCGAAGCTGGCGTTGACCAGCAGCACACCACGGGCACGCGCCAGCGCGGCGGTCGTAGGGTTGGTTGCGACGGCTTCCATCGCGAGCTGTGCGGCGGCAAGCCGGGCCGCGTGCTCAGGCGAGCAGAGCGTGACGCACCGGCGGATCGCCTCGGGGTGGCTGTCAAGGGCCAGCACGCGCCAGGTTGGGTTCTCGCGGGCCAGGATCGCGCGCGAGTCGCGCCCGTCGCCGCAGCCCAGATCGACCGCCAGCGGCAGGGCTTTGGCGGGTCCGGCAGCGTGCTCACGCTCGAAGGCGTCCAGCGCGCCGGTCAGGGTGTCGCGCGGCGGCTTGCCAGCGACCGCGTCAAAGTATTGTGGCCAGTCACGCTGATAGTCGGCGCTCAACGTCGATCGCTCGCCAGCGGGACTGCTGGAACCGGCGGGGTCGCCCTGACTCACTGCACGTCGGCCCGGCTGACGGTCTGCCCGACGCCGGGGGCATGCGCGGCGGGGCTGCCAGACATGTTTTGGACGCCCGCGTTGATCTGCCGCGGGGCCTGCGTCTGGCCCTCGCCCTGGGCGTCATCGTCGATGCTCTTGAGGCCCTTTTTGAACTCAATAATGCCCTTACCAAGCGACTTGCCGACCTCGGGCAGGCGGCTGCCGAACAGCAGGAGCATGACCGCACCGATCATCAGCATCTCGGGCCAGCCGATGTTGCCCAGGAAGCCGAGCGTCAGCGTCATGTGGTCGGTGGCGAGGTTAAGCATGGGATGGGTCCTGTCGGTGGGTTCTTCTGGCGCGGCGCGCTGGGTGGTCAGGCTGGCGCGGGCTCTGAGGTCCTGGGCGTGAGCCCTGGAAGCTGAACGATCCTACGCACCGGGGCTTGCGGCGGGTGCGAGGATGTTTCACTATGCCCGAAGGATCGGTGCTTGTCAATCCTCGGCGACAATCCCGACCGCCCGTTCGGCTGCCCGGACCACGTTGAGCAGCAGCATGGTGACGGTCATAGGCCCTACGCCGCCGGGAACCGGGGAGATCCAGCCGACTGGTTCCGCTTCTAAACCTGCTTCTGGTCCACCTGTTGGGCCTGTTTTGGGGCCTTCTTTGGGGCCTGCTTTGGGGCCCAGGGCTTCTCGGACGCGCTCGAAGTCGACGTCACCGACGGTGCGGAGCTTGCCGTCGGGACCCGGGACGCGGTTGACGCCGACGTCAATGACAATCGCGCCGGGGCGGACCATGTCAGCGGTGACCAGCGCGGGTACGCCGGCGGCGGCGACGATGACGTCAGCGTCTTTGGCGAGGTCTTTGACGCGCTGTGCGCCGGTGTACCTGTTGGCGCTGATGACCGTGGCATCGGTGCGCATGAGCAGGACGGCGATGGGCTTGCCGACGACGTCTGAGGCGCCGATGACCAGGCAGCGTTTGCCGCGCAGATCGACGCCCGTGGCCTTGAGCATTTTGACGACCGCCAGGGCGGTGCAGGGCGCGAGTGATGAGCGGCCGTAGACGACGTTACCGATGTTGGCGGGGTTGACGCCCTCGACGTCCTTGTCGGGGGCGATCAGGCGCTGGACGCTGTAGGGGTCGACGCCGTCGGGCAGGGGCATGTGCAGCATGATGGCGCTGACGTGCTCTTGTGTGTTGAGAAGCAGGATGCGCCCGGCGATCTCGTCGAACCCGGCGGGCTCGTCGTCACGCCCAAGCTCGTGGAGTTTGTACGCGATGCCGACGGCATTGCAAGCCTTGCCCTGGTTAAGGGCGTACTGCCGGGCGGCGTTGTCGCCAGCGCCGACGAGCACGGCGTCAAGGCGGACGACGCTGCCACGCGCCTCGACGGCCTTGACGCGTGTGACGAGCTGGGCGCGGTACTGTTCGGCGAGGGCCTTGCCGTCGATGATCCGTGCGGGCATGGGGGAGTGTACGGAAGAGGGCCGAGGTGGGAAGGGAGAGGTCCGATGGAAGAGGAACGCAGAGGGCGCGGGGGAGCGCGGAGGGGAGGCGGCGATGAGCGATGACTCGTGAAGAGTGAAGAGTGAAGAGTGAAGAGTGAAGAGTGAAGAGTGAAGAGTGAAGAGTAATAGGTGGTGAGTGTCGACGATCGGTCCTGCGGCCCAATGGCCGGTTAGAAACCGGCGCGCCACAACGCAGAGGCATGACAGGATAAATTTCTGCCCCACGCGAGGCAACGGCAAGCGTGTATCGCAAGTCAGCAATAGCACATGCAAACGCGAACGCTCTTCCAAGCGCGAACGCGCGTCAAGAGTTGGTGGTGGCCGGGACGCCGAGCTTGACCGTTGAGCGTGTTTCGTGACGGAGCTGGCCGCAGGCGGCGGCGATGTCACGCCCACGGCTGGCGCGGATGTGAACGTTGACGTTGCGGTCGCGGAGGGTCTCTTGAAAGACGCGGACGTCCTCGTCATGGGGGCGGTTGAAGGGGAGGCCGGAGATCTCGTTGTAGCGGATGAGGTTGACGTTGGCGCGGAGGCCTTTGGCAAGGCGTGCGAGCTGCTCGGCCTGCTCTGGGCGGTCGTTGACGCCGCGGAGCAGGGTGTATTCGAGGGTGATCTCGCGCCCGGTTTTGTCGAACCACTTCTGGCAGGCGTCGAGCAGCTGGCGGATGGTGCTGTAGTGGGCCCAGGGGATCAGTTCGCGCCGGACGTCATCGGTGGGCGCGTGCAGGCTCAGGGCCAGGGTGATGGGGAGGTCACACTCGCGGGCGAGCTTCTCGATGGCGGCGGGCAGGCCCACAGTGCTGATAGTGACCTTGCGGGCGCTGATGGCGTGCCCCCAGAGCCCGCAGATGCAGGCGAGGGCGTGCGTGACGCCGGCGAAGTTGGCCAGCGGCTCACCCATGCCCATGAAGACCACGTTGGTGATGCGAGGGAAGTCAGTCACGCGGCCTTGTTCATCGCGCGCGAGCGGCGCGCCGACGCGCAGGCCCTCGGTTTGGCGCATCATGTGGCGGAGCCACCAGACCTGCTCGACGATGCGGCCGCCGGTGAGGTTGCCCTCAAGCCCGCCCAGGCCCGAGGCGCAGAACTTGCAGCCGACGGGGCAGCCGACCTGCGATGAAACGCAAGCGGTGCGGCGGTCGTCGGTGGGGATCATGACGCACTCGGTGGTGCGCGGCTGGGTGGTTGTTGTGTCAGTGTTGTTGTTGGTTGTGTTGGAGGCGGCAGTGGTTGCCG
>Ga0163144_10019401_pt1 | contig 13674 bp, 11 predicted proteins | sample OliLak19BULKMAT1_FD_123175 | JGI IMG/M metagenome (GOLD analysis project Ga0163144, IMG submission 123175) | Freshwater microbial mat bacterial communities from Lake Vanda, McMurdo Dry Valleys, Antarctica - Oligotrophic Lake LV.19.BULKMAT1 | ecosystem: Environmental > Aquatic > Freshwater >... | reverse complement strand
GGAATACCCAGCTCGGTTGCGATCGCCGCGGCGGCATCGATCCCATCCAAGCGCGGCATCCGGATGTCCAGCATTGCCAGGTCGGGCTTGTGCTCGCGTGCGGCACGCACCGCGGCCTCGCCATCGGCGACGACCGCAACGACGTTGTGGCCAAGGTCTTTCAGGGATGACGCCATTCCCATCGCCACGAGCATGTCGTCATCGGCGACGAGGATTCGGTAGGGTCCGCATGGGATCTGTACGCGCGACTCGTGCGAGGGATTGTCCCTTGCGTTGATAGCCATGGTGCGAGGAGTGCGTTCAAGCGAAGCGCTCGTGGTCATGTGTACCTTCGGTCCTTCCACCTACCCATACTGCCGAAAACTGTCGTCCGGGGTTCCCAGAGGATGGTTTGGGTGACAAACTCTATCATCATCAGCGTCTAACAGGTGGATGTACGGTCTAGAAATGCTCAGGGTTTTACGATCTGGGAATAATCCGCCAATCGCGAAGATTGCCCGGAATGGAGTGATGATGGTGGAAACGCAGGCGCACATGGAACTCCGGCTCTCGGCCGCGATGGCCCTGCTGTCGGGCGGGTGCTGCGCCGCGGCGTGCGAGGTCCGCTGTCCGATTTCCAGATTTCGGGTCGATGTCGCGGGGTACCAGGATGGACGGCCTGAGCGCGCACCTTGGATTGAACGCGAAACGATGTTTCCGCGGCAGAAGAATGCCCAGACGATCATCGTTGAGTGCAAGCAATCGCGGGCGGATTTTCTGCGTGATTCCCGAGAGACCCCGAGGTTGCTTGCGAGGCGACAGGAACTTGACGGGGCGAGAAGATGTCTGGAGGAGCGGATCATTCGCGTGGCTGAGCCGAGTTTGAGACTCGGTGGAACGTCACTTTTTCAGGAAATGGAGACCTGGGAGTTTGATCGCAGTCGGCTGGCTTCGTACCGCAAGGTGATGCTCGAACTGCGGTACATTGATGAGGCTCTGCATGGGCAGACCAAGTTCTGGATGCTCACGCGATACCGGCTGGCGGATCGGTTGTACCTCGCGGCACCGCGGGGCCTGATCGCCACGGATGAAGTTCCGCCCATGTGGGGGCTGCTGGAGGCGGAGCTTGAAGATGGGGTGATGTGTCTGCGGGTGCGTCGGGCGGCCACGGACTTGGGGGCGACGGATGTCCGGAACCAGCGTCTGCTTCGCAACATCGCCGCGGCGGCATCGCGCCCGGCCATCCGGCAGGGAGCGCTCACGGCGCAGCACAACGCCCCGGCGGAGGGCCGGGGCGTTGTGGTTCAAGAATGAAGGGTGCGGCCACGTCAGTGTGACTCGCCGACCTGCCAGCGCAGGAAGGCGATGATGTTGGCCTTGGGTCCGACGATGTCCTTAATCTTCTTTGATTCATCGCGGACGAAGGGCTGCTCGAGAAGCGCGACTTCTTCGTAGAACTTGCGCATGCCGCCTTCGACCATCTTCTCGGCGATTTCCTTGGGCTTGCCCGATTCCATCGCCTGTTCGATGCGGAACTTCCGCTCGCGCTCGACGATGTCGGCGGGGATGTCCTTGGCGGTCACGCCGAGGGGCTTGGGAAGCGTCGCGGTGATGTGCATGCAGATATCGCGGAGCGTCTCCTCGCTGATCGACCCCTCTGCCTGGATGAGGACGCCTGTCTTGCCGTCGTGGTGGACGTACTTGCCGTAGGCGGTGGTGCCGGTTGCGCCGCCGAGCTTGTGTCCCCGGGCGTAGGAGACGTTTTCGCCGGTGGAGATTCGGAGGTCGTCGATGAGCTTCTGAGCCTCGGGGAACATGGCGACAGAGCCAGAAGGCTGGTTGCGGGCCGCATCGGCGATCTTCTGAACGGCGGAGATGAACTGGTCATTCTTGGCGGTGAAGTCGGTTTCCGCGCGGATCTCGACGATCGCGGCGACGCCGGAGGCTTCGTTGACCGCGATTGCGATGCGGCCTTCGCCGGCGGCGCGATCGGTCTTGGCGTCCATCTTGCCCTTCATGGTCTTGCGGAGCAGGTCCTTGGCCTTCTCGACGTCGCCGCCGGTCTCGACCATCGCCTTCTTGCACTCCATCATCGAAAGCCCCGTCTCGTTGCGGAGCTTCATCACGTCCTTGGCATTAATCTCGATGCTCATGTGTTCCTCGTCGATCCGGAACTCGCGCCGCGGCGGTAAGGAAAGCGTCAATCACGCCTCCGCTCGTCCTCCTGGTTGAGTCTGGCTCTCTGTGCTGGCGGCCACGAGCTGTTGAACGTGGCCGCGAAATGGTGTTGCGGGGTCGAAAGGTTGGCTACAGCCAGATGATCAGGCCTGCTTGGTGGCGACTGCGGCTTCGGGGCTCCGGGCGGGCTCGGATTCGCCGCCGGGCGATACGGCCGAGTCGTCGGCGCGGAACTGCGTGCGGCGGGAGCGACGCGGGCCGCCATCGCCTGCGGGCTGGCCGGGGGCCGCGGTTTCGCGAGGTACTTCGCGCTGTTGACGGCCATCGCTCACGGCGAGGCAAAGCTCTCGGACAACCACGTCGATCGAGCGCATCGAATCGTCATTGCCGGGAATGGGGATGTCGGCCATCTCGGGGTCGCCGTCGGTGTCGATGAGGCAGATGGTGGGGATGCCGAGCTTGCGGGCCTCGCGGAGGGCGGTGACCTCGTGGTTGGTGTCGATGATCACCAGGGCGCCGGGGAGCTTCTCCATGCCGCGGATGCCGGAGAGGTTGCGGCTGATCTTGGCGCGCTCACGCTTCAACTGGCTTTCCATCTTCTTGGAGTAGCTGGCGAAGTTATCCGTGTTGGCGATGTTGTCGAGTTCCTCGAGGCGGCGCAGACGCGAACGGATCGTGCGGAAGTTGGTGAGCGTGCCGCCCAGCCAGCGTTCGGTGACGAAGTGCATCTTGGCCTCGGCAACACGCTGTTCGATGACTGCGCGGGCCTGACGCTTGGTGCCGACGAAGCAGATGTCCTTGCCGTCGGCGACGGTCTTGGTGATGTAGCGCTTGGCGAGCAGGAGACCCTTGATGGTCTCCTTGATATCGATGATGTGGATGTTGTTCCGCTTGCCGTAGATGTACGGCCCCATCTTGGGGTTCCAGTTCGAGGCCCGCTGGCCGAAATGGATTCCGGCCTCGATGAGGTCCTGAACGAGAGAGTTGTCAGCCATTGTTGCACGATCCTTTCAGCGACACCGGCGGCACGAAGGCTCGGCAGACGCGGTGGGAAACCGCATCCGACGCGCCGCCATCAAGGGCGCTTGTGTGTGAAGCGACGGGCGTCGACCCGGCGCGGGAATATCCTGAGATGTGCCTCGTCCGTGACCTCCACGGACCCCGACACCGGCCGCGAACTCGGCCCTGGTGGGGAAGAGTAGGGTGCGGGGGATCAGGCGGCAAGAAATTCCTAATCGCGTGCGTAATGGGTGCCTGCGGCTCTGCCGTGACATCTCGCGCTTGAAGACCCGTTTTAGGGGGATTATCGGTTGTTGTGGCCTGCTTGCGTCGGGCCTGACCGGTATGCTGGGGCAATGGAGCCCGCGCCCGAAGGCCAGATCGTTCAGCCGCCGCCGATCCGGCCGCAATGCTGGAAGTGCGGGTATGAGCTCGCGGGCATTCGGGTGGATGGCCGGTGCCCTGAATGCGGAACGGAGATCTGGTCGGGGCCGCCGGGAACGCAGGTGAACAGCCTGGCCACGACGGCGATGGTGCTTGGGATCGTGTCGCTCGCTCTGTGCATCACCTGCATCGGGCCACTTGCGATCGTGATTGCGATCCCAGGTGTGGTCATGGGGCATATGGCGGCGAAACAGGCTCGCATGATTCCCGGCCCTCACAACGGCGCGGGCATGGCGAGGGCCGGGATCATCCTGGGATGGGTGACCATTGGCATCAGCCTGGCGATCGGCGTGGTCTACGCCGTAGCGATCGGGTATGGGTGGCTCTGATCTTGGTGGGCAACCGGCCGGCGTTTGCGCCGTAGCGTGACGCCAAGCAGCAGCGTGAGTGTCATCGCGCCTGATGGCGCTGGCACCCACATCTCGATGTTGTCGACCGCATCAGGGGATGGTGTTGCGGAGAGATCGAACAAGTTGATTCGGGCGATGGGCGTGGAGGACCACACGCCGAAAAAGTTCTTGGCGGGTTCGGCGGCGATGACGCCGTCGAAGAGGTACTGCCCGATCAAAGCGTCGTTGGCGTCAAAGATGCCGATATGCCAGCCGGCGGTGCCGAACGCCTGGAAGCGGGAAAGATCCAGCCCGATAGCGGTGAGATTGTCCGAGTCAAAGAGCAGATCGATGCTGCACTCGATGCCGAAGAGGATGCTCAGGTCTTCTCCAACCTTGACGCTTGTCGCGCCGATTGCGCCGTGGCCAACAGCGAACAGGGCCTGAGAAATACTTGAAGGCTGATCGACAGGGGCGAGCGGTCCGGCGAGGCGATTGGTCTGGATGGTGAGGCCGGAGGCCGCAAGGCCATTTGGGAACACAGGGGAGTGGGGGACCCCGCTGGTCAGTGCATCGGGGAAGGGGGCCTTGCCGCTTTCCATCAACGCTTCTTCAAACGTCTGGGTTTCTCGGAGGAACCCGCCGCGATCGAGATTTTGGAGCGTGAATGCCGCGTGATCGTTGAAGTACGCAACATCGGCCATGGCTGGCGGAGCCAGCAGAGTGATCGCGATGATGCTCGGCGGCGAAACTCGCAAGGTCTCTCTCCGACCCTCGACGACCATCCCGAAGGGGAAGTACACCGGCGGGATGATTATGCCGGGGCGCGAGGCGCAGCGAAAGCCTGAAATCCGCAAAATCTCGATTAAGCGGCGTGTCTGCCGGATTCAACGGGCACCGCGTGTTGAAAGTGAGTCTACGGAGCTGACCTACTGCACCGCGCCCTTGGTCAGTCGCATGAATGCGGTCTCGAGGTTGACCGCCTCTTCGGTGAAGAGGAGTATGCGGAACCCTTGATTGATCAACAGGTTGGGGACATCCGTGACATCCGCTTTGGCATCGGCGTCAAAGTGAATGTGGATGACGCGGCCGTCCCAGTGGGCGGCGGTGCCGTTCATCCCCTTCGGAGCGGGCTGGCCCTCGACAACGGTGACCTTGGCCACTCCCGGCATTGCCTGGAGGACCTTGACTGCCGCGGCCGTGCGATCAGCCACGGCGACGTGCACCACATTTCCGACGCGTGCGCGGGTCATGGCCTGCTGCACGGATCCTGAGAAGAGGAGTTGGCCACGCTCGATGATCCCGACGACGTTGCAGAGCTCACCGAGTTCGGGCAGGATGTGCGAGGAGATGATGATGGTCTTGCCCATCCGCTTGAGTTCCTTGAGCAACTCGCGGATCTCGATGCGTGCGCGGGGGTCGAGGCCGGAGGCGGGCTCGTCCATCAGCAGGACTTTGGGATCGTGGAGGAGGACACGCGCGATCGAAAGCCGCTGCTGCATGCCGCGGGAGAGGGAGTTCACCTCGGCGGTGGCCTTGTAGTTCAGGTCGGTCAGATCGAGAACGTCGGCGACGACCTTCTTGCGCTGCTGCCCGTGGATGTTGTAGCAGGCGGCGAAAAACTCGAGGTACTCGGTGACGACCATGTCCTCGTAAGCGCCCATGAAATCCGGCACGTAGCCGATGAGCGGACGGATCTGCCGGTTCTGATAGCCGACGGTGAGGCCATCGATCATCGCCTGACCGGAAGAGGGCTTGAGCAGCGTGGCGAGAATCTTGATCGTGGTCGTCTTGCCCGCGCCGTTGGGACCGATGAAGCCGAAGCAGTCGCCCTGTTCGATGGCGAGATTGAGAGAGTCGAGCGCGACCAGATCTCCGTAGCGCTTGGTCAGGTTGATCGTTTCGATCATCGGCACTTGCGGGGTCTCCTGAACGGGCTGCGAGGAGCTGGGCTCTGCGGAGAAGGGTAATGGGTGCGATCGGGCGGCACGGCGGGAATTCGAGAGAGGGAGCGTGGCGAGGTCAGGGGTTGGTGTCTGGCGCCGGGGTGTCGAGCGCGTCCGACGGGTCGGCGGGAACGGGTGCGCCTGCCGGCGAGTTGAAATCCGGAGGAGCGACCGCGAACCCCGGCGGAGCCGGCGGGAGGGGATAGACCCATCGGATGACCGTGCGGCCGAGGATTCGCTTGCGCGTGGTGTCGCTCGGGGCCCCTTCCACGGAGACAGGGAGGGGCGACTCGATGCCGTTGCCCTGCGCATCGGCGGACAGGTGGCCGATGACGATGATGCAGGGCTGGGTGAACCACCGGGCCAGATCGAGCGTGTGCGCGGCGGAGCGTCGGGCGAGAGTCTGCGTGCCTGATTGGTTGGGTTCGGGCGGATTGAGGATGCTGAACAACGAGAGAGCCATGAGCGATTCGACAACATTGCGCTCGGCAAGGAGCATGGGCGACTGACCACCCATGGATGGCGGCTTGGGAACGATGCGGTCGAGCAGGCGGGTGATCTCCATGCGGGAGGCGCTGCCGTCGCTGCCGGTGACCACTGCCAGATCGAGCTCTTCGCCCGGCAGCCAAGGCTTGTTGGCTGGCGCGGCAAAGTCCCACGCGCGTGCCTGGAGGCGGCCATCGCTATACATGATGCGGGAGTTGCGAGGCAGCGGAAGTGTGTCCTGCCCGACGACCACGATGACGGTTACATCTTCGAGCGCCGAGGGCAGGCCGTGGGTGAGCTTACCGGATATTCGCCACCGGTTGAAGACATCAGGATCACGCGCGAGCTGGAGTTCCTCGCCGAGTCCGACGCTTGCGCCGTCGGCGCTGCGGGGCGTGATCATGCCCCAGTTTGCGGGCAACCCCCCTGCCCAGTCGGCGCGAAAGGTCTTCGTGGTTGCGCGGGCGGGGACATCGAGCCGCCAGGGAGAGCGGGCATCGACTTCATACGGGCGTGCATCGGGGAACGAGGCGAGACCCGAGCCGCCGGTGCTTGTGAATGGCTCCCAGGAAGTCAGTGCGTGCTTCCATCGATCGGTGTCGGCCGCCTCGCCGATGGCGATGCGCTGGGTGCCATAGGTCGGCAGGAGGAGCGTGAACCAACTGCGGATCCGCTGATTCGATTGGCCGTACACGTGGTCGACGAAGGTGAGGTGCTGGCCTTCGATGCGACGACCACGAAGGACGTTTGCGCCACCCCAGGCGATGGCCGTGAAGATGCCCGCCGCGACGACGAAACCGAGCCAGGAATAGTGCTTGAGGTTTCGTTCCTTGAGTGCGTAAAAGCCCACCGGTCCTGCCAGCAGCCAGTACAGCAGGAAGACCACAAAGGCCAGTAGAAGACCGGCCGCGGCCTTTGCGGAACGGGTGATCGCGGGACCGATCGGTCCATCGAGGTCCGCATCAGCGCGGCCGCCGATCCACTTGGGGGGGGGTGGCGTATTGGTGCCAACGGCGGTAGGTCTCGTTTCAGAGTTCAGGTCGGCGGGGCTGAGGAGTGGCAATCGCTTGCCGAGCACTCTGTGCCAGAAGAGATCCGCGTGGAGAGCTCCGGAAACGTCAGCGATCTGGCGGGTTGTGAGATCAAAGCCGATGAGCGTGACCGCGCCGGTTCCGACGAGCCTGCGAACGACCACTGCTTTGCCATCGGGACCATTCAGGATCGGGATGGCGGTATAGCGCTCGGTGCCGGATCGCGGAGTGAAAGAGTGCATCACCACGTTGTTGGGAAGAGCGACATCCGAACGGCGTGAAAGAAGCTGCCGATAGGTGTTGAGATCGACACCGTCGTTGCGCTGCAGGGCTACTTCCGGCATGATCGAGGACAAGGGATTACCTGGAACATCAACCCAGGACTGCCCCGCGGGGGGGATGATTGCGATGAAGTGACCGCCGCGCTCGACCCACTCCCGGATGGCATCGGCCTGTGGAGCTGTGAGAGTGAGGGGCTGTTCCTGACTGGATGCGCCGGTCCAGACGATCGCTTCAAACGCCGCGAGCCCGTGCCAGCGATCTGGCAAGGTTCCGATGGAACGCCCCGGGGCCAGACCCGGAGCCAGACCGCTCACGATTTTTGTGAGTTCGTGGCCGGTGGGCGCGAAGCCTCCGGTGGAGATGAAGTTGGCTTGGTATTGATCGAGGCCCGCGGAGTTGCTTCCGACCACGCCGATCATTCCCTGCGTGCTGAGCGCGGGGTTGCCCATGGGGTAGGCGAGTGAGGCGAGCATCCGGCCGGGGATGTACTGCGTGCCATCTTCTCCGGGAACGCCGTTCCCAGAATCGATTGCTTCGTGCGCGGTGATTTTGAAGGTTGTCCCCGCGTCCACGTTGAACGGCAGGTGGGCGTAGAGCCAGGCACTTTGTTCGACGCCCGGGTTCGCCACGATGACCCGCTTCATCAGGGCGGAGTCGCCGTCGCTGTCTGGGATATGGATGCGGAGCAGAACGTTTCGGGGCTGGGCGGCGGAGTCGGTGACCTTGAGTTCGATCCCCACCCAGTCGCCGGGCCGGGCGAAGCCTGAAAGTCCAAACTGTGCCACGCGGAGGGAAATCTCTCCCGTGCCTGATGCGGGTGGTGACTGTCCCTGGCTTGCCGAAAGCGGCCACAGGGTCAGTAGAAGGGCGATTGCCGCCAAGGCGGCGATGGTTCCACGGAGATTCACTCGACCATTGTAACGGTAATGGACCCGTCCGTGGCAGCCGATGGCAGGGGTATGGTCGTATTCGCACCGGAAATCTGGTCGGTCCTGGGTTTGATCGCCGGCGCTTGCCTTCTGGGCATGCTGGCCGCCGCGGCCCATGCTCGGCGGGAGGAGTGTCGGCTGCACGATCTGAAGGTGCGTGTGCATGAGTTGCGTGGGGCGTACCAGCGCCGGTTGGCGGACCTTCGGCGGGGAGCAGAGGAGCCCGTCATCGATGCCGGAGTTGTGCAGGAAGTCGACGGCTCTAGGAAGGCAGCCTGAACGTCGAGCTTCTGCGAGGGGTTTGGGGGGAGGGGGCGGCGAGACCAAGTGGGGGGGTTGGCGGGGGTCAGATGGGGATTGCATTCGGTGAAAGTGAATCTTTCGCCGCGGCGACCTCGAAACACGAGTCGGAACCCTCCGTTATTAGTGACGGTGGGCGGTTACCGCCGCGTGCTTTGGATTTTCAATCTGGCTGTTGCTATGACGACAAACCTCTCGCCACGTGATTTGGCCAGCGTGATTGGTGTGAGCGAGTCATCGCTCAAGCGATGGGTCGATGATGGCCGTCTGGTCGCGCAGCGGACATCCGGGGGCCACCGCCGGATCGCCATGCACGATGCCGTGCGGTTTCTCCGGCGGTCGCCGGTGGACCTTTCCCAGCCTGAGATGCTGGGACTTGGCGACCTAACGTCGCAGGCTGTGGCCACGGTGGTCAGCGGAGCGGCGGATGTTGCGTTGCTCCAAGCCATTCGCCGCGGCGATGCGGCTGCGGTTCGCGGGATCGTTCTGGCGGAGTTCCTGCTGTCGCGATCGCTTGGTCCGGTTTGCGACGGGCCTATCGCGTATGCGATGAATCGTCTTTCCGAGGAACTCAGGGCGTCGGGAGACGGTAAGGCGGTCGGCTTGCGGGCCGACCAGATCGTGTGCGAAGCCGTCGGTTTAGTGCGCGGCCTGATCGGGCCGTCACGTGCGGAGGTGCTTCGCGCTGTGGTCATTTCAATCGGGGCAGAGGGTGCGGTTCCTGGTCAGCTGGCCGCGGCAGTGCTTTGTGAGACGGGGTACAGAGTTTCCGAGATGACGGAAGCACATGCCCGCACCGCGGGCGCCAACCTTGGCGCGGAGGCTCCGCCGGAACTGGTGTGTGTCGTGATCGGTTCACAGATAGCGACTGAGGAACTTGCCGGGTTTGAACTCCAGAACCTTGCCGCCCGCGGAGTCCGAGTGACGATTTGCGGACGCGACGCGGCCGCGGCAGCGTCTGGGTACCAATCTTCGAAGGTGGTCTCGGTAGATTCGATGTGTGAACTTCAGGCGATCGCCCGCGCCAGCATTGCGGAGCGTGATGCCGCGGTGAAGCGGCCTGATCCAGGCGTGCGCGGGCGTGCGGTGCGGGCAGGATGAGCGCATCAATCAACCGCGGCTCAGCAAGGCCCCGTTGACCACTTGGTGATCAATCTGATTGTCGCCGAACTCGTAGGCGAGTTGTCGTTCATCGTGCATTGACAGCAAAGCGAGATTGGCCCGTGTACCCGGGCAGACAACCCCCCTGTCCATCAGGCCGAGCACGCAGGCGGCATTGACAGTCGCCGCGGCGAGGGCCTCGCGGACGGTGAGCTGGTTGCAGCGCACGGCGAGCGCAATGGCCATCTGCATCGAAAAACAAGGGGCACTTCCGGGGTTGGCGTTGGTCGCCAGGGCGACCGCCCCTCCGGCATCGATCAGGGCGCGGCCGTTTGCATACCGGCCATCGATGTGGAAGCCCGCACAGGGGAGGAGCGTGCCGATGGTGGGCGTTGCAGCGAGCGCCGCAAGGGTCAGCGTATCGGAGGCTTCAAGGTGATCGATCGAGCGAAATCCGGCATGAGGGGCTGATGGCGTGCACCACTGGGCATTGAGCGCGACGATGCCGAGATTGTTGAACTGATCCGCATGAACTCGGATGGGATGTCCGAGCGAGCGTGCGCGATCGAAGAGGCTTCGGCAGTCGGCAAGTGACCACGCGCCGTGCTCGCAGTAGGCGTCGATCGCCACACCCGGGAACTCCGCATGAATGGCGGGGAGGGTCTCTTCGATTGTGCACTTGACGAAGGCCTCCGGGGATGGGGCATCGGTATCGAGGGCATGTCCGATGAGTGCGGTCGGGACAACGGTGCCTGGGAATGATGCTGCGGCGTCGAAGATTGCGCGGAGCATTTTCAGCTCATCCGTGGTGGAGAGGCCGTAGCCCGACTTCACCTCGATGGTGGAGCTGCCCAGGGCGAGCATTCGCGCGAGGCGAATCGCCAGCAAGTCCTTGAGCTCGCGCTGCGTGGCCGCTCGGACCGCGCGGACGGTCGACATGATGCCTCCGCCGCGGTTGAGAATGTCGAGGTAGGAGACGCCGCTGCGTTTCAGGTCCCACTCGTCATAGCGATTCCCAGCCCAGCATGCGTGGGTATGGCAATCGACAAAGGCGGGCATGAGCACACGGCCTTGAGCGTCAAGCTCGGCGTCGGTGTGTCCGGGCGGGTCCGGCAGGTCTTTGCCGACCTGGGCGATGGTTGAGCCGACGATGAGCACATCGGCACGGTCGAGCACCGGCCAGTTATCCATGGCGCACCCCCGCAGAGGCTGATGCGGGTGGGAGTCACAGGCGAGCAGCACCCGGGCGTTGCGGATCAACAGGCTCATACGCCCACACGCTCCTCGTGCAGCCGGTCGGCGAGCCCGCGGAGGAACCGCAGGAACAGGTGCGCTGCGAGTCGCGAGGTGCGTCCATCGGCGTCATGATCGGGGTTGAGTTCCATGATGTCGAAGCAGCGGACAGTGCCATCGCGGGACAGCGTGTCGATCCAGGCACCGACGGCCGCGGGAGATGCACCGCAGGGATTCAGCGCGCTCACGCCGGGAGCGGCGGAAGCGTCGAGGACATCCATGTCGAGCGAGACGAAGGAGGGTTGAGCGGCGAGGCCGGGAACAAGGCAGGGCTCCTCTGAGGGCGGGAGAATGATGCCCCCGTTGGCCACAAACCAAGATGCATGCTCGGAAGAGTTGGCGAGCGGATCGACTCCCCACAGGGCTACACAGGAGACGAGTTGATCCTCCAGCAGAGCGCGGAAAGGCATTCCGGATCCGGGCTCAGCGCGGACATCGAGATGGGCGTCGAGGTAGATTCCCTTAAGCGTGCCGTAGACTCGCGACACCGCGCGCACAAACGGAAACGTCAGATCATGCCCGCCGCCGATGGCAATGGGAAACATGCCCCGCTCCAGGATCGCGAGCGTGGCTTCGGTGACACGATCGTGTGTCTCGCGGAGATCGCGACCGATGACGATGTCGCCTGCGTCGAAGACTCGCGGATAGGCCGGATACACGCCAGACTCATCCATCGGCGCGGCAACACCGTAGCGTGCGAGGGCCGCGCGGAAGGCATGCGGACCGGAGCGGGCGCCGGCGCGGCCGCTGTTCATTACCACCCCGGTGTCGTCGGCCAATCCGAGCAGGGCGACGGTACACTTCTCAACTTCGGACCGCGCGAGGGGGTCCTCCGCGAGTTCGCGGGTGCTCAGCACGATCGACGCGGCGAACTTGCCGGGGCGGCGATCGGGCCAGACTGGTGGGGCGGTGTGAGGGATCACGCTCGCAGGGTACGCCGGTTAGTCGCCGACGCGATTGGTGCGGGTGCGGCTCTCGTGCTCATAGAACACTCGGGCGAGGGCAAGGCCGGTCTGGTCGGCGAGGTCCTGCTCAGCGCGCTGCACCTCGCCGAGCTGACTGGGCATGGTCCCCTGGCGGGTCGGCAGGTCGTAGGTGACAGTGTGCCACTGTGCTCCGGGGTCGCTGCTCTCGGGCGCGGGGAAGAGTCGCTTTCGTGTCTCGACATCGACGACCTTGATCCGCATCCGGCTGGAAGGCGCGAACTCGGCCCCGTTGGGCGAGAGGGTGAAGTACTCCACCCGGGCGTAGATCACGACCTTGGCGCCAACTTTCTCACCGATCTCGGCGATGCCGAGTTGCTTGCCGAATCGCTCACCGCCGGCGGCGGCGAGGGCGGCGTCGGAGGAGATGATCTCCGCTTCCCTGACGCACTTGTTGTCGAGGAGTGCACGTTCGGCGGCCTTGCCGATGCGCTGTCGCATCATGCGATTGGGCAGCTTGGAATCGATGTCATCGACGAAGATCACCGCCGACTTGTCATCCGCGAGTTTGTGCATCGCGGACGTCTTCTCGGGGCCGGCGACGAAGTAGCCAACCGGGCCGAGGATGTTGCACGAGGCGGCCACGGCGAGGGCGAGGCCGGCGGCCGATGCGAGGAAGATGCGGCGGATCTGGGGCATGCGGGAATCCAGGCAGGGAAGGTATCGAGATCGGTGCGGGTTCAGGATCAATACTCCAGCACGTTCTTTTCCTCGTGATCGAAGAACATCCAGGAGGCACGCTGAACGAACCGCGATGTGAGCGCGAGCTTGACGGTGTCGCGAGGAACTTCGAGCGGGCTCACGCCGGTCTTATCGGGGAACCCGACTCTCACCGCCTCGCGGAATGAGAACAGTGAGGGGGTGGCTCCGTCGGTCTCGGTTACGCTCACGGTGCCGATGGCCGTGCCGGCCCAGATATACGGATTGCCGGGGTCAGAGAGCCGGAACTCGGCGATGTCGATGGAAACCAAGCGGTCAACCCCGAACTCAGCGGCAAGCTCTTCGGGAGTCTTTGCGACCCAGTTGGGGTAGCGGAACTGGTAGGCGAGGACTTCATCCGCCGGGAAAATGCCGCTCGCGCCCGCGGCTTCGGCGAGTCGGCGGGAAATCTCCCGGGTCACCGTGATCACCAAGTCAGGGTGGTCTGCCTGAATAGAACGGTCTGTTGTGACCACGACCGCAAAAGTCTTGTCTTGAAGCCCCTTGTACTGGGCCTCAACTGCGTGCGAGCCAGATCGCTCGGCGTTTGCGGCTATCACGCCGATGAGCTGGCATCCGACGGTGCCCAATGCCAGCAGCGCCATGGCCGCGAAGGCCCCCATGATCTGCGGGGATCGAGAGGCGGACGGGCGTGCAAACATGGGGGTGGGCTCCGCGATGTGCAAAGGCTGAAG
>Ga0163144_10019400_pt1 | contig 13674 bp, 8 predicted proteins | sample OliLak19BULKMAT1_FD_123175 | JGI IMG/M metagenome (GOLD analysis project Ga0163144, IMG submission 123175) | Freshwater microbial mat bacterial communities from Lake Vanda, McMurdo Dry Valleys, Antarctica - Oligotrophic Lake LV.19.BULKMAT1 | ecosystem: Environmental > Aquatic > Freshwater > Lake... | reverse complement strand
TGTCAATCAAGCGGCCAACCCGTCGGTCTCTAGCGCCCTCGCCATCAATGACTCCGCCTATGTCGCGTTAACCGGGCGCATCGACGCGCTACGGCTGCGGAATCAGCCCAGCACATCGGGCGGGGTCGTCCAATTGATGCCCAACGGCACGCCGGTCACGATTATCGGCGGCCCGACCAATGCAGATGGCTTCACATGGTGGCAGCTACGCGCCGCCGATGGGTCTGTCGGTTGGGCGGCGGAAGTGGTCGGCAGTGAGCGCGTGCTGCAAAAGGGCGCACCACCAGTAACCTTCGCTACCTCTATTCCCGGCGATGGGACAACCACCGTACAGCCAACTGCTATCCCACCTGTTACCACCCCCGAATCATAAATTAGTCCCACCGTGTTATCGTGAAATCAGGGCGCAGCTTGGTGCGCCCTTAAAGGAGATTTATGCTGTTCAAACGGATGTTTGTACTCTGTCTGATCGCCTTGCTGATCGCCTTGAGCGTCAGCGCCCAATCTGACTCTGCGCCTATCTCCTATACGGCTGCGGCCTATCTGCCAGAAACCGGCACGTTGCTCTTGATGGACGACTCCGGCGTGACCAGCGAAATCGTGCTGCCACTGCCAGATGGTTTTGACCGCAACGCCTCAACCGTCTCGATGTTGAACGGCAGAGTCGCCTATATCGCCCGCAAGCAAGGCGTGGCGGATAAGGCGTTGGTGCTGGGCGATTTGCAAGTCGAGGGCGACGCGCTCACGGTCTGGATGACGGCCATCACCCCCCTAAGAGGGGACGCAGCCTATACCAGCTTCTTCCTCCGCGCCCCCGGCACATTTGGGCTGCGCGGCGGTGACACTCATCTGGCCGTCGGTTACGGACTCGACCCGCTGGGCTGGGAAATGTTGATTCTGGATGACCGGCTGCAAGAAGTCGCCAAAATCACCCATGAAGATTTGCCCGACCAGCCGAAGGATTATGGCTTCACGCCCTATCCCATCCATTTCCGGCCTGACGGTAGCCTCGCGTTTGCGCTGGTTGATGCTCAGGCTGAAGGCCCGCAGACCCCGCCGGTATTCGTCTGGAACACCTTCACCGATGCGATTACCCAGACCACAACCTACGCCATTGAGACCGATGTTTATACTCAGACGGGTGAACTCATCAGCATCAATAACGGCGGCTTGCAGTGGTTCAACAGTTACACGGGCGAGATCGCACGCTTTTATGTCGCGCCGTCCGAAGGCGAGACGATGGGCAAGGCGCGTTTCGTATCCGATGGGCAATATGTGGCGTTCACCAAAGGTGGGCGCGTCGTTTTGGTCGGGCGTGACGGGTTAGAACTCGGCGCATTGGCGGGGACGGAGACGGCGCTGGATTGGTATGGCTTGCGCGACGGTTTGGTGATCGCGTTGAATAGCCCCGATGGGATGACTCTCGTCCGCGTCTCACTGGCTGATGGCCTGCCTGCTGATACGGCCAGTTATCAAACCCTGACCACGCTCCCAACCGGCACAAACATTCAATGGGTTGATTCGGACATGCGTGAGGGCGCACGCGCCGTCGAACACGTCAAATGGGCGGTGGTGGATGGTGCGGCCTTTGACCCGTTGGTGGTGTCGGGCGTCTCGCCATGGGTTGAGGCACAACAAGCGGGGGAAGTCACGGTTGTCGACTCGATTTCTGCGGAGGGATTGTTCGCGGGCGGTTGGGCGACCACCTTCACCGATGAAGGCGACCAACTCAATGTGCGGGGCGGCGCAGGGACGAGTTTTGAGGTGCTAACGCGAGTCAATCCTGACGTGCGGGTGCAGTTGCTTGAAGGCCCGACTGAGGCGGATGGATTTGTGTGGTGGCGTGTATTATTCCCCGCTGGCAGCGAGGGCTGGCTGGTGCAAGAAGTGGACGGCATTCAGACCTTGCGGCCTGCCGCAGCGCCACCCACTGCGACCCCTTCCCCAACACCGACCAATACCCCGACTGGCTTGCCGCCCACAGCTGTACCGTTACCGGGTGCGACTCAACTCCCCCCGTTGTTCCTGAATGAAATCAGCAGCAGCGGCTCATCCGAGCCAAATACGGTTCAAGTGACGTTCTCATGGGGCGCGGTCTCCGGTGCGGACAACTATTTGCTTGAGGTCTTGTATTGCAACGACGCGGGAATCTGTTCAGAAGGCTTCTCGAACAGAACCGCACGCACTGAGTTTGGCTCGGTGTTCTCAATCAACAACCCGACTCTAGCCATTCGTTGGCGCGTCACGGCGCGTGATGCGGCGGGCGCGACTCTGCTCCAAAGTCCGTATAAGGACAGCGTGGTACGCAAATAACCTCCGCGCCAAGTGTTTGTCGGGATGGCTTGAAAGCCGTCCCGACATTTTTCTTGACTGCCCCTGCTATACGCGATTTATGAAACTAGGAGCGCTCCCGGAAGCTGACATGGAAGGACGCCGGTTGCGCTGACTTCACCGAACAATACCCGCGCTACTGCTTCCATCGACGGCTGGCGGATGCTGTAGGTGCAAAGGTAGGCCGCGACATCTGGGAAGCGCACAAGGTCATAAGGGGTGCGGAGCGCAATCACCACGGGCGCGTGTCCGGCTTCGTTGAGCGCGTTGACCAACCCGGCCTGTGACAAATCTTGATCGGCGGCAATCGTCCCGATAATCACGAGGTCGGCTTGCAACGCCTTTGTAAGCGCGGCCTGTACCTCTGCCTCTGAAGCGCGGAACGGCAGCCGGATGTCATCGACCTCATACATCCGGCGCTCAACGGCCTGCGCCAGCATGATATTGACTGATGATGACGTGTCCGCCGGGGTCAGATTGACCGGGATGGGCGTGATGACCGCAATCGTCGCGCCGGGGCGGATGTTGAGTGGCAGAGTCCCGCGTACAACCGTGATTGAAGCATCGGCAATCGCCTGCGCTATCGCCAGATGTTCCTCGCAACCGAGCGTTTCCAGCGGCAATAATTCACGCGGGAGTTTTTCGCGGGTGGCCATCACGCGGGCGGCGGAGTCGGGGTTTCCGAATGGCGCGACCTGTTCCGCCAACGCCAATTGATTCGGCAAATGACCGAGCATAATCAGGTCTGCCCCGGCTTGTAGCGCCGCCGAGACGCTCTCATACGCGCCGAGACGTGCGACGGCGTACATATCCATTGCGTCGGTGACGATTAGGCCGTCATACCCCATTTCCTCGCGGAGTAAGCCCGTCAGAATCCGGCGCGAAATCGTGGCCGGTTGGTCATCTAGGGCGCTAAAGGTGATATGCGCGGTCATGATTGCGCCGACTCCGCCTGCGATGGCGGCCTTGAACGGTAAAAGCTCCACTTCCTGCATCCGCTTGAGCGAATGGGTGACGAACGCCTGCCCGTGATGGGTATCGCTGACGACATCGCCGTGACCGGGGAAGTGCTTGGCGTTGGCGATGACGCCCTCAGCTTGCATCCCTTCGATCAGCGCGACGCCCAATTCTGCTACCAGTTCAGCGGTATCACCGAATGAGCGCACGCCGATCACCGGATTCTGCGGGTTGATGTTGATGTCTAGGCTGGGGGCGAAATTCATGTTGACGCCGACGGCGCGCAGTTCACGCCCCAGCACCCGCCCCGCCTGCCGCGCCAACGCTGTCGAGTGAGTCGCGCCCAGCGCCATATTGCCGGGGAGTTGGGTGGCGTCGCCGTTGACCGCCATGAGTTGGCCGCCCTCTTGGTCGATTCCGATGATGGGCGGCGGGAAACCGCCCTCAGCGGCGGCGTCTATCAGTGATTGACACAGCGCACGGAGTTGGACGGGCGACTCAACGTTATATGCGAACAGGCAGAATGCCCCCGCGATGCCTTTTTGCACCGCATCAAGGATTTCTTGCGGGGCGGTATAACCCCTGAAACTAAACATGATTTGCTGCATGATTTTCTCCTTTGGAGAAGAAGTGATGAGTCCTGAGTGATGAGTGCTGAGTTGGGTAAACCACGCGCCCGCTTTTTCTCATCACTCATCACTTCCCACTCATCACTAGCCTTTAGTGCCGGTGAACGCGATACCCTGAATGAAATACCGCTGCGTGAGCAAGAACACCACCAACACTGGGAGGATGAACATGACACTTGCGGCCATGATATCCTGCCACGGGATGGGCGACTCCTGCAAATTCAGCTTTTGCGCCACGTAAATCGGCATGGTGAACAACTCTGCACGCTGGAGGTACAACAGTGGGCCGATCAGCGCGTTCCATTGGCCGACGAACAAGAACACGGTGATGGTAGCAATCGCTGGGCGCGACAGTGGCATGATAATCAGCCACCAGATTTGCAGCGGATTCGCGCCGTCAATCAGCGCGGCTTCGTCGAGGTCTTTGGGGATGCCCATCATGAATTGGCGCATCAAGAAAATCAGAGTCGCGCCGCCCGCGAAAAATCCGGGGATGGTGATGGGGTTGAACGTGCGAATCCAGTCGAACTCGTGGAATAAGACGTATTGCGGGACGAGCGTCGCCTGTGCCGGCAGCATCAGCGTCCCCAGCATTAGCCCGAACACAAGATTGCGCCCCTTCCACTCCAAGCGGCTGAACGCATACGCCACGACACAGACCGATGTCACCGTGCCGATGAGGACGATGGCCGCGATGAACACGCTGTTGAAGTAGGAGCGATAGAACGTCTCCTCGGTGAACAGCTTGCTATAGTTCTGCCACTGCGGGACGGCGGGGAGCAGGTTCAATTGCAAGCCATTGGCTTCTTCAATCGTCTTGAGCGATGTCCCGGCCATCCAGACGATGGGGAACAAGAAGAACGACGACGCGGCAATCATCAGGGCATATAGGGCAATCGTCCGCGCATCGAACCACTGTGCCACCCGCCAAAACAGACTGGTCTTGACCTTAGTCGGGGTCGGGTTGACCTGTGATTTGGAATAAGACGCTGAGTTTGTCTCAATCATGATTCGACCTCGTAATGCACCCAATTGCTATAGCGGAACTGAAGCACGGTCAGCATGACGATAATCACCGCCAGCGTCCAACTGACCGCCGAACCTTCACCAATCGCCAACTGACGGAAGGTGCGTTGAAATAGGAAGTAGGCCGCCGATGCGAGGCTGTCCTCGGTCTGCGTAGTCTGGATGATGTAAATCGACTCGAACGTCTGTAGCGCGGCAATCACGCCGATGACTACGTTATAGAACATTGCCGGTGAAATCATCGGGAGGGTGATGTTAAAAAAGCGTTGGATTTGATTCGCGCCGTCTACTTTGGCGGCCTCATACAGCGATTCAGGGACGCCTTTCAGCGCCGCCAAGAAAATCAACATGCCCGCGCCGCTGCTCCACAATGTAATCAGGATGAGCGACGGTTTCGACCACAACTCACTGGTCAACCAAAGCGGTACACGGTCAAAGGAAGGCCATTCGGCAACCGAGGTTCGGAATAGCGCAAAGTGATAAACCGGCTCGCCATTGGCTACGGCTGCGCCTTCAAACGCTTGGAAATATCGGAAGCCGTCAATCAATGAGCTAAACGCCAACAATAGGAAACCCGACGCCCCGATGATAATGAGCGCCCGACGCACATTGGGGTAGCGGGTATGGGTCGCGGCAACCGCCCCAGTCACAACCGCTACCAACCCCCAAATCCATAACGGGGAGGGCATGGCGTTGGGCAGGGTTTCTTCGAGATAGGTCATGTCGTTGGGTTGCTCAATCGCGCTGCCCAACACCAGATAACGTGGCAGCACGCCCGCCGATGAGCCGCTGAATTGCCCCGGCACGACCCCGACCAACAGCACGATGCCCAATACCCCGACAGCCACTAAGACGGCTTGTTTTTTGAACGCCAGCGGGAAGTCAATCAGGCTTAACAGGACGGGCAGCGCCGACAAGCCCAACGCAATCAGATACGGGCTGGTATTGCCGCCGAAACCGGTAATTTCCTGTACCAGCACCAGCATCAGGGCGACCACGACGACCAAAATCGTCCCGATTTGCCAGACCAGCGCAGCACGGGTTTTCCCTTGCCAGACGTTCACGGCGGTGAAGCTGCCCGCAATCAGACCGGCTATCAAGATGAAGGCCGAATCCATCGGTTCTTGCACCAGCGCTCGCGCCATCAATGTGACGGTGACAACCATCCCGACGATTTCGGCGGTGCGCCACGCCCGCATCCGGCGACCTTCCGTCCATTGGTCGCGCACCATCGAGAACAGGATTCCGCCGCCAATCAGCGCGGGGATGGTATAGGCCAATGGGCCAATCGGGTTGCCACGGGCGATACCGGCATAAAATCCGTTGAAGCCCTCAATACCATAAATGAAGCTGCGATACAGCCAGTCGAACAGGAAAAAGCTCTTCGCGCCGCCTTGCAAAATTTCGTTAATGAAGCCGCCGTTGCTGGCAAGCATATAGCGCCACGCCAAGAGGATGGCGGGTCCGCCAGCCAAAATCACCGGTAGATAGAACACCAGCCGGAAGATTTTCATGCCCTTGAGCGAGGCATTTAGCAGCAGTGCCATGATGAGCGACGCCAAAATTTGCAGCGGCACGCCCAATAGCGCGTAATAAAACGAGTTGTACATCGCCTGCGAGAAACGGCGGCCATGTGCGCCCTCACCCATTAAGAGCGTGCGGTAATTATCTAGCCCGACCCACTCGGTCTCGCCGCCCAGCTTGTAATTGGTGAAGCTGTAAATCAGCGAGGCGATGGCTGGCCCCAGCACGAAAATCACGAAACCGACAATCCATGGCCCAGCAAAGGCGAAGCCCCAGAATATCTTGCGTTGTTCGCTGGCGGAGTAGCGTAGCCACCCACCCACACTGGCGGCAAATGTCCCTACCGAGAGACTGCTAGCGACGATGAAAATGGCTGTCCCAGCGGCCCAGACCAACGTGCGGGCGCGTTCTGCCCACTCAATCGAGAGGCCGCTTTGGGTTACCCATATCGAAATGGCATTGACCCCGACCACAATGACGGCGGCGATGACGGCCAGTATTAATGCACGGGGAAATGAGGGGGCTGCGCGTAAGGACAGCATGGTGCCTCCTGCTAAAAAACAAGTGATGAGTGATGAGTGGAAAGTGATGAGTAGGGACACGGCATTGACGTGTCCGGTTGGAAAACTTAAAACTCATCACTGTGTTTGTTGAGGGGGTTCCCCTCGCGTCGGCGTATGTGTGTACGGGGATGCCGCGAGGGGACAAGTGCAAAGCGATGAGTCCTGAGTTGATTGGCGATATTCTGCTGTTACTCATCACTCAGGACTCATCACTCAGGACTTCTTATTCGAGGTAGCCGTTGTCTTCGAGGATGAGGTTGTATTCCTCGGTCAGGTTGGCCTGAGTATCCTCAAGGCTCTGCTGATCGGTCAAGAACAGGGTGACTTGCTCGACAATCAGCGGGCGCAGTTCGGCGCTGGCGCGGATGTCGCTGAAGGCGCGACCATATTCCTCGGACAGGCCGAGCAGGGTGTCCCAGACCGGGCTATCAGCGCGCAGTTCTTCCCACGCATCGACGCGGGTCGGGGTGAAGCCAGCGACGGTGGTCAAGGCGATAGCGTTGTCCTTGCTGCCGATGAACTTCAGGAATTCGACGGCCAATTCGGGGTTCTCGACATAAGCGGGGACGCTCAACCAATCGATGAAGACCTGAACAACCGGCTCACCGTTGGCGCCAGCCGGGTACGGGGCGGCGACGATGCTCTCCCAGACAGGGTCGCTGGCGGGGGGCATGTTCCACATCGGGAAGATACCGCTGACGACGACACCGGAGGTGACAGGATAACCATTGATGGGGGGCAAACCGGCAGTGTCGTCGGTCGGGAGGATGCTGCGGCGGCGGTCATACATATATTGCAGGGCTTCGGCGGTGGCTTCGCTGTCGAAGGCGCTGGAGCCGTCTTCGTTATACAGTTCGCCGCCAGACGACCAGATGTAGGCGATGAATTCCTGAGCGTCGAACAGGCCAGCACCGATGTCCATGAAGGCCATCTTGGTCAGTGCGCCGTCGGCGACTTCATTGTTGGCGGCCACGAAAGCCAGCGAGTCCGCGAAGGTCAAGGGGGCGGCGAAATCGGCACCCTCGGCGGTGAGGTCAGCGCGGTAGAAAATGGGGCGGGGCGACATCAGCAGGGGCAGACCGCGCAGCGAGCCATCCCAAGTGACGGTATCCAGCGCGGCGGGCAGGAATTGGTCGAGTTCTTCCCAGTCGCCGAGGTACGGGGTCAAGTCGGCCAGCAGGTCGCCATAGGTGGCGGCATACTCAGAGCCGAGGTACACAATGTCCGGACCTTCGCCCGTGGTGATCCAACCTGCGACGGTGGCATCGAAATCGCCCCAGCCGCCGGTCAGGATTTCTAGCTGCACATCAGGGTACAGTTCATTGAACGCCGGGAACGCCGTTTCCTTGAACCAGTTCATGGTGTCTTCGGTCAGGCCAGTGATGTAAATTTCCAATGATTCGCCTTGCGCGGCCACGGGGGCAATCGCAACGCTGAGAAGGGCCATCAAAACGACGACCAAGACGAGCATACGCTTCATAGCGGAAAATCCTCCAAAAACCAAAAACGTTGTGTGCGATGTGAACAATCATGGGCTTTTTAGTTAGTTAACTTACCCAACTATCATTAGTGTAGACAGCGCAAATCGCTTTGTCAAGCGATTGAGAGATTTTCGTTAAGATCGTTTACATACGGGATATTGGGGTTGTGTAATGCATCCAAAAACAGCTGTATATCAAACTACAGAAGGGCGACCCACGGGTCGCCCTTCTGTTTTATTCGTAGCTTATGTCCAGACTATGTAAAATGATTGCGATTGTAGGGACGCCCTTCTGGCCGTCCGTTTTCGGCACAGGCGGACGGCAAGAATGCCGTCCCTACTCTATTTGAACATGAGCCTTTATCAGGCTATTGTGCGGTCAATTGAGTGAGCAATTCCCGCGCAGGGGCGAAATTCGGGTTGAAATTGACCACTTCACGCAAGTTATTGATGGCGCGTTCGGTGTCGCCTTTGGCTTGGCGGGCGAGCGCGGCATAGTAATAGGTCTCCTCGACATATTGACCGCCGCCGTCGTTGAGGTTGGCCGTGGTCAGTGCCAACACGTCATCATAGCGCCCGCGCTCTTGATAGGCTTGCATCGGGCCGAACTGATACCACAACATCCGCCACGGCAACCCGATTTTACGGGCTTGGTCATAGGCGATTTCGGCGCGGTCATACAGCTCTAGTGAGACGAAATTCGTCCCCATATTGAACCAAGCGTAAGGGTCGTTACGGTCTGCGGTGGCTTCTGCGGTAGACAGTTCTAGCGCGTTGATGAAGTTGGCCTGCGGGTCGGCATCTTCGCCGAGCAACGCCAGCAAGGCCGGTTCCTCACCGCTTTCGTGGACGATGATATAGGTGTAGTTGAAGTGCTGCCAGAATTCTTGGATGTGGGCGTAGGTATAGCGCTTGCCCTCACCCAAATAGCTGTCGTTGGTGACCAGTTCTTGCGTTCCGTCGTCATAGCCGACCACCAGCAGATAGTGACCCATCCAGCCCAACCGGTTTGGTTCTGGGTCGTATCCGGCCTCGATGATGACCGGGTAGCCCGCGACCAACAATTGCTTGAGGCGGTCTAATGTGCCGCCAACGCGCAATTTGGCGTAGACCGGCAATTCCGGGACTTGTGTATTGACGTATTCGGCCATCTGCCACGGACTGACGTTCTTATCTTCGCGGTTGGGCTTCAGCCAATTGGCGGCACGAGTCTGGTTATCGGTATAGCCATAATAGGATAGGGCGGTGGTCAGCGTGGCAGGGCCGCAATTGTTCCAACCCTGTGGCTCATACCGGAATCCGGTCAGCAGTTTGGACGACGGCAGCGGGGCGATTTCAACTGGAGCAGCCGTGAAGGTAGGTTCTGGGGTGACGGTGGCGTCTTGCGCCCGGACGGGATTCGCCATAAACCACAGTAAGGCGATCAATAAACCGATGAGTCGGAGCAGTTGCGATTGCATGGGATAGAAACCTTCGGGAAGTCGGAAGATGTCCCCAGTATACACCCATGCGCCGGGTCGCCCCCTGACGCCAGCCGTCCGATAGGCGGGCGGGTGGTGGGCGTTAGCTCTCACCCTGCATACCCACACTCACTCGAACTCGCCAAGTTATTGGTGCAACAGGTCGCAGATGATTGGCTGGGCAGGATTTTCTGGGGTCTGGGCGCGGATGTCAGACCATTGGAAGACCAGTCCATCACGCCGCACCGATGACTTCATGACGCCAGCCCATCGCCTCAAACACAAATCAACCCATCGCTGTCCCCCACTTGGCCTATTTGCGAGTATTCAATCGGCCTATTTCCCCTTAAATTCCACGTTTTTCGCTTATACCTAAATAAACCTCTATCACACTCCCAGCACGATCATCGCGCATGAAAGCAGGCGAGCCATGTCTAAACTCAAAACACTTTTTTCCTTATTGAAAGAGACCTTTGACGAATGGAACAGAGATCGTGCGCCTCGTCTCGCCGCAGCATTGGCCTATTACACGACTTTCTCACTTGCGCCATTCCTGATCGTGGTCATCGCTATCGCAGGATTGGTTGCCGGACAAGAGGCGGTACAGGGACGGCTTGATGAGCAGATTCAGGGGTTGGTCGGGCGCGAAGGCGCGGACATGATTCAAGAACTCATCCGAAATGTCAGCAAGGGTTCGGACAGCGCACTCGCCAGCATCATCGGACTTATCACGTTGTTACTGGGCGCGGGTGGCGTATTCGGACAGCTTCAGGACGCATTGAATACCGTATGGGGGGTAGAGGTCAAGCCCGGGCGAGGCATCCTCGCTACGATTAAAGACCGATTCCTCTCATTCTCAATGGTGCTTGGCGTCGGATTTTTGTTAATGGTATCGCTGGTGCTGACCTCATTATTAGCATTCGTCCACATGTTTTTTCTGGGGCTACTGCCGGGGGCGGAATTCATCCTCCAGATTCTGAATTTCGCTATATCGTTCGGCGTCGTCACCTTGCTGTTCGCCATGATCTATAAAATCTTGCCCGATGCCGAAATCCAATGGCACGATGTTTGGATTGGCGCGGCGGTCACGTCTGTGCTGTTCACGATTGGCAAGACCGCGTTGGGCATTTACTTGGGCAACAGCGGCGTGCTGTCAACCTATGGTGCAGCCGGGTCGCTCATCATCATCTTGCTCTGGATTTTCTACTCCGCGCAAATCCTGTTGTTCGGGGCGGAATTTACGCAGGTCTACGCCCGCCGCTACGGGTCAAAAATCATCCCCTCCGCCAACGCCGTCGCGGTCACAGCAGAAGCCCGCGTACAAGCCGGTATGTCCGCGACTTCCAAAGACGAGAAAGTTACCGCTGCATCGGACTATCAGACGCCTACTACCCCAGAGCAAGTGAGGGAGCGTGGGGCATTCGTCGCGCCGAACATGGCCCCGCCTGTGGCGATTGCTACGCCGCCCGCTATTGAACAGCCGCCACGCCCGTTCCCATTCATGACGTTGATAACGGGCTGTATCGCTTTTTTGGTTGGCATGTTCGTCGGGACGCGCCGCGAACCAGACATCGAAATCATCGAAATCGAAGAGGAAAAATAATTTACTTTGGATCGGGTAGCTCGCCCATAACAAGGTTGTAAGCTACCCATCTGACCTATTTTCACCCATCCTAATGGGGCATTTATAACCAAATTTATTCCATTTTCTACTATAAAGAGATAAACGACTATCTAAATCTAAGAGGAAACAAGAGGATGACTCACACAAAGACAGTACAGCGTCTTGTATTCGGCGTTGCCATTTTCATGTTATTTATCACGGTCATGCCCGCTTTTGCCGCACCCCTATTCCAAGCCGATTACGATGTAGCCGTTTTACCCGCCGATTTGGGTCGGCTTTCGTGGGGGGCTGTGATCGCTGGTGCAATCATCGCTTTGATGATCCAGCTAGGGCTGAACCTGCTAGGGATTGGCGTCGGCGCCACCACCATCACCGCCGACCCGCACGATCCCACAGATGAAGCGACATCCATGGGGAGTGCGGCGCGGATGACCGTTATCTGGATGGCTATCAGCACCCTGATCGCGCTATTTTTTGGTGGATGGTTGGCCGCCCGTTTCGCTGGCCTGCCCAATGGTCTGGATGGGATGCTGCACGGCCTGATGGTCTGGGGCATCGTCATGATCATCACACTTTTCCTGATTACGACCACGGTTGGACGTTTATTCAGCAGTCTTTCCAATATGATTGGTCAGGCCATGACCCTCATGACCCGCGTTACGGGCGCCGCAGCACAAGCCGCCTCTAGCGTGGCGGGTGCGGCGGCCAATGTCGCCGGTTCAGCCGCCCAAGGCGTCGGCAAAGCGATGAACGCCGCCGGAAGCACCGTCACTCATGCCGCCCAGCCGGTGGTCGAGGACGTTCGTGAGCAGGTTGAACACCGTGTACAGGAAGAATTGAAGAAACATCCAGAACTCAATCAAGCGTTGAGCAACCAGACCGTCGCCCGCCAGAAAATTGAAGAAGAAGCGCGCAAACTCCTCTCAGAGGCAGGTATTGAGCCTGAGCGTATTGAGAGCGAAATGCAAGTTGCTGCTGAGCAAGTGAAGCAGGCCACACAAGTCGCCCTTGATGAAGTCGCCAAAGATCCGCGTCAAGCTGTGACTATCATGATGGATACGCTTGGGCGGATTTTGGAGCATGGCGCGGACGTGGTAAACGAGGTTGACCGTCAATCCATCCTTGATGTGCTAAAGACACGCACAGGTCAAACCGAGCAACAAGCGCGTGAAACCTTAACCCAGTGGGAAAACCGCTTTCAGCAGGCACGCAGCGAGACAGAGCGTATCCGTGGTCAAGCCGAATCGCAAATCCACCAGCTTCGTGATCAGGCCGAGGCCAAGATGCAACAGGTTCGCACTCAAATCGAAGAAAAGGTCGCGGATGTCCGTCACGACATCGACATCAAAGCGCGTGAAGTTGCCGCCTCTACCACCAAAGCGATTTCCCGCCTCGCGCTTGCCGCCTTCGGCGCAATCTTGATTGGGGCGATAGCCGCCGGTTTGGGCGGCGCGATGGGTGCGCCGCAAGAACTTCCGGTTGCCGCAGTGGATTTCGATAACACCAGCCGTAGCACTGGCGACAGTGATGCCATGACCACCCCGATGCTTTTGGTCATCGAACCGACCATCACGCCCGTCCCTTAACTATCCGTTCAAACGTGGAGTCCAAGCAGATGGTCGATCTCGGATATGCGCTCTCATCAGAAGAACATTCCCCAACTACGTTGGTACATAACGCTCGCAAGGCAGAAGAAGTCGGGTTCACCTTTGCGTCGATTTCAGACCACTTCCATCCGTGGATCCCCAAGCAAGGACATAGCGCTTTTGTCTGGGCAGCCCTCGGCGGTATCGCACAAGTGACCCAGAACCTCAAGGTTTTCACGGGGGTGACGTGTCCGTTGATTCGCATTCATCCGGCCATCATCGCGCAATCAGCCGCGACGATAGGGTGTCTGATGCCCGGACGGTTCATGCTCGGACTCGGGTTGGGTGAAAATCTGAATGAGCATATTACAGGTGAGGCGTGGCCGCCTTATGAGATACGTTCGGCGATGTTCGAGGAAGCGGTTGAGATCATCCGTCTGCTCTGGCAAGGCGGCAACCGTTCGTACTATGGCGATTTCTATACCGTGATTAAC
>Ga0163144_10019399_pt1 | contig 13675 bp, 3 predicted proteins | sample OliLak19BULKMAT1_FD_123175 | JGI IMG/M metagenome (GOLD analysis project Ga0163144, IMG submission 123175) | Freshwater microbial mat bacterial communities from Lake Vanda, McMurdo Dry Valleys, Antarctica - Oligotrophic Lake LV.19.BULKMAT1 | ecosystem: Environmental > Aquatic > Freshwater > Lake... | reverse complement strand
CCTCGCCGTGTATTTCCACAATCGCCGCCTCGGGGAGTTCGTTAAACGCATATCTCCACTTCACCCATTCACCTTCCTGCAGCCAGTACAGCGATGGCATATCTTTTTTTATGCTGTACTCCACGCGCATGTTCTTGAACGGTCGGCCCTGATCTACCATGGCCAAAAAAGTGTTGATCGTGGAGCGCCAATAGCCGCTCCCGGCAGACATCTGGAACTGTATTTCCCTCTTTCTCCCGGCATCGTCAACCTCGAAGGTGAGCTTGTGCTGGCGCAAGGTCTTCTTGCGGCCTCCCACGTCGATCTCCCGCTCCTCGTAGACGATAGACTTGAGCCGGTCAAATTCAAGAAAGGTTGCCTTGAATTCTTTGCCGTTGTCATTTATCAAAAGGCAGCCAGTCTTTGTATTAGTGTCGAAATTAAAATTTAAGTAAATAGGATTTTGCCTTTCACCGCAGTAGGATGGATAATCACTCATAGTCTGTAATTTAGAGCGAATTTACATACTTGCGGCACACGCCGCTTTAATGAAACCATAACATGGTAGGAGCAGCAATTGCGGGCGTGGCGCTTGGTGGGGTACAAGCGCTTTTCGGGCTTGGGCAATACATCAAGGGCTCCAAGATGGACCCCAAACGCCCGGTGAATGAAATACCGTCAGAGGTGTTTGCCGCCGAAAATCTTGCGCGGTCGCGGTTGTACGGGGGCCTGCCCGGAGAGAACATCATGCGCCAAGACCTAGAGCAGGGCTTTGCCAGCTCAATAGATGCGGCGCGCCGTAGCGGTGGGAATGTCGATGCCCTGGTGGCCGGCGCGGGCGGGGCCTTGCAAGGCGGGTACCAGAACCTGGGGGCGCAACGCGCGCAATACAAAGCTCAAGCAGAGCAGTCCTTGGCCCAGCAGTTCGGGCTAACGGCACAGTATCGAGATCAGGCTTTCGAGTTGAATCAGATGCAGCCGTACATGGACGAGGTCGCAGACAAGTCCAGGCTTATGGAGGGCGGGATTCAGAACATGTTCGGCGGCGGGAAGTCTGCGGCCACCGCGCTGAGTTACGACCAAATGATGAAGTCGCTAGAGGTGAAGACCCCCGACATTCCTGGCGGCGGCGGCGGCAGCGTTGCTGGTTTGTGGAAGAGTTCCATGACGCCGATGTTTGAGAACATGCAGAAATTTGCTACCGGGCGCTTCGCTGCGGCTAATCCGCAAGTCTACGATTCTGCCTATGCCGAGCCCGACATGTACAGCAAGTACCAGAGCTGGGATGAACAGTTAAAAATCATGGATGAAATGAGCTCAATGAAAGGAATCTTTGAAGCCCCGCCCTTGCCGTCGTGGGGCACGCAGAACATGCTCAACAACGACTTCTGATGCCCATACCCATTTCAGGAACAGGCCAAGGCACAATTACCGCGTTCAAGGGCGGCACAGGCCTTTCTACGATTGTCGATACCGACATGACTATGCCGCTGCAGCAGCAGCTCATGCTGGAAAGGGAAGCCGCCACGCGCCGCCGTGCCCTGATCACCAAGCGCATGGAGGACATAAGCGATGACGAGGAAGGCGAATATTGGTTCCAGGACCAGCAATACTTCGCGGAGTTGGGGCAGACCATGCTGGGCAAGGGCACGGAATTGCTGGCCTCCGGGGCGAATATCTTTGACGAGTTCTCACCGGACTACTACAAGTGGTCCGCAGATAAAAACAAGGCCTTAAAGCTGCGGGCAATGTCGATGCAGCAGAAAGGATATTATGATGTTATCAGCAAGGCCTACAATCCGGATGTACACAAACCCGAGAGCTTTGAGGCCGTGCAGGATTGGGCTAGAAAGCCTTTTGAGGAACGCATGAACTCCGGCCCGCCGCCGGGACTGGAACGGCGCGGGTGGGAGGTGGAGCCGGAATTTTTCGACAACACGGTTGCGCAGATCAACCAGGGCATTCAGACCGCACTCAACTCCGGCGACTTCGCGCGCATGGAGAACTACCGGACTTACGCCATTGAAAAACTTGATGAGACCGCCCTACTGCTTGTGAGCCAGGGGCAGGATCCCGCCATAGTGACGACGCTGCGTGAAAAGGCTTTGGCTGCGATCAATGTGCCGCTGCTTGACTTGAGCGCGCAGTATGACCGGCAACTAAAGGCATGGCAGTTGCGCCAGCAGCAAGCAGGCATTGACGAGGCCCAGACGCTAGTACAGGCCCGCAACTTGATTGTCCAGGGCACGAACGCCGGCGACCCAAAAATGCTTGGCTTTTATGCCGGGGCGAAGTACGGTGACAGACCGGTTATAGGCGTGGAGTACGGGATGCCAAACAACAATGCGCTGGCACCCAGCGGGAACCCAAATCAGCGGTACATGGTGCTCACGTTGGCGCCGCAAGCAGTCGCGGCCGCGAGCACCAGTCAGATGCTCGCCGGCGTGGGGGCCAACGGCCAGCCGAGCACCAGTGGGCCGCTCGCCACCAGGGGGCAGGCCCGCTCATCCGCTCCTGCGCTGCCGCCCGGTGCCATTCAAGACAAAGACAAGATTTTCATTCCCATTGGCAACAGCGAAAGTGACTTCTGGTTAAATGGGCTGATGAACACAAGCCCCTCTGCCGGCGGTGTGCAAATTGCGTCTTCCCAGTTGATAACCAACAACACGGACGAGGGGGTCTTTGCTATTGCGCCCACGCTTGAAGGGTACACGGGCTTACGCTTTGGCAAGAGCCCGGTAAATTCCTACTCGGTATGGGAGGCCAGCTCTAAGTTGACCGAGCGCGGAGTGGGTGATGACGTGCTACTCCGGCGACAAGTCGAGCTGTTGGGTGATCTTGCCTCTCAAAATGTCCCCGTTGAAGACGCTCAAAAGATTTTAGTAGAACTGCTGATGTTTGGGGGTGGTCAGTCCCTGCGCACGGTCGAACAAAACAAACATCAAGCACGATGAATCCATTTCAAGGCGGTCCCGGTGACGACAATGAAGGCGGCAGCCCGTTTCGGGTTTTGGTAGACTTCAATGATCCCGAGTTCAAGAAGGCCTACGAGCAGCAAAAAAAAAAGGTGCCGCCAAGCAATGGCCTGCCCCAGTTCCAAAGCGGCGGCGGTTCTGGCGCCGCGTCTGGGACTGGCTCGGCCAATTCCCCAGACCCCAAGAATTTAAGCGATGAGCAGCTTTATGAGCAGCAGCGCGAGCAGCAACTCCGTGCTCGCGAATCGCAGGCCGAACAAGCGCGGCTGCAGCGCGAAGCCACCTCTTTGCTGCCCTCACAAGAAGAGACGCTGGAAGAATCCAAGGCTCTTTCGGCGCAACGCGCTAAGGTAGACAAGCAATTTGCCGAGCTAGACCCCCAACAACGCGATGAGGGGAAGTACACCACGCTTATCAACTTGCAGATCATGCAAGGTGAGCAGCAGCGCAACGCCCAACACCGCAAGGAAGCCATGGAAGCGTTGACCGGCTTTTCCGACAAAACAGGGAAGGACCTGCTTGCCGAGACCACAACGGTGGAGGATTGGCGCGAGTACATGCGCAAGGACGACCCCTACCGAGAGGCTCGCTATACCAAGATAAATGACAACCTGAATCCGGACACCCGGTTGAAGCTGCTCACAGAGGAATACAGCGAGTACGCCAAGAACCTTGAGAGCCTGGCGACGGTGTATTCCGATGCCATAGAGCGCTCGCACGGCGATGGTGCTGTTGACCGTTTCCACGCGCTGATGGCCGAGGATCCGGCTGCGGCAGAATCGCTTATTACGTCCGACCCGGTGTATCGCCGTCTTGCGCAGGCGTACACGAAGATGGGGCAGGTGCAGGATGAATACACCGCGCAGCTTGGCAAGGACCCGAAGGCGCAGCAGGCCATGCTAGACCGCCAAGACGCGCAGCAACGCGCCGACGGGAAGTACGCCACGCGCGGGTTCGCTTCAAGAGCTGGGGCATCGGTTGGCAACGGCGTGGTTAAGAGCATTCTGAATACGGCCCTGAGCATTACCGGCAGCACTGGCTCCATGCTGGGAGCCGTTTCGGGGAAGTACGACGCGTTCGACCTGTTGCGTGATGCCTCCATGGGCAGTATAGAGAAGATAGAGCAACTAACGCCGACGGCAACGCCACAACAATTCGGGACGTTTAGCAACCGCGCACAACTAGCCACGTCCCCTGGCTACGACATCATGCTGGATGGCGACAAGCCGATTGCTGTTGTGGATTTGGATGGCTTTACGGTGGCTCCTTCCGTGGCCTCGCTAATTATGCGGGCCTATGAGACGGCAGACCCGCAGGACATAAACACGCGAAGGGAGTACAACGGGATGGCGCTGATGAATGATGCCCCGCGCGTCATCGCCGACATGCTGAGTGACATGTTTTTGACCAAGGGAGCAGCCAAGGGTCTGCGGGCGGGCGGTGTTGGTGCTAACATGGCGACCCGCGCTGGCGTAGTGATGCCCGTGGTGATGCGCACGCACCTCGATGCGTACCAGGGCGGGCTTGACGCCGGCATGGAGCAGCGCGAGGCTACGGCCTACGCCACCTCGCTAGGTGTGGGCATTGGGGTGGTGTCAATGTTCAATCCGCTGGAAAGCCGCCTGGTGAAGTGGGCGGGCAGCACCCCGTCTCGCGGCCTGGCCGATTTGGTTAAGCGTTCCGGGAAAGAAGCGCTCGGGGAGATCGGCGACCTGCGCATACCCGGATCCGGGAGCCTTGCGGCAAAGAAGACGCTGGAACGTGTCATTGCCGGCATTAAGGACGGAGCCGGGGAGAGCTTTGAAGAGGCCGTCCTTGAAAAGGGAGTAGAAGCCGTCACCAACTACATCTTTAGCGGGCTGACGGGCAATAACATGGCTACTAATTACAGCTATACCGAGGCTCTAAACAACGCCGTTCTGGGCTTTATTCCCGGCTCGTCCTTGGGTGCGCTGACGCACACCTCCAAGATGCCCGCGCATCAGGCTCGGGCCGTCCTTGCCGCGACTACCGACATGCCGCGATTTTTGAACATGGTGCAGCAGGCGAAAGATGCTGGCGTGATGGATGATGTGGAGGCCAGCGGCATGATCAGTCGCGTGGCGTTGGTCCAGCAGCAGCTCTTGCAGGCCGACATGGGCAAGCTGAGCGAAGAGCAACAGGGGGAACTGGCCGGACTTTTGCATGACAAGGTTCTGCTCAATGAGCGCCTAGCCACCGCAAACGAAAAGACCAAGGCGGCTATGCAGCCGAAGTTTGAAGCCATGAACGCGCGCATTGCGAACCTGGTGACGCTTAGTCATGGCCTGGATCCGCAGTCCCCCGAGGATATGGCGGCACTGCGGACACAGATGGACACTGCGGCAGCAGAGCGACAAGCTCAGAGAACGACAACTACCACCCAGGGCCAACCGCAGGCAGACTCACTGCCTAGCGAGGTGGCGGCTACGGAGTTTGAGGCGCAGACACTTGGCATGGCCATGAACGCCCAGGCTCAAGAGGGAGACACAGTCAACTACCAAGGGGTTGTGGGCACGTTGCAGCGCCGTCGTGTAGGCGAGTACGCCACGGCAGAAAATGATTTTATAGTGGTCACCGCCGACGGCCAGGAGGTTCCCGTGGAAAGCGGCGGCAGCGGCCAGTCGCTGGCCGAGGTGGGGGTAAGCAGGGCTACCAGGACCAAAGCCCAGGTAGACTTCCAACTTAAAAACCGCAAGAACAAAGGCAGCGTCAATTTCAATGGCCGCGAATACCTTGTAGCCTTTGAAGACGCCGATAGCCCGGACGGCCTTGGAGACGTGGTCTACGAGGTGGTAGACGGCAAATACCTGCCGTTGCAGGATGTCAGATCATTGGAAGATTCAGATAATAAAGGGCAAGAATCTAAGTCCGGAAATGACCGCAATTGGGTGGCTGCGCTGCCGCGAGAACAACTTCTGCAGATGGCTGCCGAGGTTGACGATAAGACTTCGACGCTGTCCAGCGGCCGACGAGCCGCTGTGCGCGGAGAGAAAAAGCGCTTGGTCATTGAGCAGTTCCGTCGAGACAACGGCTTTGACGGCAAATATTTCCCTACGGCGAAGTCTACCTACTTCGCCAAATCTCCGTTACCGGGCCGCCAGGCCGTGGAGGCGATGCCGACCCAGCAGCTTATAAATGCTCTGTCAGGGTTCGCCGACTACGTCCAAATGAAGCTCGGCTTTTCCTCGCTTGCCCAAGCGTACACAAAGCTGTCGGGCAAGCGCGAAGAAACCGGCGAACTCTCCACAGCCGAGCAGGATGTGCTTGGTGCCATTGAGGCTTTGTACGAGCGCACCGGGGGTCCTGTTGTCTCACGAGCACCCGACGCCAACCAGCGCGAGTACGTGCCCGAAGTCACTACGATGGAGGGCCTGCCACTTGCGGACAACCAGACTCGCACGGCGAATGGCGACATTATCACCGAGGCCGATGGCGCGGGCACAAAGGGCCGGGACTACGACACACCGGCTGACCCCGAGCACGTGGAGGCGGTGGCCCATGCCGAACTGGATCAGATATTTGCAACCACAGAGGGCGAGGTAGCTGACGGCGATTATGTTAAGTTCATTATCGACCTTCTGGCCAAAAGCGGAATCCCTGTTACGGTAGTCTACGATGGTCCCCGGTTCCGGGCTGCCGCCAAGCGACTTGGTGGCGACGGCACCGAGGCCGGTGTCTATGACCCCACAGATGGTGTAATCTATCTTAACCCTGGCAAGGTGACGCGCGACACCCCCATTCATGAGTTTGCGCACCCGTTTGTGTTGATGCTCAAGCACAGCGGCAATCCCAGGGCGGTGGCCATGTACAACCGAGGTATAGCCTTGGTGATGTCTACGCCTTATTACCAGCAGGCCGTGGAAGAGGGGTACTCGGACCCATCCGAAGAGGCCTTGGTCCAGATGATTGGCGATAGGGGCGCCCTGATGGCGGGGCAGCCAACCCATCAATCCATTTTGGATTACATCCGCGAGGCATTTGCCTGGCTTGGTCAGAATGTCTTTGGCATTTACGACGCGGCCAGCACCGAGGACATATCCGCTATGAGCCTTGAGCAAATTGCCGATACTGTTGCGGCGCAGCTTCTCTCGGGTCAGCAGGTACCCCAGGAGTTCGTTGCCGCGCTTTCCGCAGAGCCAGTCCTTGAAACGGACATGGAGCAGGATCTGGCCGCGTTGCGTGAAGCCGAGGCCCGCGACTTGGCAGCCATCGAGGCCCGCCAACAAGCATTAGCAGAAGAACAGCGGGCGGCAGAAGAACAGCGGGCTGAGAAAGCCGCACGCGCGGAGCAGGAGCGCAAGGCACAAATGGAGGCCGAAATGCGGGCTGCGCAGTTGCTGGAAGCGCCGCTGGCAAGCCTCTCGCCGGAGGAGCTGGATGCCATTGATCAGGAGTTGGATACCGTTGACAAGGGAACGGACGTTCATGAGGAATGGGACCTTGACATGACCATTGACGGGGCATCCCCGACGTGGGATCCCGACCGCCGCGACACCTCCCCCAATCTCCGGCTGATGGCGGTTCGCTCGGCGGTGCTCGACTACTTAAAGCAGGGCGCAAAGTATATGGTGGGAAAGTCCAAGGCGTTTGTCAGCGCCATGAAGAAGTTGCGCAATTATCTAGTGCTTAGTGCTGTTATTGGCGGGGGCTACTACGCGCAGGCTGATAGCGAGCAAGCCGTCACAATGATCCTGCAGGCCACGCCGCAAGCCGTCGTGGAGCTGGTAATTGACGAAATCCTGCCGACCGAGCAAGCAGAACTGCTCAAGCGCTTGGCGGTAAAGACGGGCAAGTATGACGCCGTCGAGCAGACTATAGAGATCAGTGCACGCAAGGTAGTACCGGCACCGCCCAAGGCCGAAGGCGAGCCGGCGGCACCGGAGCCAGCGTCCATGGAAATAATAAAGGTCACCGAGGATGGCCTCTGGTCGTACCGCAGCCAGTTTCAGGCAGAAGAGGGATTTGTTTATGTGGCGATGCCAAACCGTGGTAACCGGCCCAAGGCCGGCACGATGGCGGCTGGCCAGGGCGTTGCGCACTTCCTTTTGGACGCTGACATCAGCGTGGACCAACCTGGCGTGGAATCTGACACCGACCCCAGCCAAGACGTTTACAGTCACGACTATAATCGAGCCTTTCACAAGGTTAACCGCGCAAACAACGCCTTTGTGCCTGTCTACACAAGGCTAAGCGGCAATCGGGTAAGGCTGACGTACAAGCGCTACAATGAGGTTGCAGAGGGGGAATCTATTGCCTCGCCGCTGCGGCAGCACAAGGCATCTGACATCGCCTGGGGGATGGGGCAAGACGCCGGCTGGGCAAAGGGCAAAATCCAGGAGGTTTTACTTATGCCCGAAGCCGAGAACCCCTACGACGAGGGCAGGGGCACGCGGCTCCCGTTTGTGAAAAAAGGCGCCTATGGCAAATTCAGCGGTGCCAGCGTCGTCTTGATCTTTGAAGCTGGCGGCCACCGCTATGTCCGGGACTTCGCCGGCAGCATCGACCAGATCGAGGCTGAGGTGAATGGCATCACCGATCAGTACGGTATCGGCCTGGGCGACATCATTTTGGGGTACCACGATGTGGGGTCTTTCTCCGCTAAGCCGGTGGCGAAACAGGGCGTGGTGCGCACCTCGCAATACCATTTGTTTAACACACTGCCTTGGACTGGCGGGGCGCTGTTGATGCCGGAGAGCCAGGCCATTAGCAGCGAGGAACTGTTCACCCAGGCCAACGCCGCCATGCAGGCCGCCATGCAGGCGGGCCCACCGATGCAGCCCATGGATTTTTTTGAGCCAGGGCAGCCCTTGCAGCGCCAGGCAGAGGCCGAGGGTTCGGCGGCCCGCCGGTTGGAGGGGCGAGGGCTAGAGGCAGAGGCCGAGCGTATAAAGCAGCGCACGCAAGACCTTACGGAGGACCGCAAGGCTGCCGCGCAGGGGAAGCGGGGCATGTTTCAGCGCGCGCGAAAGGTGGCCGCCAGCCATGGCCTGGTCATGAAGCCGGGCAGCGTTGAGGGCGAGTACACGCTCCATCAGGCGTCAAAGCTCAACCCAGGCCAGCGGGCTAAGAAATCCGGGGCCGTGCCGAATCCGCACAAGATCCATGGCGGGCGGTTTGGCAGGATGATGGACGCCTTTGCCGACACCGTGATGAATGAGTTGGCGTCGATGGTTCCGTTGCCCTTTGACACCGCGCAGGCGCGGGCTATGGCTGATATGTACATGGGCAAACTTAGGGACGCGCTAACGAGCACGTCTGTTGCTCCCGCCGCCGACGTTGCGCAGTTGTTGTCCCGCCGCGATCTGGGTGTGCTGGGTGTGCTGGCGCGCGTTGCCGCAGGCGTTGAAGTCGCAACCGATCCCCAACGGCAACGGGTTCGCACTAGCGTTGAGGCTATGCAGGCGCGTGCAGAGAAGTTAGCGCCGCTCACCAAGGTGGTGCAAGGTTTTGGGGACAAGCGCATGGCAGACTTGACCGCTGATGAGTACGCCGATTTCTTGGTGGCGGCGATGGGGCTGCCGGGCATGGATGCTGCCCGCGTCTCTGAGGGCGCGGTTGCGGGCTTGTTTAAGCAGGCGAAAACGGCTGCCGATGTCCAGCGTTCGGCCATGCGCCATGCGCTGGCGCAAATGCTTGACCAGGCGCAGGCCACTAACGAGCAGGCCGTGCAGGGCATAGAAACGGCGGTGGCGAGCCAGGACACCGGGCCGGTTGAACCGGAGGCCGAACCGGTGGAGGCCACCCTTGTCCCGGATTCTCAGGAGCCCGGAAAGGGGCAAGTTCCGTATGGCCCTGCGGAGCTACCGGCGGCGGCACGGCGTGCCGGTGCAAAGTTCAGCAAGGGGCGCTATCGCAGAATGATCGGCACATATTTCATGCGGCAAATGGCCAGTGGTCAAAGCAAGGCGCAGTTGGTGGGGCAAGTGTTTTCCTACAAAAACAATCCCTTTAGCATGGCTGAACTTGAGGCCATGTTTGACGAGGCGCAGGATCTCTTCATGAATGGGCACCGTGCCAACGCGAGCAGGGCCAGAAACAAGGGGCACCGCGACTTGGTCGGCCAGGCGTTGGTCATTGATCACACCACTCACAACCCGGCATCCCTGATGGCGGCGCTCGACCCCTTGTTTCAGCAGATACGGGCGGCCAGGGATAGAAGGGAGCCACCGTCAGAACTTGAGAAGATCCTCAACAAGTACGGCTACTTCCTTAGCTCGCGGGACTTTGACGCGTTGATGGCGCAGATACGGCTAGAGTACACATTGTACCGACGTTTCCGCGACAGTTACATGGCCAGGTTCAGCAAGCGCCCTGAGGACGGCAGGGTTCCAACGATGGCAGAAGGCCTTGCGGCAATTGTTGAGCGCATAGGCTTCGAGTTTGACTACTACTTGCGCACCGCAGGGGCGTGGCGCAGGTACCAGGCGGCTGGCATGGAGAATATCGACGAAGACCTTAGCAGGTATCGCGGTAGGGTGACGGCAATGCGTAAGGCTGCTCTAAAGGCATCTGCGGAGCTGCAGAATGCGCTGGCAAAATACAAGGGAGACAAGCAACTCCTGGACATGGCCAACGACATGCTCAAGGGCAGCCATACTGCTGAGCAGTTTATTGTGGCGCGTGACCCGGCCATCGCCATGAAGCTGCTTGATATGCGCCACCACATAGACGCGCTGAGTCGGGAGCTGATCGCCAAGGGCGTAATTCCGGAGACGCTGGTGAGTGTTATCGGCGACAATATTGGCGTGTATTTGCGTCGGTCCTACAAGGCCTATAATGACAAGACCTACGACAAGACCAAAATACAGCCAAAGGTTTGGCAGGACGCCATCCGCTACACCATAAACGCTTATGCTGAGGCCGGGCAGAAGATCACCGAGGCTGAGGCTGAGGCCGTCTTGGAGCGCGTGATCGAGAACGCGAAGCAGGACACCGACAGCATCTACACGGGCGGCGTGCTGGGCTCTACGTCTGCCGACCGCAGCATCTTGATGAAGCGCGGCGACATCGCCCCGGAAATGAGGGCGCTGCTGGGGGAGTACAATGATGCCGCTATCAACTACTACCAGAGCATCGTCAAGATGACGAACCTGGTGGAAAAGAGTGCGTTGTTGCAGAAGATTCACGACAAGGGCAAGGGCATTGTCTTCGTGGACACGGAGGACCTTAGCCGTCCGGATCTAAGCCACCGCATCGCCCAAGACGACAACCGCTCCTTGGGGCCTCTTGCGGGCATGTACACGCACCCGATGATATACCGGGAGCTTACCAACCTCTTCGACAAGAGTAAGCCGCCGATCTGGTTGGGAGCAGTTATGCAGCTCAACGGCATAACAAAACTCATGCTTACGGCGTATTCGGTGCAGACCCAAGCCCGGAACTTCATGAGCAACCTGCTCTTGCAGGTTGCTAACATGCACATTATTGGGAACGCTATTTACGCCCCCGGCAGCTACATACAGTCGGCCAGGGCAACATTGCCGTTTATGTTGGACCACCGCATCAAGCGAGACCCCGCGCTTAGGCAGTTGCGCCAAGAAATGATCGAGCTCGGGTTGATTGGCGAGAACCTGGACATGAGTATTGTCCGGGACATCTTTGAGCATACCGGCAAGGACAAGATGCCGCTTATGTTAGCGTCGCTGCAGAACCCGGATGGGAAACTTCGACAAGGCGCGCGGTTGGCTTATGGTTTGGCCGAGGGCGTACACAATACCGTCACTGATTACTACGGGGCCGGGGATGAGGTCCATAAGGTGTTCGCGTATATGGGCGAGCTGGCCAGCCTTATTGCAGTACATCAATCCAATCCGAAATACGTGAACCGCGCCGGGCCTACTGACGCGCTAAAGGTTATGGCGGCGCAACGCGTGCGCAACACCATGCCCACGTATAGCAAGATCCCTCGGGCGTTCAAGCAACTGGCGCGGTTCCCGTTTATGGGCACCTTCATCGCTTTCCCCGCCGAGGTTCTGCGCGTTACCAAGAACATCATGGTGTTGGGGATGTCGGACATTGTGGAGGGCGGCAAGGCCAAAAACCACCACCAGGTAATCTTGGGCATGCAGCGTCTGTTCGGACTTTCCATGGCCATGGGTGCCTTGGGCGCTGCGAACATGCTGCGTGGCGGCCTTGACGACGAGGACGACGAACGCCTGAGCGACACGTTGATTTATGCCGCGCCATGGGACAAGACCGGCCAGGTGACGGTGCTAGATTCGGAGCCAGGCCGATACCGATATATTAACTGGTCATATATGGACCCTTTCGCGTTATGGAAGGGTACGTACAATGCCTTCTCTAGGGGTGGCGGCGGGGCCAGGGGCGGGAAGGATGCGGTCATGCAGATCCTTGCTCCGTTTATTGGCACGGACATAAATACCAAGCTGGCCATTGAGTTGGCAACGGCCACGGACATGGATACCGGGCAGCGGATCTGGCACGAGGCAGAGCCTGCCCATACCAAGCTGGCCATTGCTTTCGAGCACATCACAAAGACCGCACAGCCTGGGACATTAAAGTCGATTAATCGTATCATGGACCCCGACAATAACCGAACAATCGAGCTGATTGCCTTGGGGGGGATCAGGATCATTGACCAGGCCTACACCGACGGCATAAAGTACAAGGTCTACGAGTACGATGACAAGCTAAGGTCTGGCGCGCAGATGTTGAGCAAGCACTGGGGTGACGCAAAGGACCCACGGGAGCAGCTCGACTACATGGACTTGTACCTAAAGATTAGCAGGCGCGAACTGGACAAGGTGCATGCCGCTTACTGGGCCGGCATTCGAGGCGGCGCGGAGCACGGCGAAATGCAAGAATCCATTAAGGCCAAGGGCGCGGGCGTCACTAACAAGTGGATGGACGCCATGGTGGTCAACGATTACACCAAGACCATTGGCGCGACGAACCTTGAGCGGTTTAACCTACTGCGTCAAGAGTACCCAGACTTCTATGCTCCCGACCTAAAGCCTTCACAACTCGATACAAATCCTTAAATTGCAGTCATAAATCCTTACTAAAAACATGAAAAATCGTGGTAGATGGGCCTTAGGAATTGGGGCCGTGCTTGCCGCTGCCCTTGCGGCGGTGCTTACTTTCACCAACACAAAGCCCCCCCCCGAGCCTCCGGGGCCTGTCGGGCTGCAGGTGGTTTTGCTTGGGGGGCAAAGTGACTATGGCATGGCCGCGCAACTCACCGGGGTATCGGTGCGCGATCCCCTGCATCGCGACGCCAGCGGCAAGACCGCAGACGAAGCACTTGCCAGCCATTTCTTTGGGTCCCACGTGGCCACCTACCGGCATACCGCCGGCAGCCACAGCTATAAGATTCGCCAGGTAAATGACCCGGCTATGCAGAAAGCGTTAGCTCTACTGGAATTGTTTCCGGTGGAAACTCGCCATGATTTTACTTGGCCGCCCCAGTTGCCGGATGACGGCGTGAGCGCGTGGGTGACGTACCGCACCGGGCGAATATCGCTACCTAATGAGCCACCTGTACACATAGGGCCCACCAAGGAGTTCGCTACGCCTCAGGCCTACGTCTCCAAATGCGAGGCTATCTACGACAACCCCGCCAATGCTGCTTTCCGGGACAAGTTCTGGATACAGTCCGGAAAGCCGGAGGTGGTCGAAGGCGGCAGCGCGTCGGAGAAGACTCGCCACCTGGCGGTTCAGACAGCGATGCAGCAGGCCGT
>Ga0163144_10019398_pt1 | contig 13675 bp, 14 predicted proteins | sample OliLak19BULKMAT1_FD_123175 | JGI IMG/M metagenome (GOLD analysis project Ga0163144, IMG submission 123175) | Freshwater microbial mat bacterial communities from Lake Vanda, McMurdo Dry Valleys, Antarctica - Oligotrophic Lake LV.19.BULKMAT1 | ecosystem: Environmental > Aquatic > Freshwater >... | reverse complement strand
TCATCGGTACGCTTCGCGCCCCCCGCCGCGCGTAACTTGGACATCATGTCGTCTATGTCCCGCAATTTGGCCATACGCCGCGCCGCTTGCGTGACTGCGTAGTGTATGGGCCTGTCCAACAGCATCAAAAGGGCTTGTTCGACCAATAGCCGCTCGACAACTGCCCGGTGTTCGTATTTGGCGGATGTTCGCCCGGTTGATAGCCGGACGTACCCCCATTCGTTTACGAACCTGCCGCCCCGATACCGGGCATTTAACGCGCCCGCCTGAAACGCCTTGCCGCCCACATTCCCGCCGTGTTTCCCCCCGTGCGCACTTCCACGCGTGTTGTCCATATAATCCCCTATTCCGTCAATCGCGTAAACCGTACCCACGCGCCCGCGTTGACGTGATCTCACCGACTTTCAAGCCCGGCACTTGCCCCAACACTTGCCGCATTGCATGTGCTGTAGTGTCTGTGTTGTCGCCATTACCACGTACGGCTATTTGCAACGCCGATACGTCCAGCCGGACGAACGGGCCTAGCTGGTACGCACCTGACACGATCAAACACTCGACCGCCGCCCGTTCGTCCACAATGTCTACCGTCCACTTTGTGGCGGTGCTGACACCTTGCAGCGCGGGCAGCGTAGCGGCGGGCGGCGCGATATGCTCCCAGGTAGTGGGGGCGTTAGGCGTTGCAACGGGGGCGTATATACCCCCTGTACCACCGAAACCGGTTTGAGTGTGAATCTGGTTTTGGGCTTGGGCTTGGGCTTGGGCTTGGGCTTGGGCTTGGGCTTGTTGTGCCGCTACCGCTGCCGCCGCCGCTGCCGCCGACCGCACATCCAACTCGTACGCTTCCAGCTTTGCCTTGGCGCATTGCTCCGCCAGTTCCAACGGCCCGCGTACTTCCGACCGCCAACCCGTCGCCGCGCGCCACGCGGCCCACATGGGTTTGGTGATCGGATCAAATCTCGCGTCTACTGCCGCTTGCGCCGTCTTTACTTGCCGCAGCACATCCGCCATGATGTGCCGTTCCATCGGATTGCGCACCGCTAAGGAACGCACTAGCCCCAAAACCGCGTTGGAATACGGGTGCAGCGCCCGTATGGCGGCGTTTATGTCGGGTTGCTGCCGTATGTTTCCCAACTCAGCGGCAGTGACTGCGCCGCCGTTGGTTTGGTTGTTTCGTTCCGCCATCCCAGCGGTTTGTTTACGTGTCATGTGCCTTATCCTTTGCCTTTCTAACTACTTGTTTGCCGCCCCAGGGCCGTGTAGCGCAGCTACAATCGCCGCCGCCTTTACCGGCCCGATTCCGTCAACCATCGCCCATGTTTGGGCCTTCGCCTGTACCATTTCGGCCACCGTCGCGAATTGCGCGGCCACCCGCTCCGCCAACACATCTCTTACACCCGGCAGTTGTTGTGCCACCTTCAGCACCGTGCGCCGATATGGTGGCAACGCCAACACCCGCACATGCGGGTCCGGCAGCACGTGCACGCCTTCATGCGAACGGTGTTGGTCCCACCCCTTACCGTCTGTCCACCACTTATACAACACCAACAACGTCTGCGCCGTGTGCCGGGGGCTTGTTGTGTGAACCACGCGCAACGGCGTTTTACGTCGCAACGTTTCTAGGTGTTGCTCCCATGCGCTGTACATGCAATATGACGTACCCCCTAACGCCACTGTGCGCCACTTGCCGTACTCACCGTTTTTGTACGCGTGCCACTCCTGCAAATACCCGCTCTCCGGGTGGGGCCGTACAACCCCCTCTACCAACAGGTATGTATACTCGTACGCCAACAACATGCCCGGCAACTGGAACCCCGAAAACCGGCAGTCCCGCAAACACGCCAATAGATCACCGACGCGTTTGCACTCAACCCCCACCCTTACCCTAACTCCGGCCGGTCCTGTCCCGTACCAACAGGCGTCACCAAACGGTAACGTTGTGAGAGTAGCGACCCCCGGCGGCATCAGCGCAACCAAATGCGCAGACCCCTCACGCCGGTCTATTGCGATCATGTGCCCCCGCACGCGCGCGCCATTACAGCACCGCCTTTGATCCGTCTGTAAAGTCCGCAGCGTACTGCGGGCCGTGTATGTACATTCCCAACGTGGGGAAGTCACACATCGAACCTTCAAGCACCGTGCCCGCCTTGCGTTGGTCGAAACGCGACCTACAAATACGCAACGCTGCGCAGTTTTTTTCTTCATTCCACGCTTGTTCAATGCTCACTTGCACGATGTACGGCAATTGAGCATAGCCAGACGGTTCCCATGTGCCCGTCTTACTTGCCATTCCCCCTGCAACGCCCTCAGCGTACACGGGCTTCATGCGATTGGCGATACACACGTTTACTGGGTAATCTAACGCCGTTAGTATCAACGCCTCAAACCGTCCATTAACCTCCCCGTATTTCATCGGCGGGATTTTGCTCAATTTGCCGAACTCCGCCATTCGCAGGGCTTCCCACATCGCGCTGCCGGTATCGACAAACACACTACGAAAGTGTCCCGACGTAACCGCGTACAAGTAACTCGCTTCGAGTTGCGCCCACAATTGATCCCAACCGCTATCGGTCATTTTTTGGGTAAGAGGTACGACAAAATCTTTGCGGACAATAACTTTACCCGCCGCGACAAATTTATCCAAAACCCCTTCCCACCCCCGGTCCAGATTCAAAAACGCTATCGGCCCCGGCATCGTAAAACCAAAATGTGTCTTGCCCGACTTATCACGGGCTTGCGTTGACACAATCATGCGTTTCGGTCCGGTTGGTTGTGCCGCGCACATTAACCACCCCTGCGCGGCCCGTTGCAGCTCTTGGGGTGATACATTGACGCTGATGGTTGAGTTTGCCATTAGTTAACTTTGCCGTTCATGATTGCCGTTTTAGTGTCTACGTGTGCGGCGGATTCGACCGCCTCTAACCGCCGGCGCATGTACTCATGCTCCATTGGTGTCAAATTGGCCCCACCTTCACCCAGGGCATGTACACATTCGCATAGATCCCACATCGAATCCGCTACCCCCACACACGCCCCGCGCAGCACTTGTTGTGCGTCTGGCGGCAGCGCCAATCCGGCTTTTGTAAATTCGCCCAAAATTAAGTCCCACAACGACCCCACTAACGCCACCGCCATAGCGTGTCGAAAATGTGGTGGTTTGGGAAAAAGCATAGAGTTGTTTGTCATATTTCCTTTGCTGTGTGTCTGTACTGTTCCAGTGTTTGCCAATTTGCCACCAACTCCACCTGCGTAAAGCGCATGTGCAGCACGCGATAAATCGGCCCGCTGCCTTTGTAATCGCCCATTACGTGGAACGTGTGCAAGTACGCGCCCGTGCACCCCATACCGTACAGGTATGCTTGGATCTGGCTTACCCAGTACCAACACTTGCGCATAGGCGTATTTGTCGATTTCCATGTGAACTTGAATTCATGTACGTGGACATCGTTAGTAGTTCCGCCCGGTATACTTATGCCGTCGGGTGAACCCTTCACGCCCATTACGTCCACCTCGCCGGGGTGAAACACAACGCGCCCCGCATACTGCGTTGCCAGCCAATTTTCCCACGCCACTCCGGCTACCATACGGTTGACTGACATTTGGGAAAACGATTGGCCGTGCGGCAGCTCCGCGTTCACATCATCCGCCTCAAATAACCCCGCATCAATTGCGGCCGCACGCACTAAATCACTCACGTGTAGCCCCGGTGATCGGTCGGGGGTGCCGGGTGCTGGCGGCGGCAGCGTTAGCACCCATTGGTTAGATACGTCTGTGATGTACATAACTACACACCCCCCTGCGATTGTTTGCGTTAGGGCAGAGTAAGCGGCCCGCCCATCATCTCCGTCTGGAATTGTGCGGACGATACCAAGTCCCGCAGAGGCGCGTCAAGCATAGCCCGTTGGAATAGGGCTACATTGAATGCCTGTCGGCTCATCGGGTTCGTAGCCAAGATTTCCGCCAATAATTTGGCGGCGACGTCGCGATTGACGCCTTGAACCGGGGCCGGGGCCGGGGCCGGGGCCATGGATTGCGGTGGGGCAAATTGCGGCAAACTTGTCGGCGCTTGAACCGTGGGCACTTGGGGCGTGTGCGGCTGTTGATGTGCCGCCACCGCCACCCGCCCGCCGCCCGGTAGTTGCGTCACCACCAGCGTGCCTTTGTCGCCGCCTTCGCCGCTGCCCACACCGCGATCCTGTTTTATGATGCTTACGAACCCAACCAGCCCATTCAGGCTGTCCACTTGCCCGCTATCGAACACCGTCGCCGGGATACCGGCGGCTACAGCCGCCCGCGTGAAGGTTGCCCAATTGGAATTCTTGTTGAATCCCAATTTTCCAGTAGGTGACCAGAATTGCGTACCGTTTTTCTTGGGTTGAAAATCGTCCAGTTTGCCCACCGTCCAAGCCTTCTCCTGCCCCACTACTCCGGGCAGCGGCTGTTGCGTTTGGCCGTCTACAATCGTCAAGTCATACAGCACCGCCGGGGCCGGGCCGTTGCTGCTTTTACCCTTGTAGTCAAACACACCGGCGCGGCCGTTTGAAAATCTGACCCAGACGTTGTCAATCATGCCCCCTTCGGTTTGTGTTGCCGGATTGAAACTGATCGCCGGGCCGTCGCCGTTGACCAATTGTGGCGTTTGGGCGTTGGTAAACCCGTTGGAACCGCCAAACGCGTTATACGCGGGTGCGGCACCGGCGGGCGGCGCGGGTGCCCACGGCGTAGACAGTGTTTGCGCCGCCGGTGCTTGGGTGTGTGGCTGTTGCCACGGTGCGGAGTTGGGATTCATGTGATGTGACCTTTGTATTTGGGTTGGGTTGAGTTGGGTTGAGGGTTGCGAAGTGTTGAGCGTAACCACTCCGATAAAAATCAAGCGCCGACCTTGTTACAGCGGCGGCGGCGGCACAGGCACACTGTCTATGTACTTGACAAAATGCCAGAAACTAGAATTAAATAAATGCCGGTATTTGCGTAGAAACCACCGTGAGTGGTCGTCCATTATGAGAGTCTCGCATTGATCCGTTGGTCCGCGCATTCCGCGCCCGCACATTTGTTGCAGCTCAACTGCGCACAAATGCGCGGCGTATTCCGGATCTGCCTTGGCACGTGCCCGCATGATGCGGGCCGACGCGTCCGGAAACGGTAGCTTACAAATGATTTGATACTCACATTCAGACCCCGGAAAGTCCCATCCGGTGGTTACGGTTGGCGACGCCAACACGCATGGCGGCGGTGCTGCCTTAAATGCCGCGATCACGGGTGCGGCGGCGGTGTCCTGAGTGTTGTCGCCCTTTTGTCGCCGCTGGTTGTGCACCATAACAGCTACGTGTTGACTGTTGTCTAAAATTTGCCGTTGGCGTGCGTACGAAACGCTATGTATAATCCCCTTACGATCTAAACGCCGCCCAATGGCGTTGTCCATCATAGCGATCATATAGCGCACGTCCTGCGCGTCCGTGCGGTGATCCCAGCGTATTCCGGTCGTCCACTGGTAGATGGGTGCGCGTGTGGGATCAAACGGACTAGGGTAGTCCTGATAGTCCGTATTAGTTGGTGTTAACCCCAGTGTGTGCAATGTTTTTGGCGTCATCGTACCGGACGTCAACAATACGTCCGGTACGGATTGAAATAATACACGCTCTGCAAACTGCGCAGGGTGCAGGGGGTTGAATATCCACCCCCCAGGGGCGTTTACGCGTTCGTACACCCACAAGCACTCCGGTCCCGCCGTGCCCAACAGCGCCATATTGCGCATTAGTGTTTGCGTAGTCCGTAACAACTTTGCGATTCGTACATTCCCGCGCGTTTGTCGCGCTTGGTCTTGCAACCCTTGGGCACGCTGCGCCAACGTGGCGTGCGCGTGGCGTGCCCACATCGCCCACGCCTCATCCGCGAAGAACTCATCAACAGGTGTGTCCGGCGGCGGCGTCAAATGCACCCGTATATCCGCATCCGACAACTGGAACGCTAAGACGTTTTCCAGTTGGGCGGGCGCGTCATGCGCCTCATCCAAAATTAACAGCTCAGGTGTGACAATTTTGGGATTACCTGCGCACGCCAACCACCAAGCATAATTGGTCACGGCAATCCGTGCTCGATTGAATTGGGTCACAGCAGCGTCATACGGACACCCGGTCCCGCGCAGCGCACACGCTATCCCCCCCATACAGGGGCCACTCTCGCACGAAAGGGTCGGGTCGGGCGGGTACGCGTAGTTGTCCCGCCCCCGCTGATCTACCAGACCCATGGACGCGAATTCGCGCAGGCATTGGTCCTGTAATCCTTTTGTTGCAGTTAGCACAACCGCGCGTTTCCCGCGCAGCACAGCTTGCATGATCACGGTGACGGATTTGCCAAACCCCACGGGCGCGGATTGTGCGACAAACCGGGCCGGTGACGTTACGCCGCGCACAATAGCGGCGACCTGATGACGCCTGTACGTCTTAAATTTACTGGGTAACCCGAACTCCGCCGGGGGCGGCAGCGTTGCGGTTTGCGGGTTGTCTGCGTTGTAAACGTTGTCACTACTCATTATCGTTACCGTACTCCGTGCGCAGCGCAGGTTGCGCAGGTTGTGGTGCCTGTAGGCGCGGCGCGATTAAATTAGGGGTTGTGAGCGTGCGGGCGGCGTCATACCTAAACGCCGCGCGAAACCTTTGCCTGTAGCTATCTCGCCACGCGCCGGGCGGCATCGTGTCGATACTCACCAACGCCGTTTCGGCCAACCGGTGGGCGCTACTGGCGTCGCCCATGGACAGGTGGCGCTCCACCGTGGCCAACAACCGCTGTAATACCTGCGATTGTTCCTGCAACATTTGTTCGTCGTTGATAAGGGTATTGATAGCGTCCACCTGCGCCATTACACTTGGTATCGTTTGGTCCACCGTAGCCAACCACTCCAGGTGGTTGTAAATGGCGTGCCGCATCAACTCACCCGATGTGCGGTAGGGGAACCGCCCGGATTTCACGACGATATCCATTTGGCGCGCTACTGCGGGTTGCACCCGCAAGTTCGTTTTGGAATCGTGTCCCTTGTTGTCGGTAGCACTGTGTGCCCATCCTCTGTAATCGTCCGGCAGTCCCTGCCCGCGCGCCTGCCGGGTTTGGTCCGGTTTCGGCGGATCAAAATCCGAACCGTTTGGACCGGCCCCGGCAGTATTGTCTACCGCCCCCATACCGATTCCAGGTTCATCCGCATCCGCATCCGTGTGTGTTTGGCACGCGCCCGGCGGGTACACGAGGGTGGCCGGTGCCGTATTGTAATGTTCTGTTTTTCGTTTAGCCATGCACACACACACAAACACAAACACAAACACACCAACGTTGGGGCGGGTGTAGCTACTGCGCTAACCGCACCCGCCCCAACGCGCCGCCAGTTCGCAGGGAGAGGGCTACAAACTGGCGGAAACCTTTCGTACAGTGTCAAGCTGTACCAATGTTGCGGACAATTTGCCCGTAGTCCACTCGGTCACGGCGTCCACGACGGACAACAATCCGTACTCCAACACCAAACCGTCCACACGTTGCATCAATGGGTAGCCTAGCGACGATACTAGGCTGTGCGGGGTCGGCGGCGCGGGCGAAGCGATTACAGCCACACTCACCAGCGGGGCGGGGGCAGGGGCGGGGGCGGGTTCCACCGGTGTTTGGTTGTGTGCCGCCGCCGCCGCCGCTTGCTGCGCCGCCATAAACGCCAATACAGCGGAGTCTTGCTGTACCGGCACCGGCGGGTGGGGTGTTAACGTTGTTGCCGCTGATGGGACTACCGCCGCTTGTGGTAATGTCGCCGCGTCCGTGGTTGCGTCCCGTTTGCGTCCTTTACGCGTTTTTGGCGGCGGAATTGCCGCACTATTTAGTGCGGGCAACGCACCCGCCGCAGCGGCCAACGTGGCGGCGTGCAGCTCGGCGGCGTCGATTTCCGGCACGCCGTCTACGCTTGCCGCCAACTGTCCGACGTAATTAACGGCGTCCGCCACTACGCCCATTTCTTGCAAAAACTCAACATAACTATCGTAATCGTACCAACCCGCGCCATCAGCGTTGGTCGTGAATGCGCCAGTTGTAGACAGGCGGGCGACCGCCACCCCAGCGCGTGCAAAAACGTACGGGTATGCTTGCATTTTAATGCCCCTTTACAAACTAAATTGTGTGGATTGAGGCGGGTTGCGCCGCCGTGTCCGATGTTAACGCACAATGACCACATACCGTCAATGTTTATTTTTGCGTCGTCATTTTTATTTATCGCGTAGGGACTAGTACGCTCAGTACGCAGGTACTAGCGCAGCGTACACAAGTAAGAACGCCCTTGGAAAAACCAAGGGCGTTTGGGTGGCGGGGTGAATGGGGGAAAAAGGCTGGGTATGGGGTAGGCTGTCAGCGGCGCGTCACCCCAACAGTGTGCTGGTACTTTAGTACTATGTCAACAGAATAGGACCGGGCGAGTGCGCCGTCGTTATGGCGTCCCCGCCGCCCGCATCCTGCGCGTCCAGCTCTAACGCGGTCTCAAGCAACGCCCTTGATTCACTCAAGATTGCGGCCACGGCGTCCGGGTGGGGTGGGTTAGGCATTGCTTCCCACATCGCCCGTAGCTGGTTATCGTCGGCAGCGCACATTGCGCGGAATTGCCTATGGTTTCGTCCCAAGGGGTCCACGATAGACAACGTGCAATGCCCAATGAAGCTACCCGCTAATTGCTGTACAGTTAACAAAAATTCCGGGTGGTACTTGCGCACATGCTCCGTGACCCCGGCCGAAAACCGCATGATTTCCAACTGCTCCGGCGGCAGTTTGGCTAACTGCGCGGGCCGGATTGGCAACACGGCGACGGGCGTCACAATCAAATGGCAAAATTTGCATTTAGCGATCATGGTGTTTACTGCTTCCCTTTCTTGGTCGGCGCTACGGGTGGGGGTTCGGGTGGGGGTTCGGCACTCATGGGTTTCGCATCCTGCTCCGGATTCTGAAAATCGAGGAATTCAGCTACGAAACGTTCTACCGTGTGTTCCACTCCTGCAAATTGTTGTTGTAACTGCGGGAATGAAAATATCGCGGTCATCCATTCTTGCAGCGTGAACGCCGCCGCCTTCTGATACGTCAAATCGTCCGTCATATTGATCATACTCTCCGCAAACGTGTATCCGTCCTGCCCTTTGGCAAGCGCGTTTACCAGGAACCGGCCGTGTTGCTGTAACTGCCCTTGGAGATTTGTTATGCGCTCGATTTGAACTTGCTGTTCGGGTGTGACGTTGGGGTTGGGCGGTTGAGCGTTCGGCGCTTGTTGTGTGGGTGACGGTTGCGCGGGCGCGGGCAGCGCTTGTGCAACTTGCTCGCCGTTGGGCGTCAACTGCGTTGCAGTTATCGGCGTTGGTTGGCCGACGCTGCGCACCAACGCCCCGCCGATTTCTAAGATGTGCGGCAGGTGTTCGCTTACCATCCCGATGGCCTGTTCCTTCCAGTTTCGCGGAGTTGTGTCCCCGCCGCCAAATAAATTCCTAATGCGCATTACCTGTTCCACTTGTGCGAATGGGTCCGCCGCTGTTTGTTTTTGTGCCAATGCCGCCATTTGTAATTCGTGGTTGCGTTGACGTTCCTTCTCCGCCGCCTCACGTTGGGCGCGGCTCTCTTCACGTGCCGTCTTGATTTCTTCCATCAACATTTGTATAGGCGTGTTGTCCACGGGTTGCCGTTGCACCAACCCCGCAATGGCCGTTACCAATTGCAGCGTGTCGGCCACGCTGCCGCTTTTGTTGCTTGCGGTGGCGGCTTCAATCGCCGCCTTGTTTGCGGCCCCCATCATTTCCAGCGACTTTTGATGTATTTGCGCCATGGCCCCCGCGTTTGGGTCCGGCGCGACCGGAGCGGGAACCGCGCCCCGTGCGCGGTCCTTGCTCAATTCAATTACCGTGTTCGTTAGCTTGTCTACGGTAGCCGCTAACCCGCTTGTGTCTTGCATTTGTTCCCCTTGTTTGTTTAATATTCCGTCACGTACCAGTTTTGCAACTAGCGTTCTGTTGTCCTTGTGGTCTACCCACAAGCGGTCCAAGTCATACCGCTCTGGGTGATCGTCCCGCGTTAGCTCAACTTTGGCGTACATTACGGTACGCCGGTTCCCTTGAACATTGGCGTCGTTTAGCGTAAACCCGTATACGCCAGACCCGTGAGAGGCGATCACCTCCTCCAGCTTTACCGGCCCCTCGCATATCTTATCAATGTATGCGGGTTGCCCCTCTATGCTCCGGTGCCGGGGGTAATACTGATACACGTACATCTCACAATGCCCCCAATCCTCCGGGCGCATAGCGGCCAAAAAATTGTGTAAATCGTCCTCGGTCCGCGTTACCCGGTAAAGCGGCACGGGCAACCCGTTGGCGTGCCGTGGGTAGGTTTCGGGATGCCGCCGCAGTTGATACGCCGCCGGGGGCGCGGTTGGCAACGGCCCCGTATCCTCCTCCCTTTCTTCGGACTCACCCATATCGTTTGTATTACCGGGTAATTCCTGCGCTGTTTTGGTGTTTTTAGGGGGCCGACCGCGCCCCCCCGGTTTCCACTTTCCCGTTTGTATGTTGGCCGGTGCCCCTAGGTGGCGCGCAGCTTGCTCCGCATCCGTAAATGTTGCCATTGTTGCCCCCGTGACGTATTTTTGTTTGAATTAACCGCTCAACCCGCGAATTACGCCGTTATTTATGCGGCATTACGCGTTAATACAATGAATTCAACAGAATCATCGCTACTTTAGCACACGTTCGGCGCGCGTTCGCTACGCCCTTGGAATTATGCGGGGCAACGTTACATTACAGCAGTGTACAAAGGCCCTATTTAAGCGCCGCGTAAACGGCTAGGGTGGATCGTGTCGGCGGGTGGTTGATGGCTCTCTTCATGTGCTGCGCCTTTCCCCTGAGTGTTTGCAGCACACACACGCTGTCCCACCCGCCACTACACACGCCCCCAGCATGCAATCACCAACCCCCAGCACGCACACCACCAACAACACTCCGGTGCGATTCGCGGGGGTTGCGGCATTCGTGGGGCGTACACACATAGGGATGACGCCCGACACCACACAACTGACCGCCGCCACTACAACAAAGATGCGGGCGGCAATTGTTGCCGGAGCACAGCACCCGGTGGTAGTTGCAGCTACCCAGCGGGCGCTATACGCGGGTGCTGTAACCGATTGGACCGACCATAGGGCCGTGTGCCTTGCAATCTGGGAGTACGTCCGGACGCGCGTCCGGTTCGTTTCCGACGATGACGTACTGCGCGCGGAGTTGGGTTTAGCGAATGAGTTGGAGTTGCTGATAGAACCAGCGCTGTTGCTGTCAATGGCACAACCCGCCGGTGACTGCGATGACTTCACGATGCTCACCGGCGCGATGTTGCTGTCCGCTGGCTTGCCGGGGGTGGAAGTTTATACCATCGCGGCGGATTCCGCAGATTCTACCCGTTGGTCCCACGTGTACCTGCGCGCTACCGTGCGCGGTGGGGCGCTTGTTATGGATTGCTCCCACGGCGCATATTTGGGGTGGGAAGCGCCGCAATACTACAAACAACGCGGGTGGGGCGTGATCACCGCGCCCCCAACGGCTTTAGAGACACACAACCGGGCGATAATCGCCCAGGGGGCACAAATGCACGGATTGAGATCGAACCAAACGCGGCCCGGCACACCCGGCAGCATAAGAGGCGTGAGTGGGTTAGGTGCAATGGATTGGGGGGCGTTTGCCACCCAGGTGACGACCGGCACCATTGATGTGATCAAACAGGTAACCCAAAAACCCGGACAGTACATACAGGGCGGTAGCGGCGTAATCGCGTCGAACGTGCCGGGCGCACAACCGTACCCAGGTGGTGGCATATCATTGCAGACGCCGTTCGGGGGTGGCGTATTGGGCGGCGGCGACAACACGTCTACGTTGTTGCTGTTGGGCGGGGCAGCGTTGTTAGCCGTAATGCTGTTGAAGCGTTAAAACAATCACCTCGAACATGCCACACAACCTACAACACGCTCGCACACGCGTACCGGTGCTACCGCCGGTATACGGTTACCGCCGTGTGCAGGGGGTGGGCGCAACCGGCACGCAGATTGCCGGCTCTGTAACAAGCACCGCCGCTTCAATCGCGGGTTCCAACGCAACTTCCATCGCGGCGGCGGTGGGGGTGGCGGTGCCCGTTGTGGGCATTGTGATCGCCGGAGTAGCATTGGCTGTCAGCGTCTGGCTAAACCGCATGGGTCCGAAGCAAAAACGGTGGACTACTCAAATCGCGGACGAAGCGACGGCGCAATTGCAGGAGGTACAGGCCGCGTATGCGGCGGAACCGTACAACCCGGCTAATCAAGCGGCCGCATTGGCGGCTACGGACAGTTTACTAGAAGCTATAGCAGACGGGTGCGGCCAAACTCAAATGGGCGCACCCGGACGACGCTGCGTGGCGGAACGGTTGGTGCGGGACGGCAATGCGCCGTGGTGCCCGACCGGCACCGGTTGCGACTATTACACCGTGTATCGCGACCCCATCGCGTTTGACCCACGGGCGGCGGCGTGGGTGGAAACACGCCACAGCGTTGATTTCCTCAGCGCCGCCAACGGGGCGGGGGCGGTTGGGGCGAGTTGGATGCCGCTGGCGTTTATCGGTGTAGCGTTCGCTTTGCTTGTAGGAGTAGGGGATTAATCACATGTTATTGTCAATTTCCAGCGGAGTACAAAACGGCCGCGCCATCGCACAGCGGCGGATTGTGCCCAACGTCGGCGTCGGCGCACTCACGGCGCTAGTTAACGGTGACGTGCAAACATTCAGCGATGCTCCGTGCGCACCCGGACTAACGCTTATTAACGGTGCGTGTTTCCGCGCTCCAGGAACACAGAATACGCCGTACGGGGCAGTTGCTATCCCCGTCCCCGGCAGCGAGAGAAACAACAGGGAAGCGGCCCAACTGTTGGGCGGCGGCGTGACGTGTGCTACCGAAAATGTAAACGTAGGGCCGTACGCATACAAAGAGAACGTTTGCCGCAATCCGGCCGGAAACATAATCGCCAACGCCGACCTAACAGCAGAAACCGCGTACGTACGGCAGCAACTGGCAACAGGCAACCGTGTACCCGCGCCAATGCCGGTCACGCGTACGCCCAACACGCCCGGAAACACGGTGCGGATGGTCCCGCCAAGCCTAATCCGCGGCATAACAAACCCGCTCGCCGCACTTGTCGCCGCCGTGCAAAACGCAGCCGCTGCGCCACCCCGCAGCGAAACGCCGGACGCGGCGGTTGCTGCCAGCTCCGGACCGCGCTATTGTAGTCCCCGGTTTGGCTGGGGGCGCATTTGTGTAGCTGATGTGCCCCGATGGGGGTGGTGGGCGTTGGCGGTTGGGGCGGGTGTATTAATGTTGACCAAAACGCATAAATAAGGATCACGACAACTCAATGAAACCTATTACGTTCATCATGGGCGCAGGAGCGGCGGGTATGGCGTACTGGCTGTACGGGCTGTACGTCGCAAACGCCGCAGACGCCGAAACGGCGGATAACAAAGAAAACGAAAAAAAGCCAGCTCCGCCCGTAGTGACCAACGGGACAAACAACCCACCCGGCGCGCCCGCCGCACCGCCCATACTGCCCATACCGCCCATACTGCCCATACTGCCCATACCGCCCATACCGCTCATACCGCCCACACTGCCATA
>Ga0163144_10019397_pt1 | contig 13676 bp, 9 predicted proteins | sample OliLak19BULKMAT1_FD_123175 | JGI IMG/M metagenome (GOLD analysis project Ga0163144, IMG submission 123175) | Freshwater microbial mat bacterial communities from Lake Vanda, McMurdo Dry Valleys, Antarctica - Oligotrophic Lake LV.19.BULKMAT1 | ecosystem: Environmental > Aquatic > Freshwater > Lake... | reverse complement strand
GGTTGTTTCGAACAGTTCGGTGGATATCTTGAATTGTGGAGTCTCGGATCGGAAGCGTTTGCAATGCTCCGTGATCAGTCGATAGAGAAAGCGAAAAAGGTTTCTTGGAGTATGGAGCGATTGCAAGGCAGCTATAAATCGTGGCTCGGTAAGTTCAGGATCAAACAGCTCTTTGGGGCTCGGTCGTGTACCTGCGTTGGCACATCCTCTCATGCGAGAAGCCAAGAGGTCGTATAACGCTTCGCCGGTCCAGTCAAAGGATTGGACTACGTTTTGTTTGTCGAGTCGTGCGCGTTCATGAAATTCACGTGACTCGCGATCAATAAAGTATTGGAGTTCGCTGGGCAGAAGCAATTTGATTCCGAAGTCGTTGTGTTTGAGCAGCTTGTTGTCGAGCAATGGCCAAACGAGTTGCTTCATCCTTTCGGCTTGTCCATTCACTAAATCGGGTTCGTCGACACGATCCACGATAACGATCAAGCCAGGGAAACCGAGCGATCTTAGGAGGAGCTGCAGTTTCTCCAGGAGCGCGTATCGATCGTCGGATCGCTGTGATTGCGGTAGCGGTTGTTCATCGAGTTCTTTATCCGAAAACTGCATGAGGAGTTTCCGCAATTGACCTCGATCACGCAAAATGACGCGTAGGTTTTTGCAGACACGCATTGCGGTGAGCTGATGTCGAAACCATCTGTAACCGTACATGGACCAGGCGCCCGCGAGTGCGAGAGGGAACAGCCAGAGAAGTCTGCGGGCGGAGAGTGTTTCTGTGCTGTACAGAAAGTAGCAGAGCCACAAGGCGATGATGCTGAGAACGATTCCGATTGAGAGCGATAGCCAAGTCGATGGCGAGTGGAACCGAAGTCGTTTACGGATAGCGGAAAAGCGATCGCGCAATGTACCTGACTTGGAGTGATCGTAGGAGGCAGTTAGCAGCAGCAGATCGCGACGTTGGCCGCGGTCCAGTCGGTCGATTGCATCTTGTCGAACGTTGATTGCGGGCAGATTGCTTGTGGCGGAAGTTTGTAAGACTCGATCTACCAGTTGTGTGACGCCTTGGCTCAGAATGGCATCCATGTGATCCCAGAGTCGCAGGGACTGCAGGACACGGTCCGGGGAGGATTGTTGGCGGCGAGGTAAGTGCTGCTGCAATGGTCCGAGGTAACTGTTGAAGTCATCGAACTCGATTAGAAAGACGCGATGTTCTGGAAACTGCTGGTTGTGTTCGGTAAAGTGGCGAACCAACTGCAGTCGCATGGCCGTTTTGCCGGACCCTTTTGGGCCGAAAACGACGGCGGTTGCCGGTTGCTTGGCGTCGCCGACGACTTTGCTCCAGGCCGGGTGAAAAGTGCCAGAAATACAAAACTCGCGAAAAACGGAGTCGGTTTGGGCGTCTTCGTCCGCGAATGGGTTGCGAGTTAGTTGGTGGTGAGCCAGGAATTCTTGTTCTGTCATGATTCCAATAGCATTGTCGAAGAACTGCGAAAAACAAGGTCTGACTCGTTCAGCAACCTTCATCTAGCTGGAAATTGAAACAAAAGGATTCTGCTAGAAATGAATGCTTTTGAGTACAATAAGGTCTTGATTCACGCTACGACTGTAAGTTTGCTGGGCTTTCCCAAACGCAATACACTTTGAGTTACTCGAAAATGACAATCCTCACTCACAAGCACAGCTTCCCCAAAATTGCGTTTTCGGGGTTTTTGAACGCCCTGTTTGCTTTGGTTGGGGTATTTGTTTTGATCGTTATGTTTGGGGATTCGTCGGCCAGAGCTGGCGATGACGAAGAAAAAGCGGCCGTCAAAAAAGATTCTCGGCGTGCGACACTTCCGGTTCAGGTTGGGAAAATTGACGCTGCCATGGTTGCCCAATGGTCACAAACACCGAACGGGACCGGTGCGAATGCGCAGCCGATTAAGCCCTCGCCGGTCGAGGATGACCTCAAGTGGTGTCGAAGGCTGTTTCTCGATGTGATCGGTCGCATTCCGAGTTACGAGGAGTTCGCCGAGTTTGCCAAGGACAAGTCTCCCGACAAAAAGTATGTGCTCGTCAATCGGTTGCTCAATGAGGACCGATACACGGAAGAGTATGCAAACCACTGGTCGACAGTTTGGACCAATGTCCTGATTGGTCGCAGCGGTGGGTTGGAGAATCGAAGTCTGACGAACCGATCTGGGATGGAAAAATATTTGAGAGATTGTTTCGCTCGGAACAAACCGTATAACGAAATGGTGATTGAGTTGGTAACCGCCACGGGCACAACCAAGCCAGGTACGGAGGGGTTCAACGGTGCGACGAACTTCTTGGCGATGAAGGTGAATGAAGAAAACGGTACGCAAGCGACAGCGGCGGTGTCTCGCATTTTCTTGGGATTGCAAGTGCAGTGCACTCAGTGCCACAACCATCCGTTCAACCAATGGAAACAACAAAAGTTCTGGGAGTTCAATGCGTTCTTCCGTCAATCGAGGGCGCTGCGTCGCTTTGTTTCAGGCTCAACGAATAACGAAGTGGATCACGCGGAGATCATTAACCAAGACTTTGCTGGCGAGGGACGTCGTCCCGAGCAAGCCGAGATCTATTATCAACTGCGAAATGGCTTGACTAAGGTCGCTTACCCCGCGTTTGTGGATGGCACAGAGATTGGCAAGAGCGGGTATGTAAGTCAAATCAATCGTCGCAATGAACTTGGCAAGTTGATGATGGAAAGTCCGTTTTTGGATAAAGCGGTGGTCAATAGAATGTGGGCTCACTTTTTAGGGTATGGCTTTACAAAGCCGATCGATGATCTCGGGCCGCATAACCCCACGACGCAACCTGAGCTTTTTGAAGAAATCTCTGCGGATTTTCGAGCTGCAAGCTACGACCTGAAGCAGCTTATCGTTTGGATAACCATGTCAAAACCTTATCAGCTGTCCTCGAAGATAACGAAAGATAACTCCTCCGATGAACCTTCGCTGGGTGAGTCGCCAAAGTTCTCACATTTCTATACACGTCAAATGAGTGCGGAGCAGTTGTTTCAATCGCTCGCTGTAGCGACGCAAGCGAACAGGAAAGGAAATTTGGAGGAACAGCAAAAGAAACGGGACGACTGGATGAAACAATTCGTTGTCGCGTTCGGGACCGATGACGGCGAGGAGACGACGACATTCAACGGCTCGATTCCTCAGAGTTTGATGCTGTTCAATGGCGATCTCATTCGCGAGGCGATTTCGACGGACGCCGGCAGCTGGCTGCACGGCATGGTCCAAAACAAAGGCTCGGTTGCCGAAAAGATTCAGTACTTGTACATCGCTGGTCTTGGACGCAAAGCTAGGCAGGATGAAGTGAGCATCGCTCAACAATTGCTTGCTGCGAGGAAGAATGATTTGGGCGGAATGCTTCAAGACATGTGGTGGGCGATTTTGAATAGCAACGAGTTTATTTTCAACCATTGATATTGATTTAAGCTCGATCGATACGATTTCTAAAGTGGGTTTGGTTTAACTGTAGTAATAAGGAAACTTGTTTATGTGGTCACGATTCGCACCCCCTGTCGGCATGAACCGAAGGCATTTTATGAGCCATATGGCAGGCGCTGGCGCCCTGCTCGGTTCCTCCCTGTCACTTGGCCATTCGCTGCGAGTGCATGCGGATACGCTCAAGAAGAACCACAAGTCCTGCATTCTGCTGTGGATGGGTGGCGGACCGTCGAGTATGGATATCTGGGACTTGAAGCCCGGGACCGACAACGGTGGTCCGTTCAAGGCGATTTCAACCAGCGGCGATCTTCAGATTTGTGAGCATATGCCGTTGATGGCAAAGCAAATGCATCACATGAGTATTGTTCGATCGATGAGCACGCGTGAGGCGGATCATAATCGAGGCCGATACTACATGCATACCGGTTATGTGCCCGATGCCAATGTGGATTATCCAAGTTATGGATCGGTGATGGCGCATGAACTGGCATCGCAGCGACCGGACCTGCAGATTCCACCGTTCGTTTCCATTGGCGGTGCGAGTGAGGGACCTGGGTTTCTCGGCATGTCCTGGGCACCCTTGGGTGTTTCAAGCAATGGACGCATTCGAAACTTGGAGATGAAGCTTGAGGGCGATCGATTGACTCAACGTCGGATTGCTTTGGAATTGATTGAGAATTCGTTTATTTCTCAAAACCGAGGCTCGGTTCTCGAAGACCACCGCAAGGTGCAGGGCAAGACATTCGACTTGATGACGAGTAGCCAAATGAAGGCCTTCGATGTCGAGAAAGAGCCTGAGGCAGCGAAAGAACGTTACGGAAAGAACAACTTCGGCCAGGGCTGCTTGCTTGCTCGACGTTTGGTCGAAGCAGGAGTTCCGTTTGCCGAAGTGGATTTAGGGGGCTGGGACAATCATCAGGGGATTTTCCGAACGTTGGAGAACGACCGGTTACCAGTGCTGGACAAAGCCATGAGTGCCTTGGTTGAGGATTTGTCGCAGCGAGGTTTGCTTGAAGACACCTGTATCGTTTGGATGGGTGAGTTTGCGAGAACACCGAGAATCAATGCCGACGCAGGGCGTGACCACTGGGCCAAGGCATGGAGTGTGGTTGTCGGCGGTGGCAAGATTCAAGGGGGCAAAGCGGTAGGTGCGACCAATGCAGACGGAACCGAGGTTGCGGGTGAACCTTATTCCTCTGAGGATTTGATGGCCTCGGTTTGCCACGCGTTGGGTATTTCTTTGGAAACGACTTTTACGAGTCGCAATGGACGGCCGATGAAGATCGCAAATAGTGGAAAAATCATCAAAGATCTTTTTGGATAACGGATTGAGCACACAGCCCCTGAACTCGCCCAAAATGGATCCGTCGCTCGATGCATCGGCTTTGATTTCCGAGCATCAAGCGGGGGTGTGGCGGTATCTGCGCGCAATCGGATGCGATCAGTCCCTGGCGGATGATTTGACTCAGGAAACGTTTTTCGCCGTTCTGCGGCGTCCGTTTGTGCAGGTTAACGCGAATGCAACGACAAGCTACTTGCGACGAGTCGCCTATCACTTGTTGGTTTCGTATCGTCGCCGTCAGAAAAAAATGATGGTGACCAGTGATTTAGACCAGCTCGATTGCCAGTGGTTGCGATGGGCTGGCGCGGATAGCAATGGAAGCGATTTGTCGGACCGATTGTCGGATTGCTTCGGTCGATTGACGGAGCGAGCGCAGCGGTCATTGAAACTCAGGTTTACCGAATCGGCTTCGCGAGAGACGATCGCGAAAGAGTTAGGGATCACCGAGCATGGAGCAAAGAATCTAATGCAACGTGCCAAAGCACAACTAAAACAATGTTTGGATGAAAAACTGAATCGTGAGTGACTACCAAAGAGATGAATTTTCTGATCTCACGCCTGCATCGAGTCCCAGTGGCCAAATGCTCACGGTGTTGCTGTCAGACTTTTTTGGCAATGACGAGGCCCCTGACCTGAAATCCAGGATCATCTCGAGCTTAAACAAAGGCAACATCGAGAACGCGCGTTGCACATCGGAGGAATTAGAAGAAGCGATTCATGCAGCTGCCACGGATATCAAGAATGGATATGGAACCGTCATTCCGCCGCCTATTGAAGTGCACCGCGAGATACCTGAACTCGCAGACGAAAACTACCGTCATTGGATTCGTCGCGGCATGGTTCTGGTGGCGGGCTTGGCTGCGTCTGTCGTTGGTGTGGTTTTTCTGCCTGGAGTGCTGAAGACTTGGACGACGCCCGGAACTCAGCCGGAAATGGCAATCAAGTCCACAGAGCCGAAGACGAAAATCCCCTCAGGCCAAGCCGGTGCAGGCAACACAGATCTCGACATGAAATCAGATGATCTAGCTGCGGCTCCTGGGCCTGACTCAAGCAATAAACAAATAGATGCGCCCGAGGAACGAGCGTTTGAAAGTTTGAACAAGTCAGACAAGTCAATCGCATCGCTGGCCGTCGCAAATGCCCCGTCGACGAGCGTTCCGAGTGAGGGGATGGGAAACAAGGAGATTGTTAACATCATCGATACTCAGTTGAGTTATCTTTGGAAACGTGTTGGGTTGACGGCTTCGCAAAGTATTCCAGTTGATGCTTGGTTGGATCGATCCGCGATGGCTATTGTGGGTCGGCCCGCGACTGCGGCGGAGAAAGAAGCGTTTCGATCGACCAAGAGTGAGAGCCGGGTTGACAACTATGTTGAGAACCTGATTGCGAGCGCGGAGTTTTCTCGCTACTGGTCTGCAAAGCTTGCCGAACACTATTTGGGCAAGCGTCTAAGTACTACCCGAAATTTGTCCGCTTCCGAGTTTGCGTTTGTGGACTGGCTCGAAGCGTCATTGACTGGAAAGGTGTTCGTTGGCGACATTGAGCGACTCATGCTTGACGGCACCGAAGCGAGCGAGGAGTCAGCCGAAGTTCGAAGCGATGCGGCTGCCTATTGGTTGGCTGATACGATGGAGCGGACGATGGCAACTCAACGTGACACGATGGATCAGTTGGTACCGACCGCCAAACGTCGAAGCCCTCGCGAGGAATCGCTGATTGGCGTTTCTAGGCAACTGATGCGAATGAGCGGCAACCCCTCGATGGTGTGTTCGCAATGCCATGTCGACGAAACCAATAGTTCGAACATAAAAGGCTATATTGCGATGCCTAAATCGCAGGCCGGAGCAGGCTCCAGTGAGTTTTGGTCTGTACCAGCGAACTTGACAGGCTTGACACTTGTGAATCAGACCGTTGGTCGCACGTTGCGAAACGAGCCGGCGGTCGATTACTTCTTTGAGGATGCCGAAGGTCGCTTGAAGCTGGCCGTCGCTGGCCCGCCATCGCTTCGAAAGCCGCGGAAGACCGCGAAGTCGCTTGGCCAATGGTTTAACGCTTCAGCTGAGCCTCGACGAGCTATAGTGGAAATGGTTTGGGGGCAAATTTTCAAACAACCCTTGGTGCCAGCGATTGGTTTAACCGAAGACGAGGGTTTCAACGAAAGGGTCGATCTGCTTGAGTTGCTCGCCAGCCAGATGCAATCTCGCAAAGCCGACTTAGGGGCTCTGGTCCGTTGGATCGTGTTGTCAAAAGGCTTTCGTCTCGAGGGGATCAAGACCGACGCCCCATGGTATCTCAAGTCGACTGAGTCTCAGATCGCTATAGCTCAACGTCAGATGCGGTTGTTTGCAGGGTTCCCTGCAACAGATGCGTTGGCTACGGAATCTGGCAAATTGCCGTCAGGGAAAGTTGCGACATGGATGAATCAAAAACGATCTTTCCAAGATGCGGACGCGACCTTGGCGCAGGCGGCTGTCAACAAACCACAAGCCAACAAACCACAAGCCAACAATCCAAAGGCGATCAAGATTGATTACACGGAAGATCAGGTTCGGTATTTCGTATCGGTTGATCAACCCTATAGCCAGCTTCGGATGCTCTCTGATCGCTGGGCCGCTAGTTCCATGAACTGGCAAATGCTATTGGAACACGCTTATCTCGCCACGGACGCAAGGCTTCCAACCCGATCCGAGCGCGAGGAGGGAAACAAATTGTTGGAGTCGACTAACAAAGATCGCGCAAAGACCCTGATCATGATAGTGAACGCAAGACTTGGTAGCTGGTAGCGCTGAAGCCATCTCGTGGCACGGGCGTCTTGCCCGTCTCGCCCGTCAAAACATCGGCGGGACGCCCATGCCACTTAAGACATTCACACATGCAATCCCGCAGCGTGGCCGGTACTCCAGGCAGCTTGAAAATTATAGCCGCCGATCGGCCCATCTAGATCGAGTATCTCGCCAGCGAAAAAGAGACCAGGTGTCTTGCGACTCTGCATATCCTGGAAGTTCACTTCACCCAATGCCACGCCTCCCGCTGTCACCTCCGCTTTGGGATAACCTCGCGTTCCTTCGATGGGAACCGATAACGCCTTAATGCGTTCGACCAGTCCGTTGCGAACCTTCTTGGACATTTCCGCGGTGTGGACTTCGTTGGTTGAGCCCACGATCGCGACCAAGGCGGTTGCAAGTCGTTTTGGAATGCGTTGACTCAGGACGTTGGTGATCGTCTTGTTGGATTCTTTAGCCGCGTCGATTAGCCACTGATCACACTCCTCACGCGATACGTCCGGTAGCAAGTCGACGAGCATGTTTGCTGGCGCATCGTTTGGCAGCTCAGAAAAGCAGCGGGAGACATTCATGGCGGTCGGGCCACTGCATCCAAAGTGTGTCCAGAGCAAACCTCCGCGCGAGGTCGTTCGTTCCATCTTGATGATCTTGCCATCGGAGCCATTGACTCGAGCGGTGACCTCAGCATCGTCGAGTGTGATGCCGCTCAGCTCGTGCACCCATGGTTCCTTGGATAGCAATGGAGTGAGCGCGGGTCGAAGCGGTGTAATCGTATGCCCCATCGCTTGAGCCCAGGGATAGCCGTCGCCTGTTGTTCCGCAGCCGCTGTAGCTTAGGCCACCGCAAGTAAGCAATAGAGACTCGCATGTGAAGTCGACACTGGATTGACCTTGGAGTTTTGCGGTCACCTCAAATCCGCCGCCCTGCATTGGTATCGGGCGAATGGAATGGACGGCAGCTCCGGTGAGCAAACTGGCCCCCTCGCGGGCCAACCGGCGCACGACCGCATCGCGAACGTCGATGGCCCGATCGCTAGCGGGAAACACTTTGCCGGTCTCCTCCACTTTGGTAACGACTCCCTCCTGCTCCATTTGTTTGACAACATCCTGAGGGGAAAGTCGGCTGAGCGCGGAGAGCAAAACGCGACCATTTTTCCCGAAGGCATCCGCAATTTTCCGGCTATCGCAGTTATGGGTAATATTGCAGCGTGTACCCCCCGACATAAGAATCTTCACGCCAGCCTTGTTATTCTTCTCCAGAATCAGCACTTTTCGACCGCGCGCGGCTGCGGTTCCGGCGGCCCATAGTCCAGCTGCACCACCGCCTACAATAATGACGTCCCAACGCGTTTGCATGAATGATTCGCTATTCGTTCTGCACGATTTTGGATTCGAGGTTACACTATGTCCGAAGGTTTTGGCGACTTTCGTGACCCGACGCCGATCAAAAGCTACCACCCAATCGCATCCATGTCGACCGAAGTAAAAAAAACAGAAGTTGGAAGTTATTTTATTTCCAATTACCCGCCCTTTTCTCAGTGGACCGGGGACGCACTCCCGACCATTCAGTCTGCCATGGCAAACCCGCCTCGCAAACAACTTTCGGCTACGGGCCAAGAGGTCGAAACCCCGCTGGGTTTGTATCTGCATATCCCGTTTTGCCGCAAGCGATGCAAGTTTTGCTACTTCAAAGTCTTTACGGACGTGAACGCCGGCGAGATCGAACGCTACGTTTCTGCCTTAACCCATGAAATCGAATTGGTCTCGCAACAACCTGTCATGGGTGGCCGTCCGTTTCGATTCGTCTATTTTGGCGGTGGAACACCTAGCTTTCTTTCGGTCAAACAATTGCAGTCGCTGTTCGACCGACTGCACAAGAGTATTTCGTGGGATCAAGCGGAAGAGGTCACGTTCGAATGCGAACCTGGCACTCTGAGCGAATCGAAAGTGCATGCACTTCGCGAGCTAGGCGTCACTCGATTAAGTCTCGGGGTGGAAAATTTCTCCGATGCAATTCTTGAGGAGAATGGTCGCGCGCACCTTTCCAAAGAGATCCACAAATCTTGGGAATGGATTGTGGCCGCTGGTTTTCCAAACGTGAACATCGATTTGATTTCGGGGATGGTTGGTGAGACATGGGACAACTGGCGAGAGAACGTTCGCCGAACATTGGAGCTGTCGCCTGAGAGTGTGACGATTTATCAGATGGAATTGCCGTTCAACACGGTCTATTCAAAAGACTTGCTACAAACACATCAGGCGGCACCCGTAGCGGATTGGCAAACCAAGCGAGATTGGGTTCAATACGCGTTCGAAGAATTTCAAAAATCAGGCTACAAAGTCAGTAGCGCGTACACGGTGGTCAAGGATCCGACGAAGGTGAGTTTCTCGTACCGCGATAACTTGTGGCGAGGGTCGGATTTGATCGCGACCGGTATCGCTAGCTTCGGCCACGTGTCAGGCGTTCATTACCAAAATGTACCGGAATGGCCGCAGTATCTCGGTGCATTGCTCGACGAAAATAGGCTACCCATCGGCAGGGCGTTTGTACCCACGGACGAGCAGTCGTTGATTCGCGAAATGATCTTGCAACTGAAACGAGGCTATCTGGACGTCGGGTACTTCGAGACCAAGTTCCATACCGACATCGTGCAAAAGTGGCAGAATGAGTGGAACGAGTACGTCGATGACGGCTATGTTTTGTTGAAGACAGATGCCAGCGAAAAATGCAATCGTATCGAGTTGACAGTGGATGGTTTGTTGCGAGTGGACGGGTTGCTGTCCGCCTTTTTCGAACCCCAGTTCCGCGGAGTTCGTTACACATGAGCGAGTCGCTCACGTTCATGATGGGAGACTTTGCAGCAGAATTTCCAACAGATCGACTCTATGCAAAAAATCACATGTGGGCTATCCGAATGGAAAATGAAGTGGTTCGATTCGGTTTTTCAGCTTACGCTGTACGACTCTTGCAAGACATCTACTTCTTGGAATTCGGTATCGAAGAAAACGCTTTGTTGAGAGATCGCCAAGAATTTGGAAACATCGAAAGCAAGAAGGCCGAGAGTGGGTTGTATGCCCCCATGAAAGGCAAGGTAGTCAAGATCAATGAGCAACTGCTCAACGACCCGTCCGGAATCAATGTCGACAAATACGGTGAGGGGTGGTTGATGGAAATACAGGGCGACTCGAGCGAAATGCTCAGTCCTGCCCAATATTTAGAACACTTAGCCAAAGCCTGGGATGTAGCCCAACGAACTATCAAAGGGCAAGCCAACACGATTGAATCGAACGAGGAGTAATGAACATGGTAAGTGCAAACAACGGTAGCGCTGTGTCAAACAGTCTGTTGGTTGTGGTTTCTCAAGGCCAGAGCCGAAGTCCAGAAAAGCGATCGCTGGAAGATGCCATCGCAACCATCGCCGCCAGCCTCCCCAATACGACCAGCTTGGTCGTTCCACATTTGTACGACCTAGATGCGGATAGCCAGAGCGTTATCAAGCTGCGAGAGTGGACTGGCCCGATTGTCATTTTGAGTTGGCTTTTTGATCGAGCTGGTTTTTGGGTGCTCGATCGCCATGAAATCCGAGGACAGCATGGAGAAGTGCAATTGCTGAACACAGACATTGCCAATGAAGATGACGATGAGGAGGACGAGGGCGAGGACGAAAAGGCAGCCGACCGAGTCGCCAACATTATGGTTCGGCCATCGCGCAGGATTTATTCGATCGACATGCGGGCGGGTAACTCCGCCGACGTGTTCGCTGCCGAGTTTCGACGCATCCTGGAATGCGAACAACTGGATGCACCAAAGAAGGATTTATTGTCTCTAGACCGGTTTTTGAAACCGACCAATTCGACGGCTCTATCTATGGACGGTTCTGGGCGATTGGACGGGAATTCCGCCTCCCCAGCTTCGCACGAATCGCCACTTGGAATTGTTCCGTTGCGAGTGGATGAGCACCCGCAACGGCGATGGTACCCCGTTATCGATTACAGTCGATGCACCAATTGCATGGAGTGCATCGATTTCTGTTTGTTCGGAGTATACGGAGTGGATCGCGGCGAGACGATCTTAGTGGAACAGCCCGACAACTGCCGAAAGGGATGCCCGGCTTGTTCTCGCGTTTGCCCAGAAAACGCGATCATGTTTCCCCAGCACAAGACGCCAGCGATTGCGGGCGCACCGGTTGATGCGGGTGGGTTCAAGATCGATCTATCGAAACTGTTTGGTGCACCCGAGAGGGACGAGGATCCTGCGGAGGCTGCCGCCAGAGAGCGAAACGAGCAGCTGATTTTAGCAGGCCGTGCAGCGGTTGATTTCAATCCAGTAAGTGCCGAACTTGTATCCGGAAGCACTGCGGTTGCGACCGTCGATTCAGCCTACACCAAACCAGACCGAAAACCAGATGAGTTAGATTCGCTGCTCGACCAACTCGACTCTTTGGATCTGTAGATAGGCGATCAAGCCTTGCAAGACAGAAAAATACCGAACTTAGCGATGATAGCGACGATCATCGTGGCTGCTCTTTGGACGGCGACTGGAGCAGCTTTGTCGACTCGCTTTCATCTCGTTTTCTTCTATGAGACGCTGGTAACTGTTACGCCACAGCTGGATCTAGTCAAGCTTGAGCCTAGCTTGGAGTCGCCGTTACTTTAAACCAATTTGAATCCCATCCAATTCTTAAGGAAAGAGTCATGACGAACGTTCAGGTCTTCGACAAACCAATGTGCTGTTCGACTGGAGTTTGTGGTCCACAAGTGGACCCCGTATTACCTCGGTTCGCAGCGGACCTTGACTGGCTCAAGTCACAAGGAAATCAAGTGGAACGCTTTAACTTGGCTCAGCAGCCAATGGCGTTCATTGAAAACAAAGAGGTGCACCAACTTTTGGGGAGCGAAGGAACAGATTGTCTGCCACTGATTTTGGTCAATGGAAAAATCGTCAGTCGCAAAGAGTACCCAACGCGAGAAGCGATGGCGACCTGGGTTGACACAACTGCTGCAAGGCAATTGCTACCCCTTGCAAAGTCCGGCGGCTGCTGTGGATCAACAGGTTGTTGCTAAAGAGTACAGTTATGAAATTCCTCAAAAAGACAACTCGCAACCTTTTCTTTACTGGCAAAGGTGGGGTCGGCAAAACGTCCGTGGCATGCGCGACCGCAGTCCGACTTGCTGATGCTGGCAAGAAAGTTCTGCTTGTGTCGACCGACCCAGCGTCCAATCTCGATGAAGTTCTCGGCACTCCGCTCGGGCATCATCCAGCGGTCGTGCCTTCTGTTCCAGGACTCTCTGCGATGAACCTCGATCCAGAGAAGTCCGCAGCAGAATATCGCGAGCGAATGGTCGGTCCCTATCGCGACAAGTTACCTGCCGCGGCGATCGCAAGCATGGAAGAGCAATTCTCCGGTTCGTGTACCCTAGAAATTGCTGCATTCGACGAGTTTTCTAGACTCTTGGGTGATGCATCCGCCACGAGTGAATTTGACCATGTGATATTCGATACGGCACCGACAGGTCACACATTGCGATTGTTGACGTTGCCGTCAGCTTGGGCTGGCTTTATGGACAAGAACACGACGGGCACATCGTGCCTAGGACCTCTCGCAGGTTTGCAAGCACAACAAAAGCTCTATCAAGATACGGTCATAGCGCTCGGCGATCCTGATGTGACAACGCTCGTTCTCGTTGCCCGAGCCGAAGGGACAGCGCTGCGTGAAGCGGCCCGGACTAGCAACGAGTTAGCAAGTCTCGGTGTGGAGAATCAGCATCTCGTTGTCAATGGAGTCTTTCAAGCAACCGACACGAGTGATCCGTATGCGTTGGCCATGCAGAGGCGTGGCGAAAGCGCGATGGAATCAATTCCAAAGGAGCTCGTAAATTTGCCAACAACCATCATTCCATTGACGGGAGATGGAATCCTTGGCGTCGAGGCGCTTAGAAGCTTAGGTACCCCCGCGACAACGTCAAAGGGCGCCGTGGCAATCGCTTCTGTTGAAGCATTCGAGCCGAACTCGCTGACGCTTCCACCCCTTCTCGGTGAACTAATCGATAAATTAGCAGAAAAGAAACATGGTGTGATCCTTGCAATGGGCAAGGG
>Ga0163144_10019396_pt1 | contig 13677 bp, 12 predicted proteins | sample OliLak19BULKMAT1_FD_123175 | JGI IMG/M metagenome (GOLD analysis project Ga0163144, IMG submission 123175) | Freshwater microbial mat bacterial communities from Lake Vanda, McMurdo Dry Valleys, Antarctica - Oligotrophic Lake LV.19.BULKMAT1 | ecosystem: Environmental > Aquatic > Freshwater >... | reverse complement strand
GCCATTTCCGTGGCGAGATCATGCAGCTCATCATTGTTCATCTGGGCATCGAACCCTTTTGACTTCATGAGCTGATAAAACAAATTTGCCATACCCGAAGCCATCGCACCAATGCCGGTTGCAATGTGGGTCGGGTCATTTGGATCGGTGAGGATTTGCAGGAACCCGCCTGCAACTTGGAGCACTGCGCTTGCTTCCGCTTGCGTTATGGGCGGCTTGGCTTGTGGTTTTTCTGGGATGGGTGTTGGGTTGATTGCCAGGCCATTTAACTCGGTTTGGGTTGGCTTGGCGGGTTTTGGTTTGGATTTCGCATGCGCGGATGCGCATAGAACCAGACTAAGTATTAAAATTCTTTTCATGCGACTCCTTGAAATGATTAAAACCTTTTGTTTTAATCTACGGCCTCATGGCCGTTTTTTTCAAGTGATTCGGCAAGAAGAGTAATCGCATGTTTGATTTGATCAGGGTGCCGGTAATAAACCCCATCGATCGGAATATCGTATTCATGGTGAGTAGCCATAGCGGCGGTAATGTTTGGTTCAGCATCATCAATGTACATCACGTGAATAGAGTCTTTGGTGTATCCGCGTTTGGTGACCAAGTAATTCCAAAGGCCAAGAAAATAATGCGCATCCGGTTTTGGATGCAGGGTGAATGGTTCAAGGGTTTCCCGGTTCACTTTATCTACGTAAAATGCCCCATCAAATAGATCGTGCCAACAGATACCGAATCTTTTTTGGAGTGCCCCATCTAACTTTTTTTTGATGATGGCATAAGATGCCTTGTTTTTGTTGGTTGCAATAAATATGGCATAGTTCTTGCTAATCTTGAGCCACAAATAAAATGCGATCATCTCTTCATCGAGGGCATATTCATGCAAAATATCTAAAAGTTCATCTTCGTGGTGAGCAAGTGCCGGGTAGGTTTGCGCAAAATAGGAAACATATTCATTTTTATGCAGCAGGTGCTGGCCCTGGCCGTAGAGTTGTTTGCGGGCGGCTCGGTAGCAATCGCGCAAGAATGAGGGTGAAACCATCAGTTTGGCCAGTTGGAACTTGTTCTTTGATGCGTAGAACCGTTTTGCCATGCATGAAAAAATCGAAAACCAATCTTTACGGATGAGGACATCTTCTAGATTGGTTGCAATGATGATTTGGCGTTTGGCGAGTGAGCACCTGGATTTTATCGGGATTGGCAGGCCGGGTTTGTCTTGTTCTGCATGGCCCAGCTTGTGCGCCATAGGCCTTGCGACGGCGGAATTGTTTTGCGTTAGTTCTGTTGCGTGCATACTACACGCAAATAAAAAGACAATACCGGTATAGCGTCTGATCATGATAGTTCCTTTTTTAACAAGACTAGCGAAGATCGTTTTTCAGGAAAATGAGTACTTGCCGCACGCGTTTGGCGTCAGCTTGCTGGATTTGAAAATAAAAATCTTTGTATTGGAGCCCATCACCTTTTTTTGGTGCGACAGGAAGTTGTGAACGCATAAATTCAGAAAGCGACACCTGCTCTACATTAACTGTAGGCGTAGGATCAAAAATGATGTTCAAAAAGGTGCCCAGTTCAGGCAGTGGGATGCTTGCATCCACCAACCAACCACCGTGGCGCAAGGGCACGATTTGCTGCGGCGTTGGTTCATGTTCATCATTGATTTCACCCACGATCTCTTCGAGTACATCTTCAAGTGTGATCAATCCGCCAACGGTTCCATCCTCTGCAAGCACAATTGCGATGTGCATTTGGCGTAGCCGAAATTCGCGCAGCAACTGGCTCACTTTGACCGTTTCTGGAATGAAGAGAATAGGGCGCATGATATCAGCGAGGCTTTTTTCTTCATTGTGCGAGAGCAAGTAGAAAATGTCTTTTTGGTGTACCATACCCACAATATTCTCGGGCCGATCTTGGTAGACCGGTAAGCGCGTGTACTGATACTTCGTGAATATTTTAAGCGTATCGCGCACATTGGTATTGATGTCGACCGATATGATGCTGGGCATCGGGCGCATAATTTCGTTGATCGGTGTGGTACCTAATTCGAAAATAGCTTGGAGCATTTCCGTTTTTTCCGGTTCCATGAGTCCTTTACCGTGGATGTACCCAATCAAGAATTGAATTTCTTGTTCGGATGAAACCCAATCGCCCACTTCTTGGAATGCCGGTTTGCCCTTGGTAGCAAGCATGATGAAGTTCGAAACTGCGACCACGATATAAACTATCGGGCTCAGAAGGCGGAACACAAAATTCGCGAGCCATAACAATTTCGGGAATATTTGCTCACCTTCCCCTTTGGCAAAGTTCTTTGGAATAATCTCACCAAATAAGACGATCACCATGGCAGTAATGCCCACCCCTAATGAAAATCCAAGCCCTTCAGATACATTGAGCTGCGTGAAAATCGTTTCAATAATGTTGGTTAGGAGTGCTGCGCAGGTTACATCAGCCAAACTACTGGTAATCAATATCGCAATCAGAACCTGATGCGGATTTTTTTCTAGTGCATGGAACATGGCCTCGTAACGAGGGCTCGATGTGCGCGCGAGTTCCTTGAGCTTGAATAGCCGCATCGCAGTGATGCTGGTTTCCAAGAAGGAAAATATTGCACGCACGATGAGTGCCACACAAAAGAACAGAATTGGCAAACCTATCGAGGCAGGCACGCCACACTGCTGAAGGGGGGGGATATCCATTTATTTATTCCTCATCATCACCAATATCATCCTCAACTCCACCTTCTAACTCTGCTAATTCTTTATCAAAGAAGGTAAGCAGTTTCTTGCTGCGTGAGGGATGACGTAGTTTACGTAACGCTTTGACTTCAATTTGGCGAATACGTTCTCGAGTAACCGAGAAGTCTTTGCCCACTTCTTCGAGTGTGTGCTCTGATGCAACGTCGATCCCGAAACGCATTTTGAGTACTTTTTCTTCGCGTGGGGTGAGTGTTTTGAGCACTTCACGTACGCGCTCCTTGAGATCCGTATTTGCCACGGTATCGGAAGGAGAGAACTCATTTTCGTTTTCGATGAAATCTTTAATCGATGCATCATCGCTGTCGCCGACCGGTGTTTCCAAGGAAATCGGCTCTTTGGAGATCTTGATGATATTTTTGATCTTCTTTTCATCAAGATTCAGCTCTTTTGCAAGTTCAGCATAAGATGGTTCGCGACCATGTTCTTGCACAAAGCTACGTTTGATTTTGTTGATCTTGTTGAGGGTTTCAACCATGTGCACCGGAACGCGAATGGTACGTGATTGATCGGCAATTGCACGAGTAATCGCCTGGCGAATCCACCAGGTTGCGTAGGTTGAGAATTTGTAACCACGTTCAAACTCGAACTTTTCCACTGCCTTCATGAGGCCGATGTTCCCTTCTTGAATCAAATCAAGGAAGTGGAGTCCGCGGTTCACATATTTTTTGGCTATGTTAACCACAAGCCGGAGGTTTGCTTTTGCAAGATCGTCTTTTGCATGCTTATCTTTGATTTGTGCAACGATGAGCTGAGTACAATATTTGCTGATTTCTTCTTTGGATAGTCCGGTTTCAAGTTCAAGCCGCTTCATCGCTTTGCTCGCTACGCGCGCATTGTTTTCCAATTCTTCAATGGCAAGTAGGTGCTCGGCGGTTGGTTCTGCTATTTTTTTATATCCGGCAAGTTGTTCAGCTGAGAAGCGAATGATCTCTTCTTTCTCTTTGATCTTACTTATTTGTTTTTCAAGCTTTTTTGCAAGCTTGCGAATGAACTTATTCGATAGGCGAATCGATTGGATGGTTTCGCTAATTTTTTGCTTGTTATCTTTTACCTTGCCAAGCATTTCTGCTTTATCCGCAGCAGTATCAAGTTTTCCGCGATAACTGTGGTAAATCTTTTCTTCATTGTCGATCAAATCTTTAATGATTTTGATGGTATCAAGAAGCGCTTTCTTTTCCTTTTCAATTTCCGGAATATTTTCTTCATCAAATTCCGAGAACTGAATAATATCTTTGAGCGGTATAACATCTTTGTCTACGCGTTCGATAAGTTGCGTAAAATCCTTATACAAAAATGGGAATCGAGAAATAGCGTCGATAGAATCGGTTTTACTGGTCGAAATCTTGGATGAAATCTCAACTTCAGTCTTTTTATTGAGTAGGGGAATTTTGCCGATGTCGCGCAGGTAAGATTTGACGCTATCGGTGATTTGGGTCGGTGCCGAATGTTCGCGCTCGTCTTCTTCTTCCTCTTCTTCTTCCAATTCACCATCTGAATCTAATGTTTTGACAAGACGTGTTTTGAATTTTTGATCGGGAGAACTTTCGTCTTTATCAAATTCTTCGATTTCAGTTTGCACCGAATCGAGCTCTTCTTGGGTAATCAGCTCTACGTTTTCTTTATCGAGCCGGCGAAGGAGCAGGTCAGTTTCGATTTCGGTAAATTCATGCTCATCGCTGAATTCCATAACCTCTTCATACGTAAGAACACCATCGCGCTTGCCCTGATCGACCAGTTCTTGCGTAAGTTCTTTTTTAAGATCGACGCTCTTTGCGCTTGGCACAGCTTTGGTTACACTCGCAGCTTTTGCTGCTTTGCTTGTTCCAGTTGAAGAAACTGTCGCTTTGGTTTTTTTTTCTTTGGCCATTGTTTGTAAATTCCCCTTACAAAAAAACTATATTAAGTTCGCGCAACTTGAGGCAACATTTTCTTCTTAAGTTCTAAATAATCCTGTAGAATCTGGGCAACCTTACTCTCATCCCCCGCTTCTTTTGCTTGCGTGAGCTGCTCCTTGATTTCGAGCGTGATCACTTTCCATTGCTGTTTTTGCAAAGCGAGCAGGAGTGTTTCAAATAATTCAGGCGTCATATCTTGTTCAAATTCAACGAGCAAACGGCTCACATATTGTTTATGAGTGTCTGCTAGTGTATCAAAAAATGATACAAAAGCGATTTGCTCATTATTACTTTTGTATTCATTCAGTTTTTGAAGTATATCCCGGAGCGGCCGGGGCATGTAATTGGTCAAATATTTTTCATTTGTACTATTTAGCAATTGGGCGTTATTTATTATAGCACAAAAAATCTTTTTTTCTAGGAGAGAAGCTTCGGATTCCGGGGGTTCCGGGTTATAAGGACTGTCCCTCAACAAATCGGGACGAACGGATGAATTTTTATTAGAGATGGAGGATAAATTTTTACCTGATTCGAAGGATGGTCCCATATTCCGTTCGTCCCCATTTGTTGAGGGACCGGTTTTTGAAAAATCCTTCTCAGACCGCTCAGGCGGTAAATTCTGTATCCTTTCCAACTCCCTCGCCAAAGTGCCCAGCGGAATACCCAAAGTACTCGCCGCCTGTTGGAGGAGCATATCCGCCTTCAATCCGTCATCCACTGTGGCAATAATCTCAAGCAGCTTGCGAGTTAGGCTGACTCGTTCATTGAGTGGCTTGGCTTTAAATCCGGCTCCCATGGAGGTAATGAAGAATCCAAAAATATCCTGTGCATGGGCAATTAGGGCGTTCAGATCGCCACCTTTTTCCAGGAATGATGCGGGATCCTCGTCCACGGGAAGGTCAATCACCTTGAGCTCGGTGTTGGCTTGCCAGCACAATTGAGTCAGGCGCAAAATTGCCTGTTTGCCAGCAGCGTCACCATCATAGAGAACGTAGACGTCATTGGCGTAGCGCGCGAGAAGCTTGAGATGCTGGATGGTGCATGCGGTGCCGAGTGTTGCCACCGAATTGGGGTAACCATACTGTGCCATTGCCACGCAATCGGTGTAGCCTTCCACCAAAAAGACGTTTCCCGTTTCTTGAATCTTCTTTTTTGCCATATCGAGCCCGAAGAGCAAAGATCCTTTGCTGAAGAACTCATTTTCATGGGAGTTGTAATATTTGGGCCGCGTGTCATTTGGTTTGAAGATGCGTCCGCCGAATCCGCAGTAGTTGCCCATGGTATCGGCAATGGGGAACATGATCCGATCTTCGAATGGTGAATAGAGGACCGTTCTGCCTTGTGCCAAGATTGCCGAATCAAGCAGATCGTCCACCAAGATATTTTGGTTCTTCATCTCATGAATTAAATTTTTAATGGCCAGGAGCCCGCTCGGGAAGTAGCCAATCTTGAAGTAGTCGATGCTGGCTTGCGTGATGTCGCGCTGCGTCAAATAAGCGATCACCGAAGGAGATTTCTTGAGTTGTTCGTGGCACCAGTCGGCCATGGTGGTACAAATATCTTGGTAATGATTTTTGTCTTGTTGCGAGTGGGACGATTGCAAATCTTCGGGTAGTTCAATCGAGTATCGCTCAGCGATGTATTTTGCCGCTTCGATTTGGGTACAATTTTCCACGTCTGCAATGAAGGAAATCACATCGCCGCTTTTGTGGCACCCGAAGCAGTAGAAAATTTCTTTGTGGGGGCTCACGGTAAATGAGCCGGTTTTTTCATGGTGGAACGGGCAACGGGCCTTCCAGTAACCGCCGGCCTTTCTCAGCGTTGCATACTCGTTGATCACGTCGACGATCGAAATGCGAGATTTTATAAAGGTGAAGATATTCATGCCCGATTCCCCACATTTCTAGAATTGTTATTTTGGAGATTCTGATTTCCCCGATCCGTTCGTCCCGAGTTGATTGAGGGATAGGATCGGAAAATTAAGAAGCCGATTGCCGCAAGGCTAAATATTCCCACCCCCACCCACTGATAAATCGAAAGAACCCCCAACGCCGGATTCGCAAAAAAGACCCGATCCGCGCGCCAAAAATCAACCACGAACCGTTCGCTGCTCATGAGCATGAGATATAATGCCGTTAGTTGGCCCGGTTTTTGGAATCGATACTGAAGTACAAAGTACATGAGCAAGAAAATGCCGAATAATAACACTGCGCTATAAAGTTGGGTCGGGTGTAGGCTACGGTAGAGTGGCGCATAGCAACCTGGATCGGTGTAAATAACTCCCCAGGGCACGTGAGTAGTTGCACCAAAACAGCATCCGGCAAAATAGCAGCCGAGCCGTGCCACCGCCTGGAATAGGGGAATGTGAATGCACACCAAATCGGCAAAAGGGAGAATTGGAATTTTTTTATAATGTAGGTAAAGCGGAATCACAATCAGCAGGGCAATAGCTGCGCCCAGCACCGATATACCCCCGGTCCAGAATGCAAGCAGATCCCATGCCGATGCGGATGAATCAGCTTCAGAGAATCGATAAAGTAGTTTGCCGCCCAGGATCGCCACACTCGCACCTACGAGCAAAATTGTGGTGAAGCTGTTTTCCAGGTGCATAATCTTAAACTGAGGATGCTTCTGAATCAACCAGAAAAACAGCAGCAACCCGGCCGCAGCCATCAGGCCAAAGCTGTTGATCGAAAGGGGACCGAAAAGGTGAATTAACTCATTGGGCATGCGGTATTCTTATTTTTTTTGAATTAATAACTTGGTTTATACAGAGTATAGCAGGTATTTTAGCCTGGTGATACCTGTTTTTCAGGGCTGTTGCGAGAAGATTTTGATCTGTTACAATTAGAAATAATGAGGTTTAAAATCCTAAAACTACAGGTGTTTTTTATGAATAAGTTATTTTTCTTTTTTGCAGCGCTTTGCGTATCGCAATTATCACTTGGTATGGAAAATGCTCAAGCTGATCTTAATAAGCAGCTTAATAATGCCATAATACGGGGAACGGTAGATGAAGTTGCCGAACTTATCTCACGAGGGGCGGATGTAAATGCTTATGATTCCTATTCAGGAGAGACTCTTTTTGGGCAAGTAGTTTTTCGATATAGACCTGAATTATTTTCACTTTTTCTTGCGGTAGGCGCCAATCCAAATATTCGATGTCGAGTTCATGGAGCAGCACCACTTTCAGACTTAGCTGGCCGCTGCAAAGATATTCAAGAGATAGAACTTTTTTTACAATATGGTGCTAATCCAAATGATACCCTGCAAAGTGGGCGGACAGTTGCGGCGGCTGGAATTGCATCTGCTCAAGGAGATATAGACCGAGCGCGATTAGTCCGGCAAACTCAACGTATGACCTCAGAACGGGAGGCGAATATTCGAGAACGTATAGAGTTACGAAATAAAATAATCGATTTGCTCAGCGATCCCGAAAGAATTCGCGCCGTGATTTTGCGAGAAGATAATCCGAATCCAGCAATGAAACCATGGCGAAAAACAGATAAAAATATTTTTAATGCGATCATGAACCGCGAAATGGGAGGGAAGTAGCAATGGATAAAACTATAAAATTATTTTTTATAATAACGGCCTGCGCGATGCAATCGATGTTTGGCATGCAACTTGATCAGGACTGGACTCCATTAATGATCGCTGCAAATACAGGCGATAATGAGCGTTGTGTGGAGTTGCTGCAAGCGGGTGCAGACGTGAATGCACGCGATAAAGATGGATTTTCGGTGCTAAGTTTGGCAGTAGGAAGCGATAGAGTTACCACCTCTAAGTTGCTTCTTGAAGCAGGGGTGCTTGTTAATGCACAAGATAATGAAGGCCGAACGGCTCTCATGAATGCATCTGAGTGGAGTGACGGATTGCGTTTGTGTAAAATATTGCTCGAATATGGCGCTGAGCCGGAAATTCGCAATAAGGAGGGTAAGCGTGCGATTGAATGCGTGCAAGATGCGATTGCTTTGGATATGGGTGCAGCGCAATTAATGTGGCCAGGCATTAGCGATGATGATCGGCAATTAGCGTTAGCTTCCATGACTGATCATAGTGCTATTCCGGTGCTTTTGAACAGCCCTGGCAAGATAAGCGCCGTGGTTTTGCGTGGCAGAAATAATTCTCGCTTGAAGCGATTGAAGGGTGATGATTCGAATGTTTTTGTTGCAATATTAAAGCGTGAATTGAACGGTAAATAAGCCGTTGTTATTATTTAATTTTGATTTCTTCGCCAACTTGTTTCGCTTGTGGAATCACCATACGATTATCATTTTTCCATGAACCGAATTCTAGTTCGAGCTTATCAATTTTATCATTCACTTTAAACTCTGCTCGCTTGGTACCGGTTCGCTTTACCATACCCAAACCCATGTTCCATTCATAGTCATATTCGACCACCACTTTATCGCCATTCACCGGAATGGTGATTTCTTTTGCTTCAATTTTATCTTTGTTGGTCAGCGAATAAATTTCTTTGCCGTTTGCTCGAATCTTGAGTGTATCGGGGTAGTAGGTGGAGAAGAATTTTTTATATCCGAGTTCTTCCGGTTTGATGTCTGCTTTTATTTTGATCTGGCGAACTTTGGTGCTTGCGGGCGCAACCACGGGGGCAGATGCAACGGATTGTATTTTTGGTGCTGATACGAATGCTGGTTTTTCTGGTGTTGCCCAGGCGAGTGATGGTGATGTTGTTAGGGTGATGATGAATATGAAAATAGTTTTTTCCATAGCAAGCCTCCATGATTTAATTTTGATTTTTCTTTACCAAAAGTTTACCGAATGGTGCAGAGCGATGCAATGTTTCTATGTTTTTTGTGTTGTGGTGTGCCCTGCGAGCTGCTTATTATTTCTTTCTGCCGCCGGGCAGCACGGCAAAGCTTTTTCCCATAAAAAAGCTTTGCCCCCCGGCCTGGGAAGGCCGAAAGAAATTTGATAAAAGAAGCCTACGCAGTTTACCTACCTATACAATCCGCGTACTCGCAAAATCAACAACGAAATTGCAGCCGGAGTCATGCCCGGAATCAAACTCGCATGAGCAATGGTCGCCGGTAGATACCGATTCAACTTTTGCTGGAGCTCTTTCGATAGGCCTGGCATGTCGGTGTAAGCAAAGTTTTTCGGAATAGAAAGTTCTTTGTATTGTTGAGCGCGCTCAACTTCGCGATGTTCACGTTGCAAGTAAGGGCCATAGCATAACTCAGCATGAACATTGGTGAGTGCGCGTTCGGATAGTGGGCACGTGATGAACGGTTTGAGCATTTCTTTCGTTGCTTCGCCGTTGCCAAAGAGTTTGACGATTTCTTGCGCATGAACTCCTTTGCGCAGTTCAACGAGTGTTTGATTGATCACTTCTCGTTCAGCACAAAAATCTTGATACAGTTCTTCATCAATCATGCCCAGTGCATAGGCGCGATCGGTAAGGCGCAAAAATGCATTATCTTGGCGCAAGAGCAAGCGGCGTTCCGCGCGTGAGGTGAACATGCGATACGGTTCATCTACACCCATGCTGACTAGATCATCGATCATGACGCCGATGTAACTTTCGTTGCGATCAAGAATCATGGCCGGTTTGCCGTGTGCTTGCAGATGGGCATTAATGCCGGCGACAATTCCTTGGCCTGCCGCTTCTTCGTATCCGGTGGTGCCGTTAATTTGGCCCGCCAAAAATAGGCCCGGAACTGATTTGACTTCGAGTGTGTGTGCGAGTTGATTCGGGAGCACAAAATCATATTCCACTGCGTAACCAGCTTTGGTGATCACTGCATTTTCAAAGCCAACAATGGATTGGATGTACTGTTTTTGCACATCGAGCGGAAGTGACGTGGAGATTCCGTTTGGATAAATTTCTTCGTCATCGGCCCCTTCGGGCTCGACAAACACATGGTGCGAATCTTTGAGCGGGAACCGTGCAACCTTATCTTCGATTGATGGGCAGTAGCGGGGACCAACGCCGGTAATTGCGCCGCTATACATTGCCGATAGGCCGATATTGTCTTTGATGATTTGATGCGTGTTTTTATTCGTGTGCGTGATGTAGCAGTCGCGCGTGTTGACCACTTTGTGCGGATAGAATTCGAATAGGTAGTTCAGGTCGTCAGGCTCCTGGCGTTCTAATTTTGCAAAATCGATGCTTGAGCGTGCAAGGCGCGGTGGTGTACCGGTTTTTAATCTGCCGAGTTTGAGCTTTGCGCGTTGCAAGAATGCTGATAGGCCGGTGACTGCTTGTTCGCCACGGCGTCCGGCGTCGGTTGTTTCTTTGCCGATGTGAATTTTGCCGCAGAGGAATGTGCCGGTGGTAATGATTACGGCGCGGGTGGAAAATTCGCGGCCGTCTAGTAATTTGATTCCGGAGACTACATTTTCGGAATACTCTCTTCCGTTCGTCCCGATTTGTTGAGGGACCAAAATCAAATCATCCACCACACCCTCAATGAGGGTAAGATTTTTTAAATTTGAAAGAGTTTCAACGCTCAACTTATTATACGCATGTTTATCGATCTGTAATCGTAAACCCTGGACAGCCGGTCCCTTACTTGTGTTGAGCATGCGAGCTTGCAGATACGTTTTCGTGCACAGTTTTGGCATGAGGCCGCCCAGTGCACTAATCTCATACACAATGTGTCCTTTGCCCACACCGCCCACTGCCGGGTTGCAGGGCATGAGGCCAATGGTGTTGATCGTTAAGGTGACCAAGGCCGTTTTGGAGCCCATGCGAGCAGCGGCATGCGCGGCTTCTATGCCTGCGTGCCCACCGCCTACGATAATAACGTCGAAATCATTCATAAATTTTAATCCAATATAAAAAGGGAGCGTTTTTTAACGCTCCCGCATTTGATTCCATTTTAGTCTAATTCCATTTTCTAGTCTACTGTATAACCCTTGTCCGGCATAGTCTACCGATTTTCCAGCCGTCGCCAAGGCTATGGCGGACGGGGATCACTCGGATTAGACGAAGCCTGGATCCATTTCCCCTATTGTAACGCGGAAAATGCAAAAGTGCATGAACATGCACCTTCTAGAAATGAACGGTGGATTAATAATCCAAGCGTTGCTTCACGCGAGTGACAACAACCATATTGCTGAGCTTGAGCTCGAATATTTGCGGTAACGACTTTTGGAGCTTTGCGATTGCCTGCGCAAGATCGGCATCGAAGCCAGTCAAGTTACCGTGGAGCTCTTTGAGCTGTTTTTCGAGTTGTGGTAAGCGACCGCCGACCTTTTCTTTGAGTTTACCAAGGGCCTGCGATACGGCGAGGAAGCCTTTTCCTTCATTCTTTTTGAAGGTTTCGTATGCATCCACGAGGTTTGAGCGCAAATCCATAACCATGCGCAACATTTGTTCAAGGAGTGCCTTGTATTCGGCGCGCGTTGTAACCTTAATTGCATCCTCTAAGGGGATCACAATGGTACCATCGACACTTTCCAAGATGCTATAGAACTGTTTGACGTGGGCGCCATAGCTTTCTTTGTTTTTTTTGGTATCAAAGAATGCGTGGAGTTGATCGGATAGGCGTGCTGCATGTGCACTTGCTTGTGCAATGAGCTGTGCGAGATACTCGCGTTCTTCTGTGCTGAGCGCTTGTCCTTGCCTGTTCTCGCAAGGTCTAGCTGCAGGGCAATCAGGTGTTGCATTGGTCGATTGAATAAGGGGCAAGCTCACCATACTGACGAGCATAATTGCTATATTTCTGTTTGCAATTTTCATGTTCTATGCCTTTCATTATGAGGACATTTTTGACTCTTGCTGTTTATTCTTTCAGACACTAACCAGTTTAAAGCTCTCATTTGTGAAGTCAAATGCCCCCCCAAAGTGTTGATTAAATCGAGCTTTTCATTATGATTAGGAGCCAAGTTGTTTTGGTGTAATTTCAAATTTTCATAACCCATTGAGCCCACCATGATATATCATTTGGCCCTTTATTTGAAGAAAACTTATTTTGCGTTCAACGTATTTCACTACGTCAGCGTGCGTGTAATCGCCTCGTTGCTCTCCACTTTACTCTGCTCTTTTGTCTTTGGCGGCTGGTTCATTTCCAAATCGCAAATATTCTTTCGTTCAAAGGCCCGCGCCTTCACGCCAGACTCACACAAGCAAAAGGATAATCTCCCTACTATGGGAGGTATTTTTATTTTGATGATGGTGCTGTTGAACAGTCTCCTTTGGTGCGATCTATCAAATCCACAAGTTTGGATTTTTCTACTTTCACTCGTGCTGTTCGGGGCAATTGGTGCCTGGGATGATTGGGAGAAGATTCGTCGTTCAAATTTGTCACCCGAAGAACGAGCGAGGTTTACTGGAATTAGCGCGAGAAGCAAGTTCAGCTTGCAGCTGGGCGCGGCTTCCTTGGTGGTGGCCCTCTGGATTTGGGTGGGTGGTGGCACCACCACCGTGACCTTCCCATTCTTCAAATCTTTCAATCCTGATCTTGGGTTGTTATTCATTCCCTGGGCGGTGTTTGTGATCGTGGCATTGAGCAATGCCGTGAACTTAACCGACGGACTTGACGGGCTAGCAGTTGGTTCATTAATCCCTAATTTTGCCACATTCGGCATCATTGCCTATCTTGCAGGCAACTTTAACATGGCACAGTATCTGCACATTCCCTTTGCTCAAACGGCCGAGATCGCCGTTATCGGATCGATCCTGATGGGCGCATCAATCGGATTCTTGTGGTACAACACCTATCCGGCCCAAATTTTCATGGGAGACGTTGGTTCACTGGCGCTTGGCGCAGGGCTTGGCTTCATGGCCCTGATGGCAAAGCAAGAGCTGCTCTTGCCAATCGCTGGCGGCCTTTTTGTGGTGGAAACAGTCACCGTCATTCTGCAGGTATTGTCATTCAAATATCGGGGCAAGCGAATATTCAAGATGGCGCCAATTCATCACCACTTTGAGCTGCTCGGGTGGGCGGAATCGAAGATTACGATGAGATTTGCGATTATATCTTTTATTTTGTGTTTACTGGCTTTGATTACCTTGAAAATGAGGTAATGAATTTCCTTGTGAAAACCGCACAATCAAGTAG
>Ga0163144_10019395_pt1 | contig 13677 bp, 9 predicted proteins | sample OliLak19BULKMAT1_FD_123175 | JGI IMG/M metagenome (GOLD analysis project Ga0163144, IMG submission 123175) | Freshwater microbial mat bacterial communities from Lake Vanda, McMurdo Dry Valleys, Antarctica - Oligotrophic Lake LV.19.BULKMAT1 | ecosystem: Environmental > Aquatic > Freshwater > Lake... | reverse complement strand
TCCGTGGCCTCCTGTTGGTTGGTGACAAAAGCACCCCCATTCTGACAGGAGGCCGCACTTCGCGCTAGCTATTGTAACTATAGTATTTAAAAATACTTATGATCTAAGCGGATGGCATTCGGGCCATGCATGTCCATCGGTCATCACTCCTTGGTCGCATCTGCTCCTGATGCCTCCCATCGCGGGTCTCGGATGGCGGCTTCAAGTTCCGCTCCGGCAAACCTCGCTCGCCTTTGACCCGCGCTGAGCGACAAGCTCCATGCTGCCAACTCACCGCGAAGGCTATCGTCCCACTCCGGATAAGCTTTCCCAAATAGTTCAAAGCATCGCATCAGACGGCGCGCGCCGGCAATGTCTCTGGTCATCAGATGATGGAACACTCGGTTTAGATCATCAGTCTCACCGTCAGCGCATACCAAGTATCTCCCAAGATCTTTCAACAATCGTCGGCGCGCTGCGGACGTCTGCCGAGACAATCCTGCGGTGATCTCAGTCTGGCATCGCTGAATCAACGCGGCGACCAATTGCTTGGCCTCACCAGCCGCCTTGGTTTCCGCGTGTTGCCAGTTAGCCGGGGGAGCATAATCTCCATCCCAGTTCTCAACCCGTTCGCGAAGCTCGGTCATTGTCGTTAGTGGACATGTCTTTCCATCCACTCCAATCCAGTAAGCAATCGACGCGCGAAACCCGCCCTGCAGCGCTGAACTGATCACCAAAGGAAGTCGCTCGCCGGGTCGCTGCATAACGCCAAGAAGTTCGCGAACGAAAGGCTGAAGCGGACACAGCGGCAAAGCAGCGTGATCCGAATCGAGAGCCTCGGCAGAAGCCGCGATGATGAGCTTCTTCGCGCCGGCGCCGGACAACAAAAATGTCTCGTCGTCACCAACGGCTTTCGCAATCGGTCCAAATGCGCCGTCCAGCAACTTGAGTGCTTCGATGATGTCTTCGCGACGAACAGCGGCTGGCACGGCGTCGCTGGCCTCTGCGTCCGCATCCACATACGTCTCATTCAGGATGCTATCCTGCTGAACCAAATTGGCTTCCTCTTCCAGGGCCTTGAGGTCCGGAGATTCTTCAGCCTGCAACATCTTTTTCGCGCGGGACAGCACCGGCTGCATCGCACCGACGAAATGCTCGAACAGATGGCATCGCGATCGTAACACACCGTAGACGCGCTCATCGATGCTGTTCTTGAGAAACAGGTTGACGATCAAAACCTCGGCCCACTTCTGACCGATTCGATCGATGCGGCCGATCCGCTGCTCCACTTTGCTGGGATTCCACGGAAGATCGTAATTGATCAGCGCACTGGCTGTCTGTAGGTTCAGCCCTTCACTTGCAGCGTCGGTGCAGAGCAGGATTTGCAACTGGCCCTTGCGCAACAACCCGGTGATGGCTTCCTTGCCGACATGCTTCCAGTCGGCGCCGTCAAAAATCTGCCCGCCACTCCCGCTATAGCACGCGAGTTTTCCCTGATAATAGTCGACAAGGTTGTCGCGCAGATACTCCAACGTGTCCACATATTCGGTGAACACCAGTGCCGGTCGCCCGTCGTCGGTAAGCTGCTTTAGGTAATCAAAGAAACGATCGCGCTTGCTGTCGTGGGAACTCAAGCCGTTGAGTTGTGCGATCAACTGCTCAACATCCGTCAACTCCTTTCTGGCAACCTCCGGATTCTGCGGCAGCGACAAAGAAATACGTGTTTCTCCATCCGGCACATCGTCGAATGAAATTGCCTCTGGAACGTCCGTCCCCATCAATACCGTATCGTGGGCGCGCTGGTTGGCAACCTGCATCAGGCCCGAGCGCCGGCGTTCCAGGCTTCGCAGAAGCGACTGCGGGGAACTCGACGCCCGGCGCCGATAGATCGTCATCACAAAGCCCTTGCCGGGCTTCTCACCTTCCAGTTCCTTGAACCGGCGATCGATATACCGTGTCACTGCGTCGTAAACGGCCCGCTCGGCTTTATCGAGATAGTCGAATTGCACGTCGTTTACCTTCCGAAAAGCCGGCGGGCGCGACAGCAAACCCATTTCGTGGTATTTTCGCAGTGTCGCGCGCGTATTGCGGTGCATCCTTCGTGCCAATGGCGATCCAGATCGCAACCACGCCGTTAGCGCCGGCCGCTGCGCTACTTTGGCGAACGCGAGGCTCTTCCCAAGCTCGCCAGGTGTGCTGGGCAGTTTTGCGCCTTTGAACGGCGGAAATTCCGGATCGGCCAGCACGGTTTCCGCAACGGCCGTGGCCGTGTCCAGATCGCATTGCCCGACCTTTATTTTTGCGATAGCGTTGTAGAATTCCCGCACGGTGCTGAAGTCCGCCATCCATCGGTCACCCTCTCCCAGAACAGACAGCAAATCCCACGGCTCCCACGGATGGGTTTGCATCGGCGTCGCGCTCAACAGGATGATCCCCTTCGCGCGCTGCCGAAGTTGCAATTTGCGCAGCATGTCCAGAAGGAAATTGCCGCTGTTGAATTCTGTCTCCACCTGCTTGGCTCGCCGGGCAGCGTGCGCTTCGTCGAGCAGCACCACATCCCACGGATCAGCCGCCAGGAGGATCGGTACGTTGTTCTCGGTTCGGGCGGTCTCCCGGCTCATCAGCAGAATATCCTGCTTTAGTGCCTCGGCGAGCGATTCAACCTTTTTCTCGCTCTCATTCGGCCAGACCAGCGTGTTCAAACCTTCCAGTCTTGGAACGACCAGCCCGCCTTTTTCTCGCAGCTCCTCTTGCCACTGTTTCATCAATCCGGCTGGAACTAAGAGCAGCGCGCGTCGCACTCCCCGGCCGGCGAGCAAGCGGCGTAGGGTGACAATCGCCTGGACGGTCTTACCCATGCCCACTTCATCGCAAAGCAGCCGTCCTGCTGGCCAAGCGCCGGCGGTGTCCTCGACAACGTGTTTGTGGTGCGGCCAGAGATCGATCATCGCCGTCGCGTCGCAAGCTGTTGCGCCGTTGGGCAGATAACATGCCTCGGCGATGAATCGCCAGATCATCGCTGCCTTCTGCCGGGCCATCGCATTGGTCGGCTCCGCTGCCGGCGGTTCCTTCGTCGCGAACTTAATCAGCTTCTGCTTGAGCGCCTCCGGCAGGCTCACCGTGTAGACATGATCATGCTGATTTGCCCAGAGCGATTCGAACTCACTCTTGTAATAATCAAATCGTTCGCCATCTTGCCACGATCCGCTAACCTCAAGCTGCTCGTAATTCGCAGCCAGCCCATGGGCTGATTCATTGCCGCTCCCGTTGAACACGACCGCGTCGCCCGCGCCGTCATACATAATCCCGAACTTTGCGTGCATGATGCCCGAACCGTGGCGCATCACGCCGACGCGCACCTCCAGCATCCCGCTCTTGACCATCCAGCCCAGCATCGCCAGGCGATCCTTCTCCAGAACGTCCTTCGGGGTTTTGAATCGCTTGAGCAGCGCCTCTTCCAGCACGCTCGTGTCGCCGGTCTCCGTCAGCGCCTGCACATCGTCCGGTTCCAACTGCTCATTCACCAGCAGTCGCACTGCCGGTTTCGGTGCGTTGTCGCCCATTGTAATCAGATGCTGAATCAGCTTGGCGAACCCCCGCGCCGCTGCCGCCAGCACACTGCTGGAGAAATAGGCGCACGATCGGTCATAGCGGTCGGCGGCTGCCAGCGCTGGAACGTATAACTCTTCCAGCAGCATCGGGTCCGGGCCGCGAAGAAATCGCTTCCAATTCCGATCTTGCAGCTTGCCGGGCTCAGGCTTGTCGCTCATTCCTCATCCCCCGATTCCTCTTCGCTATCGTCATCGTCGGCCACCTCGGCATCCGCCTGCTTCTGAAACAGCTCACCTTGTGGTGGGGCCTTCTGTACCCACTCGGGCGGCTCAATCCCAAAGAGCGGCTTAAGCAGCGCGTGCCATGCCCGGAACTCCGGGAACATCGCCGCCGCTGATGTCTTCCCTTTTTCAAACTTCACCGCATCCGGCGCGGCATGAACCAGCGCCGACATCAGCTTCGCCACCGCCGAATCGTTCGCCCAGTTTTGCTGGCGCACCAACTGCTTTGCCGATCCGATTCCCGCTGCCGATCCGCCCGGTGTTTCGGTGTATCGCAGCGCTAGTGCGTGGCAGGCGTCCAGCGCCGTACGAAAGCTGGGATCATTCGGGTGAATCTTCAACACCTCTTTCTTCGTCCGCTTCTTCGTTACCGTCACCATCCCGAAAAGTGTCTCACGCGCCTCTTCCGGCGTCAGTGCCCGCTCGCGCCGGCGCTTGCTCGCCGGCAGAATTTGAATTTTGTCACCCGAATTGCTCACCAGACCGGCCACGACAAGCTGCTCCACATCCATTCCCACGGCATGACCCAGCAACTTGGCTTCGTTGAACCGAAATTCGGCAGCGCCCAGCACATCCCAGCAGAGCAGAGCAAATTTGCCTTCGGCCTCCACCCCATCCAGGCCCTTTTCCGCGAGTTGTTCGATGCGCCACTGGCTCACCGCATCGGCGGCTTCGTCGATCGCGGCATCCACACCCACGGGTGCGCCAGTGTCGGTGCGCACTTCATCGAATTCGCTGTAGACGTGCATCGCCGGGCCGAATGAGCCGACCAACTGGTCTACTGCATTCAACCCTTCGCTCTTCAGTCGCGCTGCGGTATCCCGCGCGGCTTTGCGAATCTCGGCTTTCAGGGACTCATCCCAGTATCCCACCCCCGCGCCGGCCGGTCGCTTGCGCGCGACGAGGATCACCGTAGCTCTGGGCCGCATTCTTCTTCGCTTGGTGCAGGCTGTGCTCGCTCTCGGTCTTCACTGGCCATGTCGCCGTGATGGTGAAGCCGGCATTAATCAGCGACGCAAAGAGCGCTTCCCACGCCTCCTGCTTCTTGTGTGTGAACATCACGGTCAGCACACCATCGTCGCGGAGGATGCGCTTGGCCTCCGTAAACGAGTCAGTCATCAGCTTCCGGTAGAACTGTCTTGAAGCCGCCTTGGCGTCCTTTGTCTTCTCGAATCGGTCCTTAAATCGCGAAGTGTTCACGACCGCTTCTTCTGTGTGTTCGCAAAGGTACGTGCTGAACCATTCTGGCCGGCGGTGTCCCTGTGTTCGCTTGAGCCAGACATAGAAGAAATCTGCGAGTTCGGAATACTGAACGTTGTCGTCATACGGCGGATCAACGACAACCGCGGTCATGCTTGCCGTTTCGAGATGGGGCATCGACACCGCAGATCCCATAAGTATCTCTGGTGCGACTGCATCTTCTGCGCGAAAGAGCTTGCCAATCTCCTCCAACGCTTCAGTAACATTGTTCATCGCCCATTCCAGACCGGAGCCGGCGTTACAAGGTGCTAACTCGGCAAAAGTGAGCTTGTAGGCATAGTCATGCCGATCCATTTTGCTTTTGATGACGGCGCGTGTGTTTTCCCATCGTGTTCCGTTGCAATTGTGGTTGTAGAACTTGTCAAGGATGAAGGCGAGCACATGCGCGACTGCCTCTGCCACTTCGATTCCTTCGGCACTTCTAATCTCCGGCAAGAGCGCCCGAAGTTCCTCCACCAGCACGCCGCAGCATATCAGTTGACGTGGCATGAAGAAATCGGTCCATTGTGTCTCTCCGCGTTTTAATGGCTTGTCGTTACCCTTGCTCTGCCGATCATCTAAATCACCGGTCTTGTCGCCCGCCGGAATCTTCTCTGTCGGGATTACATTCTCTTTCTCCCACGTCGCGCGCACTCGTATCAGTTCTCTTTCCGCCGTCGCAATTGCGTCCAGATCAACTTTTTCTGGAGGCCGGAATTCGAGTCCGCGCGTTGTTTTATAGGCCACCGCGTACAGGGTACTTTTCATCTTCCCCTGCTGCGCCATCGCCTTGATGTAATCAGCCTCGATCTTCGTGCCTTTGAAAAGGCTAATTCCCTTTCCGTCGCCGTAGGTTGGTTTGGGCACTTCTTTGACCTGTCCGGCACCACGTCCGACGGGCTTGATCGTCACCCCCCACGTACCCTTCTCCTCATCCGTATGAGGTACTGCGACAACCCGACCGTTATCGCCTTTGGGTTTCAGCAGATGCCAATCCGGGACCAGCGGTGTATCGAACTGTGTGTCCGGGCATGGCACGGTGCGGACAAAAATGTATGCGTGAACCTTCTCGTGCTTGTGTTCGGGATAGAACTTCGCCAGTCGCTTCTCAATGCGCTCCAGCCAGACCTTGGCCCATTGGCGCGCCTTAACAGCAAGTTCCGGCCCGAATCGCAGCGGATAATCAACGGTCGCTTCAAGAACGGAACAGGCGACGGGGTTGTACTCGTTGGCGAGGGTCTTGAATCCCATCCGCGCCGATTCGAGCGGAATCGAACCACCACCGGCCATTGGGTCGATGACGACGACCTCATCACCCCATAGCTTTTTCGTGGCGGCGTGAAGCGCATCGATCGCCTTGGGTGGAATGTTGGCCTTGAAAGCGCGATCACATCCAAAGCCGCCGGGAACCCGGTATCCCGAGTCCATCAGTTGCCGGAGTTGAACAAGCTCGGCAGATGAATGACCGAACCCAAGCAGTTTTTCAAACGTGTCGCGCGGAAAATCCGCCGGCAGCAGACTGGCCAGCACCGCCGCCCGCGCCGCCGTCAGCGGCCGGCGCGCCCACCAGACGTGCAGGTATGTGTGTGGCGCCAGTGCACTGGCACTGCCACGCTCGCGCATACACTCCACCCCAATCGCCGCCGCCGGGAGCCATTCTTCGATGAGCAGGCGGGGTGGCTTGCGCGCCTGCTGTTGTTTGGATGGTGACGCGGTCGCGGTGGTGGTTTTCATGATGTCTCGATCCCTCCCGACGTGAAGCAACAGCTATTCGGCCAGCGTCCGCCAAGCCTGGTCGGCCATCTTACGGAATTCTTCCGGCGTACCGCGCCGCTGATACTCGGAATGCGCCCGAATGATCGGCGACGGATCGAGCGAAAGCCACCAGCGCAAGACCGTGCGTGGCAGGTACGCCGCAAGATCCTTTCGACCCAGTGCGTGTCTTACCCGCTTTGCGAGGTCTTCGAAATCCAGCGGCTTGTCTGCGTCAGCCAGTGCTTCAACGACGGCACAGTAAAGCTGGCGATTTGCTCGAAATGGTTGCCTATCGCGACGTCGCTCTTCCAGAAAATCATCACCACCGCGGCGCTCAATCGCATAAGTTGGCGATGACGACGGCTCTGCTGCGAAGGTGTTTGCGGACTGGGTACGCGATTTCGATTCCGTTTTTCTCGTCGATGTGCTGCGCATCGCTCGCTCGGCATTTCGCGCCGCCTGCAGAATGCGTCCAAGCCCCTTGCCGATGCGTTCATCCACGCCGCCGGTGAGAAGCTTGCCCACTTCATCGATGACAACTTGGATTTCCTGCTCGACCGGCTGCATGGTGCCAAGACTAAATCATTCAAGGGTTTACGGCAACACCCGACATCAATTTTGCTGTTTGTGTTGATTTTTTGAACAACAGTGGTTATGGTGCGTATGTACGTTTGCATGCGGACGGACTCCTGGGACACGTGTTCCACGCCGCGGGCAATCTCAAAAAGGAGACTCTCATGAATCGTTCTGCTCAAGTGTTTGGTCAGTTTTTGCTGGCGGTCCACGAAGCTGAAGGGCAGTGGCCCGAGCGCCGCCAGCATGTCTGGACCTACGACCCCAATGCGGTTGCCATTGAGTATGCGGCCGCAACGAAGTTGTCGGTCAGCATTTCGCTCTACGGAGATCCGGTTCAGTATCAGACTGCTGGATTGAACGGGCTGAACCTGCGCGATGGGCGTCCCGGCTGGAGCCGAATCACGCTCACCGCGGTGACGGATGTGGCGCTGGCGCTTCAGTTCGTCCGCGAAGCTTTTCGCTCGAAGCGCCGCGCGCTCACGCCGGTCATCGCACCGCCGGCGCCGTAAGCGTTGTCAATCACCGGCCCGCGGGTTCACGTCCGCGGGCCGGCTTTTCAGATCGAGAATTCATGAACGTCAACCCAAACGCGCCGCGGAGGACATTCAATCCGCATTCTTTTTTCGCGGCTTCAGCCGGCTCTTCGACATTGACTCGATCAGGCCGGCAGATTTCATCACGCATTCGAGGCTGATGGGCGGCATGTGTTCATGCTGTTTGACGTAACCAGCGAGGTATTGCTCGGATGGATTGTCGATTCCGATGCGCGAGCAAACCAGGAAGGCGACGGATTCCGCCTCAAATTCCCGAACGCTGTGTTCAAGGCCACGGCGATCCGGCCACCACTTCGGGTTCGGTGTGCCGAGATGTCCCATGTAGAGGTGGCCAAGCTCGTGGGCGAGCGTGACGAAACGTGCCTCACGACTCAGATCGTCGTTGAGTTCAAGCTCGTAGCGAATCGGCACAACTTCATTCTCGAACGCAACTTTCCTATTGTCGGAGTTGGTCCGAATCGATCCGGCCTGCTGCGTGCCGAGTCGCCGGCCGTGGACGAGAATGCCGTCGCGTTGTGCATTTTGCGATGCCTTGGCGATTTCATTCCCGACCTTGCCACCGCGCACTTCGAAGGGCGATTCGACTTCCGGCGGCAGCGTATCCCCCTCGGTGTCGCCGACGTCGAACACAAACATAACCGGCCCCTTCGGCTGAAGGATGACCAGTGGCCTGGCGCCGGGCTTGATGGTGCGGCCATAATCGCGGTTCCACCGGTGCGGCGGCGCGACAAAGCGAGCGCCGGGCATCTGCACATGGATCAGCATCGCGTTGTAGGGCGAATAGAAGCGGAAGCGCCGGATGAACGCGAGCAGTTCGTGATAGGCCTTGCTTGATTTGTACTGGTAGGTCTGCGCGAACAGTTCATCCAGCGACCGCTTGGCGACATCGCGATCCCAGGCTGCCGCTGGCGAATCTGCCACTTCGTCAGAGAAGAGATTTGCCTCGTCCCATTCCGGAGATTGCGGTGAAACGTTCTGCATTTGAAACAATTGGTTACTGGAGTAAGTCACATCGCGTAATGATGCCCATCAAGGGTTCAGTTCTCGCGCCACTCTGCGTGATCAATGCGGCTTCAATCAGCGCGTGCTCAGCGAACAGCGAACGTACCTGCGTCACCGTCGTTCCAGCAGCCACGACTTGAAAAGTTTTCTTCACTTCTTCTTCGCGTAACACGTCACGAATGCAGGTGTCCTGGAGATCGACAATCTCCATTTTTGTGGTTCCATGTTCGGCAAGCCAACGAGTGATTCCGTTCTCCGTCAGCAATCCTCTCAGTTGCTTTTCGTGATACACCGGGAACTGCGAGTAATTCCGCGTCCGGATAATCTTCAGCACGGACAACAGCGAATCGTCAACTTGAATCGTCTCCACTTTGCGCTTGAACGTCGGAAACACCCTTCGATCGATCAATTGCGCGCAAATCTTTTCCAGTTGAGCAACGGCACCGGATGTCGGATGCGCGAGGTGGCTGCCCGTTCTTTCATGAATCAGAACGTTCCGAAGATTCGCGCAGGAGATGATAAAGTCACGGTGAGACCACCAGCGGTTGCCGTCATCAAACTCTCGGACGACCTTGACGAATCCGACCTCGCGTCCCAATCCCTGTTGATCGCGGAGAAAGCGGTCGAGCCGATTGAAGGCGATTTCAAACCGACTGTTCAAAGATTGGCCATTGTCGTCTGTCATACCCGCCCTCGATCGCAAATCATTTAACTGCCTCTGTCAGGATGCGGAGCGCGCGGACGGCGCGCTTCCCACTCGGTCGGTTCATCAGTCCAAACCACCACGCCGCTTCGGTTCCATCGGCAGAACGGAGATTCTCCGCGGCACGATGAAGCCGATCGGGATTTCGCAGACCAAACGCCACGATCGCATAGCATGCCACACGCGCGCCCCAATCCGCATCAAGCGGATGGTATGGCCCGGTGGTCAGCTTGATCGAAGTCCCAACGGTTTCCCTTACAGCTTGCCGGAGCAACCCGTGACCGGATGCGAACGCCAGCGAAGAAATCGGCGCGATGCGGCTGAGGCGCTCGTCTTGATTCTGATTCAGCGTGCGCCGGTAGAGAATTGCGGCATCCCCGGTTCGGCGACGAACAACTCGTAGTGCAAAGCTTGCCTGACGAACCCTCAAGATCACTCTCCTGCCGGTTTATCGAACAGCCCCTTGACTATGATCCCATCAGGAATGCCATCCTGTAGCGTCTGCAGGGCATCGCGCATTCCTGTGCGCCCGGATGGACCAAAGGAAAGTTTCAATTCCACTTCAAAGGTACTGTCGGGCGCTACGGAGTTGAAGATCGTCTGCGCGATGTTCAGAGGCTTGGCTGGGTGCGTTGGTTTAATGTCGGTGGCGGCAAAATTCATGCTGCCAGCGCCTTCCTTGAGCGTGCCGGCGACGGTGACGGAAACGGTCAGCGTCGTAGCGCCCAGCGGCTGGGCAAGCTGCTGCATCACCGCTGTGTCGGCGGGGGTTGATGCTGTGAGTGTCAACTCTAGCAGGGGTCGATCGTCGGTATATTCGAGGAGCTTATCCCATGTCGTCGCAAAAGCCTTGCCGGGCGGGAGCGGCGGCGGTGGAGGAAGCGGATCATCACCACCGCCACCTTTTATGGTCGTTGGTTTGTCTTCTTTGAGCCATTCGAGCGCGGCGGCTGAATCGGCTGGTGAGATGAGTACCGTATCGTCGAGCGCGATGGTATTGAGCGAATCTGGAACACGCCGACGCTTTCCGGGCGCTCCTTCAACGCATCCGCCACCGTCATAGGCACGCCCATCGGGCAACTTGACGACGACCTTACCTTCGTTAACGGCTTTCAACACAGTTTGTCGAACGATCGATCCGTCAAGGATGAGTCGAAGCCGGGGCGCGGATAGGAACCGCTCATGAACGGCCTTCGCGGTGTAAACATCCGGCTGATCAGCAACGGGCGTGGCGCCGGCAAGCACTTCCTTCATGAAGCGCGGCGTGTCCAGGGCATCACCGGCCTGATAAATCAGGCTGTTCTCATCCAGAAACTTTCGCAGCGTCGCCTGTCCATGGGGCTTGGCGAGAATCTGATCGTCTGGCACCTGATACTTCTCGTCCAGATGCTTAACCACGCCGCCGGGAAGGACGATGACATCGAACGCGCGGCGGGTTTGAACTTGAAACTGCTTGGTAAGGTCGGGCAGGATTCGCTTCAATTGCTCGCGAACCAGCTTGCCGGTGTCGCCCTTGTTTTCCTTCTCGATCTCAATTGCGGCAAGCATGCGCTGGGCTTTATCGACGGCGGCAGTTTGCGCAACGGGCGTGGCGGTGACGGCGAGAATCGAATTGATGAAACCGCGTGGCATCGGTGCGGCCGGGTCGCTGTCATCGCTGTAGGCGCAGACTGCTTTCGCGAGTTTTTCGTTCTCACAGAGCGCGAGTTGAAGGGTCGCTGACTCGGGAACCTGCTTCGCTGAACCGGGCCAGTTGTAGGGCTTAAAGGTTATGCCGCCGAAATATCCCTGGGCTTCTCCCTGCACGCGGAAGCGAGCATCTTCCAGTGGGATGGATGCTTTGCGTTGTTCGATTTGCTTGAGCACATTTGGTTCATAACGGAACTGGCAGCCTTTGCCGCTGGAAGTTGGATAGGTGTGCCAGCAATTGCCCATCAGGCGGTCCATCGCTTCGGAAGGCTCGGGGCCGGCCTCGTCCGGTCGAAGAATCGCGAGAGTCAGGTCATCAGGTTCCAGGCCGCTATGCGACTGGAGTGGAATGCTTTCGAGTAAGATCGCGGATGCAGTCCGGCGATGAACTCCCGGCTTTCCGCCATCGAGTTCGCCGGCGTGTTTGTTCACATCGGCAGAGATGGCTGCCTTGAACGCAATCCGATCAAGGCGGTGCAGCAAATCCCCTTGAATCCCGTCGCTGTTCCAGTCGATATCTCCGGCGGTGATGACATCGACATCGAGCTTCGCCTCCCAAACGTCGCGGACAATACGGGCGAATAATCGAAGGACGCCACGGCTTCTTTGAAATGACTGCAAGCCTTGAAAACGATCTCGCGCGGTTTCGAGCAATCGCGGGTGGAATGGATAGCATTCCACAATCTCTTGCGCGTACTTTTTCTCCGCAGCTCGGGCCGGAATCAGTCCAGGGCTTTCCTTGTAAACCCGATCATAAAGACTGTGGTACGCCGCCGACGCCGCTTGCGCGGATTTCGAATCCACGTTTTCGAGCAGCCGGCGCGAAATAATCTTGGCTGACTCATCTCCGACGGGATCAAAATCCGTACTCTTGCGGCCGGTTACGTCGTCGAGCTTCGTAGCCGCCTTTCCAATCGTGGCGGCGATCTGGTTGCTCTGGTTCGCGTAAGCGGCTTGGGCGCCGGGATCAGTGATTACAACGACCATCTGCGACCGTTTGCTGGCTACCGAACTCAAAAGGTTGACGAAGCCGAGCAGGTTGCCTTGACCTCGGTCTGACAGTTTGGCCATGTAAATGACAAGTTCGTCCAGAAGTATGAGAAGTGGTCCCTTTGGAAGGACCTTTTCAAGCTGAGTATCGCTCGGCGATGCTTCGGGATCATCTGCTTTGCCAAGCTCCTTGAGTCCCTTCTCTTCCCTGAGTTGAAGGAAGATTTCTCCCCAGAGGCTATGCACCTTTGACTTGCCGTGGGCCGCAAACTCTGGAACACCCGCTTTGGCGCAGTCGATCGCGACTACATTGACGGATTTCGGCCGTCCGGCAGCGGGAAGAAGATCAGTACCAAGTGACGGGTCACCAATGTTCTGAGCAAGATGCCACAGCGCCATCAAAGTGTGCGTTTTGCCGCCACCGAACCCCGTGCTCAAACGCACCGTCGCGCCGGCTTCCCTGGTGTCAGCTAAGCGACCGAAGACCGCCTGCACAACTTTGCAGAGCGGTCTGGCCGGGTGAGTGTTTTGGAAGAAAATCGCTGGCTCGCGGTAAACCGCCGGGGCCTTCCCTTTGCCTTCGATCAGGTCGCCGAAATCGGCCGCGAAAATGGCGTCGTCTAGGTCACCCTTGAGGACATCTTTTCTCGGTGTGCATCCATTTATTACGCCCATACTTGTCTCCGGCCGACTTCGATACCCCTTCTTGAGTGGAGTGCAACAGGTCGGGACGTCGCCCTCTGATGCCGGGGTTCTTGAAGCGTCCGGGAGGATAGCACGACACGTCGTCGCTTGCTATTAAAAGGTCTCTTGGACTAGCGGGTGGCGAGTTTCAGCGAATCCGTTGCCGCTTCGATCAATGCTGCTTGCCAAGGTGCGTCGCGGGCATCAGGCATCAAACAATGCGCCAGCATTAGTGAATACACCTCGCATCGTCCACTGGCGACGGATGGGCTGGCGAGGTACGACCACGGGGTCGTCTCGGCGGCTTGTGTCTGGCCAGAGCCTGTCTTCCGTCGTGACGGGCGTCGTGCATGTGCTGATCGGTTAATCTGCATCCGTCTCATGCCGTTTGTCGTTCGCGCCGAAGGCGACAACATTCGCAACGTTGATGCACAGTAAAGCGGCAGGTTCCCTGCGCGAGCGGCATCTGAGCCCGTTGAGAACTCTCGATTAGTACTGCAATACCTCGCGGCCCTTCCAGTTGCTGCACTGTCAGCAGCACCCATCGCCGCTACTCTGCCTCAATGCCAAGCGAACGATCAAACTCGATTAGGTCAGGAGCACTTTCGGCATAGCCTGCAACCCGTCCGAAGTAGGCCGCCACGACGAAACGCTTGTGCCCGTTGCGGAGGTC